>Ga0209253_10001784_pt1 | contig 18958 bp, 17 predicted proteins | sample FrelakmetBRP12BR_FD_187145 | JGI IMG/M metagenome (GOLD analysis project Ga0209253, IMG submission 187145) | Freshwater lake sediment microbial communities from the University of Notre Dame, USA, for methane emissions studies - BRP12 BR (SPAdes)... | ecosystem: Environmental > Aquatic >... | reverse complement strand
GCGCCGCTGCGACGGCCTTGCGGGCCGCCTCGTCGAGCGTGGCGGCGGTCTCGAACCGGGCCTCCTCGAGGAGGCGCGCCGCCTCCTCCGCGTTCGTGCCGACGATCCGGACGACCATCGGCACCTCGCGCTCCTGGCGGCTCCGCGCCTCGATCAGGCCGCGTGCGACCTCGTCGCCGCGGGTGATGCCACCGAAGATGTTGACGAGGATCGCCTCGACCTTCGGGTCGGCCAGGATCAGGCGCATCGCCGCGGCGACGCGGTCGGCCTTGGCACCGCCGCCGATGTCGAGGAAGTTGGCCGGCTCGCCGCCGGCCCGCTTCACGAGGTCCATCGTCGTCATCGCCAGGCCGGCCCCGTTGACCATGCAGCCGATCGACCCGTCGAGGTGGATGAAGCTGATGTCGTAGTGGCGCGCCTCGGAGTCCGCGGGATCCTCCTCGTCGAGGTCGCGGAGCTTCTCGAGGTCGGGATGGCGCGGGAGCGCCGAGTCGTCGAGGGTGATCTTGGCGTCGAGGCAGGCGAGCCGCTCGACATGGCCCTCGGGCCCGCTCTCGCGGATGATCGCCAGCGGGTTGACCTCGACGAGGTCGGCGTCGTTCGTCTTCATCACGGCCACGAGGCCCTTCGCGATCCGCACGAAGTCGCGCAGGTGCGGCCCGGCGAGCCCGACACCGAAGGCCAGCTCGCGAGCCTGGTAGTCGAGGAGCCCGAGGAGCGGGTGGGCCTCGACGCGGTGGATCGCCTCCGGGGTGACCCTGGCCACCTCCTCGATCTCGACCCCGCCCTCGGCCGAGGCCATGAGCACGATCCGCTGGCTGGCCCGGTCGAGGATCGCCCCGAGGTAGAACTCCTTGACGATCACGGCGGCCGGCCCGACGAGGACCTTGCGGACCGTGATCCCCTTGATGTCCATGCCGAGGATGCGCGATGCGACGTCCTCCGCCTCCTGCGGCGAGCCGGCCAGCTTCACGCCGCCGGCCTTGCCGCGGCCGCCGACGAGGACCTGGGCCTTGATCACGACCCGCCCGGCGCCGTCGGCGAGGAACCGCTCGGCGGCGGCACGCGCCTCCTCGGGTGTGCGGGCGACGGCCCACGGCGGGACCGGGAGCCCGGCCGCGGCGAGCAGCGACTTGGCGTCGGCTTCCTGGATCTTCACGGGAGCTCCTGGTGCGGTTGGGTCCCGGGGTGGTCTCGTCGATGGTAGCGCGCGCGACGGGTCTCGCAGGGGCGTCTCGGCCCGGGGGATGGGTACAATGCCGCCACCGCCGGACGAGCCCGACGGCGACAGATGAACGGCAGCCGTCGCCCGATGCCGACCTGCCGCGCAGTGGACAGCCGTCGGCGCCCCGCAGCGCGCGCCGGCGAGGAGGCGAGTCTCCCGGTGCAGTACCTGCAGTACCGAGGCGGGATCGGGATGCTGGCGTGGGCGTTCCACCGCATCTCGGGCGTGGCCGTGTGGCTGTTCATCATCTTCCACGTCTTCTCCATGTGGCTCGTCACGGCCAATCCCGCGCTGTACGAGCAGGTCCACGCGGTCTACAGCACGACCCCGGGGCGGATCGGGGAGATCCTGCTCGGGGCGGCGCTGCTCTACCACGCCCTCAACGGCCTGCGGATCATCGTCATGGACCTCTGGCCGGCGACGACCGTCTACCACCGCCAGCTGTGGATCGGTCTCTGGGTCGTCTTCGTGGCCGTCGGGGGACCCATGGCGGCGATCCTCTTCGTGCGCATGGTGGAGGGCGGGTGATGGCGGTCCGCACGACTCGCGCCGGCCGCGCGCGACCCGGAGGCGGTGGCTTCGAGCTGGCGGTCTGGTACCTGATGCGGCTCACCGGGCTGGGCCTCTTCGTCCTGGCGCTGGCCCACTACGTCATCACCCACATCGTCTATCCGTCCTCGATCCAGACGGCGGAGTGGGTGGCCGAGGTGCGCTGGAGCAGCGTCGCCTGGCGCACGCTCGACTGGCTGATGCTCTCGCTCGTCCTCTTCCACGCCTTCATGGGGCTCCGCGTGGTGGTCGGGGACTACACCTCCGGGATGACCCGGACCGTCCTGACGGCCAGCCTTTACCTGCTCGGCCTCCTCCTGTTCGCCATGGGCACCATGTCGGTGGCGGTTCTGCCCCTGCCGGGCGAGTAGGGGAGGACGAGCGCGATGCGAATCGACCACGACGCCCTCGTCGTCGGCGCCGGCGGCGCCGGCCTCTTCGCGGCCCTGGAGCTGGCCAAGGCGGGTGTCTCGACCGGCGTCCTGACGAAGCTCTACCCGACCCGCTCCCACACCGGCGCCGCCCAGGGCGGTGTCTGTGCCGCCCTGGGGAACCAGGAGGAGGACCACTGGGAGTGGCACATGTTCGACACGGTGAAGGGGGGCGACTACCTCGTCGACCAGGACGCGGCAGAGGTCCTGGCCCGCGAGGCGGTCGAGTGCATCATCGACCTCGAGCACATGGGCCTGCCGTTCAACCGGACGCCGGACGGGAAGATCGACCAGCGCCGCTTCGGCGGCCACACCCGCAACTTCGGGGAGGGACCGGTCAAGCGGTCCTGCTTCGCGGCCGACCGGACCGGCCACATGATCCTCCAGACGCTCTACCAGAGCTGCATCAGGGCGGGGGTGAAGTTCTACGACGAGTACCACGTCGTCGACCTTCTCTTCGAGGGCGGCGACGGTGGCGACGGCGGGCGGGCTGCCGGCGCGGTGGGCCACCGGATCGGCGACGGCGGGCTCCACACCTTCCGGGCGAAGGCGGTCCTCCTGGCCACGGGCGGCAACGGCCGGATGTTCAGGATCACCTCGAACGCCTATTCGCTCACCGGCGACGGGATGGCGCTCGTCTACCGCCACGGCATCCCGCTCGAGGACATGGAGTTCTACCAGTTCCACCCGACGGGCCTGTACGGCCTCGGGATCCTCCTCTCCGAGGCGGCTCGCGGCGAGGGCGGCTACCTCCTCAACAAGGACGGCGAGCGGTTCATGGACCGCTACGCCCCCAAGCTGATGGAGCTGGCGCCGCGGGACATGGTGAGCCGGGCGATCTACCTCGAGCTGCGGGACGGGCGCGGCGCCGGGCCCCAGGGCGACTACGTCTACCTCGACGTCCACCACCTCGGCCGGGCGGTCATCGAGGAGAAGCTCCCCGACATCACCGACTTCGCCCGGGTCTACCTCGGCGTCGAGCCGCTCTCGGAGCCGGTCCCGATCGTCCCCACCGCGCACTACGCCATGGGCGGCATCCCGACCGACCTCCGCACCCGTGTCATCCGCGACGAGCGGAACACGGTCGTCGACGGGCTCTTCGCCGCCGGCGAGGTCGCCTGCGTCTCGGTCCACGGCGCCAACCGGCTGGGCACGAACTCGCTCGTCGACCTCCTTGTCTATGGCCGCCGGGCGGGCCTCGAGATGGCCGCCTACTGCCGCGCCGCGGAGATGCCGGAGGTGGCCGCCGACGCCGAGGCCCCCGTTCGATCGGAGCTCGAGGAGCTGCGCGGCCGCCGCGAGGGCGAGAGCCCCGTCGAGCTCAAGGCCGCGCTGGCGGCGACGATGATGGACAACGTCGGCGTCTTCCGGACCGGCGAGATGATCGCCACGGCCGTCCGGGACGTGGCGTCGATCCGTGAGCGCTACGCCCGGGTCCGCGTCCAGGACGGCGGCAGCGTCTTCAACACAGACCTCCTCGAGGCCCGCGAGCTCGGCTACCTCATCGACAACGCCGAGGCGATGGCCCACTCGGCCCTTGCCCGGACCGAGAGCCGCGGCGCCCATTCGCGGGAGGACTACCCCGCGCGCGACGACGCGGTCTGGCTGAAGCACACCCTCGCCTTCCGGGGTGAGCCCGTCCCGACCCTTCGGTACAAGCCGGTGACGATCACCCGCTTCGAGCCGAAGCCGCGCACGTACTGAGCCGGGAGCGCAGCGCATGCAGGTCGACCTCCGCATCCTCCGCTTCGATCCCGAGCGGGACTCCGCCCCCCACTGGGAGCGCTACGCGGTCGAATCGCAGCCGATGGACCGGGTGCTGAGCCTCCTCCACCTGGTGAAGGCCGAGATCGACGGGACGCTCACCTTCCGTCGCTCCTGCGGGCACGGCATCTGCGGGTCCGACGCGATGCTGATCAACGGGCGCAACCGCCTGGCCTGCAAGATCCGGGTGGACCAGCTGGGGAGGAAGATCACGGTCGCGCCGCTCACCGGCCTCCCCGTCGTCAAGGACCTGGTGGTCGACATGGAAGGGTTCTTCGGCAAGTACCGGAGCGTGCTGCCCTTCTTCGTCAACGATTCGCCGCCGCCCGAGCGAGAGCGCCTCCAGGGCCCGGCCGACCGGGCCCGCTACGACGACACGACGAAGTGCATCCTCTGCGCAGCCTGCACGACCTCCTGCCCGTCCTTCTGGGCCCAGCCGTCGTACGTGGGACCCGCCGCGATCGTGAACGCCCATCGCTTCATCTTCGACAGCCGCGACGAGGCGGCCGACGATCGGCTCGAGATCCTCGCCGACAGGGACGGCGTCTGGCGCTGCCGCACGATCTTCAACTGCGTCGACGCCTGCCCCCGCAACATCAACATCACCCGCGCCATCCTGGAGGTCTCGCGGGCCGCGGTGGAGCGTTCGGCCTGAGCGGGGCGGGCCCTCGCCGGCTCATCCTGCGGACCGACGGGGCGGCGCGCGGCAACCCCGGTCCGGCCTCGGCCGGCGCCGTCCTCATCGACGCCGACGCGCCCGGCGCGGAGTGGCCCGACGCGCCCCCGATCGCCACGATCTCGGAGGCGCTGGGGCGCCAGACCAACAACGTCGCCGAGTACACGGGGCTCCTGCGGGCGCTCGCGCTCGCCGAGGAGCTGGGGGCCGAGGAGCTGACGCTGCTCCTCGACTCTCTCCTCATCGTGGAGCAGCTGCGCGGCCGCTGGCGCGTCAAGGACGCCAAGCTGGCACCTCTCCACGCCGAGGCGTCGGCGCGCCTCGCCCGGTTCCGGCGCTGGAGCGCCCGCCACGTCCCGCGGAGCGAGAACAGCGCCGCCGACGCGCTGGCGAACGAGGCCCTCGACCGCGTCGCGGCGGGCGGCCCGGCGGTCGTGGTCCGCCGGCCGGGGGAGGGGATCCGCTCCGAGGCCGGGCCCCGGCTGGCCGACGCCCCCGCCGGTTCCGCGGACGCCCCCGCCGGGGAGGCGCCCCGGGTGCGACGGGCCGCCGCGCGGGACCAGCTGCCGCTTGGCCTGGAGCCCGGCTTCGACCCCGGGGACCCGGGCCCCGAGGCCGGCGAGCTGCGCGTCCGGATCCTCGGCTCGGGCACGAGCCAGGGCATCCCCCGCATCGCCTGCGACTGCGCCACGTGCACCTCCGACGATCCCCGGGATCGGCGGTTGCGGGCCTCCGTCCTGCTTGCCTGGGGGGCGCGCCGGGTCGTGATCGACTGCGGGCCGGACTTCCGGGCCCAGGCGCTCGCGGCCGACCTCGACCGGCTCGACGCCGTCCTGCTCACCCACGAGCACCAGGACGCGATCGGCGGCCTCGACGATCTCCGTCGCTTCAACGAGATCACCGGCGGCTACCTGCCCGTCCACGCCTTCGCCGAGACCCTGGAGGTCGTTGCCCGCCGCTTCGCCTACGCCTTCGTGCCCGGCCAGCCGCGCTTCGCCGGCCTCCCCATGCTGAGGCCGGCGGTGATCGATGGCCCGTTCGAGATCGCCGGCCGTCGCTTCGTCCCCGTGCCGGTCCTCCACGGCCAGGTGACGACTGTAGGCTTCCGGACCGGGGGCTTCGCCTGCCTGCCCGACGTGAACCGGATCGAGCCCCCCTCGATGGAGCTCCTCCGCGACCTCGACGCCCTCGTCCTCAACGCGCTCCGCGACGAGCCGCACCCGGCGCACCAGTCCGTCGACCAGGCGCTGGCCGTCGTCGCGGAGCTGCGGCCGCGGCGCACCTTCCTCATCCACCTCGACCACGAGCTGCGCCACGCGGCGCTCGCTGCCCGGCTCCCGGCCGGCGTCGAGATCGCCGTCGACGGCCTGGAGCTGCGCGTCCCACGCTGAAGGAGGGGTCCCCGTGCCCGACCTGCCGACCGTCGTCTGCTACGGCGACTCGAACACGCACGGGGCGATCGGGGCCACCGGCCTGCGCTACCCGCGCGAGGAGCGCTGGCCGGGCGTCGTCGCGCGCGAGCTGGCCGGCCGCGCCCACGTCGTCGAGGAGGGCCTGAACGGCCGGACGACCATCTGGGACGACCCCTTCTCCCCGGGCCGGAACGGCAGGGACTACCTGCGGCCGTGCCTGGACTCGCATGCGCCGGTGGCGGTGCTCGTGATCATGCTCGGCACCAACGACCTGAAGTCGGTTCTCCGGCTGGGCCCGGCCGAGATCGCCGCCGGTGCCGGGAGCCTCGTCGACGTCGCGCGGGAGAGCGCAAGCGGTCCGGACTGCGGTCCGCCGGCGGTGCTCCTTGTCGCCCCGCCGCCGCTCGGCCCGCCGACCGTCAGCTCCGAGCTGTGGGGGTTCGGCGCGGCGCGGGAGACGTCGCGGCTGCTTGCCCCGCTCTACCGGGAGGCCGCGGCCCAGTCCGGGGCGGCCTTCCTGGACGCCGGCGCCCTCGTCACGGCCGATCCCACGGACGGCGTCCACCTGGATCCGGCAGCCCACGCCGCGCTCGGGCGGGCCATCGCCGAGGCCGTCGGCGACCTTCTCCGGGGCTCGGACGTGCCCGGGCGAGGCTCCATTCCCGGGGCGCGGTAGAATCGCCCGGTCAGCGAGGCGGCCGGACGGTCGCGCGCGGTCGGGCAACCGGCGGCGTGAGGAACGTCCGGGCTCCCCGGCGCAGGGTAGCGGGTAACGCCCGCCCGCCGCGAGGCGAGGACCAGCGCCACAGAGACGAGTCCGCCGCCGGGCAACCGGCGGCGGGGTGAAACGGGCAAGCTCTACCCGGAGCAAGGCCAAGTAGGAGAGCGTGTCCCGGCTTGCCGGGACGCCGGCGCGCCGTCGGAGCTCTCGGGTCGGCCGCACGAGCCGCCGGGCAACCGGCGGCCCAAGATGGATGACCGTCACCGCGCCCCCTCGGGGGAGAGCGGTACAGAACCCGGCGTACAGGTCGCCTCGCTGACGCTCCCCCCTCTACCCGGCCCGGTGAGGGCCCGGCAGCCGCACTGCGGCCGTCGACGGCCGCGGCCGCGTGAGGAGAAGGTGCGCGTCAACGCGAGGCGAGGCCGGCCCGGCCGTCAGTCCTCGTCCGCGCGGAAGACCCCCGTCGCCGTGCAGGCGTTGCAGATCGGGACGGCGCTTTCCATGTCGCCGAGGGGCATCGGGAGGGCACGATCCGGGAAGAGACAGTCGACGTCGAAGGTCCGCTCTCGCCGGCGATCCACGGCCGTGACGCGGCGGAACGTGCAGCGGCGAATCCGCGGTGCCGCCAGGAGCGGCTCCGGGACCGGTGCGACGGTCGGCTCGGCGAAGGCCATGGCGCGAGCGTCCTCGTGGGGTGCGGGACGTGTTCGGCGGCGGAGCCTAGCACCGCGTGTCCAGCGGACGCAAGGCGAAGAAGGTACTGCCGGGCCATGCCGTCCGGCGAGGGGGCCCCGCCCGCGCGGTCTGCCGCGCGTCCACGATGCAGGACCCGGGGTCCGCCGGGGGCACGGCGGCGGTGGAATCGGCGAGCGTCTCCGCCCGACGATGGACGCTTCCCCCGGGACCCCGAGGTGCGGTGGGCGGGGGTCGAGTCCCAGCGCGCGGCGCGGCGGGCGCGGCTGGCGTGGCGAGCGCGGCGGGCGTGGCGAGCGTGGCGGGCGCGGCGGGCGCGGCGGGCGCGGCGGGCGCGGCGGGCGCGGCGGAGCGGGGAGCCCTTCCTGCAACGAAAGACCCGAACGCCCCGTGTTCACCACCGCGGTCGGATCCGTCGCATTCGGTCGCCACACGACGGGTCGTTGTGGCGCCCGGCCCGTCACGCTCATTCCGGTCCTGCCACGACCAAGCCACGCAGGATGATGGGCCGTGGGTGACGGATCGTTCGCACCACGAACGCCGATGCGCCGAGCCGTCGCACCATGACGGAAATCGGCACGCCCGAGCCCGGCGCCTGCGGCCCGCCCTCCACGGACGGCGGCAGGCCTGCGGCCTGCCCGGCCCGCCCGGTCCGCCCTGGTGGGATGCGAATTTCCCATTGACGGGCTTCCCTTGCGGTGTATCATCCCATCCCAGTGGCACTGAGTGGTGCCAAGTGGTGATTCCGGGACGGCCAGGTGGAGGGACCCACGCCGGACCCGGGGCGGACCAGAGGGATCCCGGACAGGTGTTCACCGGCGAGTACCGGCACTCGGTGGACGCGAAGGGGCGGCTCGCCGTCCCCGCGAAGTTCCGAGCGCAGCTCGACAGCGGAGCGTTCGTCTCCCGCTGGATGGACTCCTGTCTCGCCATCTGGCCCCGCGCGGACTGGGAGCGCCTCGCCGCCAAGGTCGCGGCGCTCCCGACCGTGGAGAACGCCGGAGCCCGCCTTGCCGGCCGGTTCCTGTTCGGGAACGCCGTGGAGGTGGTGTGGGACGCCCAGGGACGCTTCGTCCTCCCGTCCTATCTCCGCGACGCGGTGCGGCTGGGGAGCGAGGCGGTGATCGTCGGCTCGCTGGACCACGCCGAGATCTGGACGCCGGCCGGCTGGGACGACTACCGGAAGGCGCTCGAGGACCCGGGCGAGCTGGCGAAGGCCTTCTCGGGGCTGGGCATCTAGCGGCACTACATGCGCTTCCAGGGTCCGCTCGGGATCCGCACGTCGAAGGTGGAGATGGCATGGAGGAAGGGCACCGGCCGGTGCTCGCGGAGGAGGTCGTGAAGATGCTCGCCCCGCGCCCCGGCAGCCTCCATGTCGACTGCACCGTCGGGGGCGGTGGGCACACCGAGCGGATCCTGGAGGCCGCCAGCCCGGACGGCCGCGTCCTGGGGCTCGACGCCGATCCCGCCGCCATCGCGCGGGTGGGGAAGCGGCTCGCCCGGTTCGGCGACCGGCTCGTCCTGCGGCAGGCGAACTTCCGGACCGTGGGCGTCGTCGCGCCCGCGGCCGGCTTCGGAGCCGTGGACGGGGTCCTCCTCGATCTCGGCCTGAGCTCGTTCCAGCTGGCCGACACGGGGCGCGGCTTCGGGTTCCGGGCCGGCGGCCCTCTGGACATGCGGTTCGACCCGACCCGGGGCGAGCCGGCCGCCGCGCTCCTCCGGCGCCTCGACGAGGGCGCCCTCGCCGACCTCTTCCGCCGCCACGGCGAGGAGCCCCGGGCGTGGCAGATCGCGCGAGCGATCGTCGAGGCGCGGCGGACTGCCCCGCTCGAGACGGCCGAGGAGCTGGCGGCGCTCGTCGAGCGCGTCGTCCCGCGGCGCCCGGGCCCCCGGGGGCGGATCCACCCGGCGACCCGGGTCTTCCAGGCCCTCCGGATCGCGGTCAACGAGGAGCTCGACGCGCTCGCGGCGGCGCTGGTCGCCGCCCTCGACCTCCTGCGGCCCGGCGGCCGCCTCGTCGTCCTCAGCTACCACTCCCTGGAGGACCGCCTCGTCAAGCGGTTCGTCGCCGCGGAGCGCCGCGGCTGCACCTGCCCCCCCAGCTTCCCCGTCTGCGTCTGCGGCCGGGTACCCCGCCTCCGCGCCGTCGGTCCCCAGCCGGCGGTCCCCTCGGAGGACGAGGTCGCCGCCAACCCCCGTGCCCGGAGCGCCCGGCTCCGGACCGCCGAGCGGCTCGCCGCATGAGTCGCGCCCGTCGCCGCGAAGGAGGGCTCCGACGATGAGCAAGCGCCACCAGGCCAGCCGGCGTCGCACCTACGGACGGCGCCAGCACGAGATCCGCGAGCGGCGGGAGCGCGGCTGGCGTCCCGACGAGGTCGATCGCAACCGCCTCGACGACGGCCTGGCGCGGCGGGAGGCGCCCGCGGCGGAGCTCCGGGCCCTGCCCCTCGGGGCGACCTGGCTCGGGCTCGAGTAGTGGCCGGCTACGCCGGCGCTCGTCCGCGTTCGGGGCTCCTCGGGCGGCGCGGACCGACGGTCAGCGGCGACCTCCCCCGCGACCCGGCCACCGCGGCCCTGCCCCGGCGTCGCGTGCGCGGGAGCGGAGCCACCCGCGCCCGCCAGCGGACCGGGCGGACCGGGATCCTCGTCGCGGGGATCGTGGTGACCTTTGCCCTCGGCTTCGTGTCGCTGGCCCAGACGGTGCGCGTCTCGGCGAACGACATCGAGCGCGACCGGCTCGCCGCCGAGCGCCAGATCATGCTCGACGAGCAGGACCAGATCCGCTCCGACCTCTACCGCCTGGGACGCGAGCCCGCCGTCCGCAAACAGGCCCTGGACGGCGGCCTCGGACAGCTGGTGGACCCGCTCATCGTCCCGGCTCGCTGACCTGATGCTCGGCCGGACCGACAGCCGTCCCCGCGCCCTCCTGCTCCTCGCGCTGCTCCTCCTCTTCGGGGCGGCGTGCGCGGTGCGGCTGGGCTACTGGCAGCTGGCCCGTCACGACTACCTCGTGGGGCTGGCGAAGGACCAGGTCACGGTCCGGACGGAGATCGCCTCCGACCGCGGCACGATCTACGACCGCAGCGGGACGGTCGCCCTGGCGACGACCGTCAGCCGGGACCGCCTCGTCGCCTTCCCGGCGCAGCTGGCCGGCGACGGAGCCGAGGCGGTCGCCCGCCGGGCGGGGATCGCGGCGCGGCTCACGGAGATGCTCGGCCTCGACGGCACCAAGGAAGCGGCGCTCCGCGAGCGGATCGACTCGGGCCGCGCCTATGTCGTCCTGGCCCGCGACCTCACCCGGGCCCAGTCCACGGCCGTCCGGGAGGCGATCGCCGACGGGCGCATCTCCCAGGTCCGCCTCGAGGCCGAGGCGGTGCGCGTCTACCCGCTCGAGGGGGGCGCGCCGAAGACGACCCTCGCGGCGCACGTCCTCGGCTTCGTCAACCGCGAGGGTGGTGGCCAGTACGGGGTGGAGGGCCGCTGGCAGGACTCGCTGGCCGGCTCGCCCCGGGTCCTCCTCGCCGAGCGCGACGCCTCGGGCCAGCCGATCATCGACGCCGCGCAGGTCCTCGCGGCCGGCAGCCCCGGCGCCGACGTCATCCTGACGATCGATGCGAGCCTCCAGCTGGCGGTCGAGCGCGAGGTCTACGCGGCCTGGGTCGCCGACCGGGCCAAGAGCGTGTCCGCGGTGGTGATGGACCCCCGGACCGGCGAGATCCTGGCCCAGGCCACCTACCCGTCGTACGACGCCAACGACTACCAGGCCGTGGCCGAGGGCGATCCGGGCCGCTTCGTCGACCCCGTGGTCTCGGCGGTCTACGAACCGGGCTCCGTCTTCAAGATGGCGACCGCGGCCGCGGTCCTCGAGGCGGGCGTCGTGAAGCGGACCTCGGGCGTCCGGGACCAGGCGGTCCTCCGCCTCGACCGCGGGAAGGCGTCGGTCACCAACGCCGACCGGGGCTCGAAGGGCCGCATGACCTTCCAGGACGCCGTCGCCTGGTCGCGCAACGTCGTCATGTCGAAGGTGGCCCTCAAGCTGGGCCCGACCGCCCAGGCCGCCGCGGAGGTCCTCCACGAGACCTGGGCCAAGCTCGGCTTCGGCGCCCGGACCGGCGTCGACCTGGCCGGCGAGGTGCCCGGGATCGTGCGCGACCCGGCGACCTCCACCTGGCGCCAGATCGACGTCGCCAACGGCTCGTTCGGGCAGGGCGTGGCCGTCACCATCCTGCAGCTCGCGACGGCCTTCAGCGCGATGGTCAACGGCGGGATCCTGCCGATCCCCCACGCGGTCGGCCAGGTTGGCGCCGAGCCGGTCGTCGTCGGCGACCGCGGACGGGTCCTCACCAAGGCGCTCTCGGCCGACCTCGTCAAGATCCTGCGCCGGGTCCCGGAGGCCGTCCCCTTCTACCGCGATCGGACGCTCATCCCGGGCTACGTGGTGGGCGGGAAGACCGGCACGGCCCAGATCTGGGATTCCGAGAAGCGCCAGTGGAAGCCCGGGGCCTTCAACTACTCGTTCGTCGGGTTCGTGGGGCGGAAGGCCGCCGACGTGGTCGTCGCGGTCCGCATCGAGGAGGGTACCCCGACGGTCCAGCAGGTCGGGCGGATCGAGATGCCGGTGGAGTCCTTCGAGCTGTTCCGACGCGTCGCCACGGACGCCATGGCCACTCTCGACCTCGCCCCGACGAGCGGCGGCGCGCCGTCCCCCAGCCCCGCGGTCCCGTGAGCCACGCCTGTGCGACACTCCCGGCCGTGACCACCGAGCCGTCCCCGCGGGACGACGGCGACCCGTCTCCCGTCGCCCCCCTGACCGCCGACGAGCTGGCGGCGGTGACGGGGGGCCGCCTCCTCCGCCGCTCCGACCGCCCGGTCCGGGGCGGGGCCGTCGACTCCCGGCTGGTCGTCCCCGGGTGCCTCTTCGTGGCCCTGCCGGGCGAGCGGACGGATGGCCACCGCTTCCTCGGGGCGGCAATCGCCGCCGGGGCGGCCGCGCTCCTGGTGACCGAGCCCCCCGACGAGGCCGCCCTCGACCTCCTGGGGGACGTGACGGTCATCCGGGTCGCCGACGGCCTGGCGGGCCTGCATGCCGTCGCGGCGGCCTGGCGGGCACGCTTCGCGCCGCTCGTGGTGGGGATCACGGGCAGCGTCGCCAAGACCTCGACGAAGGACGCCACGGCGGCGGTCCTGGGGGCCGCCATGCCGACCCTCAAGAGCGAGGGCAACCAGAACAACGAGGTCGGCCTGCCGCTCACGCTGCTGGCCCTCCGCCCCCAGCACCGGGCTGCGGTCCTGGAGATGGGGATGTACGTCGGCGGGGAGATCGCTACGCTCGCCGCGCTGGGCCGGCCCTCGATCGGCGTCGTCACCGCCGTGGCGCCGGTCCACCTGGAGCGCGCCGGCTCGCTGGAGGCCATCGCAGACGCCAAGGCGGAGCTGGTGGAGGCGCTGCCGTCGGGCGGCACCGCGATCCTCAACGCCGACGATGCCCGCGTCCGCACGTTCGGGACGCGCACCACGGCCCGGGTCGTGACCTACGGGCTGGAGCCGGGCGCCGACGTGACCGCGGCCGGCGTCGTCTCGCGCGGCCCGGGTGGGATGGCCTTCGAGGTCGTCGCCCGCGCGCCCCGGGCCGCCCGGGTGAGCGTCGAGATCGGCGCCCTGGGGCGGCACTCCGTCCAGAACGCCCTCGCCGCCGCGGCCGTGGGGCTCGTCGCGGGCGTGCCCGACGAGGCGGTCGCCGCCGGCCTCGCCGGCCCCTGGGACCGCGCCTCCGCGCACCGCGGCGTCCTCGTCGAGGCTCCCGGCCTCGTCATCCTCGATGACACCTACAACGCCTCGCCGGGGGCCGTCATCGCCGCGCTCGAGGTCCTCGCCTCGCTGCCGGGGCGGCCGGTGGCCGTCCTCGGCGAGATGCGCGAGCTGGGCAACCTGCACGACCGGGGACACCGCGAGGTCGGCGCCGCGGCGGCGGGGGTGGCCGCCGAGCTCGTCGTCGTCGGCGCCGCGGCCGCTGGCATCGCCGACGGGGCCGCCGCGGCCGGCCTCGAGCCGGGCCGGATCCACCGGGCGCCCGACCGCGAGGCTGCGGTGGCGGTCCTCCGGACGATCCTCCGCCCCGGTGACGCGGTGCTCGTGAAGGCGTCCCGCGGCGCCGCGCTGGAGACGATCGTCGACGCCCTCCGCGGCGGTGTCGATGGGGCAGGGCAGGGGTCCCGGTGACGGTCGTCCTGATCCAGGCGATCCTCCTCGCCTTCGGGATCGTGGTGATCGTGATGCCGGCCTTCGTGCGGCTCATCAGCTGGGCCGGGTTCGCCAAGCAGATCCGCGGCGAGGGTCCCGAGGTGCACCAGGCCAAGGCCGGCACGCCCACGGCGGGCGGCGCCCTGATCCTCGGCGTGGTGATCGGCCTGGCCCTCCTGCTCGACCTCGTCGACGCCTCGACGTTCGCGCCCCTGGCCACGCTCGCCCTGGTCGGGCTCCTGGGGCTCGCCGACGACTGGCTGAACGCCCGCACCGGCGACGGGATCCGCGCCCGCCAGAAGCTCCTCTGGCAGGTCGCCGTCGCGATCTTCGCGGCCTGGCAGATCCAGAGCACCTACGCCATCGAGGCGATCGCCGTCCCGTTCGTGGGGGCCGTCCCCATCGAGCCCTGGCTCTACATCGCCTTCGCCGCCTTCGCCATCGTCGCGATGAGCAACGGGGTCAACCTCACCGACGGCCTCGACGGCCTCGCCGGCGGGACGCTGGTCTTCTCCTTCGTCGCCTTCCTGATCATCGCCCTCCTCAACAGCCCGGCCCAGCCCAACCTGGCGACCCTCTGCGCCCTCCTCATCGGCGCCCTGCTGGGCTTCCTGTGGTTCAACGCCCATCCCGCCCAGGTCTTCATGGGCGATGCCGGATCGCTCTCGATGGGCGCGGCCCTGGCGGTCATCGCCCTCATCACCGGGCAGATCCTGATCCTGCCGCTCATCGGGGTCATCTTCGTGATCGAGACGGTCTCCGTGGTGCTCCAGGTCGGCTACTTCAAGCTCACCGGCGGGAAGCGGATCCTCCGGATGTCGCCGCTCCACCACCACTACGAGCTCGGCGGGTGGCCGGAGACGAAGATCACCCTCCGCTTCTGGATCGTGGCGGTGCTGGCGGGGCTCCTGGGGATCACGCTCTTCCTGGCGACGCTCCAGAGGCTGGTGTGAGGGTGACCGGACGGCTCGACCTCGACGCCCTGACCCTGGCCTCCATCGAGGCCGGGGCGCTGCGCGGCCTGCCGGCGACGGTGCTGGGCTTCGCCCGGACGGGGATCGCCCTGGCCCGCTTCCTGGTCGACGCCGGGGCCCGGGTGACGGTCTACGACGGCAAGCCTCCCGGGGCCCTGGCCGACGCCGTCGCCGCCCTGGCGGGTCGCCCGGTGACTCTCGCCTGCGGCCCGGAGGTCGACCCCGCGACGGCCTGGGCCGGGGCGGCGCTCGTGGCCTTCAGCCCCTCGATCACGCCCGGCTTCCCGACCACCGAGCCGCGCCTCCGGGCGGCCCTCGACACCCTGGCGGCCCGCGTGACGGCCGGCGATCCGGCGGCGCCGGCCCTGGTGTCCGAGCCGGACCTCTTCCTGCGCCTCTGCCCGGCACCGACGGTCGGCGTGACCGGCACCAAGGGCAAGACGACGACTGCGGCCCTCGCGGCGCACCTCCTCGCCGGCGACCCGGAGCACCCGGTCGTCCTCGGCGGGAACATCGGGACGCCGCTCGTCGACCGCCTGGCCGAGCTGACCACCGGCCACCGGGTGGTGGACGAGATCTCCGAGCTGCAGCTGCCCAGCCTCTCGCGCGGCACGACGGTGGGCGTCTACACGAACGTCACCGCGGACCATCTCGACCGCCACGGCTCGCTGGAGGGCTACCGGCGCGTCAAGCGACGCCTCGCCGAGCTCGTCGACCCGGAGGGCGCCCTCGTCCTCAACCTCGACGACCCCGTCGTCGGGGCGTACGCCGCCCTCGGCGCGACGCCCACCGTCTGCTATCGCCTCGACCGGCCGATCGGGGGCGGCCTGGGGATCGTCGACGGCTGGGTCGTGAGCGCCGGAGTGGAGCGCCTGCCGCTGGCCGGCGGTGGCGTCGCGGCGACGGGCCCCGGCGGCCGGATCATGCCGCTCGGGGAGCTGCCCCTGCCGGGCCGCCACAACGTCTCGAACCTCCTCGCGGCGACCGGCGTGGCGCTTCTCTTCGGGGTCGCCCCGGACGCCGTCCGCCGCCAGGCGGCGAGCTTCCGGGGCGTGGAGCACCGCCTGGAGCTCGTCGCGGAGATCGCCGGCGTCCGCTTCGTGGACGACTCCCAGGGCACCCAGCCCGACGCCGTCGCGGCGGCCCTCCGCAGCTTCGACGCTCCGCTCGTCCTGATCGCCGGCGGACGCGACAAGGGGGTCGACCTGGCGGACCTCGGGCCCGTCGCCGCCGAGCGGGCGGCGGCGGCCGTCCTGATCGGCGAGAGCGGACCGGCCCTGGCGGCCCTCTTCCGCGCCGCCGGGGTGGCCCGGGTCGAGGAGGCCGGCACGCTCGCCGCCGCCCTGCCCCGCGCGGACGCGATGGCCCGCGAGCTCCTCGCCGCGCATCCGGCCGGGACGATCGGCACGGTCCTGCTCTCCCCGGCTGCGGCGAGCTTCGACCAGTTCGCCGACTACGCGGCCCGCGGCCGCGCCTTCAAGGAGGGCGTTGCCGCCCTCGCCGCGGCGCATGCCGCAACCGCCACGAGGAGGTGACGATGGCCACCGCCGACCACAGCCGCCCGTCCGCCGTGGCCCCACGGAGCGGCGCGCGCCTCGCCCCGCCTGCCCCGGCCTCGCGCTCCGAATCCCGCCCGGGACCGCGCCGCCCGGCCGCCGTCCGCACCGAGGCGGCGCCCGTCGCCCCGCCGGCGGGCGCGATCCGGCGCCACGGCCCGGACACCGTCATCGTCCTCGCCGTCCTGGCCCTCACGGCCCTTGGGCTCCTCGTCGTCTACTCCTCGTCGGCGATGGACGGGTACCTCGGGGGTGCGTCCTTCGAGGACACCTTCAGGACCCTCGGCCCGCAGCTGCAGTGGGCGGCCGTGGGGCTCGTCGGGATGCTCGTCGCGATGAAGGTCGACTTCCGGTGGCTGCGCCTGGCCTCGCTCCCGCTCCTCGTCGTGGCCGGGATCCTCCTGGTCCTCCTGCAGGTGGAGTCGTTCCAGATCACCATCGGCGGCTCCTCGCAGTGGCTCAAGCTGCCGGGCCTGCCGGCGGTCCAGCCGAGCGAGCTGGCGAAGCTGGCCCTGGTGATCTACCTGGCCCACTGGATGGCCCGCCGGGGGAGCGCGGTGGGGGGGCTCACGACGGGCCTCCTGCCGTTCGTGGTGATCGTGGCCCCGTTCGTGCTCCTCGTCTTCAAGTCGCCGGACATCGGGTCGGCGGCGATCCTCGGGCTCACCGCGGTCGTGATGTTCTTCCTCGCGGGCGCCAACCCGCTCTACCTGGCCGGCCTCGGCGCGGCGGCGGTCACGGGGACGCTGGTCCTCCTGAAGGACTACCAGCTGGAGCGCCTCCAGTCGTTCGGGGACCCCTTCGCCGACCCGCTCGGGACGGGCTACCACGCGGTCCAGGGTCTGCTCGCCCTCGGCCTCGGCGGCATCCTCGGGTCCGGCCTGGGGGAACGGGCCGCGGCCGGCGGGATCGTCCTCCCCAACGCCCACAACGACTACATCTTCGCCGTCATCGGCGAGGAGTTCGGGTTCCTTGGCGCGGTCGGGGTGATCGGCCTCGTCTGTCTCCTCGCGTACCGCGGCTTCCGGGTGGCCCTCGCGGCGCCCGACACCTTCGGCGGGCTCCTGGCGGCCGGCATCACGTCGTGGCTGTGCCTGCAGGCCTTCGTCAACATCGGCGTCGTGGTGACGCTCCTCCCCGTCACGGGGATCACGCTGCCGTTCGTCTCGGCTGGCGGGTCCTCGCTGATCGTCAGCCTGGTCGGGGCGGGGATCCTCCTCTCGGTCTCTCGCGAAACGGCGGTCCACGGAGGGTGGCAGCATGCGAGTGGTGATCGCGGCCGGCGGCACGGGCGGGCACATCTACCCGGCCCTCGCCGTCGCCCGCTCCCTTCTCGCGCGCCCGGGGCCGCCTGAGCTGGCCTGGCTCGGCGGGCGGCGCGGCCTCGAGGCCGAGCTGGTCCCGCCGGCCGGGATCCCGTTCCGGCGGCTCCTCCTGCGCTCCCTGCGGAGCACGGGCCGCGACGTCCACGTGGTGCTCGACCCGCTCCGCCTCGCGGCGTCGGTCCCGCAGGCGCTGTGGCTGCTGGCGCGCCGGCGGCCCGACGCCGTGTTCACGACCGGTGGCTACGCCGCCATCCCGGTCCTCCTCGCCGCCCGGGCGCTGGGGGTCCCGGCCGTCCTCTGGGAGGGGAACGTGATCCCGGGCCGGAGCGTCCGCGCCACCGCCCGGCTGGCGGGCGCCGTCGCCGTCACGGACCCCCGGACGTGCGCCGCCCTCGCCGCCCGGCGCTGCTACGAGAGCGGCACCCCGATCCGGGACCCGCGGACGATCGATCGCGAGGCGGCCCGGGAGCGGCTGGGGCTCTCCCCGGGGGAGCGGCTGCTCCTCGTCTTCGGCGGCTCCCAGGCGGTTCGCCGCTTCAACGCCGCGGTCACGGACGCCCTGCCGCGGCTGGTGGAGCGCTGCGCGGTCCTCCACGTGACCGGGGACGCCGGCTACGCCGAGGCGCTCGCCGCCCGCGAGGCGCTGCCGCCGGAGCGCCGGGCCCGCTACCGCCCCGTCCCCTTCCTGGGGGACGAGATGACCGCCGCCCTCGCCGCCGCCGACCTCGTGGTCGGCCGCGCCGGCGCCTCGACCCTGGCCGAGTGCGCGGCATTCGCGCTGCCCCTCGTCTGCGTGCCGTACCCGCACGCTGCGGGGCACCAGCGGGCGAACGCGGAGGCCTACGCCGCCAGCGGCGCCGCGCGGCTCGTCGAGGACGAGGCCTTCGACGCCGAAGCGCTCCTCGATGCGGCCCGGCTCCTCGAAGACCCCTCCGCTCACCTCGCGATGAGCGCGGCCGCCCGCGACGCCGGACGTCCCGGCGCCGCCGACGCCGTCGCCGAGCTGGTCGCGGCCGCCGCCGAGCGGCGCGCCTGGCCGGCCCCCGAGGTGATCGCCCGCCTGGCCTCCGGTGGGGAGGCGCGCTGATGGAGCCAGGCGCCCGTGAGCCCTTCGACGCCGTGCGCGCCGGGACCGAGATCCAGAGACGCCTCGGCGTGAAGACCTCCCGTGACGAGCCGCTGGCGCGCTTCACCACCATGCGGGTCGGTGGGCCGGCCGACCTGTACGCCGCGGCGCACAACCCCTTCGAGCTGCGCGGCATCGTGAAGCACGCACGCGCGCGCGGGATCCCGTACACGCTGCTCGGCCGGGGCAGCGACGTCGTCGTCTCGGACGCCGGGGTCCGGGGCCTCCTCGTCCACGTCCGGGCCGAGGGTTACGAGATCGCCGGC
>Ga0209253_10001783_pt1 | contig 18966 bp, 20 predicted proteins | sample FrelakmetBRP12BR_FD_187145 | JGI IMG/M metagenome (GOLD analysis project Ga0209253, IMG submission 187145) | Freshwater lake sediment microbial communities from the University of Notre Dame, USA, for methane emissions studies - BRP12 BR (SPAdes)... | ecosystem: Environmental > Aquatic >... | reverse complement strand
TACTGGGCACCGGTGGCGACAGGCAGTTTCACGGGCCCATCGGTACTGCACCTGCACGGGCTCGTGTTCTCTGCCTGGATGGTGTTCTTCATCGTGCAGACCACGCTGGTGGCCACCGGCCGCGTCGCGCGCCATCGAGCGCTCGGCATGCTGGGCATCGCGCTGGCCACGGCGATGCTGTTCATCGGCATCCTGGCTGCACTGCACAGCATACGGGTCGGAATCACGCTGGGGTTCGATGCGCAGAACCGCGCGTTTTCGATCGTGCCGATCAGCACCGTGGTGTTATTTGCCTGCCTGGTGGCGGCTGCGATCTCCAACATATCGCGGCCGGGTGTGCACAAGCGCCTGATGCTGGTGGCGACGATCTCGCTGCTGCCGCCGGCGATTGCGCGTTTGCTCGCGGTGGCCGGCGGCGTGCCGTTGTCGCCAGGCCACCCGCCCCCGATCGCGTTCTCGCTGGCGCCGAGCCTGGCGTCGGACTTGCTGCTGATAGCCGCCATCGTGTGGGACTGGCGCCGCAACGGCCGGGTCGATCGAACCTATCTGATCGCTGGCGCGGCTGTCGTGGCGCTGCAGATCGTGCGCGTGCCGCTGGGCCCGACGGCGGCCTGGTTCGGCGTCACCGATTGGTTACTCGGATTCCTCCGCTGAAACGCGGGGCAGATGGCAGTGGCGACGACGCGCTCGTGGCGAATCAGGCGCTATCAGGATCACGCGAGAATGGCTACGAACCACCCGCCTTGGCATCTGCCTCCGCCAGCGGCGCGGACACCTCGCCCAGCAGATACCTGACCACGATGCGCAGGTCCAGCGCACGCTGTGCGTCCCAGGACCAGGCTTCCACGCACAGCAGCTTGCCGTCGCTGTGAGTTCGCTCGACGGGCTTCGCGGCGATGCGCGCCGTGCCCAGATCGGCGCCGAGCGCCGCCGGCGCATAGACCGCCGGGCCGTCGCCGCCAGCCAGACCGGCCAGCACGGCAAGCTCCAGCGGTACCGCCCTGGCCGGCAAGGCGGCGCACACGGCCGCGTGGGCCGCGTCTTCCTCGCGGCAAGCCACATCGGCGTGCGCGCGACAGGGCGCCAGGCGGGCGGCCGCCGAGACACCTTCGGCCCCGCGGCGGCGCTCCTCGGTCAAACGGGCGTCGGCCAGCGCGGAATAGCGCTCCAGAACGCGTGCACTCTCGATCCGCTCGGCCGAGCTCTGGATCTGGTCGGCCCGCTGGCGCAGCTCGGTGCGTAGCATGGCGCTCTCGCTCTCGCGCGCCTGCATGAGGTACAGCGCCAGCGCATACCCGCCCACCGCAGCAGCCACCACCACGAAGACAATCGCGGGCAGCAGGCCGCGGCGCGGTTTGCCGCCACGCGGGCCTTGCAGCCGCGACAGCACCTCGCGCCGCCATGCGATGCGCAGGTTGATCAGCGCAGCCGCCAGCGTGACCATGGCCCCGATCACGGCAGCCACAACGTTTGGCGACAACTCGTTCAGTCTGGCGAATTCGAAGTCCATGGCGAGGCTCGAGGCCCGCACGCGCGAGCCGGTGGGCGAGCTTAGGACGCCAGCAGGAGGGCACGCTCCGCGAGCGCGGCAATAGTCCGCGAACCGGTCGGCTGTTGCGGTCTGTTGCGTGGCCCGCGCCTGCCACAGACAATCGCCTGCCCCTCACTTGCCAACCTGGGCGGCTGGCACGGCAGCCGGCGCCGCGCTCCCTCGCGGGGTGCTCCCCGGATGGAAGCCCAGCACCGCGAGCATGACGAAGAAGCCCACGACATAGGCCACAGCGACGGTCCAACCGTGGCGCAGCCACTGTCCGACCGAACGCGCATGGGGGTACATGCTGCAAAGGGCGACGCCGGCAGACGAGCCGAACCACAGCATGGACCCGCCGAAACCAACTGCGTAGGCGAGAAAGCCCCAGTCGTACCCACCCTGCTTGATGGCCAGCGCCGTGAGAGGAATGTTGTCGAACACCGCCGACAGGAAGCCCAGCCCCAGTGCCGACGGCCACGAAGCAGCGGGAAGGTGCTCCACCGGCATCATCGAGGCGCACAGCACCAGCGACAGCAGAAATACCGCACCGTTGAACGCACCGGGCAGCAGCGACCAGTCGCTCTTGCGCAGCCCGGTGGTGAGCAGCAAGGCCACCCAGACGGCGGCACCGAGGAAGGGGAAAGCATCGGAGACGGCGCTGAATCGGGTGTTGACGAGCACGTTGACGACGACCGCCGCGGCGAGGATGAAGGCGACGATTCCCAGACGCAGCCAGTCGATACTGGCACCCACAGTCTCGTCCTTCTGGATCGGCGAGTAAGCCTGTTGCTGCCGCGATGCGGGTATGCCGCACACCACCAGCGCCACAACGGCGGCGATGTAGGCTTCGAACACTTCCAGCGGCGAGATGCCGGCGATCCACATCATCGTTGTCGTCGTATCGCCGACGACGCTGCCCGCGCCTCCCGCATTCGACGCGGCAACGATCGCGGCCAGGTAGCCGATGTGTACCTTGCCTCGGAACACGGTGTGGGCAACCGCGCCGCCGATCATCGCTGCGGCAATGTTGTCGAGAAACGACGAGAGCACGAAGACCAGAACCAGCAAGACGAAGCAGCCTTTCCAGTCGTCGGGCAGGTAGCGGGGCAACACCGCCGGCACCCGGCTCTCCTCGAAATGCTTGGCGAGCAGCGCAAAGCCGAGCAGCAGCAACAGCAGGTTGATCAGGATCACCCACTCGTGCTGCAGATGCCCGAAGAAGCCGGTCAGCCCGGCACCGCTCTTGAAGGGCGAGACGGCGATCTTGTACAGGCTGATGACGATCGCGCCGCCCAGGGCAACGCGCAGCGTCGACTGATGGAAGAGCGCAACGCCCGCCAGCACGCAGCCGAAGAGCAGGAACTCGATCGGCACGGCGCCGAGGCTCGGGCCTGAAAACGGTGTATCTGCCGCTGCCGCTACGCAGTTGGGCAACGCGGCCAGAAGTGTCAACGCGAGAAGTCGGGGCATGCGGCGTGGGTTGATACCGGAGGCGTTCATCTTCTTTTTGGTCCCGTTCTAGGCTGGAAAACGATGCCATGTACCGAAGTTCGAAATCGGCACCACCTGGTTCAGCGCCGAATCAGCCTTGATCCGGACAGACGCTGGCGAAACCGGGTGGCCTCCGAAAACGGCACCGCAGTCTATTCGTTGCGCACGGACTGGGCAATTACAAATCCCGACGCAGCATCGAGGGCGTGATCCACGCTCACCGGTAGAACGCCTCCACCTTTCCCTTCAGCTTGATCGTCATGGGCTTGCCCTTTCGGTCGACTGTCCGGCCCACGGGAACCTTGATCCAGCTCTCGCTGATGCAGTACTCCTCCACGTCGAACCGCTCCTTGTCGTTGAAGCGGATGCCGACCTCGTGTTCGAGCACGGCAGCGACGTGATGTGGGCTGTCTTTGTCGACCGACAACCGGTCGGGCAATGGGGGCGCGGGTTTGTCTTCGGCCATGATCGACCTCTCGGGTTCGGCGGATGCGAACGGTGCCCGATTGTCGAGCAACGGCCACGTTGGCCACGGCTCGAGCCGCGGCGCCTGTGATAGCGTCATGCTCCATGAGCCTGCCCACCACCATCCACCCCAGCGAACTGGCCCCTCTGATCGACGCCGCGGCCGCAGCCGTGGAAGAACGCGTCATCGCCTGGCGACGCGACTTCCACCAGCACCCCGAGCTCGGCAACCGCGAGACGCGCACGGCCGGCATCGTGGCCGAGCATCTCATCAGCCTGGGATTCGACGACGTGCGCACCCGCGTGGCGCACACCGGCGTGGTGGGCCTGCTCAAGGGCGCGCTGCCCGGGCCCGTGGTGGCGCTGCGCGCCGACATGGACGCGCTGCCGGTCACCGAGGAGGTCGACGTGCCCTTCGCCTCCAAGGCGCACACCACGTGGAACGGCGAGCAGGTCGGCGTGATGCACGCCTGCGGCCACGACTGCCACACCGCCATCCTGATGGGCGTGGCCACGGTGCTGGCCGGGCTGCGCAGTCAGTTGCATGGCAGCGTGAAGTTCATCTTCCAGCCCGCGGAGGAGATGCCGCCCAAAGGCGAAGAAGGCGGCGCCAAGATGATGATCCAGGAAGGCGCGCTGCAAGACCCCACGCCCAACGCCATCTTCGGCCTGCACGTGACCTCGCGGCTGCACGTGGGACTGCTCGGCTATCGCTCGGGGCCCACGATGGCGAGCTCCGACCGCTTCAGCATCACCGTGCACGGCCGGCAGACGCACGGCGCGGCGCCGTGGCTGGGTGTGGACCCGATCGTCACCTCGGCACAGGTGATCATGGGGTTGCAGACCGTGGTGAGCCGCGGCGTGGACATCTCGCGCGAGCCCGCCGTGGTGACGGTGGGCATGATCAAGGGCGGGGTGCGCGAGAACATCATTCCGGACAACGTGGAGATGCGCGGCACCATCCGCACCTTCGACGAGGCCATGCGCGACGATGTGCACGAGCGCGTCACCACGCTGGCCGAGGCCGTGTCGCGCGGCTCGCGCGCGGGCTGCACCGTGTGCATCGAGAAGAACTACCCCGTCACGGTGAACGACCCCGCGCTCACTGAGCTGATGGTGCCCACGCTGCAGCACGTGGCCGGCGCCGACAAGGTGCTGTTCGTGCCCAAGGTCACCGGCTCGGAGGACTTCTCGTATTTTCAGCAGCTGGTGCCGGGGCTGTTCTTCTTCGTCGGCGCCACGCGGCCCGAGATCGACCCGGCCAAGGCGCCGGCCAACCATTCACCGCGGTTTCATGTGGACGAGCGGGCGTTGGTGCTCGGCGTGCGCTCGCTGGCGCACTTGGTGGCGGACTTCGTTGAAGCCCGCGCATGAACGCGGTAGCTGAACGCCCCGTCGTCAGCTGGCACGCGCATGTCTACTTCGACCCCGCCGCGACGCGGGCACACGCCCAGCGCGTGCGCGCGGGCATCGCGCAGCGCTTCGAGGCGCAGCTCGGCCGCTGGCACGAGGTGCCGATCGGCCCTCACACCCAGGCGATGTACCAGGTAGCTTTCGAACCGGGCGTGTTCGCCGCCCTGGTGCCGTGGCTGGCCCTGCATCGCGAGGGATTGAGCGTGCTCGTGCACCCCAACACCCTGGCACCGCGCGCAGACCACCTGGTTCACGCAATCTGGCTGGGTCCATCCCTGCCGTTGCTTGGCGATGTGCTACCGGATTCCATCGAAGCCGGCGAGGAGTCGCCGGTGGTGCCCAACACCAACACCATACGCGAGCGTTGAGCGTGCCCCGGCGCGAGCCCGCGCGCGAGCCGCCGAGCTATGCGGAGGGTTCGAAGGCAGCGCGCACCGTGCCCGCCAAGCGGCGCGCATGAGCATCCTGCTCGACACCAATGCGCCTTCCGGGCTGCTGCACGCGCAGCCTGATTCCGCTGTACGCGCCTGGGTGGCCGCGCAGCCGGCGAATGCCCCGATGATGGGAGCATCGTGCTAGGATGTACACATTCCACTGCAACCGACCGGGTGCCCAATGTCCACTACGATGACGCTGCGTCTCGACGACGACGTGAAGGATCGCCTCGACAAGCTGGCCGATGCCACGCAGCGGAGCAAATCGTTCCTGGCGGCCGAGGCCATCCGCGAGTACGTGGAGAACAACGAATGGCAAATCCGCGAGATCAGGGCGGCGGTGAAGGAGGCCAATGCCGGCGACTTTGCCAGCGACGCGGACGTGGCGGCACTGGCCAAGACGTGGAAGGTGAATGCGCGTTAGGTGGTTGCGCACGGCATTGCGCAACCTGGACGCTGAGGCCCACTTCATCGCCGAGGAAGACCCCGCGGCGGCGCGGCTCGTGGTGGAGCGCGTGCTGCGTGCCGTGGCTATGCTGGCTGAGCAGCCGGGCCTGGGGCGCCCGGGCCGGGTGCCACACACACGGGAACTCGTCGTGCTAAACACGCGGTACATCGTGCCGTATCGCGTACGCGGTGACACGGTGGAGGTGCTCCGGGTGTTTCACACCTCTCGGCGGCTGCCGCATCAGTGGTAGGCCAACGCCGCGCGCGCGGCGGGCACGAGCTCGAAGCCGCGCAACGACGGGGCATTCTCTTTCATCGCCCCCGGGCATCACCGCGTTGATTCGCAGGCCGCGCGGCCGGCACGCTGGCTGGACCAGAATGCGCCCGAGTCCCTTTCGACCCCACCATGCTCAGACTGGCATCCGTATCCACTCTCGCGGCCGTTCTCATGGCCACCCTGCTCGCCGGCTGCGCGCAGCCGGGACGCGTGGCCGAGACATCGGACCTGGGCCCCGCCGAGGCGCGCGAGGCGATCGTTCGGCTGCTGCCGCCGAACACCGACGACCGTGCCGGCTGGGCCACCGACATCCACGCTGCGCTCACGGCGCTGGAGCTGCGATCGACACCGGAGAACCTGTGTGCGGTGCTCGCCATCACCGAGCAGGAGTCGAGCTTCCGTGCCGACCCTGCCGTGCCCGGCCTACCAGCGATCGCATGGAAGGAAATCGATCGCCGCGCCGAGAGCGCCGGCGTGCCGAAGCTTGCGGTGCGCGCCGCACTCGCGCTCTCGTCGCCTGACGGCCGCAGCTATGCCGAACGCATCGATGCGGTGAAGACCGAGCGGCAGCTCAGCGAGATCTTCGAAGACTTCATCGGCATGGTGCCGCTGGGCAAGACATTCTTCGCCAGCCGCAACCCTGTGCGCACCGGCGGGCCGATGCAGGTGAGCATCGCGTTCGCCGAGGCGCACGTCCAGGCGCGGCGCTACCCGTATCCGCTGCGCGACTCGGTGCGGCGCGAGGTGTTCACGCGCCGCGGCGGGCTCTATTTCGGCATCGCGCACTTGCTTGCTTACGACGCGCCGTACGACAAGCTGCTGTATCGCTTCGCCGACTTCAATGCCGGCCGCTATGCAAGCCGCAACGCCGCCTTTCAGAACGCGTTGAGCGTGGCGTCGGGGCTGCCCCTCACGCCCGACGGCGACCTGCTTCCGCACGCGAGCGATGCGCCGCGCGGCGAAACGGAACGTGCCGCCGCCACGCTTGCTGGCCGCTTGAGCTTGAGCGACACGGCGATCCGCCGCGACCTCGAAAGAGGCGAAGACGCCGGCTTCGAGAAGACCGCGCTCTACGAGCGCGTGTTCAACCATGCCGAGCGCCTGGGCAAGCGCACGCTGCCACGCGCCGCGCTGCCGCGCATCGATCTGCACAGCCCGAAGTTCACGCGCACGCTGACGACCGAATGGTTTGCGAATCGGGTCGATGAGCGCCACCGGCGCTGCCTGGCGCGCATGGCGGCGCCTCGCGATGTGTGACGCGTGCGCGATGCTGCGTCGCGCTCGACCGCGTCTTCACTGGCCGTGCCGCATGCGACCCTCATCGCGCGGGCGTCTCAGGCTCGGCCAGGGTGGCCGGGAGGTCGCGGGCGCCGTGCAGCACGCGCCAAACCTCGACGTGCTGCGCCTGCTCGACGTAGAAGACGAGGTACGGATAGCGCGTCAGTGGCCAGGCACGCAGCGCCGGGACGTTTAGTTCGCCACCCCACCGCGGTGACCCGCCGGTGGGGTGGCGGGCGATGTGCTCGTACGCGCCTTCGAGTGCGACGACAAACCTCGCGGCGACATCGGCGCCAGCCTCGTCGACATACCAGTCCGTGGCCGCCTCCACATCGGCCAGCGCCGCCGCCTCACACTGCGCGCGGCTCACGTCCAGGTGCGTCACCGCGCGCAGCGTGCGCGCGCCCATCGCGTTGACGAGCACGCCGCGCTCGCGCCCCCGCGCGCTCAGCGTGGGCCCATCCAGCGGCGCCGTTGTATTCTGCGAAGAACCGTCCTGGACGAGCCCGTGCAACAAGCGCCGGGCTGACAACAAATGCTGAAACCGGCTCTTTCGGCGATCGCACTTGCCGTGGCGGCGCTCGCGGCGGTGGTCGTAGTTGCCTACACGCGCGCGATGGATCGCGCGTACGAGCGGATCCGCGGCACGAGCACGGTCATCGCCTCGCCCTACGGCGACATCGAGTACGTACAGGGCGGATCGGGCCCCGTTGTGCTGGTGGTGCATGGCAGCGGTGGCGGGTTCGACCAAGGGCAGTTCCTGGCCCGCGCGGCGTTGGGCGACCGGTTTCGCTGGATCGCGCCGTCGCGTTTCGGATACCTGCGCTCCACGTTCCATTCAAGCGCCACGTTCGACGAGCAGGCGCACGCGTACGCCCATCTGCTCGACGAACTGCGGATCCGCCAGGTGGCGGTGCTGGCCTTCTCGCACGGGGGCCCCTCGGCCCTGCTGTTTGCCGTGCTGCACCCGGAGCGCGTGTCGTCGCTCACGCTGCTGTCGGCCGGTGTGGCCTCCACTGACTCACCAGACCAGCAACAGGCCAACCGCCAGGGCGACGCGCTGATGAAGCTCTTTCAGCGCGACATCGCATATTGGGGGCTCACCACCGCGTTCAGTGATCGCTTTCTCGAGCTCATGGGCGTGAGCGAAGCCACCCTCGCGAGCCTGACCCCGCAGCAGCGCCAGCTGGCGCACGACCTGATCGAGCTGATGAACCCGGTGGCGCCGCGCGCGGCCGGCACGGTGTTCGACAACAAGGCGCAGATGCCCAACGAGCGCATCGCGGCCATCCGCGCGCCCACGCTGGTGCTGCACGCGCGGGACGACACGCTGCAGCTCTTTCACAACGCCGAGTTCGCGGCGCGCACGATCCCTGGCGCGCGGCTGGTGCCTTTCGGTCGCGGTGGGCATCTGCTGCTGGCGGTGGAGCAGGAAGCGATTCGCCGGATGGTGGCGGAACACATCCTGGGGCATGTTGGTCCGGGCCTCACGTCGCCGTGAAGCTGGTTGAACGCCGCGGCCGAAGAGTACGGCTGCCTCGCGCGGCTCGGCGGCGACTGGCAGATGGCCCGCGGCGGGGCGGCCATGGTGCCCCACTTCGTGCATCGGCTTAACATGCCTGCAATCAACCCGCGACGCACCGCTCGCACCGAGGAGACAACATGACTGACGCAGCGCCACACAGGGCTCCAGCGCTCCACACCGCATGCACCATCGCCGCGGCCGCCCTCCTCACAGCCTGCGCAGGCCCGGCATCTCCACCCTCCGCTACCGCCGACGCCTGCACCCAGCTCAAAGGCCAATCACTCGGCCAGCAGCAGGCCACTGTCAGCGATGCCAAGGTCGTGCCGGAGGCGGCCAACGTGCCTGCGCATTGCGCCGTGAACATCGTGCTCAACGACTCGAGCCTGCGCGTCGAGGCGCGCCTGCCCATCGCAGGCTGGAACGGCAAGATGGTGGCGCTGGGCGGCGGCGGTTTCAAGGGCGAGGCATTTCCGCCGACGCGGCCGTTCTTCAGCCCGTCGATCATCGGCGAGCGCTACGCCACCATCGCCACCAACGGCGGCTACGACTACCCCACGCGCGATGCCGGCTACTTCAAGGCCGAGTTCGCCTACGACCCGATCAAGTTCGCCGACTACACCAACCTCTCGATCCACCGAGCCCTGCCCTTCGGCAAGGAGTTGGTCGGCCGCTATTACGGTACTCCGGCCAAGAAGAACTACTTCGAAGGCTGCTCGGCCGGTGGCCACGAGGCCATGATGCTCTCGCAGCGCTTCCCGGGCGACTTCGACGGCATCGTGGCGCGCGCGCCGGCCGGCAACTTCATGGGCCTGTTCCTGCAGTTCAACAACGTGGCCAAGGCCAGCCGCGCGCCGGGCGGCACCCTCAACACCGCCAAGCAGCAGCTGCTCGGCAAGGCCGTGCTGCAGCAGTGCGACGCGATGGACGGCCTGGACGACGGCATCGTCTCCAAAGCGGCGGCGTGCAACTTCGACCCCGCCACGCTGCGCTGCCCCAACGGCAACGACGCAGGCGACCAATGCCTCAGCGATGCACAGATGCGCACCGTGCGCGCCGCGGCCACGGGCTTTCGCACCAGTGACGGCGCCTGGTCGCACCCCGGCGTCAACTGGGGCGGCGAAGACAACGCCACCAAGGGGTGGGGCGAATACCTCTGGCCGCTCGCGCCGGCGCCGTTCAACGGCCAGCCGCTCGCGGCGTTGTTCTCCGACGGCTTCGTGCGCTCGTTCGTCACGCGCGACCCCGGATACGACACCACGAAGTTCAACCCCGACGAGTGGCGCGCTGCGCTCAGCCTCGTGGGCACCACCTTCAACGCCTTCAACTCCGACCTGTCGGCACTGAAGGCGCGCGGCGCCAAGCTGATCCTGTGGAACGGCCTGCAAGACACAGCCGTTAGCCCGAAGGACACCGCGCGCTACTACGACGCCGTGGTGCAGAAGATGGGCCAGCCCGCCGCCGACGACACGGTGGAGCTCTTTCTCGCGCCGGGCGTGGGCCATTGCTTCGGCGGCCCCGGCCCCGACCGCGTGGACCTGATGAAGGCACTGGTCACGTGGGCCGAGCAAGGCACGCCGCCCTCGCGCCAGGGCGTGGTGCACACGCAACTCGACAGCACCGGCCAGCCCGTGGCCACGCGGCCGATGTGCAAGCACCCGAGCTACCCGCGCTACAACGGCAGCGGGGATCCGAAGTCGGCGTCGAGCTTCACGTGTAGCAGGCTGTGACGCCGCACGGTGCCCAGGCACGGCCACCTCGCCGTCGAAGCGGCGCGAGCCCCTCGCGGCTCACGCCGCCATCCAATGCCCCACCGCCTGCAGCAGAAACGCCTCCACCGACACCCCGTCGCCACCCACCAGCAGCTTGCGCTGCGGCTTGAATGCGGCGGCGAACGCTTCGGTGCCCGCATGCGCCTGCGGTGTGCGCCCGCTCTTCACCTCGATGGCGGCGAGGCGCCGGCCCGCCTTGACCACGAAATCCACCTCGTGGTTGCGCTCGCGCCAGTAAAAGAGCTCGCTGCCGCCCGCGGCAGCGTCGTTGGCCAGATGGGCGCCGACGGCGGACTCCACCAGGCGACCCCAGAACTCCCTGTCGGCGCGTGCCTCGGCCAGCGTGAGCCCGCACGACGCCGACATCAACGCCGTGTTCATCACCTGCAGCTTCGGGCTCGAACCGCGGCTGCGGGCCACGTCACCCGCATACTTGGGCAGCGCGCGCACCATGCCCGCGCCAGCCAGCAGATCGAGGTAGTGCGCCAGCGTGGTGGTGTTGCCGGCGTCGTGCAGCTGCCCGAGCATCTTGGTGTACGAGAGCACCTGCCCGGAATAGCGACACGCCAGCTCGAACAGGCGGCGCAGCAGCGCGGGCTTGTCCACCCGCGTGAGCAGCAGCACGTCGCGCGAGATCGAGGTCTCGATCAGGCTGTCGGCCACATAGCGCGCCCATCGCGCCGGCTCGCCCAGCAAAGGCGCCGCGCCCGGATAGCCGCCATAGAACAGGTATTCGTCCAGCGACACACCGAAGGCCTGGCGCATCTCGGCCAGCGACCAATGCGGCAGGTGCAGCGTCTCGAAGCGGCCGGCCAGGCTCTCGGTGAGGCCGCTGGCGATCAGCAGCGGGGCCGAGCCCAGCAGCACCACCTTGAGCGCGCGCCGCGCGCGCGTGTCTTCGTCCCACAGGCGCTTGACCGTCTCGGACCAGGCGGGAATCTTCTGGATCTCATCGAGCACCAGCAGCGCACCCGCGGCGCTCTTGGCCTCCAGGCGCACGGCCTCCCATTGCTGGCCGATCCAGTCTGCACCGCGCAGCGTGGGCTCGTCCGCACTGGCATAGCGCACCGGCGCGCGCACACGCCCGGCCACCTGCTGCACGAGCGTGGATTTGCCCACCTGCCGCGGGCCGGCCACCACCTGCACAAAGCGGCGCGGTTCGGCCAGGCGGCGCGCCAGCTCGGCGGCCTGGGGCCTCAGGAAGGGGCCTTGCTTTTTACTCATTTGATTGAGTATTTTTACTCAACATCCTGAGCAGCGCAACCACGGCTACGGCGGCCCTGGGCCCGACCGCGCCGCGTGAGCGCGAGCATGGGCTCGACACCCGCGCAGCGCCCGGCTGAAGTCACCGATTCCGGGTACGCTGTCCCTTCGGTTCTACGGGACTCACGGAGCCCTCCCATGGACGACCTCCTCATCCGCCACGCCACGCTCTACGACGGCAGCGGCGCCGACCCGCGGCATGCCGACCTCGCCGTGCGCGCCGGCCGCATCCGCGCCATCGGTGCCTCACTCCCAGCAGACGCCAAACAGATCATCGACGCCGACGGCCTCGCCTTGATGCCCGGCATCATCGACAGCCACACCCACTACGACGCCCAGCTCACCTGGGACCCTTATGCCCGACCCTCGCCGGCGCTGGGCGTGACGACGGCGGTGATCGGCAACTGCGGATTCACGATCGCGCCATGCCGGCCGCAAGACCGCGAGCTGACGCTGCGCAACCTCACGCAGGTGGAGGGCATGTCGTTCGAGGTGCTGCAGCGCGGCGTGCGCTGGGAGTTCGAGACCTTTGCCGAATACCTGGCTCAGCTGCGCCGCACCGGCTGCGCGATCAACCTGGCCGCGTACGTGGGGCACGCGTCGCTGCGCACTTATGTGATGGGCGCCGACGCCAACCAGCGCACCGCCAGCGCGGCCGAGATCGCGCAGATGGCCAAGGGGGTGCGCGAGGCCATGGCCGCCGGAGCGGTGGGCCTGGCCAGCTCCACCAGCCCGGCGCACAACGGCGCGGGCGGCGCGCCGATGCCCTCGCGCCTGGCCAGCGACGAAGAGCACCTCGCCCTCATCGAGGCCATGGGCGCCGGCGGCCGCGGCGTCTACATGGTGACCAAGGGCGCGCAGATGCCGGTGGCGCTGCTCGAACAGATGGCCGCGCGCGCACGCCGCCCGGTGATGATCGCCGCGCTGCTGCACAACAGCACCGACCCGGGCGCGGTGTTCGCCGATCTCGATGCCATCAGCGCCGCCAACCAGCGCGGCCACCGTTTGATCGGGCAGGTGTCGTGCTGCCCGTTGACGATGGAGTACACCATGGCCTCGCCCTACCCGGTGGAAGGGCTGGCGAGCTGGAAGCCCGCGCTCGGCCTGCAAGGCGAGCGGCTGCGCGCCGTGCTGGCCGACCCGGCGTTCCGCCAGGGCGTGCGGCAGGAGCTGGCCCAGCCATCAGCCTTCCGCCTCTTCAACGGCGAGTGGCACAAGGTGCACGTGGTGCAGGTGGCTGAAGCGCGCCACCGCAGCCTGGAGCAGCGCAGCGTGCACGACATCGCGCGCCAAACGGGCAAAGACCCGCTCGATGCGATGCTCGACCTCGCGCTGGCCGAAGAACTGGCCACCATCTTCACCGCGCAGCTGCTCAACAGCGACGAGGCCGCGGTGGCTCGGCTGCTCAACCACCCGCACAGCCTAATCTCGCTATCGGACGCCGGCGCGCACCTCACCTTCTTCAACGACGCCGGCTTCGGCCTGCACCTGCTGGGCCACTGGGTGCGCGAGCGCGGCGCAATGCGCCTGCAAGACGCGGTGCGGCGCCTGACGCAGCACAGCGCCGAGATCTTTGGGCTGCCAGGGCGCGGGTTGCTGCGAGAGGGGTATGCGGCCGACCTGCTGCTGTTCGACCCGAGTACCGTGGGGCGGGGGAGCAGCCACCGGGTGTTCGACCTGCCTGGTGGGGCGCCGCGGCTGCATACCGATGCGGTGGGTGTGCATGGGGTGTGGGTCAATGGCCGGCAAGTAGCCGACGGAAATGGCGTGCGCGCTGATGCAGTATTGGGCGGGCAAGTGATCATCGAGTTCGAGCACTCACCGCAATCGGACGGCGGCGACTGACATGCGGACGTCCGCCGACCACAACGGAGTCAGCCGTGAACTGGAGAGACCTGGTCAGCGCCGACCCCCAGGTGATGCGTGGCGCCGTTTGCTTCCGCGGCACGCGCATCCCGGTCTCCGTCGTGTTGGACAACCTGGCTGCCGATGAAACGGCAGAAGCCGTTCTGGCCGAATACCCGGCGTTGCAGGCCCAGCACATCCGCGCAGCGATCGGTTCTGCCGCCGAGTTGGCCCGAGAACGAATCGTCCCGTTGCCCGCATGACGCGTTCACGTGGCGCTTCGCTTCAAGCTCGACGAGAACATTCCTGCTCGGGCGCTGGCAGCGCTGCACGCAGCAGAGTGTGCAGGCGCACATTTCGGGTGGGCCGGTGCCGGGCTGAGGTGGGCCCGGCGCGGCAGCCACCGCTACGTGCTCGGCGCTTCCGGCGCAGCCGCAAATTGCTGCAGCGGCACGGCCTCCATGCGATCGGCCAGTGCGTATCTCCTGGAGCCCGGATACACCACGTAAAGCGCATCGAGCGCCAGGTCGCTGAACGCGATGCCCATCGACCGCGTGAGCGTGGGCGCATCCACATGCTTGAACTCGACGCCCACACGCTTGCCGTGCTTGAACATCAACAGATCGAGTTCGGCGCCAGTGTGCGTAGCCCAAAAGTAGGCTGCATCAGGGCGGGCCAGGCGCAGCACCTGCTCGAGCGCATAGCCCTCCCATGATGCGCCGAGCCGCGGATGGTGCAGCAGCTCCGCCTGGCTGCGCACGCCCATCAGCGTGTGCAGCAGGCCGCTGTCTCGAAAGTACACCTTGGGCGCCTTGACCTGGCGCTTGCCGACATTGGCGTGCCAAGGCTGGAGCTGGCGCACCATGTAGGTCTGCGTCAACCAGTCGAGGTAGCGGCGCACCGTGCTTTCGTTCACCCCCAGCGAGCGTGCGGGGTCGGCCGCGTTCCACACCTGGCCGTGGTAGTGCGCCAGCATCATCCAGAAGCGGCGCATCGCCGGCGCGGCCACGTTGATGCCGAGCTGCGGCAGATCGCGCTGGACAAAGAGATCCACGAAGCGCTCGCGCCACTCGCGGCTCTGCTCCTCGTCGGCCGCCAGATACGAGAGCGGATACCCGCCGCGCTGCCAAAGCGCGTTGGCGTTGGCGACGCCGGCCTCTTCGAGATTGAAGCCTGCCACTTCCACCACCGCGAGCCGGCCGGTGAGCGACTCGCTGCCCTGACGCAGCAGCGCCATCGCCGCGCTGCCCAGCAGCAGAAAGCGCGCAGGTGCATCGTCGCGATCCATCAACACGCGCAGCACGGGGAACAGCTGCGGCGCGTGCTGCACCTCGTCGATGACCACCAGCCCGCGCAGACCCTCCAGCACACTCAGGGGCCGGCGGAGCTGCTCGGCGACGACCGGATCCTCCAGATCGAAATAGTTGGCGCTGCCGGCCGCCACGAAGCTGCGCGCCAGCGTGGTCTTGCCCACCTGCCGCGGGCCGACCAGCAGCACGCCGCGAAACTGCTCGAGCAGGCGCGACACCTCGTCGCGCAAGCGGGTACGGGCCAGCTTCATGGGCTGGAAGTGTACCACGCAATTCCCGCATGACGTGCGGGAATTTCATCCTTCTTGCGCTGCCTGTCTCTCATGGCCAAGCCCGCCCTCGCCGATCTTGGGGATCACCTCATCCCGCACGAAGTGAAGCCGGATCATCTTGGGCGCCTGGCCTTCGTCGAAGTGGCACTGCACTGCGTCGCGCACCCGGGGCAAGCGATTCTAGGAGTCCGGCGAGGCGCTTGCCACGGCTCGGCCGGGCCGCCCGTCAATTCATCGCGGGCCGCGCGCTCGGGCGGAGTGCCCGCCCGTGCTTTGCGCTCTTCGGCCCCGCAGCGCACGGCCGCGTGCAGGCTGAAACCCTGCGTGTTGGCGCACAGCGCTTGCTCGAAATCGGTGTCTCGCGGCATCACGTTCTGCACCGTCAGCACCCTCTGGCCGGCGCGGGTGCCGAAGGCGACGCGGTAAGCACATGCCGCGGCCTGCAACGGCCTGAGCGTGCGGGCGTCGTCCGAGTCCGCATCGCCGTCAGCCATGTACGTTTGGCCCTGCTCTTCGACAAGTACACCCCGACGGGTGAGCAGCTTCATCGTTCGGGTGACGATCTTGTGCAGCACCGCCTGCAGCGCTTCATCGGGCGGCGCGGGTACCTGGACAAACATGGGCTCGCGTTCGGCGCCGCGCCGGCACACGCCGTCCAGCACCAGGCAGTGCAGGTGGATGTTGAGGTTGGCCGCCGAGCCGAAGCGCTGGATCAGGGTGACGGCGCCGCTATCGGCCTCGTCTGCCTTGAGCCCGGCCTGCCCGAGCAGGTGGCGCGTGATCACGCGATGCACCACCTGCAGCACCGGCGTCACCAGCTTGGGCTGTGCAGCCAGCAGCAGGCGCAGCGGGATCGGCAGCGACAGCACCCACTGGCGCACCGGCACATGGGGGATGACGGGCCGCGCCGGTCAGTGAGGCGCCGCCCCAAGGCGCGCAGATGGAGCCCGTGCTCACCGAAACCGCGGCGCAGACGGCCGCTCGCGACGACGCGCTGCCGCAGGCCACGCCGCGCCGGGCCAGCCCTCGGCTCGACGCGCTGATCGACGCCATCGCGACCCTCAAGCCCGAGACGCCGCTGACTGGCGAGATGGTGCTCGCCCACCTGCCGCACACGCGCCGCGCCGGTAGCAAACCGTTCATGGTCGAAGGCCTGAGCGCCGAGACCGGTGAGTGGGAAGCGATCGCCCCCGGCGCGCAGTACGGCGAGTTGCAGGCCGGTGTGCAGATGGCCAACCGCACCGGGGCGCTGAACGAGATCGAATACTCCGAGTTCGTGCAGAAGGTGCAGGCCATCGCCGACGCCGTCGGCGCCATGGCGGAGCTGCCCGACATGCTCGACGTTGTGGCTCGTGCGCGTGAACTCGACGCCTTTGCAGGCGAGAACGACGCCCAGCTCGCGCTGACGCTGCAGGCGCGCTCGGCCGCCTTGTCGGTGGGCTACATCCAGCAGCACGCGGCACGCCACGGCTTCGTGGCCGGCGCGGTGCCCGGACGCATGGTGCTGCCCGGGGCCGAAGAGGGCGCGCCGCCGATGCTCGTGCTCGGCTATGACTCGCAAGCGGCGCTGGCCGACGACCCGAACCGGGCTGCCGTGCGCAATGTGACGCTGAGCTTCGACGTCGCCCAGACCGATCCGGCCCAGCAGCCGTTCAACGCCTGGCAGGCCGGTGCGCAGGCACCGGCGCAGGCCATCGATGCCTCCCTCGTCGACGACCAGGGGCGGCCACTCACCGAGGCCGGCTTAGCCAGCATCGGGACCGAGCTCGAGCGCCTGTACGCGGCGCTGGCGGCGCACGACCTGGCCGCGGGGTCGGCGGCGGCGCGACGGCTGTTCAGCTAGGTGGCGGGCGAAGTTCGGTTCTCGCCGGCTCCCCGGAGTAAGAACGAGTCCCCATGAATTCGACTCACGACCATTGGCTGTCGCGTCTCGCGTCGGTCGTCGTCGTGCTGGTCGTTGCTGCTTGCGCGGCGCCGACGGTGTTGAACACGCTGTGGACCGATCCGCAGTTCAGCGCCTAGCCGATCCGCTCGATCCTCGTCGTCGGTGTCACGAACGACACGGCCAACCGGCGCGCCTACGAAGACGCGATGGTCGCGCAGCTCACCGCGCGTGGAGTCAAGGCCACGCCTTCGTACCGGGTGGCCCCGGACGGCGGCCCAGTGTCGCAGGAAAGGATGCAACAGGTGGCGAATGAAGCCGGCGCCACCGGCGTGCTGCTGACCGGGGTGGTCAACGTCTCGCAGACCGTGCAGGTCACGCCGGGCATGACAGCACCGCCTCGTTGCTGCAGCAGTTCGCCACGCTGGTCACGGCTGCGCTGGCAGGGGACGGGGCCTGATCTGATCCGTTCGCAGGGCTGTACTGCGCGGGGCGTATAAGGGCGCAATGGGCGCCTTGTCCGAAGGGGCCATGCCATCAACGCAGCGGGAGTAAGGGAATGAGCGCTCAAAGCGAACTTCAGGCGACGGTCGAGGCGATGATCCGGCCCGGCCGCGGCATCCTGGCGGCAGACGAAAGCGGGCCGACGATTGCGAAGCGGTTCAAGGCGATCGGCGTCGTTTCGACCGAGGACAACCGGCGCACCTATCGCAACCTGCTGCTATCGACGCCGGGGTTGGGCGACTTCATCAGCGGCATCATCCTGTACGAAGAGACTCTGGGCCAGCGCGCCGATGACGGCACGCCGCTGGCCCAACTCGCCGCGCGCCAGGGCATCGTGCCCGGCATCAAGGTCGATGCCGGAAAGATCGCACTCGCCCACGCGCCAGGCGACGAAATCACAGAAGGTCTGGATGGGCTTGCGGGTCGGCTCGCGGCCTACCGTCAGCAGGGCGCGCGCTTCGCCAAGTGGCGCGCCGTCTACAACATCTCGGCCGCGCTGCCCAGCCGGCTCGCGATCGCGGCCAATGCCGACGCGCTGGCCCGCTACGCCGCGATCTGCCAGGAGCAGGGCGTGGTCCCGATCGTCGAACCCGAGGTGCTGATGGACGGCAGCCACAGCATGGACCGCTGCGCCGAGGTCACCGAGGCGGTGCTGCATGAGGTCTTCCATTCCTTGCACCGGCACGCCGTGGTGCTCGAGCACATGCTGCTCAAGCCGAGCATGGTGATCCCGGGCAAGCAACATCCCGAACGCGCTGCCCCGACCGAGGTGGCGCTGCAGACCGTGCGGATTCTTCGGCGCACCGTACCGGCGGCAGTGCCGGGCATCTTCTTTCTCTCCGGGGGGCAGACCCCGGTCGAGGCCACGGCGAACCTCGATGCCATCAACCGCATCGGGCAGCAGCCCTGGCATCTGAGCTTCTCGTATGGCCGGGCGCTCCAGGAAACCGCGCTGAAGGCGTGGCAGGGCCAGGCGGCGCGTGTGCAGGATGCACAGCAGGAATTGCTCAAGCGCGCCCGCCTCAACGGCGCCGCGCGCGACGGGCGCTACGAGGCCGCGATGGAGCGTGCCGCGTAACCCTCGCCGGCAGCGGCCATAACGCGTTCAGCCAGCCGGCGCGACGGTCCTTCAGGTCGATCAGCAGCACGTTCTGGCCGGCCGGAGGATAGATTCTTTTGCTGTGAGTTCTTTGTCTTTCGCAAGGAAGATTAGGCCGCTGCTGCAGTGGCGTAGACGTTTGGGAAAGTGATGCTCGCGCA
>Ga0209253_10001782_pt1 | contig 18974 bp, 17 predicted proteins | sample FrelakmetBRP12BR_FD_187145 | JGI IMG/M metagenome (GOLD analysis project Ga0209253, IMG submission 187145) | Freshwater lake sediment microbial communities from the University of Notre Dame, USA, for methane emissions studies - BRP12 BR (SPAdes)... | ecosystem: Environmental > Aquatic >... | reverse complement strand
CCGCATGCGGCGAACGCGCATAAAGATCTGCGGCATCACCCGCGTCGAGGACGCGGCCTGCGCAGTCGCGTGCGGCGCCGATGCCGTGGGGTTCGTCTGCTACCCGCGCAGCCCGCGTTTCGTCGAAGGGGAACGCCTGGGCGAACTGGCGGCCGCGCTGCCGCCGTTCGTGACGCCCGTGCTGTTGTTCGTCAACGCCGGCACCGATCATGTGCAGGCGTGTCTGGCGCAGGTTCCGCATGCCCTGCTGCAGTTTCACGGCGACGAGGCACGAGCCGATTGCGAGTGCTACGGCCGACCTTACCTGCGCGCCGTGCGCATGGGCGAGGGGGTCGATTTGCTAGACTGCGCGCGCTCTTTTCCCTCGGCGATCGCGTTGCTGGCGGATGCGCCGGCAGCGGGATTCGGCGGCAGCGGCACGGTGTTCGACTGGGCGCGACTGCCGGTGCAGCGGACGATGCCGCTGGTTCTGGCCGGCGGACTGAACGAAACGAACGTGACCGATGCCATCGCCCGGGTACGCCCGTTTGCGGTCGATGTCAGCAGCGGCGTCGAGGAGGCGCCCGGCCTGAAGAGTGCCGAGCGGCTGCAACGCTTCTGCGCTGCCGTGCGCCAGGCCGACAGGCACGAGTACCCAGGACCCTCAGACGCAGCATGAAACCCTACGACCTTCCGGACGAGCGCGGCCACTTCGGGCCCTACGGCGGCATCTTCGTCGCCGAAACGCTGATGCATGCGCTGGCCGAACTGAACGCGGCCTACGCGAAGTACAGCAAGGATCCCGAGTTCATCGCCGAGTACCAGAACGAGCTGTCGCACTTCGTCGGCCGGCCGAGCCCGATCTATCACGCCCGCCGCTGGAGCGAACTGCTCGGCGGCGCGCAGATCTACCTCAAGCGCGAGGACCTGAACCACACCGGGGCGCACAAGGTCAACAACACGGTCGGCCAGGCGCTGCTGGCCAGGCGCATGGGCAAGCCGCGCGTGATCGCCGAGACCGGCGCCGGACAGCACGGCGTCGCTACGGCGACGGTGGCGGCGCGCTTCGGCATGCAGTGCGTCGTCTACATGGGCTCGGAGGACGTCGGCCGGCAGGCCTCGAACGTGTACCGGATGAAGCTGCTCGGCGCCGAGGTCGTGCCGGTGGAGTCGGGCTCGCGCACGCTGAAGGACGCGCTCAACGAGGCGATGCGCGACTGGGTCACCAATATCGAGAACACCTTTTACATCATCGGCACGGTGGCCGGACCGCATCCTTACCCGATGATGGTGCGCGACTTCAATTCGGTGGTCGGCAAGGAGTGCCTGGCGCAGATGCCGGCGATCGCCGGGCGGCAGCCCGACTACGTGATCGCCTGCGTCGGCGGCGGTTCCAACGCGATGGGCATCTTCTACGATTACATCCCGAACGAGCAGGTGAAGCTGGTCGGTGTGGAAGCAGCAGGCGAGGGCCTGACAACGATGCGGCACGCAGCGAGCCTGCAGCGCGGCTCGCCGGGGGTGCTGCACGGCAACCGCACCTATCTGCTGCAGGACGAGAACGGGCAGATCACCGAGACCCATTCGATCTCCGCCGGGCTCGACTATCCGGGCGTCGGGCCCGAGCACGCCTGGCTGAAGGACAGCGGCCGCGCGCAGTACGTCGGCGCCACCGATGCCGAGGCGCTCGCCGCCTTCCACGACTGCTGCCGTATCGAGGGCATCATCCCGGCGCTCGAATCGAGCCATGCGCTCGCCTACGCGGCGAAGCTGGCGCCGACACTGCCCAAGGACCAGCTGCTGCTGGTCAATCTGTCCGGTCGCGGCGACAAGGACCTGCACATCGTCGCCGAGGCGAGCGGACTGGAGTTCTACTGCCGCGCCTCGTGCCGCGAAGCGTCGATCGCCTTCAAGAAGGCGGGACACTGATGTCGCGCATCGCCGCCTGCTTCGCCCGCCTCGCCGCAAAGCGGCGCAAGGGCCTCATTCCTTACGTCGCTGCCGGCGATCCGGCGCCCGAACTGACGGTGCCGCTGATGCTCGCGCTGGTTGCCGCCGGTGCCGATGTGATCGAACTGGGTGTGCCGTTCTCCGATCCGATGGCCGACGGGCCGGTGATCCAGCGTGCCACCGAAAGGGCGATACGCCAGGGCGTTGGGCTGAAGCAGACCCTGCAGTTCGTCGGTGAGTTCCGCCGCCACGACGCGAACACGCCGGTCGTGCTGATGGGCTACGCCAACCCGATCGAGCACATGGGCCGCGAGGCGTTCGCGCGTGCCGCCAAGGAAGCGGGTGTGGACGGCGTGCTCGTCGTCGACTATCCGCCGGAAGAGTGCGAGGACTTCGCCGCGGCGATGAAAGCCGCCGGCATCGACCCGATCTTCCTGCTCGCGCCCACCTCGACCGAGGATCGCATCGCGCGCGTGGCCAGGGTGGCGAGCGGATACCTCTACTACGTCAGCCTGAAGGGGATCACCGGCGCCGGCAACCTCGACGTGGCCGCGGTCGCCGCCCGCATTCCGCTGATCAAGGCGTTGGCCAACGTGCCGGTCGGTGTCGGCTTCGGCATCCGCGACGCGGAGAGCGCCCGGGCAGTGGCGCGGGTGGCCGACGCGGTCGTGGTCGGCAGTCGCATCATCCAGGAAATGGAAAGCGTGCCGCGCGAGCAGGCGGTGCAGGCGGCCGGCCAGTTCCTGGCGAGCCTGCGCCGCGCGATCGACGAGGTGGCCTCGTCGGCGGAGGCTGCGTGAGGCCTGCCCGCGCCGCAGTACCTGGCACGGCATCCGGTTGCACCGGGGAGGAACGATGAGCTGGCTCGAGAAGCTGCTGCCGCCGCGCATCAAGCAGGGCGGTTCGCGCAAGTCCGTTCCCGAGGGCCTTTGGACCAAGTGCCCGGGCTGCGAATCGGTCCTCTACAGCGCCGAACTCGAGCGCACGCTGAGCGTGTGCCCGAAGTGTTCGTACCATCTGCGCATCGGCGCGCGCGCACGGCTCGACACGCTGCTCGACGCCGAAGGCCGCTACGAAATCGGCCAGGAGGTGCTGCCGACCGATGCGCTGAAGTTCAAGGACAGCCGCAAGTACCCGGAGCGGCTGCAGGAGGCGATGGCTGCGACCTCCGAAACCGATGCGCTGGTGGTGATGGGCGGCTCGATCCGCGCGCTGCCGGTGGTCGTCGCCTGCTTCGAGTTCGGCTTCATGGGCGGCTCGATGGGTTCGGTCGTCGGCGAGCGCTTCGTGCGCGGCGTGCAGACGGCGCTCGAGCAGAAGCTGCCCTTCGTCTGCTTCACTTCCACCGGCGGCGCGCGCATGCAGGAGGGCCTGCTGTCGCTGATGCAGATGGCCAAGACGACCGCGATGATCACGCGCCTGGCCGATGCCCGGCTGCCCTTCATCTCGGTGCTCGCCGACCCGACGATGGGCGGCGTTTCGGCAAGCTTCGCCTTCCTCGGCGACGTGGTGATCGCCGAGCCGAAGGCGCTGATCGGATTTGCCGGCCCGCGCGTGATCGAGCAGACGGTGCGCGAGAAGCTGCCCGAGGGCTTCCAGCGCGCGGAGTTCCTGCTCGCCAAGGGGGCCATCGACATGATCGTCGACCGGCGCGCAATGCGTGACGAACTGGCGCAACTGCTGGCGCTGATGCTGCGCCAGCCGGCGGAGGCGATTAGTTAGGCTGGACCGTCGGGCGCTTGCCCGCCCGACCACGGCATATCTGAGCGGATCCTCGTTGACCCTCGACGACTGGCTCGAGCGCATCGAGCGCCTGCACCATCGCACGATCGATCTGTCGCTCGACCGCGTGCGCACCGTCGCCGGGCGGCTCGGCATCGGTTTCGACTGCCCGGTGTTAATTGTCGGCGGCACCAACGGCAAGGGCTCGACCTGCGCCATGCTGGAATCGATCCTGCGCGCCGCGGGTTATCGCGTCGGTCTGTACACCTCGCCGCATCTGCTGCGCTTCAACGAGCGCGCCCGGATCGCCGGTGCGGTCGTTGGCGACGAAGCGCTGACCGAGCAGTTCGAGGCCGTCGAGAGTGGTCGAGGCGACACTTCGCTGACCTATTTCGAATTCACCACGCTGGCCATCCTGCGCCTGTTCAAGGCGGCGCGGCTCGACGCGGCGGTGCTCGAGGTCGGCCTTGGCGGCCGCTTTGACGCCACCAACATCGTCGACGCTGACTGCGCGATCGTGACCTCGGTCGACCTCGATCACATGGACTATCTCGGTCCAACGCGCGAGCACATCGGCTTCGAGAAGGCGCACATCTACCGTCGCGGCCGGCCGGCGATCTGCACGGATCCGCAGCCGCCGCAGCGGCTCCTCGAGGTGGCGCGCGACCTCGGCGCCGACCTGTGGCGCTTCGGGCACGACTTCAACTACCAGGGCGATCGCCAGCAGTGGTCCTACGGCGGGCGCAGCATCAGGCGTGCCGGACTGCCGTATCCGGCGCTGCGCGGCGCCAAGCAGTTGCTCAACGCGGCCGGCGTGCTCGCTGCGCTCGAAGCGCTCGGCCAGCGGCTGCCGGTGAGCCAGCAGGCGGTGCGCCAGGGTCTGCTCAGCGTTGAACTCGCCGGTCGCTTCCAGGTGCTGCCCGGACGGCCAACGCTGATCCTCGACGTCGCGCACAACCCGCACGCGGCCGCGGTGCTGGCCGCGAACCTCGACAGCATGGGTTTCTTTCCGCGCACGCTGGCTGTGCTGGGCATGCTGCGCGACAAGGATGCAGCAGGCGTGATCGACAAGGTGGCCGGGCGCATCGATCACTGGTACCTGGGCAGCACCAACGGGCCGCGCGGCCTGTCAGCGCAGGCGCTCGCCGACATTCTGCGCAGTCGGCGGCCTGATGCGGCTGCCGAGGCGTTCGATGAGGTCGGCGCGGCCTTTGCTGCAGCACATCGTGCGGCAGGCGCCGACGATAGAATCATCGCTTTCGGAAGCTTCATGACCGTGGCCGATGTGATGCGTGCGCAGCGCCGCCTGCGCGCTGATTCTCAGTAGCGCAATGCCCTGGCCGTTCTCGCGCACTGAACCGGCGGCAGCGGGCGAAGAGCCGGCCGAGGGCAGCGGTCGCCCGGCCGAGGCCCGCGATCCGCAGGCCGAACTTCGGATACAGACCCGGCGCCGGCTGATCGGTGCGGCGCTGTTGCTACTTGCTGCAGTGATCGTGCTGCCGATGCTGCTCGACAGTGCGCCTCGTCCGGTGCCGGACGAGATCGTGATCACCGTGACGAGTCCGCCGCCCGCGGCGCGGGCGCCGGCAGACAGGCCCCCGGCGATGGATGAGAAGATGGCCGAACCGGCGCCCCTGCGGAGCGAGCCACCGCCAGCGCGGATCGAGCCACCGCCGGCCGAGGCGCCGGCGAAGGCGACGAAGCCCGCCAAGTCTCCCAGGACGGCTCAACCGACACCGCCGGTTCAGTCTGCCGCCGCCGCGGCGCCTGGTGCAGAGAAGTTCGTGCTGCAGGTGGCTGCGCTGTCGACGCCGGCGGCCGCCGACGAACTGATGGTGCGCCTCATCAAGGGGGGATTCAGCGCCTACGTGGAAGCCGTCACGACGGCCGATGGCACCCTGCATCGGGTTCGCGTCGGGCCGTTCGCCAGCCGCGACGACGCCCAGCGCGCGGCGGACAAGCTGAAGGCCGCCGGCCACAAGGCGGCCCTGGTCGGTGGCTGACGGCATGAACCCGCTCGACTGGACGCTGCTGGCGGTGATCGGCGCCTCGATCCTGCTCGGACTGCTTCGCGGTCTCATGCGCGAGATGATTTCGCTGGCCGGATGGATCGCCGGCATCTGGCTGGCGTTGCGCTTTGCTGCCGCGATCAGCGCGTCGGTGCCGCTGGCCCCCGAGTGGCCTCTGGCACGGACCGCGGCGGTGGCGGTGCTGATCGTCGTCGCTTGCGTATTTGCCGCAGCTCTGGTCGGCTGGCTGGTACGCGAACTGGTCAAGGCAGCGAAACTTTCTGCCGCCGACCGCACGCTTGGAGGAGTATTCGGCCTGGCCCGGGGCTTGCTGATCATCGGGCTTGTGGTGTTCCTCGTGCGCGACAGTGCGCTGAACCGTGAGCCACTGTGGCGCGAGTCACTGGTCCTGCCGCAGATCGAGGCGGCGCTAGCATTCGCGCTGCGCCAGTTTCCGGACGCGACGGTGCGCGGGCCGCGCGCCTAGGAGTTAAAGCATGTGTGGAATCGTCGGAGTTTCCGGAACCTCGCCTGTCAATCAGCTGCTGTACGACGCGCTGCAGCTGTTGCAGCACCGCGGTCAGGATGCGGCGGGCATCGCCACCGCCAACGGCCGGGCCTTCCACATGCACAAGGGCAACGGCCTGGCGCGCGACGTCTTCCGCACGCGCAACATGCGCTCGCTGCCCGGCATGTCGGGCATCGCGCAGGTCCGCTATCCGACGCAGGGCTCGGCCACCAATTCCGAGGAGGCGCAGCCGTTCTATGTCAACGCGCCGTTTGGCATCGTGCTGGCGCACAACGGCAACCTCACCAACTGGGAGCAGCTCAAGGAGGAGCTGTTCCGGGTCGATCGGCGCCATATCAACACCAACTCGGATTCCGAGGTGCTGCTCAACGTGCTCGCGCACGAACTGCAGCTGGCGAGCGATGGGCTCCTGGTCGATCCAGCGGCGATCTTCCGTGCCGTGGCCGCCGTGCACCGGCGCGTGCGCGGCTCGTACGCGGTGGTTGCCGAGATCGCCGGCTACGGGCTGCTGGGTTTTCGCGACCCGTTCGGCATTCGGCCGCTGTGCTTCGGCGTCAACGAGACCGACAGCGGCACCGAGTACATGATCGCCTCCGAGTCGGTGGCGCTCGAAGGCAACGGCTTCCGCCTGGTGCGTGACGTCGCTCCCGGCGAGGCGATCTTCGTCGCGACCGACGGCCGCTTCTACAGCCAGCAATGCGCCGAGAACCCGACGCTGAACCCGTGCATCTTCGAGTACGTCTACCTGGCTCGGCCGGACTCGCTGATCGATGGCGTCTCTGTCTACGGCGCGCGCCTGCGGCTGGGTGAGTACCTCGCCGATCGCGTCCGTTCCGCGATCCCGGAGGGCGGCATCGACGTGGTGATGCCGATTCCCGACTCCAGCCGTCCGGCCGCGCTCGAACTGGCGCGCAAGCTGGGGCTGGACTATCGCGAGGGATTCATCAAGAACCGCTACATCGGCCGCACGTTCATCATGCCGGGGCAGGCGGTGCGTACGAAATCGGTGCGGCAGAAGCTGAACACCGTCGGGGTCGAGTTCAGGGGCAAGAATGTTCTGCTGGTCGACGACTCGATCGTGCGCGGCACGACGATCCGCGAGATCGTGCAGATGGCGCGCGATGCCGGCGCGCGCAAGGTGCTGGTCGCCTCGGCCGCGCCACCGGTGCGTTTCCCCAATGTCTACGGCATCGACATGCCGACGCGCGCCGAACTGATCGCCCACTCGCGCGGCGACGAGGAGATCCGGCGCGAGATCGGTGCCGACGCGCTGATTTACCAGCGCCTGGAAGACATGAAGCAGGCGGTGCGCGACTGCAACCCGCGTCTGACGCGTTTCGAGGCCTCCTGCTTCGACGGCGAGTACATCACCGGTGACGTCACGCCCGCCTACCTGGACCGCGTCGAGCGTGCCCGCGAGCAGCCAGCGGCAGTCACCGACGAGGCGGCGCGCTCGCAACTTTCGCTGGCCATCGAGGCGGCCGAATCCTGAGGCAGCCGCGGTGTAACATCCGCCGCTGCGGCGCCGATTTGAGTTCAGCTTGCGGGCGCCTAACAAATGCGGCTAAAGCGAGCGTCACTCAAGACCCGCTCGGCCGCGCCGTGCGGGTTTTTCGTTTATGAGCCTCGATCATCCTGACTTCGACACCCGCGCCGTGCGTGCCGGCACGCTGCGCAGCGAGTTCCACGAGCACAGCGAAGCGCTGTTCCTGACCTCGAGCTTCGTCTTCGACAGCGCCGCGCAGGCGGCGGCGCGCTTCGCCGGCGAGGACGAGGGCTTCGTCTACTCGCGTTTCGCCAATCCGACCGTGCGCATGTTCGAGCAGCGGCTGGCCTCGCTCGAAGGCGGCGAGGACTGCCTGGCGACGAGTTCCGGCATGGCGGCGATCCTCGCCACCTGCCTGGCCACACTGCGCATGGGCGACCACGTGCTGTGCGGCGCGAGCGTCTTCGGCGCGACGACGCAGCTCTTTTCCACGCTGCTGGCGCGCTTTGGCATCGAAGTCAGCTACGTGCGCGGCAGTGACGCCCAGGCCTGGCGCGATGCCGTGCGGCCGAGCACACGCCTGCTGTACTGCGAGTCGCCCAGCAATCCGCTGATGGAACTGGTCGATCTGCAGGCCTTCGCCGCGACCGGCCGCGCCGCCGGGGCGCTCACGGTCGTCGACAACTGCCTCTGCACACCGGCACTGCAGCAACCGCTTCGCTTCGGTGTCGACCTGGTGATCCACTCGGCCACCAAGTCGATCGACGGCCAGGGCCGCGTGCTGGGGGGCGCCATCGTCGGCCGGCGCGATCTGATCCGCGACGCCGTGCTGCCGGTGCTGCGCACGGCGGGGCCGAGCCTGTCGCCGTTCAATGCGTGGATCCTGCTCAAGGGACTGGAAACGCTGAGCCTGCGGCTGCGTGCGCAATCGGCCTGCGCCGCGCAACTGGCGCGCTTTCTCGAAGGGCATCCGGCGGTGGCGCGCGTGTATTACCCCGGGCTCGACAGCCACGCGCAGCGCGACCTGGCGCAGCGGCAGCAGGAGGCCGCCGGTGCCGTACTCTCGTTCGACGTCGGTGGCCCGGCGGACGATCTGCGCCGACGCGCATGGCACACCATCGATGGCACGAAGCTGATGTCGATCACCGGCAACCTCGGCGACACGCGCACGACGATCACGCACCCGGCCAGCACAACCCATGGCCGCCTGACCGCGCAGCAGCGGCAGGATGCCGGCATCGGCGAGGGCCTGATCCGCATCGCGGTCGGGCTGGAGTCCGTGGCCGACCTGCAGCAGGACCTGGCGGCGGCGCTGGGGCGGATCGGGTGACAGCCGGAACAGACCTGTTAGTCAGAGCCGTGATGGGGGATTGGGCAAGGTAGGCCATCCGCAGTGGCCGGCGCGTGCTCTCTGCCCGTCCTCATGCGATATCGTTGGGCTCACGTATCGACCGAGCGCGGACCGCTTTCCCGGCGAACCGCTGCAACTCGGTGACTGCTTTGGGGCGACTTCTCATGGTCAACGTACCGGACAGCATCACTCTTGGACAGCTCTGCAAGAAGGCGGCGCAGGCGCTGGCGCGCGCCGGTCTCGATCGGCGCATCGACATCTACCGCGAAGTGGAAATCGATGATCCCGCCGTGCGCCTGATGCTCGGTCGGCCGCACCGGCTGCGGGTGCGCGTGAAGATCACGGCGAGCAGCCTGCTGTTCGAGCCAAGTGCGCAGCAGCAAGCATCGGCCGAAGACGGGGCCACTGAAAAGTCCGATGACGGCGCGGTCATCGGGACGCTCGGTCCGATCACCACGCAGGGCTGATCAGCGCGCGGTGACGGCGCGCTGGCGCGTTGCGGGCACGCTGAAGGGACCAAGGGGCTCGACCGGCCCGGCCGGAAGCGGCGCATCGGTCGAAGCGATCGCGGTTCCCGGCGACCGCGAACCACGCTTTGCGCACGAACGCAGACCCGCATGCGCGACGCGAGTGACGTCCAGACGCTCAGGGACTACCGGGGCCGCGATGGGCGGGCCCAGGCGATCGTCGATGCCCTCGCAGGCCGTCTTCGAGCGACCGCAGTGATGTAGCTTCGATGGCGGATCGGGTTGGTTCGATCGGCCGGGATCAGCAGTCGATACGCGAATGGGTCAGAACTGGTACGAGCGGCACATCCTGCCCTGGCTGGTCGATATCGCGTGCAGCGTGCGGCCCGTGCGGCGACAGCGACAGAAGGTCGTGCCGCTGGCGCAGGGGCGCGTTCTCGAGATTGGCATCGGCACGGGCTTGAACCTCGAGCACTACGACAAGGCCAGGATCGAGAAGATCGTCGGCCTGGATCCCGGCCTGGAAATGCACCCCCAGGCCCGCAGGCGCAGCAGGGAATCGGGGCTCAAGGTGGAACTGGTCGGACTGTCGGCGGAGCGCATCCCGTACGAAGACCGGAGTTTCGACACCGTACTGGTCACCTACGCGCTGTGCACCATCGCCGATCCGTCAGCGGCACTGAAGGAGATGCGCCGCGTGCTCAGGCCGGGCGGCACGCTCATCTTCTGCGAACACGGGCTCGCGCCCGATGCTTCGGTTCGTCGCTGGCAGGCCCGCCTCACACCCCTTTGGGCAAAGCTGGCCGGCGGCTGTCACCTCGACCGCGACATTCCCGCTCTGCTGAAGGAGGCAGGCTTTCAGTCAGCGGACATTGAGCAGATGTACCTGCCCGGTCCTCGTCCGCTCACCTACAACTACTGGGGAACTGCGGTGGCCGCGCACGATGTCGATGCCGATGGACTGGATGCGCGAACGTAGATGCCGGTGGCGCAAGCGGAATGCACCTGGACCTGAATCCGCTCGATCAGCCCCGGGCAGTTCCGGGGGTGTCAGGAACGGCGGGACTGCCGGCGGCGCGGCGGCAATTACTTCGTGGGCAGCTTGTAGTAGGCCGCGTTGAGGAACGCGGCGATATTCTCCTCGTCCTCGGGGAACAGGCCGACATTGAGCATCGAGTTGCACGCGGCCACCTGCGACCTGAGCTTCGCCCAGCTCGTGACCTTGCGATCCTGGCGCAGGTAGATGGTGCCCACGGGGCCGTTGACCTTGGCCTGGTGGCATGTCTCGCACTTGTGGGTCTGCACGAGCTTGCGCCCCTCAGTGGCGTCGGGCGCGGCGATGGCGGCAAGTGGGACAACAAGGGCAAGGCAGGCTGCAGCGCGGATCTTCATCGCGACTCCTCGATCATGGCGGGCTGGGACAGTTTATGTTGTCTCTGCATCGCTGTGCTGGTCCGAAGCCGGTTCCGCGGGCATGATCCGGCCGCGCTGCGCCTCGCGGACAACCGCTCGCTGGAAGGCGCTCGTCCTCGAACTCGGCAGCCAGTCGCGCGGTCCGGCGGCGAGCGTCGAGTTCGCATTCCGGCAGCCCACGCGCGATGCGTGGTTCGTATCGATGACATCCGGGGACGCTCTGGCGGCGTGCCGATCTACGTCCGGATTCCGGGCTGAGCCTGCATCGCTCGCGGACGGCCCGATGCTGCGGCGAAGCGTGAGAACAGGGGGGTTGGGGGCAGGGGAGGCTCGCTGCAAAGGTGACGAAAGTACCTACCGGCGCATGGCGGCAGGAAATTTCGGCCCTGCTACCCTGACGGCAGTCAATGGGCCGCAGCGAGTTCACTCCTGCGGTGGCGTCTTCATCGAAGGAGGAACAGGAAATGCTCAAGGCCAAGATTGCAGTGCTGATGCTCGCTGGATTGGCGACCACGGCGATGGCGCAGGAACTGACCTGGCGCAAGGACGTGGGGCCGATGATCAGCGCCAAATGCGGCGGCTGCCACGGCGCCAGCGCGCCGGAATACAACGACTGGAATCTGCTCGCGGAGGACAAGCGCCGGACGGTTGCGCCGCGCATGGACACCTATCCCGCCTTCATGGCGTATGTCGTCTGGCCGGCCACCGGCGCGATGCAGCGGCGGCTCGACGACGGCAAGAACGCCGGCGGCAAGCCGGGCAACATGTACCAGTTCCTCGGCGGCAGCGATGAAGAACGCGCGAAGAACCTGAAGATGGTCAAGGACTGGCTCGGCGATGGTGCCTGGAACCTGAACCGCTTCAAGGCGCGCGGCGACGTGCCGGGCATCACCAAGGAACAGCTGGAGAAGATCCAGGCGAAATACTGACGCACGTCCGTTGCGTGCGGTCGTCCGGCCACTCGCCGGGCGACTATGTATCCGTGGCTCACCGCCGCAGCAACGGCCGTGCGGCGACGCGCGCTTCGATCGCGGCCATCAGCTTCGTGTAGGCAGGCCCGCCGACGCCGCCATAGCGACGTTTGAATTCCGCCTCGGGCAAGTGCTCAGGCAGATCCGACACATCGGGCATGAAGTCCGATTCTTCAACGCCCAGGGCGAGTGCTCGCGCCAGTTCGCGCGCCCGCGCGGGCGCTTGCGAGGCGACTTCGCCGAAGCGCGTACCGGCCCGGTCGGCGGCGATGTCGTTGAAGGAAAAGCCGCTCCCGCCGCGCGAGTCCTCAACCTCCTTGTACACCCCGATCGCGTCGGCGAGCGGGCTTCCAGCCTCGGCCGCGATGGCCGCGGAAACCAGGAAGTGCTTCGGGAAATCGTCGCGGCCAGCCAGCGTCACGGAGCGCGGGGCGGGCTGTTGCCATTGCGTTGCGGCCGGCACGAATCGATCGAGCGGTTTGCCGGTCGAGTACAGCGCCAGCACGATGATGGCCGCTCGGTTCTCGCGCACCGGATCGTCCGCCGCTCCCCGTTCAAGCGCGAGCTGGAAGAGAGGGGGCATGAGCGTGGCGAGACTGATCGTGCGTGGCGCCTTGTCGACCGTGTCGGCAAGGCGCTCCTGGTAGGCGCGCAGCCGCAGCTGATCTTGCGGAGCGACCAGCGCGGCCCGGGCGAGCGTGATGACGTCGTCGGACCACTGGTACGTCACGGCCACCCAGCCGTCTCTGAAGCGGACCGCCTTGACGACACTGGCCGCGAGCTGCCTCTGCTCCGTAGCCGTCAGCCGCTTCAGTGCTTCGCGCAGGAGGTAATCGGCGATGAACCCAGGCACGGGCAGGCTGCCGATCCTGAGATGGTCGAACTGCGGCGTCGCCCCTGCCGCGCGGAATGCGGCATCGAGGTTCAGGTAGCGTCCAATCGGGTTCCGCGGCAATTCGAGGCTCGCCTGCAGCGACGCGGTGCCGGGCCGCAGCACGACGCGCGCTGCACCCTGACCGAAGCGATGGGCCAGGTAGCTCAGCGCCAGTCCGAGGTCCTTCTCGTCGATCGCTATTATCTGCAGTCCGTCCAGGCCCGCCTTGCGCGGGTCTTGTGCGTTCATGACACGTCTCGCGCGCTCGATGTCCTGCGCAGTCAGTTGCGTGGTGCCCGTGACCAGGGGCCAGTCCTGCAGGCACATGGCGATCGCCGCGATGGCGAGGAGCGGCAGCGCGATGAGTAACGCCACGCAGGTGCGGGCAAGCAAGCGCACTGAACGCCTCGATTTCGCTTTGCGGAGGGGGAGTCTGTCACCCCGCGGAGCGGCGAAGCGGTGCCGCCAGTTTGAGCGCGAAGCGCGCGGGGCCGGGGCCGCCGCCCAGAGTGGATCTGCGCGGCTCGCAGGTCCTTTGCGTTTTCAGTCGCAAAGTCGGATAGTGATCAAGTCCCGTGCGGACGCGGATCTTTCTGGGAGAGCTGAAATGGCCAAGGGTCAACTTCGAAGCAACAAGGAAAAGAAGAAACCGAAGCAGTCGAAAAAGCCGACCGGTCCAGCAGCGCCTTTCGGCTCAACGCAGAACAAGCCCTCGCCGCCGGCGCCTGCCAAGTAGCGCGGAAGGTGACCGCGGCGCAAAGCCGCGTTTCTTCCGTTGCCGTGTCAGTTGCGCGGCCAGGCGGTTCTCTTCCGCCTGCGGCTCGCTTTGCGCCACCGTGCTGGGGTCGGCGTCCGACCGCTTCCGCGCTGCCGCCGTGAATCAGCAGCGCGGCGGTCGAGGTCCCGATCGCCCCGACGATGCGACCGGGCCCATGAAGAAGCGGCACACGGAAGAACAGAGCGCCGGGTTTCTGCGCGCGGGGGTGGCGCTGGCCGTCGAGCCGAATACCGGGCGGGTTCGGCAGTGTCATGCCGGCACCGGCTGATACCAGGGCAGGTCGGGTCTGTTTCCGTAGCGGCGCACTCGGAGGTTGGCCTGCTCGCCATGGCCGGCAAAGTTCTCCATGTGGCACAGCCGCGAGCAGTACGAACCGACCAGCGCGCTGGCCTCGTCGGTCAGCACCCGCTGGTAGGTGCAGGTCTTCAGGAACTTGCCGACCCAGAGCCCGCCCGTATAGCGCGCCGTGCGCTTGGTGGGAAGTGTGTGGTTCGTTCCTATCACCTTGTCGCCGAAGCTGACGTTCGTGCGCGGCCCGAGGAACAGCGCCCCGTAGTTCGTCAACCGCTGCAGGAACCATTCGGGATCGCGCGTCATCACCTGCACGTGTTCGCTGGCGATGCGGTCCGCCTCCTGCAGCATTTCCTCGTCGCTGTCGCAGACAACGACTTCGCCGAAGTCGTTCCATGCCTGGCGGGCGATGTCCGCCGTCGGCAGGATGCTCAGCTGCCGTCCGACCTCCGCGATCGTCTCGCGCGCCAGCTGCTCGTTGGTCGTCAGCAAGACTGCCGGCGAGGTCGGTCCGTGTTCAGCCTGCCCGAGCAGGTCCACCGCGCACATCTGCGCATCGACTGAATCGTCGGCGATGACGAGAGTCTCGGTGGGGCCCGCGAACAGGTCGATTCCGACTCTTCCGTAGAGCTGCCGCTTGGCCTCCGCCACGTACATGTTGCCCGGGCCCACCAGCATGTCCACCGCCCTGATGCTCTCCGTGCCGATGGCCATCGCGGCAACGGCCTGGATGCCGCCGAGGACGAGAATTTCGTCGGCGCCGGCAAGATGCATCGCGGCAACGATGGCCGGATGCGGCATCCCCTGATAGGGCGGGGCGGTGGAGACGATGCGAGGCACACCGGCCACCTTGGCGGTCAGCACGCTCATGTGAGCCGATGCAATCATCGGATAGCGTCCGCCCGGAACGTAACAGCCGACCGCGTTCACGGGGATGTGCTTGTGACCGAGCACCACGCCCGGCAGGGTCTCGACCTCGACTGGCCTCAGGCTGTCGCGCTGGACCTCGGCGAATCTGCGGATCTGCGCCTGGGCGAACCGAATGTCCTCGATCTCGCGCGCCGAAAGCCTGCGCACCGCAGCCTCGATCTGCGCGCGTGACAGCGTGAAATCCTCGGGATCCCACTGATCGAACTTCCGCGAATACTCGCGGACCGCGGAGTCGCCGCCGTCCTCGATGTCCCTGAGGATGCCTTCCACCGTGCTGCGGACCTTGGCATCCGCCTCGGCGACCGAGGTCGCGTCCTTGCCACGCTTGAGATATCTGATCATTTGCGGCTTTCTGTTGTGTGGGACTGAATCTCCGTCAATCAGGCGAGGGCGATTTGCGCCCCAGAGAACAGCGCGGGGTCGAGCAAGGAGCCTGCGCCGGGGCTGATCGGCCCATCATGGCGACGCAGGGTGATCCGGTACGGTCCCTGGCCGTAACGCCCGAGGTGCTCCGTTTCCTCACGAGAACCAGGCCGCGCAAGCAGGATCCACGCGGTGCCGAGGGATAGGATCGAGCCCGACGTCTGGCCATCGAGCGTGGACGTCAGCGTCTGCGCGGGAGTCCCGAGGATCGCCTCGTATTCCTTCGCCGATTCCGCCACATCGCGCACCAAGACGGTGATTCCTGCGACGCCGTTCGCGCCGTTCGCGTGCCGGATCTGCGCTGGCTCGTGCGGCACACGGAGCCCGCGCGGGGTGCTGTCCTCGATCATGAACGGGCAGCCCTTTTCGCCAACCGCGCCCGGCGCTGTGCTCAGCCTCCACGCGATCCGGGTGCCCTCCGGTGTCACTCGCTCCATGGCGAATGGCTGCGAATATTCGATCCCGCGCGTGCGGATCGCTGCGATCTCAGCAGCGAGATCCATGGCCAGAAGGCAGAAATCCACCAGGCCGCCGCCATTACGCAGGCGCCCGAACCATCGATGCTCGGCGGTTCGACCCAGCTCGGTTGGCGCAAAGAGTTCCATGTACGCGCCGTCGGTGAACCCGATCAGCGCGTTGTGGGTGATGCCGCTGCCGTGCATGCCTCCGGGAACGACGGTGAAGCCGGCGGTTCGCGCATTGGCGATTGCCGTGTCGAGGTCGTTTGAGACGATCACGATGTGATCGATCGAGGATGGCATTGGCGGCTCCAAAGGGTGAAGAGCGCGGTGAAGAACGGCTTCCCTGGTTCCCGTTGAGCGCGATACTGCGGCGTTCACTGCGCCTGGATGTTGAACTGCCTGGCCAGTGCGGTGAAGCGTTCGATGTCCTTCTGGATGGCTTCGCCGAACTGGGCGGGCGTGCTCCCCGCGGGTTCCAGGCTTCGCTTGGCGAACTCCGCCTTGCCTTCGGCGCTGTTCAAGAATTTCGCAGTCTCGGCCTGGATGCGCTCGACGATCGCCCGCGGTGTGCCCGCCGGCGCGACGAGCCCGTACCAGAAGGCGGAGTCGAAGCCCTGCAGCCCCACGGCCCTGCCCGCGTCGGCGAACAGCGGCACGCCCGGCATCGACGGCGTCGGTGTCGTCACGGCGAACGCCTTCATGCGCCCGGCCGCGACCAGTGGCGTCGAGGCGCCGGGATTGTCGAGGAAGAGCGAGACCTGGTTCGACATCAGGTCGGGATAGACCTGCGCCGAACCCTTGTAGGAAACGTCGAGCATGTCGGTTCCGCTTAGTGCCTTCATCTGCATGCTGAGGAGGTAGCCCAGCGTCGAGGTGCCGACATTGGCGAAATTGAGCTTGCCGGGATTCGCCTTCGCATGCGCGATCAGCTCGGCGAGGTTCGACGCGGGCAGCGCGGGGCTGCCGATCAGCACGTACGACGTGGAGGCGACCAGCGTGATCGGCTCGAAGCTCTTCAGCGCGTGGTAGGGGACGTTCTTCTGCAGCACCATCGCGGCCGGGTGCGTGCTGGAAGTGGCGATGCCGATCGTGTAGCCATCGGGCGCGGCGATGGCGATCGCGTTGGCACCGATGGTTCCGCCGGCGCCGGCCTTGTTCTCGACGACCACCGGCTGCCCGAGCGCGGTCGAAAGGTGCATCGCTACCGAACGCGCGACGCCGTCGGTGCCGCCGCCCGGCGGGAACGGCACGATGAACTTGATGGGATGGGCGGGCCACGATTGGGCCCCGGCGCTGCCGGCGGCCAATGCCATTGCGACGGCGAAGAGTGCGACAAAGCGGGTCGGGCGAATCATGGCTTACTCCTTTTCCCATTCGATCCTGTTTCGAAGCGCGGGGAAACCTTCGATCTGCACCTCCACCACGTCGCCTTCCTTGAGGAAGACCGGCGGCTTCTGGATGATCCCGATCCCGAGCGAGGTTCCCGTGGTGATGACATCGCCCGGGTTGAGCGTGATGCGCGCCGTGATGTACTCGATCACGTCGGCGACGCCGTGCACCATGTCGCTGGTCGAGAAGCGCTGCCTTTCGACGCCGTTCACGCGACAGAGGAGCGTGAGATCCTGCGGGTCGATCCCGCGTGCGGTGACGAGCGTCGGCCCCATGGGGCCAAAGGTGTCGGCCGCCTTCAGCGGGACGATGATGCTGCCCGACTCGGGCGGGCGCGGAATCACCTTCGCGGTGAGGTCGTTGCAGGCCGTATAGCCGCCGACGTAGGACAGGGCGTCCTTGGCCTTGACGCGCCGCGCGGTTCGTCCGATCACGACCGCCAGTTCCGCCTCGAAGTCGATCTTGTCGACGACCTTGGGCACGCGCACCGGGTGATCGTGCCCGATGGCGCACCCCGGCATCTTGGCGAAGAGCTCTGGGTGCTTGTTCAACGGCAATCCTTCGTTCGTTGCCAGCGCCTTGTAGTTGTAGCCCAGGCCGAGGAAGACCGACGGCGTCGTGGGCGATAGGAACTCGACGCGGCTCGCATCGACTCCCTTGCCCGCGGCGACTGCCTGGCGCGCGTATGACTGCGCACGATCGAGGGCCGCATCGCCGGCCGACAAGAGGGTCGCAAGATCCGCAAAGGCCGCCTCCTGCGCCGCCGCAAGCGCAACCACCTTGCCGTCGATCCATGCTGCGGCCACCGGCCTCCCATCGATTCCCACAATTCGAGCAAGCTGCATTCTCAACCCCTCCACGGTTCCGGTGCAGGATGCACGCGCTTGTTCCGCCTGTCCAGATTCCTGCGGCAAGGAGCGGCGCGCAGCGCCATGCACGGGGGCAGAAGCGTCGTCGACAAGGATCTGCGCGGGGCAGTGGGGCGGGACCTGCAATACGCAGAACCCAGCACCGATGCCCGCTGGCCTCGGAGGATGGCAGGGTGGCAGGCGCATCGCGCGACCGGTGGCGCAGCGACCGCCGCTGCGGCCCGGAGACCCGCCTGCGGCCTGCTTGTTCGGCGAGCGGCCGATGAATGCGACAGGCCACTGCGGGAGGTGGCGCACGCGCCTGAACTGGAGGGCTCCCCGACCTCGACTCGAACCAGGGATCTGCGCAAGCCGGGCCCGGATTCAATGGCAGGCACGAGGCCGGTCCCGGCGACATCGATCGCCCGGCCGGAACCTCAGGCGTGTTCGGTGCGCCCGTCGCGCTCGTGCCTGAACTTCGCCAGCGCCGCGTAGATCTTGCCGCGTGCGCGGTTCAGTCCGCCCAGCGGGGCGTGCGCCGGCAGGGCGTGCGCAGGAGAGAAGGACAGGGCCTCGGCTTGCCGGGCGCGCCTGTCGGTGCGAAATTTCTGGATGGGCAGATGCAGGGTGGCCACCTTCACGAAGGGCGACTTCGCCTCGTCCCAACGTTGGCCGGCGTCCTCGATCGGCATGCCGGGCTTCTGCAGTTGCACGCAGAAGTCGAAGCTGGCCTGATCCCTGTCCAGATGATCCTGCATCGCCTCGCTCAGATAGGACTCGCCGAGGGTCGCGGGCTTGTGGCTCCTGTGCCTGGAGGTGGGCCGCAGCAGATACTTCACGGCGCGCTCGGGGCCGAAGCGGTAGGGGGTGGTGCTCCAGTAACGGATGTCCAGGGGCGAGCTCGGGTTGCTGCGCAGCTTCAGCAGGGCCAGCAGCACCCCGGCGTGGCCGATGAGCGCGAACTTGGCAGCCAGCAACAGCGGCGAACTCTCGATCGTGTAGTAGACCGCGTCGCGAAACAGCGCCACTGTGCCCAGCGGCATCACCGGCGTGTTCAGCAGCACGAAGTCCTGCCCCAGCTCCGCCCCCGAAGCGGCGCTCCT
>Ga0209253_10001781_pt1 | contig 18976 bp, 17 predicted proteins | sample FrelakmetBRP12BR_FD_187145 | JGI IMG/M metagenome (GOLD analysis project Ga0209253, IMG submission 187145) | Freshwater lake sediment microbial communities from the University of Notre Dame, USA, for methane emissions studies - BRP12 BR (SPAdes)... | ecosystem: Environmental > Aquatic >... | reverse complement strand
GCGACCATCAGAAGCGCGACGGAGCGGCTCGGAGGAGCGCTTCTGAGAGATATCCTGAGAAAGCACTCTGTCATGATATTTCGCAGAAACCCGGCTCTGTGTATCGCCGCCGGGTTTCTGCCCTCCGCTCACTTCGTTCGCTCCGGTCGGATGGTCGGGGAGCTAGAGGCGATACCCTGAGCAAAGCCGAGAGCGAGGCTCGCCCGTTCGGCGAAAGATCCTACATTCTCAGGTGGATGAGGGCCTGCATCGCCGCCACGCACCCTTCGCCCGCGGCCGCGACGACCTGAAGTCCGCCGCAGGTGATGTCGCCGGCGGCGAAGACCCCGGGGATGTTGGTCCGCTGGAAGCGGTCGACGGCGACGCACTGCTTGTGATCGAGGGCGAGGCCGGCCCGTTCGAAGAGGGGCCCGGCCGGGATCTCGCGGAAGATGAAAACGGCCGAGACCGGGATGACCTCGGTCACGGACGGGGCCTCCACGACGATCCCTTCGACCCTCTCGTCGCCGCGGATCTCCTTGACCTTGGCCTCGCGCCGCACGACGATGCCCTTCCCCTCGAGGGCCAGCGCCTCCGCTCCATCCGCCGCCCCGCCGGACTTCCCCGGCACCCAGAGGACCCTGCAGCCCATGGCCAACAGGGACTGGACGTCCTCGACCGCTTCCTCGCCATGGCCGACGGCGGCCACCGTCGCGCCCCGGAAGAGGGGCCCGTCGCATGTTGCGCAGTAACTGACGCCCTGACCGACGAGCCTGTCCTCGCCGGGGATCATCCGTTCCTTGGGGACGGGCTTGCCCGTCGCCAGGATGACGGCGCCGGCCTCGATCACGGCCTCCTTGGTCGTGACGTACTTGGGGCTGCCGTCGAGCATGAAGGCGACCGCGTCCCCGGCGACGAGCTCGGCCCCGAAGGAAACCGCCTGTCGTTTGAAGATCTCGAGAAGGTCCCGGCTCGATATCGAAGGGAAGCCCGGATAGTTCTCGATCGTGTACGGGATGGCCAGGCGGGACGGGCCGCGGCCCTCGAGGATGAGGGCCTTCTTCCCCGCCCGGGCGACGTAAAGCCCGGCGGTCAGTCCGGCCGGGCCCGCGCCGACGATGAGGATGTCCGTTTTGAGCGAATGGACGGCCATGGCGCCTCCGGCTGCCCCGTTCTAGTCGGCCAGCCGGCCGCTGTCGCCGACCTTCCAGGCGTTGTCCGTCAGGACGTAGAGGACGGTCCGGCGGATCTCCCGTCCTTCCTCTCCCTTGATCCAGAGGTCCACGACGGCCCAATCTTCGAGGCCCCGGAAGGTCATCTCCAGCACGGACCGGCCGGCCCCGACGAGCTTCCCGCCGCGGAACCTCTTGAGGGCGGCGGCGCTCGGCCCGTAGCTGCGGAACTGGAGCGGGAGGATGCCCGACCCCTCGGAGCTGGTCTTAATGAACTCCTCGAGCTCCGAAGCCGGCTGGTAATAGGCGTCCATGGTGATCCACTCGGGGCCCTTGGCGAGGTCCTGGCCCGAGCGCGATCTCGGTCCCCGGGCCAGGAAATAGACCGCCACGACGAGGACATCGATAAGCAGGAAGATGATCAGGATGCGGACCGGCTTACTCATCGTTCTCTCCCGTTTTCGGCGGGCCCGGCGCGGGCTCGCCCCGGGCCTTGTCCATGGCCGCGGCCTCGGCGGCCAGCAGCCGGTAGCGGTCGGATGGGATGGTCCGGGATTTCCGGAAGAGCGTCCGCGACCGGCGCTCCTCCTGCCCGGAGAGGCCCCCGAAGACCTCCTGTTCCCGGTCCTCGGGGTTCCGCTTGAAGTACTCCTCGAATTTCGCCTCCGGCAGGATGCCCCGGCCGCGGAGGGTCCGGAGCATGGCCCGGGTGCTGACCCCGAAATAGCGCTTGAGGAAGAGGACGTCGTCGAAGCTCAGGCTCTTCGAGCGCTGGTCCTTCTCGACGAGCTCGCGGAGCTTCCCCGGCGGCATCAGGAACCGGGAGGCGAAGGCCTGGGCGAACTGTTCGCGCGGCGGATAGAGCGAGACGTATTCTTCGACGACGACATCGGGATTGTCGACGATCGGGCCGTCGGCCCGGTCCATGAGATAGTGGCCGTAAAGATGGGCGGCGATGAGCGTCTGGAGCCCGGGCGGCTCGTTGGCGTTGACCAGGGCGAAGGCCGCCTTCCGCTCCTCGTCGAAGACGAAGATACCGGCGATCCGGGCTTCCTCCGGGAGCGTCTGGCGGATGATGCGGCAACCGTTGACCTCACACAAGGCCAGGACGTCCCGGATGGGCTCGTTGCCGAGCCCGAGACGCCGCCGCTCCTCCTCGGCCAGTCGCTCCGCCGAGACGCGGGCGTACTGGGGAGCGAGGTCGAGGCGGCGGCCCGTCCGGTCCTCGAGATCGAGATATCTCACGCAGGTGGCCTGAAACTTGAGGAGGTCCTTGCGGACGCGCTCGTCCGCCTCGGCGAGGTCGAACAGCCGCTCGAAAGCCGGCCGCTTGTCCTCGAAGAAGTAGGAGACGTTCTTGTTCAGGAAGCCGGCGACCTTGACGAGGGTCTCGAAGCTCGGCGTCCTCTTGCCGGATTCGAGGAGCGAGATGTACTCCGAGGACAGCCCCAGAGACTTGGCGAAAGCGCCTTGACTGAGGTTGACCTCCTCGCGGGCCTTCTTGAGCCTTATGCCGAGAAGCTTGTCCATGACGGCGCACCCCTGGGCGGCAGCGTTAGGATAACATGAGGTTAGGGGTGTGTCAATTGCGCCGGGAGCAAAAAAACGATTGACAAATCCCGGGTGGGCCCTAGAATGAGAGAGAAACGAGGCGATCCGTGGCCGAAGAGAACCTCCTCGATATCTTCCAGGGTGCCACCAAGAGCGTCTGCAACACCGTCCTCAACCAGGTCCAGGACGCGGTCGTCTGGCTCGATAAGGGCCGCCGGGTCGTCTACTGGAACAAATCCGCCGAACAGATCTCCGGCCGGGAGGCGTCCTCCGTCCTGGGGAGATCGTGCTTCGACGAGCCCGGTCTGTTCGTCGATTTCGGAGGCGTCAACATTTGCCGGGACAAGTGCCCCGTGGCCATGACCCTCAAGGACGGCGCGCCTCGGTCCCTCGACGTCTATCTCCAGCACAAAGAGGGGTTCCGCACGCCGGCGACCCTGCGGATTATCCCTGTGTTCAAGGACGACGGCGAGATCATCGGCGCCGTCGAGACCTTCTCCAGCACGGCCCCGAAGGTGACCTTGCCCCTCAACCTCTCCGAGCTCGAGAAGATGGGTCTCGTCGAGACCGAGACGGGCATCCCCTCCAAGCAGTACCTCGATATGACCCTCAACACCCGCGTCGAGGAGTTCCAGAAATACGGACTTCCTTTCGGCCTCATCTACGTCGACATCGACAACTACGGCAAGATCCTCGAGAAGCACGGACGCTTCAACTCCGGCAAGATCGTCCGGACCGTGGCCCGGACCCTCCACAAGAACATCCGCTTCTTCGACATCGTCGGCCGGTGGAGCACCGAGGAGTTCCTGGTCGTCCTCCTCAACATCGACGACAGCCGCCTCGACATCGTGGCCAACAAGCTTCGCCTGCTCATCTCCGAGTCCTACATCACGACCGAGACCGGAATGCTCAACGCCACCGTGTCCATGGGCGCCAGCCTCGTCCTGCGCTACGACACGGTCGAGTCCCTGATCAAGCGCAGCGAGCAGCTCATGATGCACAGCAAGTGGCTGGGCAAGAACCGCGTCAGCATGAGCTTCGTCCAAAAAGAATTGATTTAGCCTCGCCGCCTCGAGAGGGTAAAAGGCCCCCTTCCCCGGGGGGATCGGAAAAGGGGGCAAAGACAGAAAGGAGGGTTAGAAAGAGGCCGGATTCTTGGCCTTGATGTCGTTGATCTCCGCGGCGAAGAGGATCCCGGTCGGCTCCCCGGTCAGGCTGAGCCGGAGGCCGGTATCCCCGGTCACCCACTCCGAGGACAGGCTCAGGCTCCCCGACGTGACGGCCGCGCCGAGGGCCTCTCCCCGCTCCGCGTAGGCGCGGTCCTTCCAGACGACGTTGTCATAGCGCGGCTCGCCGATCTTGCGGTTCAGGTACTCCCGGATGATGTTGTAGTCGGCGATGTAGCGGTCTTTGTCCGCGTAGTTCTCGAGGAGGCTGACCCGGACCGAGACGAGGCGCCGGTTGGCCAGGACGTACAAGATGAGGCATCTTTTGCCGAAGACGTCGCGACGGTAGCGCAGGAACTCATAATCCCCGGACTGCTCGCGGCCGACGGGGCGGCCTTCGGCCCTGAGGACGCCGTCCCCGCTCATGCCCCACGTGACCGCGGGCATCCGGCCGGCCGTCAGGTCGAACTCCTTCGGATCCGAGAGCGCGGTCGCGGCCGGGGTCAGGTCGACGACCTTGAGGGTCGAGTTGAGCTTGCGGACGGCGGCGTCCAGGACGTAGCCCGACAGCATCCGGCCCGACCGGGAGGAGATGAGCTGGACATAGAACCAGTTGGTCCGGAACTTCGTAGCGCTCGACAGCTTGATGACGGAGCCGCGGGAGAGGGTCTCGAGGACGGGGCTGTTGATCCTGGGCTCGAGATGGACAGAGGCACGCTCGGCGGTGACCTCGAGCTTGACGATGATCTCGGTCCGGACGGGGACCGGCAGGACCAGGGCGGCCAGGACTAGGCAAGAAGCGACGGCCGCCGCGACGCGGCCGGCGGCGGGCTTTGGACGGCTCGTTTTGGCCATTCCCATCCTCCCGAGAGCCATCATCGGATGACGGGACCTGGGGGACAATCCCCGCCCGTGATGAATCAGGGGGGGATTGTTCTCACCCCGGGAGGGTAACCCGGCGGGAGCCCCCCTGGGGAGGCTCCCCCGGGGAACGGGTCACTTGAGCTGGAACCGGACGGTCACGGTGAAGACGACCGGACGGGGCCGGCCGTTGATGATCATCGGCTCGTAGACCCATTGGCGCACGGCGTCGATGGCCGCCTGGTCGAGGAGCGGAATGGACCGCAGGACCTTGACGCCCGTGACCCGTCCATAGACGTCCGTCGTCGCCTCGACGATGACGACCCCCTCGACGCGGGCCTGGCGGGCGATCTCCGGATAGGCCGGATCGACCGAGCGGACGAGCTTGGGCGGCTTGACGTCGCCGACGGCCCGGACCGGAGCCTCGACCTCGCCGACGACGCCGCCGAGGACCCCGCCGACGACCCCGCCGAGGACCCCGCCGACGACCCCGCCCTCGACGCCGCCCTCGACGCCGCCTTCGACGCCGATGTCGGAGAGGGCCTCCTCGGCGATCTGCTCGGGGATCTCAACGGGAGCGACGAGCCGGCCGGCCTCGACCGGGGCCGTGGCCTGGACGCGCTTGATCCGGGCGCTCGCCGCCGAAGCCTTACGCTTGGCCGGGGGCGGAGGAGGCGGCGGAGGAGGAGGCGGCGGCGCCAGGAAGGCGCTGTAGACCTCGACCGTCGGCAGCTCGCCCGTCCTCATCAGGGGAAGGACGATGAGAAGGAGCAGCACGGCAGCATGGGCCGCGAGGGACAGGGGCAGGACGGCCGCCCGGACACTCGTCCGGCTTTCCGGACGATAGAACGAATCTTTGAACATCTTGACCTCCGCAGCGCGGGATGCGGGGGCTCCGGCTTGCTCGCGGGCGATCCCGGCCCGGACGCGTCCGGGGAAAGAGGCCCAGTAGTCCGCTTCGTGCGGGACCGCGGGAGAGGTCCGGGGAAGGCCGTCGATCTCGCGGAGGAACTCGAGGTCCCGCCGGCATTCCGGGCAGGATTTGAGATGCTTCTCCACCCGGGGACGGTCGGCCGGCCGAAGCTCGCCGTCGGCGTAGGCCCCGATGAGCTCCTGGAGTTTTCGGTGTCTCATCTCAAGCTCCCCTCGCGAGGGTGTCCGCCAGGAGGTCCTTCAGCTTCTGCCGGGCGCGGTTGAGCCGGGACATGACGGTGCCGAGCGGCAGGTCGAGCGCCCGGGAGATCTCCTCGTAGCTCAGGCCCTCGTGGAACCTCAGGACGAAGACGCTCTTCTGCTCGGGCGGAAGCGATTCCACGGCCCAATCGAACCTGGCTTGGAACTCGGCCCGCTCCAACCGTTCCTCCGGGTCGTCGGCGGGAGCCGACCTCGGCGCGCTCCTCGCCCCGAGGGACCCCTCATCGAGCGACCGCTCCCGGCCGCGGGCCTTGAGATAGTTGAGCCCGGCGTTAAGGGCGATCCTGCGGAGCCAAGGGTAGAGGGGCCAGGCGGCGTCGAACCGGCCCAGGGCGAAATAGGCCTTGATGAAGGTCTCCTGGGCGAGGTCGTCGGCCGATTGGTGCGCGCCGGTCAGGCGCCGGCACAGGGCATACACCCGGTGCTGGTGCTTCCGGACCAGGCTTTCGAAGGCGTCCATATCTCCCTGCTGGGCTTTCCTGACGAGGACGGCATCCTCCGGATGCTCGGTGGGTCTCGTCGGAGCTCCCATGGGTGATACAACTCCGGGCGGAAGATATTCCTTGTTCCCATCATACAGGTTTTCGGCCCGAAAAAGAAACCCGGCGGACGCCGGAACAGGAGGAGGAATCGGAGCCGGGAGGGGGGTTGAGGCCCCCTCCCGGCCCGGGAGATTTAGAAGCTGAAGACGAACTTCAGGGAGCCGACGTGATACCTGTAGCCGGGCTCCAGGGCGCCAAGGAAGATGGCGCCCGCGGTCGCGTAGTCGACGGCGAAGTCGTTGCGGACGATGTCCTCGATGTCGTACTGCTCAAACCAGTAGCCCAGGACGACGAAGAGGTTCTTCATCATCTTCCACTTGAAGGAGGTCTGGACCGTCCACCACCTCGTCGCGTCGAGGGGATCGGTGAAGTTAAGGGCGGTATTCGGCGACCCGCCGGGGGGCGAGAAGAGGAACGACGATCCTGCGGCCTTGGAATAGGAGGCCGAGAGATCGAAGTGGAGCTTGTCGGTCATGAGCTCGATCGTCTGACCGGCCCCGAAGGTGTCGATGGTGTCCTTGACGTTCGCCGTCCAGTCGTTCAGCGGGTCCTCCGAGAAGGTCGCGCCGCTCTGGCGCGAGGCCTGGTCGGCGTCGTAGACCTCGTGGCTGTAGAAGCCGTAGAGCGTCTGGTTCTTGGCGAAGGCGTAGCTGAGGTCGATGCCGTACATGTCGAAGTCGTCGCGCGTCAGCCCGTAGTCGGAATGCGGGTAATCGTCCCGGCCGATGGCATAGCTCAGCTGGACGTCCAGCTTGTCTATCGGGGTCAGGCCGACGAGCGCGTTGACGGACTGCCGGTTCCGGCTGGCCTCGAAGTAGCGCTTGAAGTTGAAGCTGGGGACATAGGCGTACCAGGTGTCCTCGAGGGACCAGTCGCGCCGGGAGTTGAGGTAGGAGACGCGGAGCATCAGCCAGTCCATCGGGTTGCTGTCCACGGAGACCTTGAACGTGCCCTCGTCCGTCTTGTTCGTCTCGGTCTCGTGCGTGCCTTCGTGCCGGCGGACGCCGTAAAGGGAGTAGCCGACCTTGAGGGAGGTGTTCTTGAGGACGTTGAAGGTCAGGTCGCCGAACAGCCTCGTCCGGCTGAAGGAGTAGGGCTCGACGGCGATGGGGATCGCCTCCCAGACCTGGTCCAGACGGGTATACCCGTCCGGCAGGTCGAGCTCATGGATCTTGTTGGCGAAGTCGTAGTACCGGAAGCCGGCCGTCAGATAGACGGACGTCATGAGCCGGGAGCTCAGCGTCAGGTCGAGCGAGGCGATGTGGGCCTTGGCTAGGGCCGTTTCCCGGGGCGCAAGGAGGGCGTTGGCGGCCAGAGGGTCGGAGGCCGGAATGGCCGTGTTGACGGTGAACGGCAGGAGGCTCTGGTTCTGGTTGAATGTGCCGTAGGAGGCTGTCGCCGAGATCCGGGTCGCCTTGAGCGGCTTGAAGGAGCCGCTGAGATAGAACCTCACGGCGTCGTTGGAGGGCGGCAGGGCCATCTGGCCGTGCGCCGTCCCGTTGCCCGCGCTGTAGGCGGTGGCGTAGGTCGAGTCCGTGATCCGGTACGGATTGTCCCAATACAGGGCCTGGACGTCGTTGTCGAAGATGGACGCGGCGACCCCGGCCCGGACCGTGCCCCAGCCCTTGTGGAACTCGAGGTTCGTGTCCAGATTGGTCGTCGTGTAATGGATGGGCTCGGGGAGCTCGATCGCGTTGCTGAAGCCGAGCGGGGTCCCGTAAGGCCGGTTCCCGCTCCGCGTCTCGTAAGTGCCCGAGACGTTGAGGCTGAAGGGCACGGACGGCGCGTAGGCGAAGTCGAGGCTGGCGATCTTCCGCTGGAGCCCCAGGTCGATCGGGGCGGCGCCCGTCAGGAAGCTCGAGACGAGGGCGCGCGCGGCGGCGATATTGGTGCTCGTTCCCGTGGGGACGAGCGCCTCGGCCGCGGACCGGATGACGTCGTTCAGGGTGAAGACGCCCGGCATATTCTCGACGTAGGATGTCGCCCCGTCGAAGCTGAACCGGTGGGGGATGCTGTCATAGCCCAGGTCCAGCGAGAACGACCCGTAGCTGCCGAGGCCGGCCGCGAACCGCTCGTCGGCCTGCTGGATGTTCTCCGCCGACAGATAGAAATAGCGGTTCCCCTTGGCGAGATCCAGGCTGAGGGCCTGGATGAAGAAGCCCCGGGGGACGTCCCGGTACTCGGTGAACTTGGAGGACCGTTGGCCCTCTTTGACGGCCTGGGCGCCGGCGACGACGCTGCCCGTGAGGACGAGCCCGTCGTCCGTCTTGTCCTGGGCCCAGGCGGGGCCGGAGGACAGTCCGAGGAGGAGGACCGCCAGAGCGATGGATGTCGTCGTGTTCTTCATCGTCGACCCCTCGTCATCTCAAGTAGGTCTTGCCCGAAGGATGGTTCGAGCCGTGGACCGTGGCGTGGCAGGACGTGCAGGAACGGCCGATGAGCCGGTTGCTGAGGTTGTTCAACTGGGTCTGGTCGTAGAGCGTGCCGGGATGCCGCGTGTCGGAATGGCAGCGCTGGCAGAGGAAAGGCTCTTTGACCTTGAGCATCTTCATGTGGTTGGAGCCGTGGGCTTCGTGGCAGGTCATGCAATCCTCGCGGACCGGGATGTGCTCCCAGAGGAAGGGCCCGCGCTTCTCGGCGTGGCACTGATAGCACGTTTCCGTCACGGCCGCTTGGTCGACGAGCTTGCCTTCCTGGACGGCGTGGGGATTGTGGCAGGAGGAGCATTCCATCTTGCCTTCGCGGATCGGGTGGTGGGACGCCCGGAAGAACTGGGCCTGCTTCTGCTTGTGGCAGCTGAAGCACAGCTCCGTTTCGACGGTCTTGAGCTGGGCCTTGGCGGCGCCGGGGCTGTGCACCGAGTGGCAATCCTGGCAGGCGAGGCCCCGGGTTTCGTGGAGGCTTCCGGCCCAGTCGGTCTTGGCGCCGCGGTCGTGGCACGTCTGGCACATCTCCGTCTGCTTGTCCTTAGACAGGGCCTTGAGCGTCACCATGGTGCCCTTGCCCCCGCCCGCGTCCACGTGGGCCTTGCCGGGGCCGTGGCAGGTCTCGCAGGAGTGGGTGGAGCGCATCTCGAAGCCCTTTTGTCCGTGAACGGACTCGCGGAACTTGGCCACGGTCTCCTCGTGGCACTCCACGCACTGCTCTTGGCCGACGTACTGGGCATCCTGGCGCGGCGGAGCGCTGGGCGTGGCCGTTAAAAGAACGGCGCCGGCAAGGATGCAGCCGAGCGCGACGGCGACCGGGATGATCGGCGTCAAACGGCGGTTCACTTTCATCCGTTGTTCTCCTTTATCGGTCAAATGGGGACCGGGTTCGATGGGCGCAGCGAATGCCGTCACAGCCGTCCCGGGCAAGGATCCGGTCGGGTGGCCAACGCAGGAGCGTCCCATCGCCAACGTGCCCTATTCTTACTGTCATTATAATTACTATAGATATTATATACATTGTCAATGCCTTTTTCGATAGGTTATCCAGAAAATCTTGTATTCTAATTATTTTCAAGTAGTTATATCTCTAAAGAGCCCCCGTGCGTCTATCTCTGCGCATTGTATGGGGGTGTTTTCGCGAGGGCCGGGGGGGGTTCCCCCTGCTTCTCGGGACACGGCGGTTCGCATCGCCGGCTGGGTTTGGGAGGGCTCGCTTGAGGGAGGTCAGGGCGCCGGATGGGGGGCGGCGGCCGTCACGGGATCCGCGGCCTCGAGGGCCTCTCGCCTCTCAGCCAGGATCCTGCGATATTCCAGGACGTGCAGGGTCTTCAGCTCGTGGCCCGTGATCCTGCCGTTGAGCCAGACCTTGCTCATCGGGAAGACCTCGGGATTGAGATGGACGTTGTACATGTGCCAGATGATGATGGCCAGGAAGGCCAGCATGGCTTCGTAGCCGTGGGCGATGACAAAGATATCATGGACCCAGAGGGGGAAGATCCGGAGGGACAGCTCGACGTTCCACATGAAGAAGCCCGACAGGATCATGACGAGCGAGCCCCAGGCGACGGAGAGATACTCGAGCTTCTCGATGAAGTTGTACCGGCCGTACTCCGGAGGGTTCTCGAACTTCCAGAACGGGTGGCGGTCGAAGAAGCCCCGGAGGACCCCCTTCCGATAGAGCCAGCGCGCGAGCCCCACGTTGTACCCGAAGAGGCCCACGGCGTCGCGGCCGTCCTTGCCCCGGGGCATGAGCTCCCGGAAATTGTCCCGGCCCCTCCGGGTCAGGACCGTGTATCCCGTGTGCCAGACGATGTCGACGATGAGGAGGACGGCCGCGGCGCGATGGAGGAGCCCGCGGAAGGCGAACGCGTTCTCGAAGCTGAAGATGGATTTGAAGATGCGCAGCTCGTAGAACATCAGCGGCAAGCCCGTCACCACGAGGAGCGAGAACGAGACGATGAGGAGGATGTGCTGGATCCGCTCCGCCAGGTTCATCCGGAGGAAGATCTCGTCGTCGCGGATGAGCGGGCCCGTCGTCAATGCTTCCATCGGGTCCTCATGCGGCGAAAAAGATCGGCGGCGATGAAGGCCAGGAATACGGAGATCAGGCCGGCGATCACGACGATATAGACGATCTTGACGGTGTAGCCCCATCGGTTCTCGGTCTTTTCCGAGACGACGTGGACCTTGCCCTTGGAGAAGTTCTCGCCGGCGCCCGGGTGGCACGTCCCGCACGTCGCGGCCAGGTTGGCCGGGGAGACGGACGAGAGGGGGTCGGAGGACGGCCGGATGCCGTGGTGCCCGTGGCAGCTCGAGCAGTTGGCGACCTTGACTTCGCCGAACTTCGAGGCCGTGCCGTGGTAGGACGCGGAGAACGTCTTGAGCCGCGACGTCCGAAGGCCGTACTGCCGGGCCATGGTCTCGTTGTCATGACAGCGGGCGCAGACGCCGGCCACTTTGGTCGCATAGACGCCCGAGTCGAGGTCTTCGGGGGACCGGATGTCGTGCTCGCTGTGGCAGTCCGTGCAGACGGGCACGTCCTGGACGCCCTTGACATAGTCCTTGCCGTGGACCCCTTCGAGATAGTCCCGTTCGATCCCGGTGTGGCACTCCCCGCACGTCCGGATGATGTTCCGGCGGGAGACCTTGGACCGCGGATCGTCGACCGGGCGGACGGAGTGGCCGCCGTGGCAGCTGAGGCAGGTCGCGGAAAGGCTCAGGCCCGCCTGGGAGAGGGCCCGGTAATGATCGCTCTCCTTGTACCGGCCGGCGAATCCCGCTCCGCGCTTGGTCTGGACGCGTTCGAGGTGACAGCCGAGGCAGGTGTCGGGGATGTTCATCGCGGACGTATGGGACAGGGTGTCCTTGGCCGGACGGATGTCGTGCGCGCCGTGGCAATCCTTGCACTGGACGATGATCGGCTTGTCCCCGTCGTGAGGGCGGCCGTGGATGCTCTCGCGGACGGCGGCGGAGGCGTCCTCATGGCAGGACGCGCAATCGACCGGCCTGAGCTTCGCGGCGTGGGGGAAATCCTCGAGCTTCTTGAGATCGGCGTGGCAATCGACGCACGCCATCCCCGCCTCGCCGTGGATCGACGCCCCGAACGCCGAGCTGTCGACATAAAGCGACCGGCCCAGGTCCGTCTTCAGGCCGGAGTCGCCGTGGCAGGCCAGGCAGTCGTCATCGGAGGACCCCGCGAAAGCCGGCGCGGCGGCCCAGAGGACGGCCGCGGCCGTCAGGACGATCCCCAGGAGCGCGCCGCGGGATCTCATGAGGCCGGCGTGCCTCTCTTACGGCGACGGATGAGGGCCGGGATGAAGAAGATGAGCGTCAGGCCGGTCAGGATGAAGACGGTCCAAACGAGGGCCTTCTTGACGTAGAAGGGGGCCCCGGACTTGGCCCGGTCATAATCGCGGTGGATCTTGGTTCCGGCGATCTTCTCCGTCATCGTCGAGTGGCAGGAGGGCTGGCCGCAGGTCTTGGCCAGGCTCGCCGGGAAGACCTTCGACCCGGGATCGGCGGCCGGGCGGATGTCGTGGACGCCGTGGCAGTCGACGCAGCTCGCTTCGGCCGTTCCGCCGAGGCCGATGGCGATCCCGTGAAAGCTCTCGATGAAGGTCCGGATCCTGTCTTCGGGAACCCCGTACTTCCTCATGATCTCGGGACGGGCGTGGCAGCCCGAGCACGTATCGGGGACGTGCGCCTTCGAGGTCGGGGCCTGGGGAGAGGCCGCGGCCTCGACGCCGTGCTCGCCGTGGCAATCGACGCAGAGGGGGACGTCGGCGTTCCCCCTGGCCGCTTCACGGCCGTGGATGCTGCGGGAGTATTCCTCGAGGACGAGGCGGTGGCACTTGCCGCAGGTCGCCGGGTCCTTGGCGGGGAGGTGGGCCGTGCCGACGCCCTGGATATTGTGGACGCCGTGGCAGTCCGTGCAGACCGCCGCGAAATCGACCAGGCCCTTGTCGTAGAGGCCCCGGCCGTGGACGCTCCGGCGGTACTGCTGATAGGGGGATTCGGCGTGGATGTTGTATTTCACGACGACGGCCATGTCCTCGTGGCAGCGCGAGCAGGTCACGGGGATATTGCGGCGGTTGACCGTGGAGTCCGGGTCGGCGACCGCCTTGACGTTATGGCGGCCGTGGCAATCCCAGCACCGGGCCGATTCGAGGACCCCCCGCTCGAGGGTGGCCCGGCCGTGGACGCTATCGGGATAGGCCGCCGGGCTTCCGCCGGGACGCGAATCCGGAGGCTCCCAATGGCACGATAGGCCGCAAACCGGGGGCGGGAGGTCCTTTTTGGCCTGATGAGGCGGATCTCCCACCCGCGGGACGAGCCCCCTATGGCAGGCGGCGCAGGAGAGCGCCGCGTGGACCGCACCCTGCAGAGAGACGTGCGAGTGGCATTCGAGGCACGGCTTCGCGGCGGCGGCCGCGCCGGACTGGGACGGGGAGGCGGAGGCAAAGGCCGACGTGGCGCAGAAGACGATGATACCGAGCCGTCGCTGACCCAAGACTCTCAGCCGTCCGTTCAGGCGGTTGCGCCGGACGAGTTTACTTTTTCGGGACGGGGTGCTTGATCTTGTCCCAGGCCGAGGCGAAATCGAAGGCGATGCCGTGGGGATTCTCGTGGCACGTCATGCACTGGGCTTTGATGGCCTCGGGGCTCCCGTAGAGGATGAGGCCGTTCTTGGCCGATTCGGCCCGGTCCTTCATGATGTTGAGCTTCCGGTAGCCGCTTCCCGGCCCGTGGCAGGCCTCGCAGGAAACGCCATCGGCCTTGAGCTCGGGGGCCTTTGCGGCGAGGGGGGCGTGGCACTTGAGACAGCGGGGATCATCGGCGGGCTTATCCACGCCCATGGCCTTCGCGGCTTCGGCCGCCTTGGGCGAAGAGAGGGCCTCGCAGGTCTTGGGGTGCTTGGTGCCTTCCCAGATCGGGAACTGCCGACCCTGGGCCTCGGACTTGTGGCAGACCGCGCACTTCTGGGCGCCGACATAAGTGAACTCCTGGGCAACAGCCAGTCCGGCCAGAATGGACAGGGCCAGTACCGCAAGTGCAAGCCGTTTCGTCATGGTCACTCCCTATAAATTATATCCAGACTATCGGAAAGATATTCTATTCAACGCGGCGGGATTTGTCAACGCGCCCCCGGGTCATGTGCCTGATCTTCAAAGCCAGGGCGACGCCGAAAAGGGCCAGGAGGGCCGTGGTCACGGCCAGGCCGCGCCGGCGGAACCGGGCCTCGTCCAGGGCCTTCTCGCCCGCCTCGCGCACGCCGACGAGGGCCTTTTCGCCTTCGGAAACGGCCAGGGTGATCTCGGCCCTGTCGAGACCGTGTGTCAGGTTCTTGGCGGAAACGAGCAAGGTGTTGACGTCCTGGAGCTTGAACTCCACGTCGCTCACCTCGACGCCCTTCTGCTTGGCCTGGGCCAGGAGGCCCTCGGCGGCCCGGAAGCCGGACTCGAAGCTGTCGAGCTGCCGGCGGAACTCGGCCGCCGCCTCGAAGCCCCGCGAACCCTTATCATGGCAGAGCACGCAGGAAGCGCCGTCGCCCGTTCCGATCATGGCCGCGGACGGGGCGAGGATCTTATGGTTCCCGTGACAGGCCTCGCACTCCCCCGCTCCCATCTCGTCGAAGGCCTTCTTGTGCGGGCTCTTCATGAACAGCTCGCCCGTCGAGGGATGACATTGGCGGCAGACGGAGGCGACGGACGAGACGGCGGGCGGAAAGGCGCCGTGGTTCCCGTGGCAATCGTTGCAGGCCGGCGCCGAAAGGTCTTTCTTCTCCAACAGGGCCCGGGCGTGGACGCTCGCCTGATAATCCTCGAGCTGGCCGGTCGGCAGCCGGTAAGGCTTCATGAAGGCCTTGTCGGCGTGGCAGCGGCCGCAGGTCTGGGGGATGTTCCACGGAAAGGTCAGCGACTTCGGGTACTTGGCCGACAGGATGCCGTGGACGCCGTGGCAGTCGGTGCACACGGCCGCCTTCGTATCGCCGGCCTTCAGCAGCAGCCCGTGGCGGCTGGTCCAATATTGGCTGAGCTGGTCCGTCCGCAGGGCGGGATTGAAGGCCCGCATGGCCGCGGCGTCGGCGTGGCAGCCGCCGCAGAACAGGGGGATATCCTTGCGCTTGGGCGAGCCTTTGAAGGTCTTGTCCTTGGCCAGTTCGACATCGTCCTGGCTCGGGTCCCCCCCATGGCAGTCCTTGCAGGAGAGCCCGAACTCGGCGTGGATGTCGGCGGCGAGGGCGGCGGCCGGCGCCTTGAGCTCGTCGTCGAGCTGGTTGTGACATTCGACGCAGCTGTTCTTCTGCCCGAAAGCCAGCAGGGGCGCGAAGAGGGCGGCGGCGGCGAAAAGGCGGATCGCACGTTTGTTCATGTGTTCGTCCCGATCAAAGGTTGGGCGCGGTATAGGTCAGGACCGTCATGATCACGATGTAAAGCGCGAGGGCCACCCCAATCCAGCCGATGACGGGGCTGCGCGTCTCGCGGGCTGCCCGCTTGTCGAGGAAAGGCACGAGCATCCAGAGGAGCCCTCCGGCCATGAAGGCCAGGATGGCCAGCTTCTCGCCCTCGATGGACAGGATGTGGGCGGGGACGAGCTTGAGGGTCGTGAACATGAAGGTGAAATACCACTCGGGCTTGATGCCGAGCGGGGTCGACGCCAGCGGGTCGGCCTTCGGACCGATCTCCCAGGGCAGGAAGACGCAGAGGACGCCGATCAGGACGAGGATGAGGGTCCAGCCGAGGGCGTCTTTGTAGAGGAAGTCGGGGAAGAAGGGAATCTCTTTCTTGCTCCGCTCGCCGATGGGCTTGCTCATGCCCAGGGTCTGGACGAGGAGGATGTGGATGCCGATGAGCAACAGCGCGGCCACGGGGAGGAGGGCGACATGGAACCAGAAGAACCGGGACAGGGTCGCCTGGGAGACCTCGGGCCCTCCCAGGATGACCGTCTTCAGCCAATCCCCGATGAACGGCAGGCTCCCGGCGATATCCGTCCCGACGCGCGTGGCGAAATAGGACAGCTCGTTCCAGGGCAGGAGGTAGCCGCTGAACCCGAAGGCCATGAAGAGGACAAGGAGCAGGAATCCGGTCACCCAGGTCAGCTCCCGAGGCTTGCGGTAGGCCTTGAGGAAGAACGTCGAGAACATGTGGATGAACAGGAGGCCGATGAGGATGTTGGCCGTCCAGCTGTGGACCGAGCGGATCAGCCACCCGAATTTGACCCCGCTCATGATGAACTGGATGCTCTCATGGGCGGCGTCGATGTGGGGCGTATAATAAAGGAGGAGCATGGCCCCCGTCGCGATCTGGATGCCGGTCAGGAAGAGGCAGATCCCCCCGAAAAAGTACCAGAACGAGCGGCGGTGCTCCGGGACGGTCTTTTTCTTGGCGAAGGCGATGAGCCCCGAGAGCAGGAAGCGCTCGTCGAGGAACTTCCAAAGGCTCTGTCCGATCTTGGCCATGTCAGCTCTTCCTCGAGACGATGATATCGGCGCCGGAGACCTCGACGGCGTAGGTCTCGAGCGGCCGCGGCGGCGGCCCGGACAGGACGTTCCCGCCGAGGTCGAAGCGGCCGTTATGACAGGGGCAGAAAAGGGTCTCCGTCTCGGCGTCGAAACGGACCGTGCAGGTCAGATGGGTGCAGGTCCCCGACAAGGCCACGAGCCTCCCCTCGCCCGTGTTGACCAGGACGGCCGGTGCCGACCCGAACTTGAAGACCTTGGCCGTGTTCGGGGGAAGCTCGCCGGCCTTGGCCGCCGTGACGCTGTTCTGGACGCTCCCCCCGGCGCTCCGGGACGGGAGCACGTAGCGGGCCACCGGATAAAGGAAGGCGGCGATCGTGGCCAGGAGGCTTCCGCCGAGGAAGATGTCCACGAAATTCCTGCGTTTCATTCGAGCCCGTCCTTTCCGCCGCTCAGGGACTTCAGCTGAGCCGCCAGCTTGGTCAGGATTTCATCGACGAACATGTAATTGTGGACCCCGGAGCTGCCGTCGAGGCCGATCGTGTCCAGGGCCTTCTCGATCCTCCCGACCGCGGCCTTCTCGGCGTCGGTCAGGGGCCTCTTGTAGATCGCGTGCAGGGCCGCCCGGATCGCCTCGACCCGGCCTCGCACGCCGTCCCTCCAGTCCGTGAACGTCTTCCGGTAATCCTCGTCATGGCAGGCGACGCAGGCGCCGCCGTCGGGCCGGACGACCTTCTTGGCTTCGTCCAGGTGGCAATCCGGGCACGCCGTCCCGGCCTCGGCCATCATGTCCTTCGGGACGGTGTCCTCGCCGAGCGCCCCCCCTTCGAAGAGCGTCTTCTGGAGCGCGTGGCACTGCCCGCAGGTCTTTTGCGGCTTCTGATGATGGCAGGCGGCGCAGAAGGGGCGGGTGGCCGTCAGCTCGCCGTGGCGGCGCGCGTTCGAATGGCACGTCCCGCACTCGAGCTTCTGGGCGACGGCATGGCGGCGGTGCGAAAAATCGAGGCCGAATGCGGACGCCTCGATCTCCTCGATCCCGGCGTGACAATTCAGGCAGGCGTTCGGCGTCTCCCGGGTGAGCAGGGTCATCGCCTCGGGCCTGTAGGAGGAGCCCGCGGCGGCCATCGCGTCCCGGATCCTCTCGAGGGCTGAGGTCAGAAGCTCCTGGGAATAGGTCATGTTGTGGACGCTCTTGCCTTTTTCGACGACGTCGATATTGAACCGGGCCTCTTCCAAGAGGGCCTTGGCGGAGGCTTTCTTCTCGCCCCGCGCCGCCGAGATCTCGGAGGCCGCTCTCGCCGCGATCGCCTTGACCTCGGCCAGCCGCTTCTCCGTCGATCGCTCCCAGTTCTTCAGGATCCGGTCGAAGCCCCGGCCGTGGCAGGACTCGCAGGCCTCGCCGCTCGCCGTCAGCGTGTCGCCCTTGTCGACCTTGGCGCCGGCCTCATGGAACATGTGACAGCCCTGACAGCTCAGGCCCTTCTCCCACATGACGTTGGGCGTCGCGTGCGGGACCCCCTTCCCCCCCTGGCCCGTGTAGAGGATCTTCTGGGCGCCGTGGGTCCCCTGGTGGCAGGCCTGGCAATCGGAGATCGTGTCGATGTCCTTGACGACTTTATGCTCGATCCCGCGATGGCACTGCTCGCACTCGATCTTGCTGACGCTGATGTGCATCCGGTGCATGAGATCGGTGTCGCCGAACTTATCGAGCCGGTCCTGCTCGAAATGGCACTTGAAGCAGTTCTCCCTCGGCACCTCGCCGTCGCCGGTCACGATCCGGCTGTGACACTTGTCGCAGCGGTAGCCGTTGCCGAAGACGGGCGTATGGTCGAAGCGGTCCTTGAGCGCCAGGAGCTCGTCCTTGCGGTGGCAGACGGCGCATTCCCCGGCCCGCACCTCGGGGGTCTTGTCCTTGAAATGGCACAGGAAACACGACTCGGCCGTGACCGTGATGTGCTCGCCCTGGACGATCTGCGAGTGGCAGCTCGTGCATCGCAGGGTCTTCCCCCGCTTGAGGTCTTCGAAATGGGCCTTGTGGTCGAAGGCGACCTTGCCGAACTGGACCTGGCCTTCGAGCAAACGGCGGTCGTGGCAGCCGGGGCGGAGACAGCTGGCGTCCTGGATCTCCGCCCAGGGCTTGGATTTGACGTAAAGGCGCGTCCAGTACCGGCCGACCATGACCAGGCCTTCGATCTTGGTCCGGAAGAAGGACCTCATGCCAGGCGGGTAGTGGCAGGCCTTGCACTCGACGTCCTTGTGGGTGGAGGTTTTCCAGCTCTCGAAGAACGGCGTCATATAATGGCAGGACGAGCAGAAACGCGAGGTCGAGGTGAACTCGACGGCGACGACGAAAAGGAGGATCAGGGCTGCGGGGATGCCGAAGAGGAGCAGGCGGCGCCTCCGGCGCCTGGCCTTGGGCGGCGCTGGCGCGTCCGGCCCCGGGGCCGCGGCCTGGTCCCGGGCGCGGTCATCACGCATAGGAATGGAGCCCGGAGAGGAGGTAATTCACCCCGAAATACGTGAACAGCGCGGCCAGGAAGCCGAGGATGGCGATGAGCGCGGAGCGCTTCCCTTTCCAGCCCATGACGATCCGGGTGTGGAGATAGAGGGCGAAGACGAACCA
>Ga0209253_10001780_pt1 | contig 18980 bp, 24 predicted proteins | sample FrelakmetBRP12BR_FD_187145 | JGI IMG/M metagenome (GOLD analysis project Ga0209253, IMG submission 187145) | Freshwater lake sediment microbial communities from the University of Notre Dame, USA, for methane emissions studies - BRP12 BR (SPAdes)... | ecosystem: Environmental > Aquatic >... | reverse complement strand
CCGCGCGGCCCGGCTTCACGATCGGCGTCAACGGGCTGGCCGGCAACCTCGGCATTGCGCTGGCCGCGCTGGTCACCGGGCTGCTGGTCAAGTACTTCGGCTGGCGGGTGGCGTTCGCGGCACCCGGGGCGCTGTCGATCGTGCTGGGCGTGGCGTTCGCGTTCAACGCACCGCACGAGACCGAGCCGCCGGCAAGGCGCACCACGCGGGTGCTGCAGCTGCCCCAGTCGGTGCTCGCACAGGTCTTCCTGGTGATGACCCTCACGGCGATCACGGGCAGCCTGCTCTTCAACTTCACCACGAACGGCAACGGGCAGCTGCTGCGCGAGCGCTTCGCTGGCATCGTCGAGGATCCGGCCACGCTGGGCATGATGCTGGGCGCGGTCTACGCGGTCGCCTCGGTCGCCCAGCTGATCGTCGGCCGGCTGATCGACCGGATCCCGCTCAAGCGGCTGTACCTGGGCATCGTTGCCGCGCAGGTGCCGCTCTTCGCGCTGGCCTCGGTCGCGAACGGCTGGGCGATGTTCGTGCTGCAGATCGCGTTCATGGCCGTGATCTTCGGGGCGATTCCGTTCACCGACGCGATGATCGTGCGCTACGTCGACGACCGGCTGCGATCGCGGGTCTCGGGCATGCGGCTGGCGGTGTCGTTCGGGATCAGCTCGATCGCCGTGTGGATGCTCGGGCCGACCGTGAAAGCCGCGGGCTTCCAGGTGCTGCTGGTCGCGATGGCGGGCATCGCGGCGTGCACCGCGCTGATCGTGGCCTTCCTGCCGGGCGAGGCGAAGATGCGCACCGCGGCCGGGGGAGGCGTCCGGTCATGACGGAACGCGTGCTGGTCTATCGGTTCGAGATCCCGATACGATGGGGCGACATGGACGCGATGGGCCACGTGAACAACACGCTCTACTTCCGCTACATGGAGCAGACGCGCATCAGCTGGTTCGACGCGATGGGGTTCCTGCCGAACCCGCAGGGCGAGGGCCCGCTGATCATCAACGCGCACTGCACGTTCGTGCGCCAGCTGGAGTATCCCGGCACCGTGCTGTGCCGGCACTACGTGGGCAGGATCGGCAGCTCCAGCGTCGAGACCCACGTGGACATGTCGCGCACCGACGATCCGCAGCGGGTGTACGCGCAAGGCGGTGCGAAGATCGTGTGGGTCGACTTCCCGAAGCAGAAGTCGAAGCCGCTGCCGGACTTCGCGCGGGCGGCGATCCTGACGCCGCGACTCGGCTGAGTCTTCGGCGCGGCCGTCTTCTCGCGCGGCGTCAGGCGAACGCCGACGCGTCCACCGGGCAGGCGGTCTTGGCGACGACTTCGCCGGCGGTCACGTCGGGGGCCAGTTCCAGCAGTTTCAGCCCCTTGGGCGTGACGTCGAGCACGCACAGGTCGGTGATGATCATGTTGACCACGCCGACGCCGGTCAGGGGCAGGTCGCACTTGGGCAGGATCTTCAGGTCCTCGCTGCCGTCCTTCTTCTTCGCCGTGTGCTCCATCAGCACGATCACGCGGCCGACGCCGGCGACGAGGTCCATCGCCCCGCCCATGCCCTTGACCATCTTGCCCGGGATCATCCAGTTGGCGAGGTCGCCCTTTTCGCTCACCTGCATCGCGCCCAGCACCGCGAGGTTGATCTTGCCGCCGCGGATCATCGCGAACGAGTCGGCGCTGGAAAAGATCGACGAGCCGGGCAGCGTGGTCACCGTCTGCTTGCCGGCGTTGATCAGGTCCGGGTCGACTTCGTCGTCGGTCGGGAACGGGCCGATGCCCAGCAGCCCGTTCTCGGACTGCAGCCACACCTCCATGCCGTGCGGCACGTGGTTGGCCACCAGCGTGGGCAGGCCGATGCCCAGGTTCACGTAGAAGCCGTCGCGCAGCTCCTTCGCCGCACGCGCTGCCATCTGGTCGCGGGTCCATGCCATGTCGATTCTCCTGACCTCAGCGGGGCCGTGTGGTGCGCTGCTCGATGCGCTTTTCGGGGTTCGGGTTGTGCACCAGGCGGTGCACGAAGATGCCCGGCAGGTGGACCTGGTCCGGGTCCAGTTCGCCCGTGGCCACGATGATCTCGGCTTCGGCCACGGTGATCCGCCCGGCCATCGCGACGTTCGGGTTGAAGTTGCGGGCGGTGCGGCGGAAGACGAGGTTGCCGGAACGGTCGGCCATCCAGGCCTTGACGAGCGACACGTCGGGCATCAGCGCGCGCTCCATCACGTACTGGTGGCCGTCGAATTCGCGCACTTCCTTGCCTTCGGCGACGATCGTGCCCACGCCGGTGCGCGTGAAGAACGCCGGAATGCCCGCGCCGCCGGCGCGCAGCTTCTCGGCCAGCGTCCCCTGAGGGGTGAATTCCAGCTCGAGCTCGCCCGACAGGTACTGCCGCTCGAACTCCTTGTTCTCGCCGACGTAGGAGGCGATCATCTTGCGGACCTGGCGGGTCGCCAGCAGCTGGCCGAGGCCGAAGCCGTCGACCCCCGCGTTGTTGGAGATGCAGGTCAGGTTCTTCACGCCTGAGTCGCGAAGCGCGGCGATCAGCGCTTCCGGGATCCCGCACAGGCCGAAACCGCCGACGGCGACCATCTGTCCGTCCTGGACGATGCCTGCCAGCGCGGCGTGCGCATTCGGGTAGACCTTGCTCATCGGCAACCTCTCGTCGTTCGACTGTCCCGAATTATATGCGTGCGGCCGTCGCCCCTGCGGGCGGGCCTCGACGAGGCGGCTGTCATAGAATGGGGGTCAACCCGCCCGCTCCGTGTCGAAGAGCCAAACGCCCAGCCATGACGAGTCCGGATCCGCCCGAGGCAATGCCGGTCTCCGGCCAGCGCGCCTTCCTCGCGCACCAAGACGGCGACGCCACGCACCAGCACCGCCGCGTCTCGAATCCTTCACGCGCGCTGGGCTGGTCGCTCATCCTGGTGCTGGGCTTCGGGGCGGTCGAGGCGCTGGTCGGCTGGCTGAGCGGGTCGCTCGCGCTGGTGTCGGACGCGGTGCACATGGTGACCGACGCGGTGGCGCTGGGCCTGGCCTGGTTCGCGCAGAAGCTCGCGCAGCGCGACCCCACGGAATCGCATTCCTTCGGGTTCGAGCGGGCCGAGACGCTGGCCGCCTTCGTCAACGGCCTGTTCTACCTGGTGCTGCTCGGGGCGATCGCCGTCGAGGCGGTGAGCCGCCTTGCCCATCCGCACGCACTGAAGCCCGACTGGGCATTGCCGGTGGCGGTATTGTAAAAGGAAGCCAAATCTGCTACGCTGAGCAAAAAGATATTAAAATTGGGCATGACGCCGCCGGTAGATGTTCAGGTCATCTTCGACGAAGCGTTGGTCAAGAGGACACCCGCCGAATGGGCTCTACAGTGGGTTTGGAACCATCCGGAAGTGTCCGTTGCCCTAAGCGGCATGAGCACGATGAAACAGGTTATGGAAAACGTGGAAAGCGCCAGCCGCTCAGGTCCGAACACGCTTACGCCTGAGGACCTAGAAGTCATCAACAAGGCTAAAAGGAAGTATGCGGAGCAGGGATTCATCGGCTGCACAGACTGCAGATACTGCACGCCTTGTCCGCATGATGTGGACATTCCACGGGTGATCTCGTTGTACAATGAGTATTATATTATGGGAAAGAGCGCAGAAGTTAAGAAGAAGTACCTCGAGCAGGTTAACCTTAAAAACCAGGCCAAGAAATGCGTCCAATGCGGAGAATGTGAGGAGAAGTGTCCGCAGCACCTGTCAATCAGAGAGGCTATGAGCCGAGCAGCCATGGTTTTTGAGTAGAACCGTACTATCATGGAAGGCTGCAAGAGTGGAAAGGCGGATGATCAAAGCTGTGATTTTCGACATGGACGGCGTGATCGTGGAGAGCGAGCACATACACATCGAGGCTGAGCGGCAGACTATGCTAAAGCATGGCGTTCGCATATCGGCGGAAGAACTACACATCTTTACGGGTACGACGGCCCAGTTCATGTTTACTGAGCTGATAAAGAAGTACACGCTTGACACAACGTTCGAGAAGATGTTCAACGAAAAAGAAGAGATCCTCTTCAAACTGCTGGAGAAAGAGACACGACCCACGAAAGGCGTTATTGAGCTTTTGAAGAAACTGAAGCAGAAGGACATCAAACTGGCGATCGCCTCGAGTTCGCACAGGAGACTGATAGATTATGTCCTGAGAAAGCTGGGCATAGACTACTTGTTTGATTTTGTAGTCAGCGCCGAGGATATAGTTCACAGCAAGCCAAACCCTGAGATCTTCCTGAAATCAGCTCAGGGACTGAAGATGAAACCTGCCGAATGTTTAGTTGTGGAAGACGCGAAACTGGGCGTGGAAGCGGCAAAGAAGGCGGGAATGAAAGTTATCGGGTACAGAAACCCTAACAGTGGAAGTCAAGACCTATCGAAGGCTGACTTGATTGCTAACGATTTTTCCAAACTAACCGTGGAAGAAATGATTGCGTAGAGACGGGCGACTTTGGTGTTTGGGTCGACATTGCTTCCTTAGAATTAGTTTGAATCTGATGCATCTCTACAGTCCCTGAACATTTTACATGTCGTATTTTTGTATTGTATGAGAAAAAAGGTTAAATAGTCTAAACTATATGCCTTGTTTCTTAAACTCTGAATTCAATCGAGGTGATACAATTTGGTCAGTGAGGGAAGAGGACGTCTGTTCAGGAGGAAAGACGGCAAATACCTGCTTTATATACCCGTAGACTTGGCTGAAGACAGCATGTTCCCATTCAAGAACTACACGAAGACAAAAAGAGGCGCCGACTCCATTCCAGTCAAAGTCGTCTTCAAGCACGGCGAGAACAGGCTACTGATAGAAAAGTGGAACGAACAATAGCGCGGGCAAAGAAGTCAAACTGTCAAAGAAGACTTATGACCTCCTGCACCATATTTTTTCAACAATTGCCTTCTATCAACTAACAAGCTGGGAAATAACGATCCGCGTTACGGTTTTACTTGGAGATATTTCCCAAGAAGGTATCCTGACACGCTTCCCATGAACAGGGTTGTTATGCTGAGAAGAATCAGCACCATGGACCACTGCTTCATGTCTCCGCGGTCAAGTGCTCCGACTTCAGACGCTTCAAAAACCATCTGGTAAATCCAGAGAATCGCCAGGGACGAAACCACAAGTAAGGTCAAGCCCAAGAGAATCTCGTACCTCACTTTTCTGGGTTGCATGTCTCATTCCTTCTGGAGCAGTTGAGCACGTGTTGATGCAACTCATTTCAAAACAGAATTAACGATTTGTGCGTACATCCCCAAACGCACATTCGAACAGCTTAAACCAGTTACGCCCTGCTTCTGAAGAGGAAACGTTTTAGACCTGCACTTTCATCTATTGAGGTGGAGTCGCATTCATGGACAAGCCCTACTTCCGTCAGATTTCCAAGCCTACCCTCAAGAACCCAATCTTTGTGCAGGGGCTACCCGGGTTCGGAAACGTCGGAAAAATAGCGGCCTATCTGATGACAAAGTTTTGCAGCGCAAAGCCCTTCGCAGAGTTGTATTCACCTTCTTTTCCTGACTACGTTTCAGTCAGTTCCAAAGGGTTATGCCGTTTGCCGCGGTACGAGTTCTACGCTGCGAACATGGAGAAGAACGATTTCATCATAATGACAGGAGACACGCAGCCTTCTTTCGATGACGTTCTGGCACACTACGAGATCTGCAGTGAGACGCTGGATTTTATTGAAAATTATGCGTGCAGTTTCCTCATAACTCTCGGCGGAGTGCCTTTGCGAGAAGAAAAGGCCCAAGTATACGTGGCTGCAACCTCGTCTAGACTTGCATTGGAATTCATGGAAAAAGGTGCAGTGATATACAGCAAAGGCCGGATTGTTGGAGCCACAGGTCTGACGCTGGGTCTTGCGAAGGAACGCGGCTTGGAAGGCATATGCTTGCTTGGAGCCACAACTGGGTTCAAGGCTGACCGAGGAGCAGGATTTTCAGTTTTCAAGCTCCTCATGAAAGCCCTTGGAAACGAAGTAAAGGAAGGGTTATAAGAGAAAACGTCAATTCATAATCACCATCGAGTTGTGGAACCCATGACTGAGGAAAAGCGGCAGACCAAACCGGGAATGCTTGAGTCTAGATACTGGAAAGTCGTCTTCATAATCATTGCAGCAGTGTTGACTTTTGGGTCACCGTACCTGGTCTACGTTATGACCAGTGCATTGGACGTGGGCTGGTTCATTTCGATAGGTTCAGGCGGCGTCTTGTTCACGGTCGGCCTGGTCCTGATTTGGTACTTGATCAAGAAGAAAGTCATTTCCTAAACAGCAAGCAGATTTTGCGCCTCGGATACCCTAGAGTACATCATCTTTTCAGCCAAAAAGGTTCGTCATCGGCAGCTGAAATGTTGTTGAATCCTTGTTAAAAATCGTTCGGTCAAGATGACCCGGTCGGCAAAAGCATATTAGACGCATACTTGCAGAGTCACCTTTCATCCTGTCTGGATCCACGCTGTGGTATTGTTAAGGTCGTGATCATCGTGAAAGATGGCAAGAAAGCAGATGACAAAACTAAGCTAAAGCCTCAGGTTCTAAGAATGGCTGATCTGGTGGACTACCAGAAAGGGTCTGTGGTTAGCCGGACAATTGTTGACAAGAAAGCCGGAACTGTTACTCTTTTTGCTTTCGACAAGGGCGAGGGTCTAAGTGAGCATGCCGTTCCTTACGACGTGTTGGTTTATCTGTTAGACGGTGTTGCGGAGGTCAAGATTGAAGGAACGCCTTTCCTCCTGAAAGAGGGCGAATTCGTTGTTATGCTTGCTCGCAAGCCGCATGCATTGAGGGCTGTTGAAAGGTTCAAGATGGTTTTGATTATGGTCCACGCGTAGAATATGTTTCAATATGCCGAATGTTTCACACAAATTATATAAAATATGCTGAGAGATATACTGACTATGCAGGAAGAGAAGAAGAAGAAACTCGAAGAACTGATCGGCATAGACGAAGGGTCAGCCAGAAGAACAACAATAATTCTGGAGAAGGAAGAGCGGGAGTACATCGACAGCTTGATCCGCGAAGGAAAAGAGCCGGGCATCAAACCGCTGATTTCAAAAATGCTTGACGTCTACCGCAGCATGACCATTTACGACTGGCGCTTCCCAGGAGAATATTACTGCGGCATAAGCCGCGTCGCCTTCGTGAATGTGGAACTGCTTAGCATTCTCATCCAAAACGTTGCCAGAGAGAAGTGGCGTGAGATTGGCAGGAAAATGGGTGAAGCCACAAAAATCTCGATCGAAACGACCATCGGAGTGCAGACTGAAAACCGTGAAAAATGGCCCGACGTTTTCAAACGGTTGAGGGTCCAGGGGTTCGGCGACTTCTACCTCAAAGACAAGTATATTCTCGTAAAAACACCATTCATCAGCGAACCGGAAATCTGGGCAGGCTTGCTGGAAGGCTTGTTCAACTTGGAACTAGATGCGAAGACAACTTCTCCCCCGCTGATTTTCGAAATAAAGGAAAAGGCTGACTCCAAGACAAACGAATAAAACATATACTTCCAAAACCAAGACTTACACAAAGGGACACGCACATGTCACTTCATGAAGCCATGCTCTACAACAAGACAGAGAACAAGAAGGTTGCATGCTTCTTATGCGCACGGAGATGTCAGATAAATGACGGCGGAACAGGCTTCTGTCTTGTAAGGAAAAATGAAGGAGGAACTCTCTTTTCGCTCAACTACGCTAAGGCAATCTCTGCAGGAATCGACCCGGTTGAGAAGAAACCGCTTGCGCATTTCCATCCAGGCGCTCTCGTAGTATCCATTGCCACAGTCGGTTGCAACTTCCGCTGCCAATTCTGCGACAACTGGATGATAAGCCAAGAAAAAAAGATTCAGGGCAAAGATTTCCCGCCGCAAGAGGTTGTCAAAGCCGCCCTGAACAATGCGTGTCAAGGAATCAGCTACACGTACACTGAACCCACAATATTCTTTGAGTACGCATATGAAACTGCCAAGCTGGCGAAACAAGTGGGCTTTTTCAACACTTTTGTGACGAACGGTTACATGACGCCGGAAGCCGTAAAAACGTTAGTGCCATTTCTGGACGCGGCGACTGTTGACTTCAAAGGCGGCGCAGACCCTGATTTCTACAAAACCGTTTCTTCCGTACCCTCAGTTGCACCTATCTTTGAGGCACTGAAAGAAATGAGAAGAAACAACATACACATCGAAATCACAAACCTCGTAGTACCCAAATCTGGAGAGTCTCTTGAAAGAATAAGGCAGCTGGCAACATGGATAAAGGACGGAATCGGCAAAGACACGCCGTTTCACCTACTCCGATTCCATCCAGACTATCAACTGACAACAACTCCTTCAACACCTGTTGAGACTCTGGAGAAAGCCTACGTTGCCGCAAAAGACGCTGGGCTCAACTACGTCTACATTGGAAACGTGCCAGGACATCCATGCGAAGACACGCATTGCCCCAACTGTAACGAGACGCTCATCAAACGCTACAATTTCGCCATCACAAGATGGAACCTCGCAAAAGGCATGCGCTGTCCAGTGTGCGGCACCGAGATCCCGATCAAAGGCGGTCTTCATCCGAGTGGTCATTCCTTCCCCTACGCCCTGTTCTAGCTTTCTTCCTACACTGCCCAGAAATGAGCTGAAATGTGGAAACTCTGGCCCGATGCGTTGACAGTGCTGAACGATGAGTCAGCCAGAAGAAGCTTGGAACGATATTTCGCGGTGATGCAGGACGAGAAACCAGCCAAATTCATGATAGCCAAGAAACTCTCAGCAGAATTCGAGGAAAGCGAGTCGACTCAGCAGCTCTGGCAAAAACATGAAGCGTTACTAAAAGAGTTCTGCCACATTGAAAAAGAAACTGAAGACACACCACGCGCCTTTGAAAAGGTGAAAACTCCAGAGAGATCTTACCTAGACTTGAAAATCGAAATAGCGAAGAGGATACTCTCTTGCTGCAATTTCTGCGCGCGAAGATGCGGTGTCGATAGGCTCGAGCGGGAGAAAGGATACTGTAAATGTAGTTCAGCGATAACGGTTTCAACCATTTTTGAGCACATGGGCGAAGAGCCTGAGCTTGTTCCCTCTGGCACAATTTTCACTCTTGGCTGCACGATGCGGTGCAAGCACTGTCAAAACTACACGATTTCCCAATGGCTTGAAAATGGAAAGAAGTACCACCCTGCAGGATTAGCAAGAATGGTCGAACATCTTCGCATAAACGGCTGCAGAAACGTCAACCTGGTCGGCGGCGAACCAACACCATGGCTGAAACAGTGGCTGGAAACGTTCAAACATGTCAACGTCAACATTCCAGTTGTCTGGAATTCAAACAGTTACTACAGTCCTGAAACCGCTCGGCTTCTGGCAGGATTCGTTGATGTTTACCTGCTTGACTTCAAGTACGGACCAAGAGACTGTGCAGAGAGAATCTCCGACGCCCCCAACTATTGGGAAACATGCACATACAACCATCTGGAGGCCAAGAAGCATGGGGAGCTCATCATACGTGTTCTTGTCCTGCCTAATCATCTGGAATGCTGTGCAAAACCGATAATCAACTGGATCGCAGACAGTCTGGGCCGAGAAACAAGGGTCAACATCATGTTCCAGTACAGGCCGAAATGGCATTCCTTCGAAGTTCCAGAACTTGGACGACGACTCACTCATGAGGAAACTGAAAGAGCCATTCAGATCGCAAAACAGGCAGAACTGACGAATTTCATCACATAAAGTCGCTGAGATGAGCGAAACCTATTTCTCAAGGCATTTTCACTTGAAGAGGACAGAACAAGTGAAAAGAAATGCCCTATTGTCCAGAATGCGGTGGCGAAATGGCGTACATGCTCGGCACAAAACACCATGTGTGCAAGAGCTGCGGGTTATCTGTGACACAGCAGGAACTGATGGAGCTACGGGAGAAAATGCGGCCTAACGAAGAAACAAAGGAAGAAGAACACAACAGACAAAGAAAAGAATACCTCAAATGGTATCTCAGCAAGAAAAAGTAGCCTTTGCATACAAGTGTTGAAACAGCCAAGTCAGCTGAAGCTGTGAAATTGACAACGTCTGGGCGATACTTTTATTCTAGAAACCGTAGAACTAGAGACGAAGAGTGTTCACGTTGGAGATTATCTGCGTTGGCAACGAACTGCTGATCGGCAAGACATTAAACACGAATGCTCACTGGCTCGCAAAACGTGTCACATCATTGGGATTGACTGTGAACCGGATAACTGTAACGCGTGACGAAGTGGACGAGATCGCCGCAGTTCTCCGCGAAGCCTTGAAGAGAAAACCACACTTCATAATAACGACAGGCGGCCTTGGACCGACTTTCGACGATAAGACATTGGAAGGAATCGCAAGCGGTCTTGATCGCAAACTTGAGGTTAACAAAAAAGCGCTAGACATGGTGAAGGAAAAGTACGAAAGCTACCTCAAGCAAGGCAAGATCGACAAAGTCGAGTTGACCCCCGCACGGGTGAAGATGGCTACTCTTCCAGAAAGCGCAAAACCTCTAAACAATAGTGTGGGCACTGCTCCTGGTATGTTGCTGGAGGCTGAAAGCACATCTGTAATTGCGTTGCCCGGCGTTCCGCCTGAGATGGAAGCCATTTTCGACGAGTCAGTCGCGTCCTTGATCAGGAAGGAAGCGGGAAAAGCTGTCTTCTTTGAAAAAAGCATCTACGCCGACCACGTCATGGAATCGAGTCTTGCACCGCTAATCGACCAAGTGATGCGTTACAATCCTCACGTCTACATAAAATCCCACGTGTACACAAAAGGTAATCCTGAGCCTTCAGAAGGAAGACCGCACATCGAACTTCACTTCTCAACCACAGCAGAAACCTCTAAGAACGCCTCAAAACGCTTGGACAAAGCAATTGCCAGTATTTCGAGACTGATTGAGAGCAATGGCGGAAGAGTCAAACCAGCCTAGAAGGCTTCTAAACAGCTTCATGAGGTCTTTGGGTTGAGTTCGAATCGATGATTGCTGACTACCATAATCACACGAGCTTCTCTTTCGATGCTAGGGGCAGCATGGAAGAATATGTTGTGAAAGCTCAGGAAAAGGGTATCAACGAAATCGGTTTTTCAGACCACATGTTGATCCACGAGTCCAAAAACTACCCGCGCATGACGCCTGAAACCATGCCAGCATACGTCGAAAACTTTAGAAGAGCGCAAGAAAGTTCCAAGCTGCCTGTGAAGCTGGGCGTCGAGATGGACTTCATGCCTGGAAACGCTGAGAAGGTCAGAGAATTCGTCAGTCAGTTTCCGTTTGACTACGTTATCGGTTCAGTCCATTGCATAGGAGATTGGGAGATTGACAACCCCGACCAAGCTCAGGAATACATGAAAAGAGGCATCATGCAAGTGTACGAACGATATTTTGCTCTCGTAAAACAGCTATGCGCTTCCCGAGTCTTCGACATCTTGGCTCATCCAGACCTAGTCAAAATACACGGATACAAGCCGGACTGTGATTTCTCCTACATTCTGAATGATGTAGCGAAGACCATGGCCCAGGCCGATGTGTGTGCAGAAATAAACATGAGAGGACTAACACGGCCATGCAAAGAAGTGTATCCCAGCGAGCAATTCCTGAAAATACTTCGTGCACACGGTGTTTCCATTACTTTCGGCTCAGACTCCCATGAACCTGACGAGTTAGGGCGAGGTCTCAGTGAGGGACTGAGACTCGCAAAAAAGGTGGGATACACAGACGCATGCATGTTTGACCATAGGACAAAGAGGCATGAAAGAATAGCCTGACAGCCTGCCTCGTTTTCGTGTGAATCTGTAATCAACTTTTCTGCTACTGATTCGCTTTTCATAAGTGCCATAAACGATATGAGTGACAGAATTCTCGGGTGAAAATGAGGCCAAAGTTCATAGGCGTTCTTGTTGTTCTGTTGGTCTTTGCGGCGCTTTTCGGTCTGTTCCCTGGAGTCTCATCGGCGAATCATACTGTTACGTATCAGCTTATGGACCGCGTGGGCGGTTCTGCACATTACAGGCTGAACGTTGCAGTTTCAGAATCGCTGCATCAATACTATGTGGAGAAAGAGCATAGACTTATCACGAAGAACGATTTTCCAAAGTTTGTCACACCTTATGCGCTTAAGCCTATAAGCGACTGCCTGCGGCAGCTCTATGATGATGATGAAGCTTTCGTTAACGGAGTGTTGATGATTGTTCATCAGATAACCTACGAGGTGACCAACCCTGCCAAGTATCCATTGGAAACCATTGTCGCGGGCAAAGGAGACTGCGACCTTGTTTCGTATGTCGCAGCTTCAATAATCGAGGCTGGCGGACTCGACGTCGTGCTCTTTTACTATGAAAATGCGTCTCACATGAACGTGGGCGTCAACTTTTCACACGACCCTGTTGAGGCGCGAAGCGGCGTTGAATACGTGGAGTATGGAGGTAAGAAGTTCTACATGGCTGAATGCACAGGGATGAGCGATTGGAGAGTGGGAGAATGTCCGCCAGACCTTGAGCAAGCGTCACCACAGGTAATCACTCTTGGAGACTGTGAACACTCCGCGCCGGGACAAGTCACTGCAAGTTACAAGACACTTCACCCCTCGTTGTTGTCGCTCAGCGTCTCCACAAGCTACCTGCTACAGGGCAGTACCGTGACCCTTACGGGACAGCTTTCTCCGGTCATGCCTAACGTAAACGTCACTATCTACATCAAAGCCAACGGCCTGCCTTGGTCAGAACTAACCACAACGGAGACCGACTCGAATGGGCAATTCAGGTACGCTTGGGATGCCTCGACTGCAGGCATTTGTTCCATTCGAGCAAGTTGGTCCGGAGATGAGACGTACACCACGGCTGACAGCCCAGTACACACCGTGACAGTTCTCTCCCTGTTTTTCGTCTCTTTGTTGTCCATCACAATTGTCCTCGTCTGCGTCGGAATCATCGTATTCATGATGTCTAGACGAGCTAACCGAGCTTTCTCGGAGCCGGAACCTCCTGAAGTTCCTCTCTGACAGAAAAGGCTTTACGTAAGCACAAGCTTGATTCCTGAAACGGCGTGTCTTCGCCGAATGTCGTGAGGTCTAACTAGTTGACAGTGATGGTTTTCATAATCGGAACAGCAGGGTCAGGTAAATCTCGGCTTACAGCAGCCTTCAACGACTGGCTGAAGATGTCCAAGCAAGACGTTGCGATAGTAAACTTGGACCCTGGTGTTTCATCCCTTCCCTACCAGCCAGATGTTGATGTGCGCGACTACGTGAACGTGGACAACTTGATGGATGAATATCGTCTCGGTCCCAACGGCGCGCTAATAATGGCTTCAGACCTGATTGCTGACGAGATCGAAAAGATTTCCAAAGAAGTCGAAGAACTGCGGTCAGACATCGTGCTCGTAGACACTTCAGGACAGATGGAGCTTTTTGCGTTCAGAGCAAGCGGACCCTACATCGTCAGCGAGCTTACAAAAGAACAGAAGGTCATAGTGTACCTGTTTGACGCAGTGTTCTCCGTCAACCCACAGAATTACGTTTCAAACCTTTTCCTTTCCTCAGCAGTCTACAACCGCTTCCTGACACCGCAGATTCACGTACTGTCAAAATGTGACCTGCTTCCGAAAGAGCAGGTTGACAAGGTCGTAGACTGGTCGTCTAACAGAAACGCTCTGGCAGAAGCCATCGACCAGAATCTTGAAGGCGAAAAACGCTTGCTGAACAGAGGAATGATGCAAGCAATCTACAAGCTCGGCCTCAGTTTTCCACTTACACCTCTTTCGGCAAAGACAAACGAGGGAATGATAAACTTCAACATGGCACTGGAACGCGTGCTTTCGCAGGGCGACAAGTACACCTTCTAGAAGCCGCACAGACTAGAATGGTTCAGTCCAAGAGCGTCCAGGCTGCTGCTAACGCTCCATACTCAGCCTTTTTCCTATTGTCAGAGCTTACGATTATTATCACATCATTTTCTTCAGGCTTCAGCAACTTCATTATTTGGCTTGAGGCTTTCGGTGAACCCTTTGTCACGTCCATGTCAGAAGATGGGAAGACCAACCGGCCCTTCTTGAACAGCACTGTAGTGGCTCCCTTTGCACCGGTCATCACGGCTGCGTCGCGTTGTTCCATTCCTGAGCTCACAGCGCATGCCCGTTTTCTTACCAGAACTGCAACGTCAAAGTCTGTAAACGCCAGCTCACTCTTTTCGATGGCAGTCTTCTTCAAATTTGACTTGATCTCATTCCACAGTTTGGACCCTTTCTTCGTCAGAGAGCATCCTGTCTTCGAAATTGATATCAGGTCAGCGTCTCTGAGACGTCCTATCATTGTTCGAACTGTGCCTTCTCCCACGTCCAGTTCTTCTGCCAACCTGTTGCGGCCGAACGATTTTTCTGCTATGAGTTCGAGTGCGAGGAGCAGATGGGGCACTGAGAATGCTGCTGTTGGTCCGGGAGCCCTTTCGCCGACGAGGTTCTCGACCAGTTTTCTCAGCGTTGCAGGCATGGGTTTCCCGTTTCCTACTTCGATTTTTGGGCTTTTAAACTATTTACACTATCTCTGCTCTCATACGGACGGACAGGTTCACCGGTTAGAAAACTCGGAAAGGGATGCTTCTAGAAATGTGACGCTTGGGCGTGAGTTCATTTTTCAGCGAGTTTTGGTGCGAGTTGTTCTATGGCGGCTTTAAGTTTGTTCCATTCTTCTAGGTTTCGTACGTTGAATTTGTGTTTTCTTTTCCATTTATCTTCTCTTTTTTGCCACATGTACATGCCGATTGCCCGTTTTCCGGCTGATTCGAAGACTACTATGGCTTCCCACCATTTCTTGTTCTTGAAGATGGTGACGTAGTCGACGACTTTGTAGAAGTCCGATATCGGCAACTTTTCCTCAGTCTGTTCTGTCACTATTGTTCACCCTTTTTCTCATAGAATCTGTCTTCAAGATTTAAACGTTACAACTAGGGCACGTCTATGGTTTTCTTGAATGTTCCGGCCTTGAGCACTTCGACGGTTGTTCCGTCTTTCTTTGTGACTTTTACAGTGGGTTTCGAAACGAGGAGGTCCATGTGGTTCTTAGACGGGTTCTTGCCGCATGGCATGTCTGAATTGTTTCCGAAAGCAACATGAATCGTGCCGAAAACTTTCTCTGACTCTAGGAATTCCTGCACAAACCTTGCTTTGCGGTTTATTCCGAAGGCGAATTCGCCGACGATGTCTGCTCGACTGTCGGTCTTCAGCGAGTCTCTCACTTTCTTTAGCACTTGTGGTTCTTGTGAACTGGTTTCGTATGCCTTGCCTTTTCGGGCGATAACTTCTAATGGTTTGTTTATCGGGCCTATACCGCCGACGGCCATGTCGCATACAAGCTTGCCCTCCAACGAATCCTCGACGGGTGCGACTATGACCTCGCCTGTTGGAAGGTTCATCCATTTCAGCGTCTTTCGGTCAAGAACTGTGTCTGTGAAGAAAGGTCTTTCCTTCACACTCATCGTGATGTGCGTGCCAGACGGGTTTGATACTTCTACTTCTACAGCTTCTCCGAGTTCTCTGATCATCTTTTGAGCAAAGCTTTGCATTTGTTCATGGCCTTTTATCGTTAGGGCCAGTGCTCCGCAAGTCAACATGTCCATCATGATGCCTGGGCAGTGTGCAAGGCGCGTCCTGTGAGTCTCTGTCTCCATTTTCGTGAGTTCTATTCGGAAAGAAGTCTCTTCACGAACGCCACGGAGCAAGTTTATGTAGATGTCCGCTGGTTGCTTCTCAAATATCGCCACGATTTCCGGCGGCACCTTTTCCCTGAAAACATTCGCTTCAGATTTCAGCCTAACCAAGCGCGCTTTGAGGCCGAGCTTTATGGCGCCTACCACAAACATTTCGCTTACCTCAAGTTTCTCTCTGTCACAGAAAATAGTGATGTGCTCGCCTTTCTTTGCCTCTAAAACACATTTCAGAGCGTTCTTGGCAGCTTCTGAAGCTTCCAAACGTTTCATCTCGCCACTATTCTGCAGGGGGTAGATGATAAAGTTTTAGAGAATGTGTCCCCTCCTTGGTCTCGGGAAATAGTATGCGCGAGGGAATGTTGAAGCTTCTTGCATGCCCAGTCTGCTTGAGGCCTCTCACTTTCGAGGGAAAAACCGGCGACGGCCGTTTCACGAGCGGGTATTTCAAGTGTTCCGCAGGTTACAGGTAGCAGGTCAAGGAGCAGGTTGGTCTACTTAAGGATGCGAAGATATCTGAGGACGAGTTTGAATGGAAAGTCAACGTTGCAGACGAGAAGAAGTACGAGAAGATAAGGCGACAGTACAACTCATACTTAACACCGGAGCAGAAAGCTGCTACACAAAAAACGAAGCACAAGCTTTTCGATACTGTCAGCCGTTCAAGCGCAGCGTCTGACAACATGGTTCTTGATGTGGCAACGGGAATGGGGACTTTTCTGGCTCCACTGCTTGAGAGATGTTCAGCTGATGCTTCGATAATCGGAACCGACATAGATGAGAAGCCCCTGCGCGGACTAATGAACAAGACTGAAAAGCCGGGACTTATCAAGCTTTCACTTATGGTTGCGGACGCCAAACACCTCTGTTTCCAGAACACTGTTTTCTTCACAGTCTCTTCATTTTTTGGGTTTGACAACGTGCCAGAAACAGCTTTAGCCTTCAAACAAGTTTCTCGAGTTCTGCAGGACGATGGCCGCGTGTTCTTCACTTCTTTATGGTACGAGGCGGGTTCAGAGAGTATGCGGCTTGCTGAGAAACGTGGGGTTGCTCAGGTCGCCAGTGAAGCTAGACTCAAGAAAGCATTGGACAGGTCAGGCTTGTTCTTGACAGTGTTGAAGAAGCGTATTCTGGAGTTTGGTCTCATAATCCGATGGACCTGTTACCCGTCGATGGAGACGAGTATAGGCATGTTATCGTGCATGCCCACAAGTCCGAACACTGAAGATTCTTAGTGGCTGTCTGCGCGGTCGTTGTTCTTTGATATGAGATACAACGGGATCAGAGACAATACTACTATTCCTAGCAGGATGAAGTAGCCTGTATAGTTGGCTTGGGACACGAAGATGTACGTGGGTGCAAGGTTGACAATTCTACCTATCATTAATCCGGTTTCCATCATGACTAGTATGCTGGCGTACTGCGAGTTGGTGAACGAGTCTCCATAATGGGCGAACCACGAGATCCTGAAGGCGTTCGCGAATCCTGAAAGCAATGACAAGACTACTATCTGACTTGTTGAAGTAGCGAAGCCCACTCCGAAATACCACATCGCGCTCAGGACGGTGCCAATGACTGCGAATTCTATGCGGGTTTTCTTGACGTCCGACGCCCAGTTAATGGAGAACGTGATCGCTGAGATGAGTATGCCCGTTACGGCGAGCACGAGTCCCATGTTGAGAACTGTGCCAGAGATGTTGTACAGGAGGAAAGGATAAGCAAGCCAGTAGGTTTCACTGAGTCCGACGATTATGAAGGATGCGAAGAAAACGGCGAACATCCTGTTTCGTGGGATAGAAAAATCGTTTGCTTCCGGCTTGTAGGGGACCTTAAACGAAAGCAGGAAGGCAATCAGGTAAAGTGCTACTGCGACTATGAAGACTGAGGTGAAACTGAAGCTTTGTATTATGATGCCACCTGTTGCTGGACCAACTATTCCTGCGATTGACGGGATTATCGAGGAGTAGAGGCTTATGGTTCGCGCACGAGTTTTTGCGCTGCCAAGTCTGAACTGGAGCAGGTTGAAGCTCGGCCAGAACGTGGCAAGGCTAGCGCCCTGGGCTAGGCCAAGGATCAGCGGGCTCTTGATCCAGATGAGTGCTATGTAGAAGAGCATCGTCGTGAAGATTCCAACACTTATGACCTTCTCAAAATTCTTGACAAGTTTCAGAAAAACAACAGGCACGAAGCCGAGAACAATGAATGTGAAGAGCAGTATTGTCACTATTTCGATGATGCTTAGTCCCTGATCTCTGAAGTATATCGGCAAGAAGCTTCCGGACAGGTTGTTGGTGAAAAAGAACAGAACAACCATGGCAACCAATGCTTTCAGAGAGGAGGAACTCACACATCACTACCTCAAACGTGCGGTTTTCAAACGACAACCAATGCAGGATTGAAAATCAACAATAATTATCTTACGCGTCATTCCAGCGAAACTGTTCTCGCCCTCTGAGCGCGTACACACTAAGGATGATGGACTCGAAAATTATACATATACGATACGCGCACTGTATGCATGGAGTAAGGTGAGGCAGTCTGAATCCCAGCGAAGTTCAAAGAAAGATCTCTTTTGCTAAAGACGCCTTGATAAGATTGATGAGGGAAGAAGCCCAGAATGTAGTGTTAAAGAAAGTCAAGGTGACTGACAGCGATAAGGAATTGGCGAAGCTTCACGGCACGCGTTTCCTGAGGAAATATGTCATATCTTTGGATTACGACGGGGAAAAAATAGTGTATCCCGTATACATCGTTCCGCATGAGTTCTGGGGCGCGAGTTGGACCAAAGGCTACATTGAAATTGACAATGATTTTCCAGAGTTCCTAGTCAAACCGTTAAGTCTTCACGAATCATGTGAAAGACATGTCTGCGAGAAATATGGATTGCACGAACACAAAGAAGGACATGGGATAGCTAGCGAGGTTGAAAGGGCATGGTTCTTGAAGCATCTGGGCGAAGAGAAGTGGCTTCAGTACGGCGCGATCTACGATGAAGTGCACAGAAAAGAATGGAACTACATCAAGGGACTAATGGAATAGAAAAGACCGCAAGAAAACAAGTACGGGGCAAAAGCGCGCGCCAGCCACCAATTGTGCACAAGAACCAGATCATCGGCACCATAACCGAAGAAAACATAATCCGAAATTTGAAAAGCAACTTGGCAAATGAACAAGTTGCGAACGTAACGGACCCACCTCTGCCTGCAGTGTCTGAAGAAACAGCTCTAGACCAAGCTCGCGCGGGCTGCTTGAAAAGAACGCGGACTTACTTGT
>Ga0209253_10001779_pt1 | contig 18984 bp, 18 predicted proteins | sample FrelakmetBRP12BR_FD_187145 | JGI IMG/M metagenome (GOLD analysis project Ga0209253, IMG submission 187145) | Freshwater lake sediment microbial communities from the University of Notre Dame, USA, for methane emissions studies - BRP12 BR (SPAdes)... | ecosystem: Environmental > Aquatic >... | reverse complement strand
GCAAAGCTGAAACTGTAGAGTGTGTCTCTGACCGTGCGGAGGGCGGCCATCAGGGCCGCCCTCTTCTCTCTTCTCTCTCTCCCTCTTGCCTGCCGCGAGGGCGCTGAACCCGCAGGATCCGGTACCCCTGTTCCCCTGCAACTCACATTCACACCCGGCGATACCTTTCTCTATGATGCTTGGGTCATCGACAAATACGGCTACCAGCTCCCCTTCACACGGACGCGTGCCCTCTGGCGCGTCATCACCGTCAAAAACGGGATAGGCGACTTCTCCTCGGTAACAACGATCCTGGATAGCGCTTCACTTCTTCGGGACAGTGCGATCGTGTTGGATACCCTCTCCCTGGCGGTGGGGCAGAACGGGGATGTGTACCGCTACGGGTTTCTTGCCCGCATGGCGAGGATCAGAAAACAACTGCCGCCGCCGTGTCTCTGGGACCGCATCGCTGCGCTGTCGATCGGATCCGGAACAAGCTGGCTGGTGGGGTACCTCGATGCGGGGGGAAAAGAACCGGTCTACGGGAGGGTGTCGGGCGCTCCGGACCTGTTCTCTGTGCAGGTAAACGGCGTGCAAACGGTGTATGCAGGGATCCGGGTCGATTTGAGCGGTCCGACATTCAACTACAGCTACTGGCTGGCCGACGCGCCAACCTCATTCCTCCACTTCTACCTCGAACCGGGCTCCGATACGACCGGTGCAGAGTTCAACCTATCGGAAATACGGTCGCGGCCGTAAACGGCAGGTTACTTCCGCAACTCCAGCCACAAACGGACCTGCAGTCCGTCGCGGGTCTGTTCGAACTCCACCTTATCCATCAACGTTCGCATCAGGAAAATACCCCGTCCGCTTTCCCGCATAAGATTCTCATCCTTCAGAGGGTTGCGCACTCCGTCAAGACGGAACCCCCTCCCCTGATCGTTGATCAGAAACAACAGCCAGCCGGGCAGTAATTCACATACCAGCGTGACATGTTTCTTCGAATCCGACTTGTTGCCATGCACGATGGCGTTGTTGACCGCCTCGGTTATGGAGACCATCAACTTATGCATCTGGATTTCGTCGAGCCCGACGCTGGTGTTGATCTTGTTGAGGTATGCCTCGACGCGCCGGATGCCCTTGGGGGTACTCCGGAGTGTAAGACGAAAAACGGTCTGTTTCGCTTTCACCTGTCCACCCCTTAGAAATGGAGGATCAATTGCATGGTCATACTCGCCAACGAACGCTCCGTGCCGTCAGCATACTTGCGCCGTTCATACCAACCGCGAAAATCCATCCTGCTGTGCAGACCAATCTCCCATGCGATCACACAGGTCGGCCCCACGCTGCTGGAAAAGGAGTCCTCCTGTCTGACACCATTCTGGAACAGATAGCGCGCCTGGCTGAAATACCGGACTCCCACGCCAAAGACCGTGCCCGATGTGGGCGAGTACCGGACCTGACAGGCCAGCGTCTGGTCCACATAGGCGTTTTCGGTTCGTTCCGAGAAGTCCTCCCACTTCAGGAGCCCACGTTCATACAACTTCAAATATGCGAAAAAATCAAGTCCTATTCTGTGGGTGAACTCCAGCCGTGTGGAATCCACCCAGGCAAACTGCCGGTAGGAAAAACTCCGTACCTGTGCCGCTTGCTGTTCGAAATCGTACACCGTGTAGTTGGCAAGCACTTCGAACGCGTTGATGGTGGAGAACCAGGAGACCGGCCTGAAGGTGGTGCGCGGGTAGAGACGGAGGACCCGGTTGATATTGTTATTCGCGCTCCGTTCTTTCAGGAGGTACACCAGATGGCTAAACGTCCCGCCCAGTGTGATTCCAAGGTCCAAATACCGGCTGACGCGAGATGCTGTTCCCAGCGTCAGGGCAACCAGCAACTCGTCGCGGTCTTCTCGGTTCTGCTCGCTTGGAGTGTCATACCGCAGGATGCTTCCGGATCCGGCAATGGAGAACCTGTCGGAAGGGGAAAGGGGAAGGCTGAAGGTCCCTGCCAGCGCCACATGACGCGTCAGGTTGTCCTTGGTCTGTTCCTGGCGATCGCGGGCTTCGAACAGCACCGCAATGTTCGGTGGCATCAGGGCGGGTTTCTTTGCGCGATGGGACTCGCTCCGCTCCATATATGCGAAACGCACCATCCCTACGGTCCGGCTGTCGTTGGAACGATACTCTCCCTTGATATGCGTATCGAGGCGGAATTCCTCGATTTCGGTGTCAAACTGCGGTACGACCTGGGCACCGGCGACCCGGCGGTTGTCTTTGTCGAGTGCCCTGCTGCCGATCTGAATGAACACGCCGGCCATCATATTCCGGTTCAGTTCATATTCAAGCACGTTGGCAAGTGAAAAGAACCGGTCAATGCGGCTTTCTATCGCGCTGTCGCCCTGTGTATAGAACTCGCGGCGGGTGCGGAGGAACCCGAGAGCCAGACTGTCGCGGGAAAGCGGGCCGAACGGCTTTTCGACACCGACGCCTCCGACGTGGTTCTCGAGAGTTCTGGGATCCAAAAAATCCTTCCGGAGGCGGGCGTTCCCGCCAATCCGGTAACCGTCAATGTCGAGACCGTGAAGATCCATGCCCAGGTCCACGGACGCTCCCTGGTCCCGGATGTCTCCCTGACGGTCCCAGCGGTACCCGGCGAGCGGCGTGAGGGTGACGAGCGGAAGCTGCATCAAGTTTAGCCCGGCCAGCATGCTGAGGTTTGAAGCATTGCTCAGGCCGATGCCTTTGTTGTCGGAGTAGACGAGTGACGACCACCGTGCCAGCGCCTCCATTTTTGTGCTCAGCGGCCGGCCGAGAAGCATATTGATCTGTTGCTGACTGCTTTCCGAAAAACGGAGCGCGCCCGGAGGTGCCCCGTCCAGTTGAATAATGTTTGCCAGATATTGTGCGCCGATTGCGGTTCGTGTGCCGGCGATGGTGGTATCGACGGCCAGCCGGCCGATCCAGTTGAAGGTGTTAAGGTTGCGGTCGAAGAGAATGCCGGCGGTGTTCACCCGGTGAAGAGAATCGGCCGAGCCCGGCGGCATGTCGGTTTCGCGCTGGGATTCCTGCGCCGTCGCACCCTCCTGCAGGAACGAAGCCATACACACCAATGCGATCAACCAACCGCAGGAACGCATCGTGGTTCCGTCAGTCGATCAACAGAGTGTCACCGCGGTCCGGAATCACCGTCTCGCCAAAACGTTCTTCGCGTAATGCGCCGGCGAGTTTCTCACACTGGTCAGGATCCCCGTGCACGAGGAAGACCTTCTTCAGCGGGCGTCGGGGAAAACGGCGGAGATACCCGAGGATTTCATTGCGGTCCGCATGCGCACTGAAGGAGTTCAGAACCACAACCTCCGCGCGTACGTCATGCGGTTCGCCGAACACATTGACTACGGGTTCCCCCATGACCAGTTTCTTTCCGAGCGTGTGTTCCGCCTGGTAGCCGACGATCAGCACCATGTTGCGCGCTTGACTGATGGTGTTTGCAAGATGATGCACCACGCGTCCGGCTTCACACATGCCGGATGCGGCAATGACAATGAAGGGGCCGGGACGCTCATTGAGCTCCTTGGATTCCTCGAGCGAACGTACGTAGGTGAGCCGCTCGAACCCGAACGGATCGTTATTCTCCGGCGCATTGAGGATATCCAGAGTTTCCCGGTCAAAACACTCAGGATGTCTGCGGAACACATCCGTGACATTCACCGACAGGGGACTGTCCACAAATACCGGCATATGGTCGAGACGTCCGGTGACGCTCAGCTGATGGAGCACATAGACCAGTTCCTGTGTACGGCCGACGCTGAAGGCCGGGATCACGATCTTCGCCTTCCGTTCCATTGCACGGAGAAGCGGTTCGAGGAGTTGTCGCTCCATATCTTCCACGGGCTTGTGAAACCGGCCGCCGTAGGTGCTTTCGCAGAGCAGATATTCGGTGGATTCGTCGCCAATGAGCACGGGATCGCGCAGGATCGGAAGATGCGGACGGCCAAGATCGCCGGTGTAGGCCAACGTTGTGGCGCGGCCGTTCTCGCGAAGTGTCAGAGACATACCGGCAGAACCGAGAATGTGTCCTGCGTCTTCAAAGCGGCACCGGATGCCGTCCGTGACATCAAACGGGGTTGCATAGTCGACGGGTTGCAGCAACGGGAGCGTGTCCCGCACATCGTCCTCGGTGTACAGGGGCTCCACCGGCGGGAGACCCTTCTTCCGGTGGCGTTTGTTGACAAACTCGGTGTCTTTCTCCTGGATGTACGCGCTGTCCTTGAGCATGACTTCGCAGAGGCTTCTGGTCGCGCCGGTGCAGAAGATGGGTCCGTTAAACCCCTGTTTGATCAGGCCGGGCAGGTTGCCGCTGTGATCGATGTGCGCATGGGAGAGCACCACCGCATCGATTGAGGAGGGATCAAAGGGGAAGTCCCGGTTCCGGCGAAATGCTTCTTCGCGGCGTCCGTGGTATATGCCGCAATCGAGCAGCACACGCTTGCGGCCGACCGTCAGCAGGTGCATGGAGCCTGTGACGGTGCGGGCGGCGCCCCAGAACTGGATCTGTTTGCTCATACGGGGGATTCCGATTGTGGAGTTTCGTCAAACACCAGGCACCCGGCGCGCTCAGGATGATCCTGCACGCGCTGCTCCGGTTTCACTCCGCGCAGGACCCAGAGGATCAACAAATCACCTGCAGAAGCGGCGAGAAAAAGGAGTCCCGGACAGAGCAGCCATCCCGCGCCTGTCACAGTGGCGGCAAATACGGGCAGCAGGCCGAGCAGCACTGCTGGTGCCGCAGCGCCGATTCTGTAGACCGACGCAGGCAACGGTTCACGGCAATGTGCGTACGGTGTCAGCGCAGAGAGCTTGAAGCCGAACCGGATGGCCGCGCGCGGTTTGTTGCCGAAGTATGCCCAGGCGATGCCATGTATCAGCTCGTGCAGGACCACGCCCGCGAGAAACACCGGAATCACCACGGCCGGATGGAAAAAAAGCCTTGCTCCCGCGAGGGTGGCGGGCCACCCGTGAAGCAGAACAAACGGGGTGCCCAGCAGCAGCATGGGCAGGAGCGCAAAGGGAATGGCCAGCAGGTTGACGCGCGCCATGGAAATGCTGACATCGCGGACAGTAGAGGGGGCGGATGGTATGGGGTCAGTGTTCTGCATCGTCGTATCTGTGCCTCTAAAACGCCATGCGCTGCCATCCCGTTGCGGAAGGCGAGCGGGGAGGGAGACCGATCAGCTCGCGTCCGAGATCGACGTAGTACCGGTAATCCGCCAGCGGCGTTCCATTGGGAATCCGGTGATCAAGACCGAAGACCATTCCTTCCTGCCGCATCAGGGGTGTCATTTTTTTCTCCAGCTCTCCACGGATGGCATCCCTGCCCTGGCGCAGCGCATGTTTGTCGATTCCTCCGCGCATGGCAAGGCGCGATCCGTACCGCTGTCGCACTTCGACGATATCCATTCCCGCCGCCGGCTCCATCGGGTGCATGGCATTAATGCCGCACTCCAGAAATGCGTCCAGTACCTGCCACATATTCCCGTCGGAATCCATGTCGAACAAACGGGTGCCGCGCGAGGAGACAAGGTTCCACACCGCCGAGAAATACGGTTGGATGTACTGCCGCACCTGAAGCGGGCCGATGAGCGGGCCGGCCTTGCCTGCCAGATCTTCATGCACAGACAGCTGATCGATGGTTATACGGTCGGTAACCCGTTCCAGGACACGCAGTGCGGTGTTGGTCATGGTGTCAAGAATGTCGTGCATCAGCTCGGGTTGTTCATAGTAGGCAAGGCAGGCGATCTCCTCACCCATCAGCTCGCGCGGGATGTCAAACCCTCCGGGAAGAGAAGCGACAACAAGCGCGCCTTCGGCCTGTGCGCGACGCGCCTGCTCGACAGCATGTTCGTCAATGCGGGCCGGGTGGAATTGAAAGAGCGGCTTCACGCGCAACCAGCTCTCCATGTCCCGTACGGGATGATCCAGCGGCAGCGGGATGGTGGCTGCGTGTTTGAACAGTTTGGTGCGCCGGCCAAGCGTATCGCGCTGGATGAGGATGTCCCCGGTCTCCTCAAGGACTTCCACCGGAGGTCCGCCGAACACGCCGGTTGTCCCTCCGCACGCCACGACCGGAACATAGTCCCAGTCAAATGCGACGAGCGACAGTTCCGCGTCCGTTGCACCCTGGGCACGCCACTCACCGTCAACGCCGACGAGCAGTCCGAAGAGCTCGGAGAACATCGGTCGTTCGACGCGGCCGAAGGTCATCAGGTCAAGGTATTCTTCTCGTCGATAGCGCATGATTGATGGAGGTCAATATACCACTTTCCGTCTTGCGTTGCCCAAAGCGGGTGGTGGATCGGGAGGGAGGCTCAGGGAACAGTGTGCGGGAAGGTGAGGAATATCGATGAGGAACAGCCGGTTTCTCTCAGCACGGTACTCCCATGGCCCCAGAGGAATGCCCGGACAGAGAGGTCTTCGCATGCATGTCTCACACAAACCACGCCAGCGCAAAGATCCCGATCATCATAAACACGAGCGCAAGTTTCAGGGCAATACCGACAAGCAGACCGAGCCATGTACCCACGCCGGCCTTTCCGGCCTGCAGGATATCTTTCCGGACGAGAAGCTCCAGAAGCACTGCGCCCAGAAAAGGTCCGAGGATGATTCCGGGAATCCCGAAGAAGAGACCGATCAGCGTGCCTCCGGCTGCACCGACGGCTGCCCACCGGCTCGCCCCGGCGCGTTGGGCGCCATACGAGGCCGTGAGAAAATCCAGTGCCATAGCGCCAATGGCGAGCAGCAACAGGATGCCGAGTGTCATCCACCCCACACGGGTAAACCCGTCGCTCCATGCCGCGCAGACGAGGCCCCCATACACCAGCAGCACTCCCGGAAGTCCGGGAACAACCACACCAACCAGACCCACAATGACCAGGACAACACCGGCAAGGAACATCGCTTCGCCCATTACGCCACTCCGGATGAGTCTGTAAACTCCAGGAGTACTATCTCTTCCAGACTCCGTTTGGGGACATGGTGCACGCCGGCAGGATCGCGCCAATACCGGATGGATCTATCCGAAAAAACCTTCTCCAGCTGTATGGTCTCGGCCGGATACCCCAGTGCGACGACAAGAAGAATTTCACAATGATCCGGCACGTGCAGCACCCGTCGCAGGCCGTCGCGATCGATCGAGCCGATCGGGCACGCACCCAGTCCGCAATCGGTTGCCCCGAGCAGGATATTCTGCGTGGCGAACCCATGATCACTTCCCGGTGTGTCACTAATGGTGTTATCCCGGCAGACCACAATATAGGCTGCGGGACGCTCGCCTTCCGCCGGGCCGGCCCAATCACGAAGGTATGCCGCCCAGCGGAGGTGCTGGAAAATGGCGGCATTGGTTGCGGGGGAAGTGGAAATGATGTACTTGAGTGGCTGCAGGTTTCCCGCGCAAGCGGCAAGACGGCCGAGATCCACAAGCCCGCGCACAATGAGCGTGGACACGGCTGCTGACTGCCGGAATCGTCTGCAGGTCCTGGTCTGCGATACCAGATCGAGAAAGTTCATGGAGAGGTCTTTGCAGGTTGAAAAAGGGCGGCAACGGCACCCGCGGGATCGCGGATGACGCAGAATGTTCCGTATGATCCCATCGGACGGGGAGGGACAAGGATCGTCCCTCCCAGTTCAGTACAACGTGCAGCAGATCGAACGATATCCTCGACACTAATATACATGAGCCATTGAGAAGGTAATCCGGCGTTTACCCCCCGGGCATGGCAGATTCCCGCGACGGATTCTCCCGTAGCGGGAGCGTTCATCTGGTAATCTGCATATGTTCCCATACGGACCGGCGTCGCCGTCCATCCCACCACCCCCGCGTAGAAATCACGCACCTCTTCAGCATTGGGAATGGTAAGATCCGTCCAGATGATTGAACCAAACCGCGGTGTCTCGGAAGAACTCATTTTCCCTTTTTCTCCGAGGAGCTCTTCTTGCGGAGATCCGCTCCATGCGCCCGTTTGTAGGTCTGTATATCGACAAACCGTCCCTTTGCGTCCCGCACAGCATAGAGCTTTGTGCCGGTTGAGCTCCGGTGTGTGGTCCGACGCGTTTTGCCTGCCATGATGGTTCTCCCGGTGATGGTGGATGGACGTGGGGTAAGAGATGACGCCGCTACAGCATGACCGTTCGTCTTTCCAGGCGGCTCCGTTCCGCTTCGAAGGCGATCCGGTGGCTCTCCATAGACACCTCGAGTGAAGAAGCGATGATCGAAGAATCCTGATGCTGCACGGCCTTGATGAATGCTTCCATCAAGCCGTAGTCGCCTCCGCCGTGGCCGCCGGCAATGCCGGTTTCGGCAAGAGACGTGTCAATGGTTTCCTGTTTCCCGGTGCGGAAGTTCGATAGTGCGATATACCGTGAATCGCCGATGGCCTCGCCCATTGTGCCCATAACCCGGGTGCGGCGGGATCCGGTGGTGAAGGCGCTCATGGTGAACGAGGCGGTCCGTTCCCGGGCGAACTCCAGGGAGAGCACCTGATGGTCGACCACATCGTTGTCGGCATGGTAGACGCATCGTCCGTATGGCCCTTCGCGCATTGCCTTCATGCGTCCTTCGTACGAAGTGTCTTCCGTAATCACCGATACCGGCCAGCCGTTGTTCTTCATATCCAGGTACAGTTTGAGGGCGGAATACGGACAATCGGGTTCCACCCTGCAGCCGTCGGTGCATCGTGCGGTGCTGCCGGCGGGGGCGTTTTCCGCTTTGAAGTGTTTGAGCGATCCGTACGACGCCACGGATGTGCAGGGGACATCCATGAGCCAGCGCAGAATATCCAGATCATGGCACGATTTTGAGAGGATCATCGGACATGATGTCGCCACGTTGCGCCAGTTGCCGCGCACGAAGCTATGTCCCTGGTGCCAGTATCCGACCGGCTCAAGGTGTTCGATGGTTACCACCTCGCCCAGGATGCCCGAAGCAACGATGTTCTGCAGCTTCCGGTAGTAGGTTGTGTACCGCAACACGTGGCAGACGGCGACGATGCGTGGATAGTTCCGGTGTTGATCCAGGATATCTTCGCAATGCTTCCAGCTCGTGGCAATCGGTTTTTCGAGCAGCATGTCATACCCGAGTTCGAGCCCCCGCATGGCGGCGCCGTAGTGAAGCTGGTCGGGCATGGTAATCAGGATGGCGTCGGCGAACTTCGGTTTGTCGAGGGCATTATCCCAGCTTTTGAATCGACGTTCGGGCGGGATGTCGTACAATGCCGCGAACTTTTCCTGTCGCGACGGGATGGGTTCGGCGACGCCCACCACTTTCATTTGTTCGGGGAACTGCCGTGACCATTCTGCATACGTGTTGCCGCGGCTGCCTGCGCCCAGGATGATGCAGGTGACCGGCTTGTTGGTGAAGGGCCTGGGGTGCAGCGCGGTGGCGGAATGTTCCTGCGGTGCGGCGTCCAGCAATGCTGAGGGTGCCAGGGCGCCCCCGACAGCGATTGCTCCGATTCCCCGCAGGGCATGACGACGGTTCATATTGGCGTACTGCGCGGACATGGTACGGTTCCGTCAGGGTGCTGTTTGCAAAAGGATGAATTGCGCTCCAGGCGTTGCTGTGCCGGCATGTATCATGCATCACGGGAGTATACGATTTTCCCCGAAGAATGTAAAGGCGGAGCGATCGCCTGATGGATGAACCGTTGCGGAAGGGAAACGCGGATGGAGGTCAGGGCGTGCTGAGGTAGCGCCGGATCTGCCGTGACATGACAAAGATGATCAACAATCCCGTGTGCAGGGCTCCCAGGGTCATCCAGGCCGGGCGAACACGGGGCACTCCGGTGAAGCCGAAGAGCAGACACGCACTGAGGGCGAGGCCAAGGTACACGTGCACAGCAGATCTGGCATATCGCCATTGGAGCATCAGCGCGGCGGCCAGCAGGATGCTGATGCCGATTCCCGCCCCGATGATTCCCGCGGGTTCGACGAGCAGATCAGCGACGGCCAGGGGGACGCAGGATGCCGCCACGATCGCCGAGGCGAAGGTCAGCGTGAAGAAGTACCCGGGACGTTGATAGAGTCGCATCCTCTCCTCAGTGTCCTTCCCGTTCAGTCCCCGCTTTCTCCATTGCTGCGTGCACGAAATCGCGAAACAGCGGGTGCGCCGTGGTTGCGCGGGACTTGAGTTCGGGATGAAACTGACATCCCACAAACCACGGGTGATTGGCAAGTTCGATCATTTCCACGAGTTCGTTGTCCGGACAGATGCCGCTGAAGATCATACCTTGCGACGCCAGCGTTTCCTTGAAGGCATTATTCACTTCGAAGCGGTGGCGGTGACGTTCCTGAATCAGGTCGGTCTTGTACGCGCGCTGCGCCCGTGAACCCTTTTCCAGCCGGCACGGATATGCGCCCAGGCGCATTGTGCCGCCGTACTCTTTCACCTTCTTTTGTTCCAGCATCATGTCGATGACGTTTTGATCGGTCTGCTTGAATTCCGTGCTGTTGGCACGGTCCAGACCGCAGACATTCCGTGCGAATTCGATCACCGCGCACTGGAGGCCCAGGCAGATGCCCAAGAACGGGATGTTCTTCATGCGGACGTACTGGATCGCCTTGATTTTCCCTTCGATGCCCCGCTCGCCGAATCCCGGAGCGACGAGCAATCCCGCGATGTCCTTCAGATGTCTATCGGGGCCGTCCCGTTCGACATCTTCGGCACGCACCCAGACAAGGTTCACGCGCACGTTGTTCAATGCGCCGGCATGGACGAACGCTTCGGCAATGCTCTTGTACGCGTCCTGGTGCTCTGTGTATTTGCCGCAGATCGCTATGCGCACGCGGCCGGCGGGATTCTTCACGCGCTCAACGAATCTCTTCCATTCCCGGAGATTCGGACGTGGACAGGTAAGGTCGAGTTTATCCAGAACAATTTCATCCACCTCCTGTTCGGCAAAAATCAGGGGGACTTCATAAATCGTGGCGGCGTCCCGGCCGTCAATTACCGAATCCGTCTCGACATTCGTAAAGAGGGCGATTTTCTCCCGCACCTCTTTTGAAAGCGGCCGGTCGGATCGGCAGATCAACATGTCCGGCTGGATCCCCAGTTCCAGGAGCGCCTTCACGCTGTGCTGCGTTGGTTTCGTCTTGATTTCGCCCGCCGACGCGATATACGGAACCAGGGTGACATGAATGGCGAGGGCGTTCTGCGGACCCAGCTTGAACATGAACTGCCGCATGGCCTCGAGGAACGGCTGGCTCTCGATGTCGCCGACCGTGCCGCCGACTTCCGTGATCACCACATCGTAATCGCCGGTCTCCCCGAGCGCTTCAAACCGCCGGCGGATTTCGTCGGTGATGTGGGGGATCACCTGGACCGTCGCTCCCAGAAAATCGCCGCGGCGTTCCCTGGTAATGACTTCATTGTAGATCTGACCGGTGGTGGAGTTGTTCTTGCGGGAGGTGGTAATGTCGAGAAAGCGCTCGTAGTGCCCCAGGTCCAGATCGGTTTCCGCACCGTCGTCGGTCACATAGACCTCCCCATGCTGGAAAGGATTCATCGTGCCGGGATCGACATTCAGGTAGGGATCAAACTTCTGGATGGTGACGCGCAGTCCCCGGGACTTGAGCAGCAGACCGATGGACGACGAAGCGATCCCTTTGCCGAGTGAGGAAACCACTCCGCCGGTGACAAAAATGTATTTGACCTGTCGATGCCGCTTCACGGGCATGCCCTTTCAGAATGCGCACCGTCACACCCCCCGGGAAGCCGGGAAAGAACACCGTCTACAATGATCTTCCGGCGGCTCCGGTCGCGTGGCAGTAACTGTTATGACACATAGTGTCGCCCTGTAAGTTCCTCGGGTATGACGATGCCGCCCGAGAGGACCAGTTTCAACCCTTCCTCGATGCTGAGGTTCAGCGTGATGGCCTCCGCCCGGGGGATCAACACCAGGAACCCGGATGTGGGATTGGGCGGGTTGGGGATATACACATTCAAAAAATCGATCCGCCGTCCGTCCGGCATCGTACACGGCATCTCGTTGGTCACAAAACCGATGCAGTACAGTCCGGGCCGCGGGTACTGGGTCATCACTACCTGTCTGAACGTTTTACTTTTGCCGCCGATCGCAAAGGCGCTGACAAGATCTTTGATTGCCGAATACACGGAGCGGACAAAGGGGATGGTGCGCAGGAGATTTTCAAACCATGCCAGAAACAGCCGACCGATCAGGTTGCGGGTCAGCAGTCCCACGAGCATGATGAGCACGATCATGCTGATGAAGCCAAGCCCCGGCACCTGATGTCCGATCCATGCCTCCAGCTGAGGCCGCAGGATCCCGTCCACCGCATTGAGCAACGCCTGGAAGAACCAGTAGGTAAGGCCCAGCGGGATAATGACGCCGATACCGCGGAGGAAGGTGTTACGGATGAGTCCCCAGAATGATCTTCGGATTTCTTCGCTCATAGCGGTGTTCCTGCCATGGCACGGGCGCGTTCGAGATCGGCCGGCGTGTCAACGGCGATGCTGTGATGTGTGGTGACGGCCACCCTGATCGGGTAGCCGTGTTCCAGGATGCGGAGTTGTTCAAGCTTCTCCGCCTGTTCAAGGGGCGTCTGCGGCAATGTGGTGTAGTGCAGCAGAAATTCCCGGCGATAGACATACAGGCCGATGTGCCGGTACACGGGAACATGGGCCAGGAGTTCCGTTGCGGTGATGTCCCGGCCGTACGGAATCGACGATCGCGAAAAGTACAGGGCGTTGCCGTTCCGTCCGAGCACCACCTTCACCACGGCAGGATCCTGCAGGTCCTCGATGTGTTCGATCCGCCGGGCAAGTGTCCCGACCTGGACATGCGGATCGGCGCAGACGGGACGGATCGCTTCATCGATCATTGCCGGAGGTATGAACGGTTCGTCTCCCTGGACATTGACAACAATCTCCGCATCCCGGAGCCGGGATGCAACATAGGCAATGCGGTCTGATCCGCTCGGGGCGTCCGCCGGTGTAATCACGGCATGTCCGCCGAACTTCTCCACGGCGGCAACAATACGCATGTCGTCCGTTGCCACGATCACATCGTGGACCAGCTCTGCGCGGGAGGCCCGCTCATAGACGTGCTGGATCATTGGCTTGCCGGCGATCTCGGCGAGGGGCTTCCCCGGGAGGCGCGTCGACCCGAAACGTGCGGGGATGATGACGACGGTCCGTGGCGTGCCCGGTGTGATCATCGGTCGCCGATCACCTTGGGGACTCTGAAGAATTGTTCCGTCCGCGCCGGAGCGTTCTGCAGTGCTTCCTCCCGGGTCAATCCGGCAACGTGTTCATCCGGGCGCACATCGCGGGGGACATCCACCACATGTTCAAGCGGTTGCACGTTGCCGGTCTCCAGGCCGTTCAGCTGCTCCATGTATGCGAGTATGCTGTTGAGCTCGGTGGTAAGGCGCTGCTTTTCGTCCTCGGAAAACGAAAGGCGCGCGAGTGAAGCGACATGTTCAACATCTTTCACAGAGACAGCCACGGGAACTCCTTACTGGTCGAGATAGTTTCTTTTGATGGCGGCATGCACCTGTTCCATCAGGCGGAGTTCGGCGTCGCGGCCGGTGATCCCCTCCAGCCGGATGGGCGGATCGAGGACCAGTTCGACCGTGCCCGGCCGGATGCGCATCGAGTATTTCGGCACGATGCCGTAACTGCCGTTGATGGTCAGGGGGATCACCGGAACCCCTGCCCGCGTCGCGAGATTGAATGCTCCCCGCTTGAATGGTTGCAGCTTGCCGTCGGAGGTGCGTGTGCCCTCGGCGAAAAGCAAGACCGATGTTCCCCCGCGGATTTTCGCCACCGCCTCTTCTAGGCTCCGGACCGCCCTATTTCCCCGGCCCCGGTCGATCCCGATGTAACTCCCCCACTTCAACCCCCAGCCGAACAGGGGGATCCGTTCCAGCTCTTTCTTATAGATAAGCCGCACATCATCCGCGATTCCCGCGACCACAACAGGGATATCCAGCATGCTGGCGTGGTTTGAAACGTACACCGTCGGGCGCGAGCGGTCGATATGTTCGGCTCCCCGGACGCGGACACGGACGCCGCAGACCCGGAGCACATTCCGTGACCAGAAACGTGAAATGCCGTGATATAGTTTTCCCCGCCGGTCGAACGGAATACAGACAAGTGCGGCGATCGCATTGACGAACGTCAGCGCTACCGCGGCTGTGAACCGGAAGATGCTTCCGATCATTATCGTAGCCTTCTGCGGGCTTCAGGAGCAAACATGCCGGCGCGGCAAAGGGAGCAGCACAGAACTACGGGTGATCGCCGGGAGATCTCGAGGATGCCTGCGGGATTGCCGGGGACACGGCGGACGCGGTGTTTCAGCCAGGGGGAGGCTGCCGGTGCGCATAGAGTCCGGTCGGAGGTCACCGCACGACATCAGGTGGTTGGTACGCTGTTGTTTCTCTATCGTACGCAAAACGGGCCAGAAAATCAAGATTGGACGGAAGTTGACCCAGTCATTTGTTTCTCGTATCTTGCCTCCATCAACGATGGCACCTTCCCGGGTGTGTATCCGACCCTCGAAGACACATACCACAACTGTTCCTACCGACTCTCCGAACAACAGAAGGAACTCCCATCATGTCGATGATCCGTAAACAGGACGCGCTGGACTATCACAGTCTCGGCCGCCGAGGAAAAATCGAAGTGGTTTCCACCAAACCGTGTGCAACGCAGCGCGATCTCTCGCTCGCATATACTCCCGGTGTCGCAGAACCATGCCGGGAAATCGAAGCACATCCGGCGGATGTCTACAAATACACTGCAAAGGGAAACCTGGTCGCTGTCATCAGCAACGGCACGGCAGTGCTGGGACTGGGCGATATCGGCCCCATGGCCGGCAAACCCGTCATGGAGGGCAAAGGGATTCTCTTCAAGCGCTTTGCGGACATCGATGTGTTTGACATCGAGCTCGACACACATGATCCGGATGAGATCATCAAGATCGTCAAAGCCCTTGAGCCTACGTTTGGCGGCATCAACCTGGAAGACATCAAAGCGCCGGAATGTTTTTACATCGAGGAATCGTTGAAGAAGATGATGAACATCCCGGTGTTCCATGACGATCAGCACGGAACCGCCATCATCTCGGGTGCGGGCCTGATCAATGCGCTGGAGATTATCGGCAAGAAGATCGACCAGGTAAAAGTGGTGTTCAGCGGCGCCGGTGCCGCCGGCATCGCCTGTGCCAAATTCTACCTGACCCTTGGCGTGAAAAAGGAGAATCTGGTTCTCTGCGACACCAAGGGGGTGGTGTACAAAGGCCGCAAGGAAGGGATGAACCCGTACAAGGAGTTCTTCGCCGTTGATACTCCCGCCCGCACTCTTGCCGATGTGATGAAAGGTGCGGACGTGTTTGCCGGAGTCTCCATCAAGGGCGTGGTGACGAAAGACATGGTGAGGTCCATGGCCCGTGATCCGATCATATTTGCGATGGCCAATCCGGATCCCGAAATCTCCCCCGAAGACGCACTGGATGCGCGCAAGGACGTCGTAATGGCCACCGGACGTTCCGACTATCCCAATCAGATCAACAACGTTCTCGGGTTTCCGTTCATCTTCCGCGGGGCGCTTGATGTGATGGCGTCGGCGATCAACGACGAGATGAAGATGGCTGCCGCCCAGGCGCTTGCCAAGCTCGCAAAGGAAGATGTGCCGGACTCCGTCATCAAGGCGTACGGCGGCGAGAAGTTCAAATTCGGGCGCAACTACATCATCCCCAAACCGCTCGATCCCCGTGTGCTGCTCTGGGAGGCTCCCGCTGTGGCAAAAGCCGCCATGGAAACCGGCGTGGCCCGGCAGCCCATTGCCGACCTTGATGCCTACCGCGATGCGCTCGAGAGCAGGTTCGGCCGTTCAAAAGAAATCATGCGGGTGTTCATTCACAAGGCACAGCAGTCTCCCAAGCGGATTGTCTTTCCCGAAGGCGTTGAAGACAAGATCCTCCGCGCGAGCCAGATTATCCTGGACGAAGAGATTGCCACGCCGATTCTCCTGGGCAATGAACAGGTGATCCGGCAGAAGATCAAAGCGCTGGATCTGGATCTGCCGGGGGTGGAAATTGTCGACCCCCCCTCCTCGCTCAAACTGGATGAGTATGCCTCGAAGTTCTACGACATGCGCAAGCGGAAGGGTGTCAGCCGGACCGATGCGCGCAGCCTCATGCAGCGCCGGCCGATCGACTTCGGTATGATGATGGTGCACACCGGCGAAGCGGACGGCCTGGTGGCCGGTCTCACAGAATCCTATCCGGAGACCATCCGCCCCGCGCTTCAGATCATCAAGGCGCGCCCCGGGAGTTCCACCATAGCCGGGCTGTACATGCTCATCTTCAAGAATGATGTCCGCTTCATTGCCGACGCGACGGTGAATTTCGATCCAACCGCGGAGCAGCTCGCGGATATCGCCATCCTGGCCGCGGAAAAGGTGAAGGGGTTTGATGTGGACCCGCGGATCGCCATGCTCTCGTTCAGCAACTTCGGCAGCACCGCACATCCCTCCGCGCTGAAAATGGCGCGCGCAACGGATCTGGTCAAGCAGCGGATGCCGGGCCTGATGGTCGATGGCGAGATGATGGCCGACACCGCCGTATCGCCGGATATCATCGAAGCGCTCTATCCGTTCAGTTCGCTGAAAGGGGGAGCAAACGTGCTTATCTGCCCGAACCTGGAGTCTGCGAATATTGCGTACAAACTCCTGGCCAAGCTGGGCGGGGCGGAGATGGTGGGACCCATCCTTCTCGGCATTCGAAAACCGGTGTATCTGTTGATTCCCGGGAATGAAGTGGCGGATATCGTCAATGTGACCGCCATGGCCGTGCGGGATGCGCAGGAACAGAAGTAACGTCACACAAAAACAGTGCGGTTGATGAGGCGGAGATGTGGAGACGCTGCATGCGGCGTCTCCACATGCTCCTCCGCCTTCTTCCTTCAGTGCATATCCCTTCTACACCGGCGCATCGATCAAGCGCGTCATCCACGCAGCCGTTTCTGCTATTCCACTGTCCGACAATTGGTGTCCCACCGGGTACTCACGGTATTCCACCTGCGCGGTTGATTGCCGGAAGAGCGTCCGCGCACGCCGTGCAAAGTCGACCGGGATCACGGGGTCCATTGTTCCGTGGGTGATGAAGAACGCCACATTCTGGAGTTCACGCCACCGGAACTCAAGGTATGTTCCCTCGGGGATGTATCCGCTGTTCGCCGAAACACCCCGCATGAGTTCGGGGGCGGTCAGTGCCATGGCAAACGACATAACACATCCCATACTGAATCCGAGGAGAAACACCCTGGATGGATCCACGGGATAGGAACTCCGCACATCCGTGATGAAGCGGTGCAGCTTCTCGCAGCTCGTGCGGAACATCACCGGCTCCGGAGTGCCAATGCTGCCGACTTCATACCAGGTGTATCCGCCGTAGGCGTATTCGAATGGCGCGCGTGCACTGATGATCAGGAGGCGTTCATCCAGCACCTGCGAAAGCCCCACCAGGTCTTCCTCGTCCGCACCGCGACCATGGAGGAGAATGAGTGTTGGCATTATCTGTGCCCCGCTGTTTTCGGGCGGAAGGACGCGGTGGACCAGGGTTGATGATATGGGTTTCATCGCAGGTACGTCCTGAGCCACTCAAACACCGTCGCATGCCAGAGTTCACTGTTGGCAGGTTTTAACACCCAGTGGTTTTCGTCGGGAAAGAAGAGAAACTTCGACGGTACTCCCTGACGCTGGAGTGCGGTGAACAACTGCATCGCCTCGGTGTACGGGATCCTGTAGTCCAGCCCGCCGTGGATGACAAGCGTGGGTGTGCGGAAGTTTTTGGCATAGACGTGGGGGGAGAACTTGCGGTACTCTTCCCCTTTGTCCCACGGCGTCCCGCCGTGTTCCCATTCATCAAACCAGACCTCATCCGTTGAACCGTACATGCTCTCGAAATTGTAGACCCCGTCATGGGTGACGAGCGCCTGAAAGCGGTTGCCGGCGTGCCCGAGAATCCAGTTGACCATGTAGCCCCCGAAGGATGCTCCGGCCGCGGCGGTTCGTTTCGGATCAACATAGGGGAGTGCCTGGGCATACTCCACCGCCTTCATGACATCGACAAACACCTTGCCTCCCCAGTCGCCGCTGATCTCATCCGTGAACTTCTGTCCGAAACCCGTACTTCCGCGAGGATTAGGAGCGATGACCACGTATCCCTGTGCCGCCCAGAGAGGAGGATTCCACCGGTACGACCATCCGTCTGACCAGGCTCCCTGCGGCCCGCCGTGCACCATAAGAACGAGCGGATGCCTTTTTCCCGGGGCCGTCACCGGCGGCCTGTACAGCCAGGCCTGGATGTTTGTGCCGCCCGCTCCCTGATACCAGACACTCTCCGGCTCCGGGATCTGCAATTCCGAGAACACATCATCATTCAGGCGGGTCACCGGCGCAAGGCCGGACCCGTCCGTTGCGGCGCGATAGATCTCCGCCGGCCGCACCGCGGCAGCCCTGGTGAAGACGAGGAACGAGCCGTCGGGTGAGAGACAAAGATCGTGGTTGGTTCTGTTCTCCACGATCTTCGTAACGTTGTCTCCCGTGAGGGAAACGGAAAAAATGGGTGTGGTGGCCCGTTCCTCGGCCTCAAAATAGAGGCGCTTGCTGTCGGGGGACCAGACCGGCGGGCCAGCCGACGCATCAAACGAGGCCGTGAGACTCCGCGCCGCTCCTGTGGAACGGTTGAACATCATCAACTGCCAGCGGTCGGCTTCATAGCCCGGGCGCAGCTGGGCACGGTAGGCGACCCACTTGCCGTCGGGAGAATACCGGGGGGTCCCGTCGGCGGCCGGATTGGTGGTCACCTGCCTCGGTGTCCCGCCGGCCACGGGAACGGTATAGATATCATGATTCGTGCTCCAGGCTTCTTCATGGATCGGTACGGGTGTGGCGGTATAGGCAATCTCCGTGCCGTCGGGCGAAAAGGCGTAG
>Ga0209253_10001778_pt1 | contig 18986 bp, 19 predicted proteins | sample FrelakmetBRP12BR_FD_187145 | JGI IMG/M metagenome (GOLD analysis project Ga0209253, IMG submission 187145) | Freshwater lake sediment microbial communities from the University of Notre Dame, USA, for methane emissions studies - BRP12 BR (SPAdes)... | ecosystem: Environmental > Aquatic >... | reverse complement strand
GCCCCGCTCTCCCCTGCCTCGGGCGCGACGTGCAGGGTCAGCGGCACGCGTACCTCGCGGTGGAGGTGGATCTCAGCGGTGAAGGTGCCCAGGCGCTTGATGTGCTGGCCAAGCTCGATCCGCCGGCGGTCGATCTTGATCCCGCGCTCGTGCAGAGCCTCGGCGATGTCGGAGGCCGTCACGGAGCCGTAGAGGGCGTCGCCCTCGCCGGCCCGCCGCTTGAACGTCAGCTCGATCCCGGTGAGGTGGGTAGCCTGCGCCTCGGCGTCGACCTTCTCCTTCGCCTCCTTGACCTCCCACCGCTTCTGCTCCTGCTTGAAGCGCGCCAGGTTGGCGGTGGTGGGCTGGTAGGCGAGGCCCTGGGGGAACAGGTAATTCCTGGCGAAGCCTGGCTTGACCTCGATGGTCGCGCCCCGCTCGCCGAGTTGCTCCACGTGCTCGTTGAGAATCACCTTCATGCTTCACGTCCTCCGTCGTCCGCTCCCCCGCGGCGCAGGCCGAAGAAGGTGTCGGCGAGACCGAGGGCCGAGAAGACCAGCGCCACCGGAATCTGCAGGGCGAGCACCACGACGCCCAGCCGCACCCACCGGTTCATGCCGAACCGGCGCCCGAGGTAGAAAAGGATGATAGCCAGCCCATGCACGAAATACAACCCGAGGACCGTCACCAAGAGGTTTGCAGCCAGCCACTTGTACGGCTCGGGTGCGAACACCCAGCCGAGCCCCCCGACCACGAAGCCCACCGGCAGCCACTCCTCCGAGGTGTAGAGGGGGAAAGGCTCGCTACCCCGAGGCAGCCCCAGCAGCGGCAGTCGGGGACGCAGCCAGAGTGCGCCGCTCAGCACGTACATCGCCGCCATGGACGGCGTCAGGTAGGCCACCACTTGCATCGCACGGGCCATGAGCTCTTCGCCGCCCGCCCCCTCCCCCAGCGCCTTCACGAGTTGGCTCGCGCCCGCCATCAGGCGGGCGAAGAGCTGGATCAACCCCTCGCCCGGCATCGTCGGCCACAGCGCAGCGGTCACCACCACCGAAACCACGCCCAGCGCCACCAGCGCCACGATCGCTGCCCAGCGCCCCGTACTCCACTGCCGCCGCAGCCAGGTCTCGACCGAGACCGCGGGCCAGACCGCGACCAGTAGGTAACCCACGCACAGCGCGACCAGCCACGGCGCGCGGAAGAGGAACACGGCACTCACCAGCCCGACTGCGACCCACCCCCATGCCACGAACGAGGTCCGGCCGCCGGCCACCACGTGAACCAGCGGGAGGGGCGCCAGCAACGCGAGGAACACCCCGAGGATCGGCAGCAGAGGGAGGCTGGCGAACACCAGCAGTGAAAACAAACCCGCCATCCCAGGGCCGAACAGACGCAGGGATGGCGGTGAAGGGGGAGCCTGACCGGACGCCATCAAAGGCGCTACCTCAATCCCCCAGGAAAGGAAGCAGCGCCATCAGCCGCGCGCGCTTGATCGCCCGGGTCAGCTTGCGCTGGTAGATCGGGTTCGTGCCGGACACGCGCCGCGGAAGGATCTTGCCCGAAACCGGGACGTACTGCCGGATCAGGTCAAGGTCCTTGTAGTCGATGTACTCGATCCCTTCGGCGGTGAACTTGCAGGCCTTCTTGCGCTTGACGAAGTACTTTTTCTTCCCCATCTCATACCTCCGCGACGGCCGCCGCGGCGGACGCCTCGGCGCGCTGCCCCTTCTTTTCGCGCTTGGCGGCCTTCTGCTCCGCGCGCACCTTTTCCATCTTGCGGGCGCGCTGCATCTCGCGGTCCAGGTTCAGGTTGAGGTAGCGCAGCACCTGGTCGGACAGGCGCAGCCTGTACTCCAGCGGCTTCACGACCGTGCCGGGGCCCTCGTACTGCCAGAAGACGTAGAAGCCCTCACGCTCGTGCTTGATGGAGTAGGCGAGGTTGCGCTTGCCCCAGACGTCCTCCTTGACGATCGTCGCGCCCTCCTTGGCGAGCAGTTCTTTCAGCTCGCCGAGGAAAGCCTCGCGCTCCTCGTCGGCCAGGCTGGGGGTGATGATGACACCGAGTTCGTACAGCGGCATGTCGTCTCCTTTCGGCCTTCGGCCCCCGCATCGAGGCGGGAGCAAGGGGTCCGCCATGCCAGGCGGAGTGCGGATTCTATGCGCTGGCGCAGCAAAAAGCAAGCCGAACGGCCCTGTTGACCCGGAAGGCTCCCCTTTCAATGGGACTTACTGCCACTCCGTGGAGCTTTTTTGTTGCCTCGCGGGCTTTGAGCGGTCGTCTTCTTGCTTGCCACTGCCTAACGGCTCTGTTTTGCCGAGCGGGTGCGCGGCCCCTCGTCGCTTGCTCGCCCCCACTCGCTGCGCGCCGAGATTCCCTCGACCGCGATCCCGCCTGCGGCGGGACAGCGCGTCCCTGGCCGGGGCCCCTCGGTGTCTCCCGCTTCGCGGGATCCCCGACACCCCGTCCCGGATCCGCGCGCCGGGTCCCCGCGGTCGTGGCAGACATGGCCGCTGGCACCCGCTGGGCGATTCGAAACCCCCACCCTTAGGCTAGAAGCATTGAACCTGAGGGCGGGACGGTCCGGTGCCAGGACCTCTCGACCGGTTCGCTGGAGAGCGGGGAGGGTGGTGGTCAAATCCGCCCCGCGGGCGGATGGAGCCATGACGCCGGAGCGTGCGGGCCCCGAGCGCGCGTCCCGCGGTGGGGTATCGCTGGCGTGGCTTCATGCGAACAGCGCGGGGCCCCACCGCGGGATGTCTCCCGCCCTGGGCGGGATCGCATGCGCAGGCGAGTCCCGCCTGGGGCGGGATGCGCAGCCCGAGCGACGGCTCCGAGCCCACGGGGCAAGAAAAGAGCCTCACGCAGTGAAAGACAAGGGCCTGGCCGCGCACCCGCCTGGCAATGGAAAACTCCACGGAGTGGAAAACAGAGCAGGGCCGCACGCAGCCACCCGTGGCGCCGGCAAGAAAAGCCGTGACGCAGTGACAAAGAAACGGACGTATTCAGTCGGTGGTGAAAACGGGGCGAGCCGTCACTCGACAGGCGGGTTCCCCTCGCGGCTTTCCCGTCGCTCCGCGAGCCAGCCGACCACGGGAGGGACCCAGCAGAGATTTGCGGCGATCGTCTCGAACGCGGTGTTGAGCTGCGTCGTGGGGCTGAATCCGGCGACTCTGGCCAGCAGCAGACCGACCGGGACGAGCAGGATGACGGCCAGGCTGGCGAGCATCACCGGGTCCCGGGCGTACCGGCTCGCCGCACCGGCAACTGTCCCTTCCTGCCGCCGCAGGAACAGGAACCCCGACACGTTGGCGCCGATCTGGTCTGAAAGGGCGTAGAAGTACGGGATGTAGAAGCCGCCGGCACCGTAGACGTTGACGCCAAGGGTGCGGCTGGCCCAGTCGATGACCCACGGCACCGCCATGCCCGCGAGCTTGCCCCACCCGTACGCCTCGGCCATCGAGGCCGAGGCACGGCGCACGCGCTGCCGCACGGCAAAAGCCCCCTCGAACAGGCTCTCCCCTTCGCCCGAGAGTGTCCGCACGAGCCACTGGCCGAGGCCGCTGCGCTGAAGCCCGAAGTGGTCAAGCACCGCCGCGAACAGGATTCCGCCCGCGTACCCGGGAATGGTGTAGCTCAGGAGCTGGCGGAACTCTCCCTTTTCCTCACGAGCGGACTCAACACCACGGTTCATCACGCTGGTCCCGGAGGCATGCGTTCCTGCCGCTCAGGCGGGCCCTCAGGGCTCCGTGGTGACGGGCTGGTTGAACTGGGTGGCGCCGCGGGCGATCCCGACCCGCAGGGCGGCCTCCACGCAGTCGGCGGCTCGCTTGATCATCGCGCTCACGGCTTCCCTCTCCTCGGTCTCGAAGGGGGCGAGAACGTACTCCGCGAGGTCGTTCCAGGGGTGCTCGCCGCAGATCCCCAGGCGCAGGCGCGAGAAGTCCTCGCCGATGGCGTCCACGATCGAGCGCAGGCCGTTGTGGGTGCCCGGGCCGCCGCGCTCGCGCAGGCGGAGCTGCCCAAGCGGCATATCCACGTCGTCCACCACCACCAGGCACTGCCCCGGGGCGAGCTCCTCGCCAGCCAGGAAGAGCGCGAGGGCGTCCCCCGAGAGGTTCATGAAGGTCTGCGGCTTGACGAGGACGGTCGGCCGGCCGCCCGAGCGCCGCACGAGCTTGGCGCGGTAGCGGCTGCGCCAGCCGGTGAGGCGCCAGCGCCGCGCCATCTCGTCCACCACCAGGAAGCCCACGTTGTGACGCGTGAGCGCGTACTCCGCGCCGGGGTTGCCCAGCCCGACGACCGCCGCGATGTCCATGAGTCGAAGCAGCCGATGCTACTCGGCTTCCTCGCCCTCCGCCGGAACGGCCTTGCCGCGCTTGATGACCTCGGGCTCGGCGGCTTCCTCCGTGGCTGCGGCAGCGGCCTCCTCGGCGGGCTTGACCTCCTCCTCGAGCTTCACGTGGTGGACGGCGATCGTGACGATCACCTTGTGGGGGTCGTCCGCAAGCCTGGCGCTCGCCGGAAGCGCGATGTCGGCCGCCGTGAGGTGCTGGGAGAGCTGAAGGTTGGAGATGTCCACGTGGAAGGCCTGCGGGATCTCCTCAGCCGGGCACTCGACGTGCAGCGAGCGGCCGACCCAGTCGAGGAAGCCGCCGACCTTGACGCCCTCGGCCTCGCCTTCGAGCACGATTGGGACCTCGACCTTGAGGCGCTGGCCCTTCATCACACGGATGAAGTCCAGGTGGACGTACTGCCGGGTGATCGGGTCGATCTGCGCGTCGCGCACCATCGCGTGGCGCTCCTGCTTGGTGCCCTTCATCTTGAGCAGGAACACCGTGTTGCGCCCCTTCTCCTGCTTCAGCAACTCGGTAACGGCGTGGCGGCCGATCACGACCGGCACCGACTCCTTGTCCTTGCCGCCGCCGTAGACGATCGCTGGGATCAACCCCTGCTGACGCAGCTTGCGGTTCGCACCTTTGCCAGTGGAGCTGCGGCGCTCCACCTCGATGACGAGCTCTGCCATACACTTACCTCCACCCTCGCGGCCGAGCCGCGAGGGCCATGCACTCTACCACAAAAGCGGCTTACAGCCAACAGCCGACAGCTTACAGCTCCCCCACCCGCCAACGGCCCGTTCAGCGGGGTCTTAGCTGTCAGCCGTCAGCTGTCTCTAGACGAACAGGCTCGACACCGACTTCGCCTCGTGGATGCGGCGAATGGCCTCGCCGAGCAGCTCGGCCACCGAGAGCTGGCGGATCTTGGGGCACTCCCGCGCCTGCCCGCCGAGCGGGATCGTGTCGGTGACGATCACCATCTGCACCGGCGAAGCCATGATGCGCTCCACCGCGGGCCCGGAGAGCACCGGGTGGACGCCGGCCGCCAGCACCCGCGCGGCGCCGCGCTCGTGCAGCGCCTCGGCGGTCTTCACCAGCGTCCCTGCGGTGTCGATGATGTCGTCCACTATCACGCACGTCCGGCCCTCGACCTCGCCGAGAATGTTCATGACCTCGGCGTGGTTCGCGCTGGTGCGCCGCTTGTCCGTGATCGCCAGGCCGGCCTCCAGGCGCTTCGCGAAGGCGCGTGCGCGCTCCACGCCCCCCGCGTCGGGGGAGACCATGACCAGCCCCGGCAGATCGAGCCGCCTGATCTCCTCGATCAGCACCGGAGCCGCGAACAGGTGGTCCACCGGGATGTTGAAGAACCCCTGGATCTGGGCCGCGTGCAGGTCCATGGTGAGGATGCGCGTGGCCCCCGCCGAGGTGATGAGGTCGCAGATGAGTTTGGCGGTGATCGGCACCCGCGGGCGGTCCTTCCGGTCCTGCCGTCCGTAGCCGAAGTACGGCATGACCGCCGTGATGCGGGAAGCCGAGGAGCGTCTGCAGGCGTCCAGCAGGATCAGCATCTCCATCAGGTTGTCGTTGACCGGGGGGCAGGTGGGCTGGACGACGTACACGTCGCCACCCCGAACGTTCTCCTCGATCTGGCACCCGCTCTCACCGTCCGAAAAGTTGTAGAGTCGGACCTCGCCGCGAGGGATCTGCAGGTAGTCGCAGATGCGGTCGGTCAGTTGCGGGTGGGCGCGTCCAGAGAAGACCACCAACGGGTTTTGCTCGTGCATGCCATCCTCGCAACCGGCGATCTGGCTGGGGCGGCAGGACTCGAACCTGCACATGCGGGATCCAAAGTCCCGTGGCTTACCATTTGCCGACGCCCCAGTCGGGGCAGAGTCTAGTTCCCCGGCTGTCGCCTGTCTATCAAGTCTAGCGCTACTCTTCCTCGCCCTCCTCGTTAGTCCAGTACTTCTCACCGAGCAGGCGGTTGGCGATCTGCTGCGAGCGGGTGGAGGCCACCCCGCCGTCGCCCGTGACCCCGCGCTCGGCGACGACCCTCTCGTATTCGGAGAGGATCGCCTCGTCCAGGCGCTTCCTCGTGTCGGTGTTGAGCGGGTGGGCGATGTCCCGGAACGATCCGTTGCGCAGGCGCCGCGAGGGCATCGCCACGTACACCGTGCCCTCCTTCCCTTCCAGCACCCGAATGTCGCCCACCAGGAAGCAACCGTCGAAGATCACCTGCGCGAAGGCCTTGACCTTCCCACCCTTGTTCAGGTTGATGCGGACCTCACTGATCTCCATCACTCACTCCTCCATGACCGACGGCCGCAGGAGTGACGCCTGCCGCGCGAGCAGGGGCACGACCGCTGGACGAAAGGCCCCGAGCTCCCCGGCGGCTTGCCGTGCCCGCGCCTCGTCCCGGTAGAGCCCGAACACCGTCCCGCCGCTTCCCGAGAGCATCGCAAGCAGCGGCCGCGTCGTGTGCACACGCTCCAGGCGCCGGCCCACCTCGGGCCAGCGCTTTACGACCGTCGACTGCAAGTCGTTGCGGCAGCTCCCCACCGGGAGCTCGCCGCCTTCAATCACCCACCGGTATATCTCAGACCCGGCATCCCCGTCCAGCACGCTGGCCTCACGCGCGCGATAGACCTCGGCGGTGGGGATCGCCTCGGGCCCGGGCACGAGCACCAGCCACCAGGGCGGGAGGTCCGGCAGCGGCGTCACCTCCGAACCGCGGCCCACCCCCCAGGCGACCCCTCCCGTCAGGAAGAACGGCACGTCCGCACCGAGCCCTGCGGCCAGCGGCTCGAGCTCGTCAGGCGCTTCGCGGGACCTCCAGAGGCGGGCGAGCCCGGCGAGCGCCGCGGCGGCGTCCGAGGAGCCGCCTCCCAACCCGCCCGCGACCGGGATCCCCTTCCGCAACGTCATTCGTGCGCTCGGCGTCACGCCGAGGTGTTCGGCGAGCGTCCGGGCCGCTTTCACCACAAGGTTGTCCTCCCCGGTCGGGACCGCACCGGGCGGCTCGACGGCCAGCTCGAGGACGCCGGCCGGCGCGGTCTCGAACGACAGCTCGTCCCATGCACCCACCGCTGCGAAGATGGTGCGGAGCTCGTGGTAGCCGTCGCTGCGTCGGCCCAGCACCTCCAGGTGCAGGTTCACCTTGGCCGGACAGCGCACCCCCACCCTCACGGCTTCGCTCCGCAGACCGGGGCCGAGAGCCAGGAAGGCGGCGAGGGCGCCTCGCTCGTGTGCCACGCCTGCAGCGTCAGCTCGGCCTTGACCGACCCGGCGACGAGCGAGAGGGCGCGGGGCATGGAAGGGACGCCGGAGGCGGAGCCGAGAGGGCTCTCGATGTCCGCGACCAGCAGCGGGTTCTCGTCGCCCGCCCGCGCCACCAGCACCCGGGTGCAGTGCGGCTCGGGGCCCTCGACTCGCGCCCGCCACAAGTACCCCTCGGTGGTCGCTTCCACCCACCCCGGGAGTTCCGGCATCTCGCGGGCGCCGCTGGGGAGCAGGCCGGTGAGCAGAAGCGCCACCAGCCTCGCGTCGAGCGGCAGGAAAGAGCTCGCGGAGACCGGCAGGACGCCCTTCTGCAGGGGCTCGCGACAACCCTCCTTGACCCGGTTCACCCAGCCTCCCTCGCCAGCGACCCACACCGCCAGGGCCGTCCCCCCGGGCGGAACCGCGACGCTCAGCGACAGCCTCCCGTCGCCGGCGCGCGCGGTGAGGACCAGATCCCGGTGCCCGCAGCAGGAGAAACGGTAGAGGGCGGCAAAGTTGCGCGGCGCGGCGACCAGCGTCTGCCAGCCTTGGGGGAGCGGGCCCGGCGGGGCCGCGTGCCGGCAGCCGGCCGCCGCGAGGAGCAAGAGCAGGATGGTTGCACTACGGTGTGGGCGCACCCGTGACCTCGGCCAGCTTCTTTTCGATTCTCTCCTTCTGGCCGGCCTCCTCCGGTTCGAGGCCGAGAGCCTGCCGGTACTCGCCGGCCGCCCTGGCCTTGTCCCCGCGGGCCCGGTAGAGATCTCCCACGTGCTCGCGGAGCGTGGCGTCGAAAGGCTCGAGACGCAGTGCCTCGGTGAGGTGCTTCTCGGCGCGGTCCAGCTCCCCGAGGCGGAAGTACACCCACCCCAGCGAATCCTGGAACGCACCCGAGGTGGGCTCGAGATCGACGGCCTTGATCAGCATGGTTCGGGCCTCCTCGAGGTTCACACCGCGGTCCGCGAACATGTACCCGAGGTAGTTCAGCGCGGCCGCGTTGTCCGGCTGCTTGGCGAGCAGCTTTCGGAACTGCTTGACCGCCTCGTCCCACGACCCGGAGCGCTCGAGCGCCGCCGCGTACGCGAACTGCACGGCGGGGGCATCACCGAGGCGGGCGACCGCTCCCTTGGCGCGGGTGGCCGCCTCGGCGTAGCGCTTGCGGCGGTCGAGGACCCCGAGAGCCGACACCACGTCCTCCGCATCGCCTGCGAGCAGGCGGTCCAGGGTTTCCTTGGCCGCTGCGTCGTCCCCGGCCGCGAAAGAGAACTCGACGACCAGCGCGCTGCGCAGGCGCGCGGTCTCCTTGTCGTCCTCGATCTTGGCGTCGCGGACGAACACCAACCCCTCCTTGTAGGACTCCCGCAAGCGGTAGTACTCGCCCCAGAGCGCGAGCTGGCGCCGCGTCAGCACCTTGCCGCTCGCCCTCTTGAGCCAGGGCAGCGCGTCGTCGGTCTTGTGGTCCAACAGCTCGAGGGCGGCCCTCTCCTGCGCCACCTCGGTGGCGGCTTCCTCGCTGTCCAGTTTCTTCTCTTCGATCTGCGTCCAGAGGCCGTCCAGGACGGTGCGCGCCTCGTTCAGGTGCCGGCTGTCGATCAGCAGGCGCGCCAGACCGAGGGTGGCGTCCGGGTCGTCCGGGTCGGCAGCGAGAGCCTTCCGGTAGAGCTGCTCAGCGGCCTCAACGTGACCGTCGCTCGCCTCGACCATCGCTTTCAGCAGCAGCGCGTCGTGCTGCTTCGGGTCTCCTTCGAGCACCTGGTCCAGGACCTGCCTCGCCTTGTCCTTGTCGCCCGAGCGCGCAAGGAGCGTCGCCCATCGCGTCAACCCCGTGAGGGTCGCCCCTTCCTTGCTCAGGAAGTCGCCCAGAACCTCGGCGGCCTCCTTGAACTTGCGGCCAGTGACCAGGGTGTCAACCAGCTCGAGCGTCGCCCGCTGGCGCAGCTCGGGCACCGCCGTGGCCTTCCTCAGCCAGTCCGCGGCCTCGTCCAGCTTGCCCATCTGACGAAGCGACTCGCCCGCAAGGATCCACAGGCGCGGGTCGTTCGGCCGCTCGCCCAGCAGGTAGTGCACCTGCTCCCAGGCCTCCGGTCCCTTGTCCAGCCGGATCAACGACTGCGCGAGCACCATCCGTACCTGGTCACCCTGGGGGACCGCGTCCACCCCAAGCCGCAGGTGCCTGACCGCGGCTTCGAGGTCCGCAGGGCTCTGCGCCGCCTGGGCCAGCAGCATCCCGAAGGTGGCCTCGCCGCTGGGGGAGAGATCGCCGCCGGTCCTCCGGAACTCCTTGATCGCCTCGTCGCTCATGCCGGCGTCGGCGAGAGCCAGGCCGAACTCCTCAGCCAGCTGGGGGTCGTCGGGTTCGAGCTCGGTCGCACGGCGAAGGAGCTTCAGCCCCTCGGAAATCTCACCCGCGGCCAGCCGCATCTGAGCCTGCGCCACCAGGGCCAGGGCCTCCCCCGAGCCCGTGCCCCGCTCAGGCGACCCCGCCAAGGCAAGCGCGAGCGCCGCGCACCCCCACGCCAGCGTGACTGCCACCACGACGACAAGACTCCGCCTCACCGCCACCTCCGAACTCGTTATTGTAGTCCGCTTTTCCCAGCTGGATTCCCCGCAGACAGTCGGTCAGGGTTTGGGGGCGTCGGCCCAGACGGGCACGGTCGACTTGACCTTTTCGGGCAGCACCGCGAGGGCGTGCGCCCCGGGAATCGAAACTCGCCGACCGCCCCGCCGACCGCCCCCGGTCAGGATCAGGAGGGCGTCGCCGCTGATCGCCACCACGTCCTCGTCCGCGGCGGCCAGCGCAACGACCGGGGCAGGCAGCGAGGCACGGAAACGCTCTTTCAGCGGGTGCCGCGCTTCCGGATCGACGCGGATGGCGATCACCTCGCCGGCGGCGTCCCGCGCGAGACCCACCATCACGTCTCGTTCGTTCGGCAACAGGCAGAGGGAGCGGATCTCCTTGCCCACGGTCAGCCCCGCGCGGGCGACCGGTTCGCCGAAAACCGCTAGCTCGAGGGTGTCGCCGCTCGCGACCACGGCGAAAGCGCCTTTCGGGGCCACCACCACGTGTGAGGCCTCACCTGCCAGACCGACCTGCCCCACCGTCGCCCCTTCGAGCGGCGTCACCAGCAGCAGGACCCGCGCGCCCGGCACCGCCGGGATGACCGCGACCATCTGGCCATCGTGGGAGCAGGCGGCTCGCCTCGCTCCCGGTAGACCCTCCAGCAGCACCCGCTCGAGCATCAGGCGCTCGGGGTACGAGAGAGTGGCGACCATGCCCGGAAGCACAACGTACATGCGGTCGTAGTCGATGAAAAACAGCGGGAACACCCGCCCTGGCCAGCGCTCGACTCTCCCCGTTGTGCTGACGATCGCCGTTGCGTCCTCGCCCTGCAGGGGCACGATCACGCGCCCATCGGGCGCGGCGAAGATCGCGAGCCCCTCGCTGGGAAGCTCGACGGCGCGCAGTGCGACGCCCTGGACGGTGTCCACGAAGACCACCTGGTGGGGGGCAAGCACGGCCGCCACTGCGGCAACCAGAACGGCTGCAGCCACCGCGGAAGTCTAGCGCGTCCTCTAGAATCCGGGGGTGGCGACCGAGCTTGCAGGAGAAATCAAGACCCATGCACGTGAGGCGCTGGGCTTCGACCTGGTCGGCATCACGACCGCCGAGCCTCTCCCGGGCGCCGCCCACCTGGCGCGTTGGGTGGCGGACGGTGCCCACGGCGACATGGCGTACATGGCCGAAACCGCGCACCTCCGCGGCGACCCCCGTCGCCTGCTGCCGGGCGCCAGGAGCGTGGTCTGCGTGGCGATGAGCTACCACACCGAGCCGGAGCCCCCGGAACCCGGCCCGGGTGCGCGCCACGCCGTGGTGGCCCGCTACGCGCGCCGCAAGGACTACCACACCGTGATAAGGCGCCGCCTTGTCCGTCTGGGGCGCTTCATCGGCGAGCATGCCCCGGGGTCGCGATGGCGCCCTGCGGTGGACACCGCACCCGTCCTCGAGAAGGAGCTGGCCCAGCGTGCCGGGCTCGGCTGGCTCGGCAAGAACACCTGCCTGATCAACCGCAACCTGGGGAGCGAACTGCTCCTCGGCGAGCTGGTGACCACGGTCGCGCTGCCGCCCGACGAGCCCGAGACGGAACACTGCGGCAGCTGCACTGCTTGCCTGGAAGCCTGCCCCACGCGGGCATTCGACGGTCCGGGGCGGCTCGACGCCCGCCGCTGCATCTCGTACCTGACGATCGAACACCGGGGTCCGATGCCGGAGGCGCTGCTGCCGGCCGTGGCACCGCACCTGTTCGGCTGCGACATCTGCCAGGCGGTCTGCCCATGGAACCGCCACGCACCGCGATCGTGCGCCTCCGCGCTTGCCACTCGGGCGCCTCTCGGAGAGCTCACCGTTGCGGACCTTGAGAGCCTCGACGAAGCCGGGTGGACCGCCCTGGCGGCCGGCACGCCACTCCGCCGCCTGGACTTCCCCCGCCTGCGCCGCACCCTGGCCGCGATCGCGGCCGGTCGCCGTGCCGCCGTGCCCGACCGGGAGGAGTGATGACCGAGGAGGCCCGCTGGCTGCCCCTCGCCGCCGTCGCCGACGTCCCGGAGAGCGGCCTTGCCTTCACCTTCCCCTCCGGACCGCTCACCGAGGGCGGCATCCTGATTCGCACGGGCACCGGGGTGCGGGCCTGGCTCAACAGGTGTCGCCACCTCTCGGTCCCGCTGGACCACGACGCCCCCGGGGAGTTCCTGACAGGTGATCGGCGTCACCTCGTATGCGGGAAGCACGGGGCGCTCTACCGCCCCGAGGACGGGCTGTGCGTGGCGGGCCCATGCCGCGGGGCCTCCCTTCGGCCGTTGCGGGTAGCTGTTCGGCAGGGAAAGGTATGTCTCGACACCACCTCGCTGCCGGACCCCCTGGCCGGCCTCGAAACTCCTTGACATTTGACCCCGGGCAGACTATAAACCGCGGCTCAGGGGGCCTTTTGGGTCCTCCGCGGAGGTGAAAGCCCGCCGCAACCACAAAGAGGAGCGAACGACGCGGGCTCCCACCGCGCTCGGGCAGCCGGTGATCTCCCGTTGGCGTACAGTTGCATTCTGAGAAGCTTGTGCTAAGTTGCACACTGAACTTCATGAGAGTAAGATGCGAACCGGCATCGCCAGATGCCAACCTCGATCAGGAGGAAAGGAGAGCTGAGATGCGCAAGAGTCAGGTTTTCGTTGGTGTGTTGCTGATGGTTGCGGCCGTCCTGGCCGTCGGCTGCGCAAAGCCGCCGCAAATGGAGATCGACGCCGCCAAGGCTGCGCTGACCGCCGCCGAGCAGGCCGAGGCGCCCAAGTACGCCGCCGAGGCTTGGGACAAGGCCCAGCAGGGGATGAACGCGGTCAACGCCGAACTTGAGGCGCAGAACGCCAAGTTCGCCCTGTTCCGGTCCTACACCAAGGCCAAGCAGCTCATCGCCGACGCCACCACCGCTGCCAACGGCGCCAAGGATGCCGGCATTGCGGGCAAGGAGAAGGCGAAGAACGATGCCATGGCCGCGATTGACGCCGCCAAGGCTGCTCTGACCGCCGCCGATGGTCTGTTCGCCGCGATCGGTAAGTGCCCGCGCGCGAGGGGAGCCAAGGAAGTGAAGAAGGACCTTGGGACCGTCAAGGGCAACATGGATGCCATGAAGGCCCAGGTCGCCGACATCGACGCCAAGTTCGCCAAGGAAGACTTCTTCGGCGCCAAGGCTGCGGCCGACACGCTGAAGGGTCAGGTTGACCCGGTTGCCAAGGACCTCGAGGGCATCAAGACCAAGTTCAAGTGCAAGTAAGGGGTTTCCGCTCGGAGTGTCGGGGAACGGCGGCGGGCAACCGCCGCCGTTCTGCTATGCGCGCGGCGGGTGCGTTGGCCCTGGCCGCGCTCCTGGTGTCGTGCTCTCGCCACCCCCTTCCAAACGTGGACGGCGCTCGGCGCGCCGCCCGCAACGCCATCCGGGCCGTCCGCCCCGCAGCCCCGAAGAAGGCCAGGCTCATCGAGCAGCTGGTTGCCCTGGCGGAGGTTGCCACGGCCGCCGAGGCCGCCGCCCCCTGGTGGGAGGGGTCCGTCGGGAGAACCGAGGCGGCCTGGCTGCGCGTCGTGCGTGCCGCCCGCGAGGCCACCGCTACCGTTCGGGCCTCGCAGTCTCAGGCCCGGGGGGCGTACGCTACCCTGCACCCCGAGGTGCGAAACGAGGTGGTGCGCGCTCAGGCCGAGATCGGCGAGGCGGGCATGGACCGCCGCGAGGCGGCCGCCATGCAGCAGGCGCTCATGAGCCTCAAGCTGGCCGAGAAGCTGGCGGAGGCCGGTCGCCACCAGCAGGCCATCGAGGAGCTGCGTGAGGCGCGCGACGGTGCGGGCGTCGTACACCGCGCCTGGGGCGCGCTGCACGCGCGCCTCGGGGAACCCTCCAACCTCCGCCAGTGGAAGCAGTGGGCCGAGATGACCATCGAGGAGAGCCTCCGAGCCGGCGACACCGCGATCCTGGTGGACAAGCTGCGGCGACGCGTCACCCTCTACCGCGCCGGCCGCCCGGTCGCCCACTTCCCGGCCGAGCTGGGGGCCAACGGCCTGCGCCGTAAGGAGCACTCGGGAGACAGGGCCACGCCGGAGGGCATGTACCGCGTGGTTCAGGTCAAGGAGCCGCCCAAGACGCGATTCTACAAGGCGCTGCTGATCAACTACCCCAACGACGAGGACCGCATGCGGTTTGCGCTCGGCCAACGACGGGGCTCGATCTCGGCCAGGGCCGGGATCGGAAGCCTGATCGAGATCCACGGTGACGGGGGCGAGGGGCGCGACTGGACGGACGGGTGCATCGCGTTGACCAACGAGGACATGGATCGCCTGTTCGCGCACGTGCGCGTCGGGACCCCTGTTACGATCGTGGGGACGTATGGCCGCTGAGCCCGAGGTCCTCACACCGCTGGAACAGCCGCCGCCGCGGTCGCGCTGGCCGCTTGCGCTGGCGCTCTCCCTCGCCGCGATGCTCCTCGTGGGTTTCGGGTCGGCGGCGGTGCTCGCCCGGCTCGGGCGGCCGTTCGTGGCCACCCCCTTCGACGCGACGGCTTCGACGGGCGCCACCGGGGCCGACCCCGCCAACCTCCGCAAGCACGCGGTGCAGGCCGAGAGAGAGCTCAAAAAGGTCTACCCCAAGGGCGCCTACATCGTCGTGGACGCCTACCGGAACCGCCTGCACCTGGTGAAGAACGGCCAGATCATCCGGTCAGCCGTGTGCTCGACCGGGACCGGGATCCTGCTCAAGGATCCCCGCAACGGGAAGCAGTGGGTCTTCGACACCCCCCTCGGCGAGCGCGTGGTGGAGAGAAAGGTGAAGCACCCCGTGTGGGCCAAGCCGGACTGGGCCTTCGTCGAGGAGGGCCTGCTGCCGCCCACGGACCCAAACGAGCGCTTCGACGATGTCTCACTGGGCGACTACGCCCTCTACATCGGGGACGGCTACATCATCCACGGCACGCTGTTCAAGAGCCTCCTCGGGCGCCGCGTCACCCACGGTTGCATTAGACTCGGTGATGAGGACCTGGAGTTCCTGTACCGCCATGCACCGATCGGCACTCGCGTGTATCTCTATTAGCCTGGCGGCTCTGGGCGCCCGGGCGGGGGATGTGCCACCCGACCCCGCCCGCGTGGCCGCACTGGAGCTGGAGGCCGGGCTGGCCAAGCGACCGTTTGTCTACCTGGTCCTCGACCCGCAGCGCCGGGTGCTCGAGATCAAGGCGCGGGGAGCGGTCCTCGACACCGTGCAGCTCACTGGCATCGAGATCATCAGTCAACAGCCGCTGCTGACCCGCGACCTTCCGGGTCGCCCCCCGATCCCGGCGGTGTGGACCGTCAAGAACGGCCCCGGCGACACCGACCGGGAGGTCGTTGCCCCAAAGGAGCTGCGCCCGGCTCCGAAGGAAGACGAGGCGGAGGCGGAGCCGACGCCCGCCGAGACCCCGACGGGACCGTCGCCGACCCCCACGCCGATCTCCGTGCCGCCTTCGTCGTACCGGAGCCGGCTCGCAAACGGCTGGGATCTCTGGATCACCGACCGCCTGCCACCCCAGAGCGTCGTCGGGACCTTTCTGGCGGCCGTGCGCGACGGCTGGCGCCGACTGCGGGGACTCGGCGAGGATCACCCTCCCGCGGTCACGCTGGCCATGGCCGACGACGACGCGCGCCGGATCCACCACCTGATGCGCACCGGGACCGCGATCCTGGTCGCGGGCGAGCTGTGAGAAGAACAGTTGAGAGTTAAGAGTGAAGAGTTGAGTTAAGGATCGAGAGGGAAGAAAGAAAGTTGTAAAGTCGTGGCCTCAGCCTCCCAACTCTTAACTTTTCACTCTCAACTCCTAACTCGCGTGGGTGGGCGGGCGGTAGGCTCAGTTGGAACGGAGCTTGGAGACCCGGTCCATGATGTCGCGGAAGGCCGGGTTGATGGCCAGGACCTCGCTGAAGCTCGCGAGGGCGGCCTCGGTGTTCCCCGCCGCCTCCTGGGCCCGTCCGAGCTCGTAGCGCAGGCCCAGCTCCATCTCGAGCGGGAGCCCGGGCGCGCCCAGGGCGCGGGCGTACCATTCCGCGCCCTGCTCGGCGAGCCCTTTCTCGATAAAGCAGGCGCCGATCGTGCTGGCGCTCTCGACGAGGTAGTCGGGCGACTTGACGGAGAGCTGGAACTCGCCGATGGCCTCGTCCAGGAGCCCCATCTCGCGGTACGCGAGACCCAGGTTGAAGTGAGTGTCGAAGTCTTCCTCCTGCACCTGGTCCGCCACTCCGCGCTGGAACTCCTTGAAGAGCTGCTCGATCGAGACGTCGCTCGACTTCCCGGCCCCGGTGGCCTCGGCCACCATCTCCTCCTCGGCGAGCTCCTTCTCGAGCTCCAAGGCCAGGTCGAAGAACTGCTCCTCCTCTTTGAAGAGCTCGACGGCCGACGCCGCAGCCGCGGGCTCGCGACGCTCCTCGTCCCAGCCTCGCGACTTGAGAAGGGCCTGGCGTGCCATCACGTCGGGGTGGTCGGGAAAAGCCTCGCGGACCCTCTCCAGTAGTCTGGCTGCGTCGTCCAGGAGCCCTTGCTGGATGAGGAAATCCAGCTCCCGCAGCTGGTCCTCGCCGGGACCTGCCAGCACACCGGATACCTCGACCAGCTCCATCGCCTCGTCCACCACCTCTGCGCGCTCCGGCTCGCGCCCTTCTGCCGCCGCGGGGGGTGGGGGCTCCGCCGCCGATTCTGCGGCCGGCACGCCAGGCTCCTTCAGCCCGAGCATCGCCTCCAGGTTTTCCAGACGGACCGCCCCAGTCGGCGTCCTTCGTACATCACCGGTGCGAGCCGCAGGCGGCTCGGACGTCGCACCGAAGCCATCGAACGAGGGCAGCGGTGCGCCGGCGTCTGGGGGTGAGACCTGGCCGGCCAGCTCGTTCATGCTGATCCCAGGCACCGGCAAGGAGAGGTCGAGGTGCGACGGCTGCTTCGACGGCGCAGCCGGCGCCTGAGCCTCTGCGAACGCGGCCAGGGCGTCCCGTGCCCCCTGGGCTTCCCTGGCGCTGAGCGGCGGCGGGGCCATCGGGGCAGGCGGCGGGGGAGCCGTCGGGCTGGCCACGGCCCGCCCGAGTTCCACTTCGCCCATGACGGCACCGCCACCGAGGGAGCCCAGCAGCTCGCGGGCGCCTTCGTGCGCCGGGTCAAGCGCGAGCAGGCGCTCGAGGTGCGCGATCGCCTTGTCGGAGAGGCCGTACTTCGCGAACACCTGAGCTTCGGTGAACAGCTCCTCGACGTTGCCGGGGACGAGAGGTTGCTCGACCGATACCGGACCGCCGGGCGGCTGTGCTACCGCGGGTCCGGTCTCCTGCGGGGTCAGGTCGATGTCGACGTACTCCTGCTCGGGCTCGGGCGCCGCGGGTGCCGTCGTGGCCGCTGGTGCCGGCGGTGGCGGCTCGGGTGCGAGGGACTCGGGCGCCGCTACCCCGAGCTCCTTCAGGCGCTGGGCGAAAAGGGGGTTGGAGGGAACCTCCTGCACGAGCCGCAGGTAGAACTTTGCCGCCTCTTCCTTTCGGGCATCCCGGTAGTAGACATCCGCGAGCGCGGTTTCGATGTTGACGACCATGTCGGGGTCGTTCTGCTGGTCGAAGACCTTGAGCGCGCGCTCCAGCACTTCGGCGTCGCGGGGGTCGCTCTTCAGGAGCCGCTCCACCAGGGTGGCTGCCCGGCCGAGGTCGTTGGCTATCAGCAGCCGGTCGATTGTGGGGAGCAGGACTTCCTTGGCCTCCACGGCCTCGCTGGTCTGTGCCATCACTTCGGTATAGAGCTGCGCGACGTCGGCACGCCCTCCGCTTTGCGGGAGCACCTCCTCCAGAAGCCTGCGCGCCGCTTCAACATCGCCGCTCTCGAAGAAGGCGCGTGACGCAGAGACCCTCAGCTCAAGCCCGCCTTTGGTCGCAGCGAGTGCCTTCCTCGCCAGCTCGGTCGCCTGCGCGTGGCGTCCCGCCGAGACCAACGCGTCCACGCACGGGGCGATGAAGTCACCCTGCTCCGGGTTGAGGTCGAGAGCACGGTGGTAGAGCTTCACCGCTTCTTCCAGCATGTTGCGGCCCAGCAGCGTCCGGCCCAGGGCGTCGATTTCCTCGCCCACCGCGGCCACGTTGCCCTGTTGCACCGAGAGGTCCACGAGCTTCGCCCGCGCCTGGAAGTTGCTCGGCTCCAGCTCGACCAGCCGGCGGTACACCCGCATCGCCTCGTCCGGCTGCTTGGAACGCAGGAACCAGTCGGCGAGGGTGAGCAGCTGCTGCCGCCCCTCCACCACGAGGCCCTGCTTGAAGTAAAGGTTGGCGAGGCGCTCGTAGGTCTCAGTCCGCCGCGGGTCGAGGCGGTTGACCTTCTTGTAAATCGCGATGGCCTTGAGGAAGAAGCCGTCCTCGCCGAAGTGATCGGCGATCCGCTGGTAGACTTCGATGGCCTCTGGGATGCGCGACACACGCACCAGCAGGTCGCCCAGGCGGTTGAGAGCGTTGGTGTCCTGGGGCGCCAGCTCTACGGCCCGCCTGTACTGCTTGATGGCGGCATCCAGCTTGCCCCGTGCGGCGAGCTGCTCCGCCTCCTGCATGATCAGTTCGCGCTTCGCCGTCGACATGAGAAGGTAGTATTTCCCCGCGTTTATGCTAGCACACGGACCGGCTTGAAGCTGCGCCGGTGCTGCTCCGAAGGGCCCAGGCGCCGCAGCGCCTCGAGGTGCGCCGGCGACGGGTATCCCTTGTTCGATTCCCACCCGTACCCGGGGGCGTCCGCAGCCAGCCGCACCATCGTCTCGTCGCGCGTCACCTTGGCCAGGATCGAGGCCGCGGCAACGCACCGGTAGCGTGCGTCGGCGTGCACCTCGGCCCGGTGCACGATGGGGAGACCGGG
>Ga0209253_10001777_pt1 | contig 18986 bp, 18 predicted proteins | sample FrelakmetBRP12BR_FD_187145 | JGI IMG/M metagenome (GOLD analysis project Ga0209253, IMG submission 187145) | Freshwater lake sediment microbial communities from the University of Notre Dame, USA, for methane emissions studies - BRP12 BR (SPAdes)... | ecosystem: Environmental > Aquatic >... | reverse complement strand
GCAGGCGCCGCGCAGGTGTCGGTGGAGAATCCACCCCTGCCACGGAGGCGCGCTCCAGAGCGGCGGAGCGGCAGCGGCACCTTACCAACCGACTACACCTTCACGGGGCAGAAGGTTGACGCGAGCGCGGGGCTGATGTACTATCAAGCGCGCTACTACGACGCCGCGCTGGGGCGGTTCATCAGCGCGGATACGGTGGTGCCGAGCGCGGCAAATCCGCAAGCGCTAAACCGCTACGCGTACACGCTGAACAACCCGGTCAATACGCCGCTGCCGCTCGGCCCCGGTCTGGGTGCGCTGCTGTCGAATCCGGTCGCGTTGCCGCCGGACAGCCAGTTCAACTATTTCGACCTAACCGGCAGCTATGCCTTCATGCCGAGCCTGCGCGCCAACTTCAAGCTGGCGTACTCGCAGGCCAAGCAGAACCAGGACTTCGCCGGATCCGGGCTGGCCGGCGCGCCGGCAGGCATCGGCAATCTCGACGGCGAAGTGACCAGCAAACTGGCGCAGATCCGGCTGGTGGCGAATCCAATCTCGAAGCTGTCGCTGGTGGCCGAATACCGCTATTCGGACAACCAGGACAACACGCCCGTGGCCAGCTACAACACGGTTGGCACGACGCAATTCACCAACCAGACCGTCTCGCGCGAGGTGAACACCGGCAAGCTGGAGGCGACCTACCGCTTCCCATGGGCGATCCAGGGCGTGGCAGGCGGAAGCTACACCTCGATTGACCGCGGCAGCTATACGCCGACCGCCTCGTACTACGGCGTCAGCGCGCTGCGCGAGACCACCGACGAAACCAGCTGGTGGGTCCAGCTTCGCCGCAGCATGACCGAGACCATCAACGGCTCGGTCAGCTATGTCAGCAGCAAGCGCGACGGCTCGAACTGGCTTGCGCCTGCCATCGGCGGCGTCGGCCTGGTGACCGTGACCGATCCCGCCTCGCAACTCGGGCCGAACGCCATCTACATGCCGACGCTGGCCGATCGCGACCGCGACAAGCTCCGCTTCCTGTTCACCTGGATGGCCACCGATGGCCTGACGCTGCAACTGTCCGCCGACGTCGGCCGCGACCAGTACAAAGCGCCAACGCAGTACGCGCTGCAGGAATCGAAATTCGATCTGTACACGCTCGACGTCAACTACGCGCTATCGGAGGCGTGGAGCCTGAACGGCTATCTGTCCACCGGCGGCCAGAAACTCAATCAGGCCCGGCCCGACGGTTACATCCTCGCCTTCGACGAGAACTCGTTCAACGTCGGCATCGGCTTCAGCGGCAAGCCGACCGAGAAGCTCCAGGTGGGCGGCACGCTTTCCTACATCAACAATGTCGACAAGTACGCGCAGACGCTCGGAGCCGTATCGAGTCCCGGCAGCGCGCAACTGCTGGCGGCCACCGGCGGGCTGCCGGACATCACGTTCCGCCGCACTGAGCTGAGGCTCTTCGGCAAGTACGCGATCAGCGAGAAATCGACGGTGCGGATGGACGCGGCGTACCAGCGCGTGACCTACGACGACTGGGCTTACGCCTACAACGGGGTGCCGTTCCTGTACAGCGACAACTCGACGGTGGCACTGCAGCCGCAGCAGAACGTGGGCTATATCGGGGTGAGCTACATCTACTCCTGGAAGTGAGTCTGTCCGCCCCTGCGCTTGCAGGGGCGGTGCCGGTCATCTGGCAGGCGGCCCGCGCCGGCGCGGGCCGCTACACTGCGCGCCTCCTGCGGCCGCCTTTCCGTCTCGCGGCTACATCCTTCGGCCCGATGCTCGAAACCATTGATCTCGAATGCCAGCGCGGCGAGCGGCTGCTGTTTGCCGCGCTGGCGTTCACTGTGGAGGCAGGCCATTGCCTGCACGTGGCCGGCGAGAACGGCGCCGGCAAGACCAGCCTGCTGCGCATCCTGTGCGGCCTGCTGGCGCCCACCCATGGCGAGGTACGCTGGGACGGCGCCGACATCCGCCGGCTGCGCGAGGACTACTGGCAGACGCTGGCCTACGTCGGCCACCTGAACGGCGTCAAGGACGACCTGACCGCGCTGGAGAACGTGCGCTTCGCCGCTGCGCTGGCCGGGCATCCGGCCGGGGAGGACGTCGCGCGGCATGCATTGAGCGCGATCGGCCTGGGCGGTTTCGAGACTTCGCAGGCGCGCTTCCTGTCGCAGGGGCAGCGCCGGCGGATCGCGCTGGCGCGGCTGTTCCTGGCCCGCGCAGCGAAGCTGTGGATCCTCGACGAACCGTTCACCGCGCTCGACGTGCGCGGCGTGGCGGCGCTGTCCACGCTGATCGGTGAGCAACTGGAGCGCGGCGGCATCGTGGTGCTCACCACGCACCAGGAAGTGCCGCTGCCCGGGCGGGTGAAACGGCTGGACCTGCACGCGAAGGCGGTGCACGCATGACCGGTACCTTTGCCTCCGTCGTTCGCCGCGATCTTCTGCTGGCCGCGCGGCAGCGCTCCGACGTGGCCAACACGCTGCTGTTTTTCCTGGTCGTGGTGACGATGGTGCCGCTCGGCGTCGGCCCGGAGATCAACACGCTGCGCACGATCGCGCCGGGCGTGGTCTGGGTGGCGGCATTGCTGGCGGCGATCCTGTCGCTGAACCGCCTGTTCGCGGCCGACTTTGCCGACGGCACGCTCGAGCAGATGGTGCTGTCGGGCGAGCCGCTGCCGGTGGTGGTGCTGGCCAAGGCGCTCGCCCATTGGCTCACCACCGGGCTGCCGATCACCGTGATGGCCGTGCTGCTCGGGGTCATGTTCGACCTGCCGCGTGACGCCATCGGCGTGCTGGTCGTCTCCCTCATGCTGGGCACGCCCGCGCTGTCCCTGATCGGTGCGGTTGGCGCGGCGCTCACCCTGGGGCTGCGCGGCGGCGGGGTGCTGATCACGCTGCTGGTGCTGCCACTGTACGTGCCGGTGCTGATCTTCGGCGCCGGGGCGGTCGAGGCGGTAGCCGGCGGGCTGGTGCCGCGCGGGCAATTGCTGCTGCTCGGCGCGCTGTCGATCGGTGCGACCGTACTCGCGCCGTGGGCAATCGCCGCGGCGCTGCGGATATCTCTGGAATAATCGCGGTCTGACGCTCGTTGCCGGGCGCCGCGGAACCTGGCGCTCCCGGTTTTTCCGGGCTTCGGTCCTTGCGGCAGCGCAAACCCTGCCTAACTTCCGTTCATACACTGCCGCCGGTCATGTCATCGGTCACCACCAGCCCGGGTTTCAGCCTGTTCCGCTACGCGGCGCCCAACGTCTTCTATCCGGTCGCCGGCAAGATGGTGCCGTTTTTCGCCGTCCTGGCCGCGGTGCTGACGGTGATCGGCCTGTACATCGGCTTTTTCATGGCGCCGACTGACGCGCAGCAGGGCGAGTCCTACCGGATCATCTACATCCACGTGCCGTCGGCGTGGATGGCGATGTTCCTGTACGTGACGATGGCCTTCTGGGCCGGCGTCGGACTGGTCTTCAACACCCGGCTGTCGTCGATGATGGCGCAGGCGATCGCGCCCACCGGCGCGTTGATGGCGTTCATCTCACTGTGGACCGGCGCGCTGTGGGGCCGGCCGACCTGGGGCACCTACTGGGCGTGGGATGCGCGGCTGACTTCCACCCTGATCCTGCTGTTCCTTTACCTCGGCTTCATCGCCCTGCAGGCGGCGATCGACGAGCAGCGGCGCGCCGACAAGGCCGGCGCCGTGCTGGCGCTGGTCGGCGTGGTCAACGTGCCGATCATCTATTTCTCGGTCAAGTGGTGGAACACCTTGCACCAGGGCGCGTCGGTCAAGCCCGGGTCGTCGGCGATGGCCGAAACGATGCTGACCGGCATGCTGGTGATGGTGTTCGCTTTCTGGATGTATGCGATCGCGGCGGTGCTGGTGCGGCTGCGCGCGATCATCCTCGAGCGCGAGCGGCGGGCGCAGTGGGTGCTCGACGCGCGTGATCAGGGCAAGCTTTGAGGTAAGTGAGATGCAGTGGGGATCGTTGCAGAACTTCCTGGCGATGGGGGGCTACGGCTTCTACGTCTGGGGGTCGTATGTGGTGTGCGCGGTGGTGATCGCCGCCGAGATCTGGGCGTTGCGGCATCGCCGCCGCGCCGCGCTCGCTGAAGTCAAGCGCGCGGTCACAGCGGGGAGGTCGGCATGAAATCTCGGACCAAGCGGCTGGTGCTGATCCTCTTCGGGCTGGGGGCGCTCGGCGTGGCCTCGGCGCTGATCCTGTCTGCCTTCCGGGAGAACCTGGTGTTCTTCTTCTCGCCGTCGGACGTGGTGGCGCAGAAGGCGCCGCGCGACCGCGCTTTCCGCGTCGGCGGACTGGTCGAGGAAGGCAGCGTCAAGCGCGACGGTGTGCTGGTGAGCTTCAAGGTCACCGACACCGCGCAGACGATCCAGGTCGTCTACCAGGGCATCCTGCCGGACCTCTTCCGCGAGGGCAAAGGCGTCGTGGCGCAGGGCAAGCTCGGCGCCGACGGCGTTTTCCGCGCCAGCGAGGTGCTGGCCAAGCACGACGAGAACTACATGCCGCCGGAAGCCTCGCATGCGGTCGAGCAGGCGCAGAAGGCCGGCAAGACGCTGCAGATGCCGGCGGGCAGCAAGTAGCTGATCCGCGATCCTCGAGCCGTGATCGGTGTCTCTGGACCGAGGCACGGAGCGCGGACGACGAACAACCGGCAACGGATCACGATCAACCGATCACGAACAACGGACGACGACCCATGATTCCCGAACTCGGTCATTTCGCGCTGATCCTGGCGCTGCTGCTGGCGCTGGCGCAGGGCACGTTGCCGATCATTGGCGCGCACAAGGGTGTGGCCGAATGGATGGCGCTTGCCCGCCCGGCGGCGCAGGCGCAGTTCGCGTTCGTGCTGTTCGCGTGGGGCTGCCTGGCCGTTTCCTTCGTGGCCGACGACTTCTCGGTCATCAACGTCGCCCAGAACAGCAACACGCTGCTGCCGGTGCCTTACAAGATTGCCGCCTCCTGGGGCTCGCACGAGGGCTCGCTGCTGCTGTGGGTGACGATGCTGTCGGTCTGGGGTGTGGCGGTAACGGCGTTCTCGCGCCACCTGCCGCAGGAGATGGTGGCGCGCGTGCTCGGCGTGATGGGGCTCGTTGCCGTCGGCTTCATCCTGTTCATGCTGAGCACGTCCGACCCGTTCGCCCGGCTGTTCCCGCCGGCCGCCGAAGGGCGCGACCTGAACCCGCTGCTGCAGGACCCGGGCATGGTTTTCCACCCGCCGCTGCTGTACATGGGCTACGTCGGCTTCTCGGTCGCTTATGCCTTTGCGATCGCCGCGCTGCTCGGCGGCAAGCTCGATGCGGCCTGGGCGCGCTGGTCGCGGCCGTGGACGACGGTGGCGTGGTGCTTCCTGACGACGGGGATCATGCTGGGTTCGTGGTGGGCCTACTACGAACTCGGCTGGGGCGGCTGGTGGTTCTGGGATCCGGTGGAGAACGCCTCCTTCATGCCGTGGCTGGTCGGCACCGCGCTGATCCATTCGCTGGCCGTGACCGAGAAGCGCGGCACGTTCAAGGCCTGGACGGTGCTGCTGGCGATCTTTGCCTTCTCGCTGTCGCTGCTTGGCACCTTCCTCGTTCGATCGGGGGTGCTGACCTCGGTGCACGCCTTTGCCACTGACCCGGCGCGCGGCGTCTTCATTCTCGCTTTCCTGGTCGTGGTGATCGGCTCCTCGCTGGCGCTGTTCGCGTGGCGCGCGCCGCGCGTGGGCCTGGGCGGGACATTCGATGCGGTGTCGCGCGAGTCGATGCTCCTCGGCAATAACGTGCTGCTGGCGGTGGCCTGCGGCACCGTGCTGCTGGGCACGCTGTACCCGCTGTTCCTCGACGCGCTCGGGCTGGGCAAGATCTCCGTCGGCCCGCCGTACTTCGACCGGGTGTTCGTGCCGGTGATGGCGCCGCTGGTGTTCCTGATGGGCGTGGGACCGATCGCGCGCTGGAAGTCGGCCTCGCTGCCCGACCTGTGGACCCGGTTGAAGTGGGCGCTGATGATCTCGCTGGTGCTCGGCCTGACCCTGCCCTTCATCGGCAAGATCGAGGACGGCATTGCGTGGTCGCCGATGGCGGCGTTCGGCTACTGGATGGCGGCCTGGATCGTGCTCACGTCGGTCGTGCAGATTCGTGCCCAGATCCGCAACGGTTCGGGCAGCGTTCTGGCTCGGCTGGCCGCGCAGCCGCGCGGCTGGTGGGGCATGACGCTCGCCCACCTGGGCGTGGCCGTGTTCATCATCGGCGTCACCTCCGTCAAAGGCTACGAAGTCGAGCGCGACGTGAAGATGTCGCCGGGCGACACGGTCAGCGTGCACGGCTACACGTTCCGCTTCGACAGCGTCGGCGAGCGGCGCGGCCCGAATTTCAACGCCGCGCGCGGCACGGTGACCCTGCTGAAGAACGGCAGGCAGATCGACGTCCTTCATCCGGAGAAACGCATCTACTTCGCGCAGTCGCAGATGCCGATGACCGAAGCCTCGATCCGCACCGGCATCACCGGCGACGTCTACGTCTCGCTCGGCGAAGCAGTCGAGCCTCCCGGCAGCTGGACCGTGCGCGTGTACTACAAGCCGTTCGTGACCTGGATCTGGGGCGGCTGCGTGCTGATGGCCATCGGCGGCGGCATGGCTGCCTCGGACCGCCGCTATCGCACATTGGCCCGCCGCGAACAGACCGTCGCCACTAGCCGGCGGCAGCCGGCCGCGGCATGAGAACGGCCGCCGGCTGAAGGGATCCGATGAAACGCGTTGTCTTCTTCCTCGTTCCGCTGGTCGGCTTCCTGGTGCTGGCGGCGTTCCTGCTGCGCGGGCTGTGGCTGAATCCGCGCGAGGTGCCTTCGCCGCTGATCGGCAAGCCGGCGCCGGTGTTCGAGAAGGCGAAGCTCGCGCAGCCAGCCGAGATGTTCGCAAGCCGAGACATGGCCGGACAGGTCTGGCTCCTGAATGTCTGGGCCTCCTGGTGCACGCCGTGCCGCGTCGAGCATCCGCTGATGAACGAGCTGGCGGCGAAGAAGCTCGTGCCGATCATCGGCATGAACTACAAGGACACGCCGGACGCAGGCCGCAAGTGGCTGGCCGAACTCGGTGACCCGTACACGACGACGTTCATCGACTACGACGGCAAGCTCGGCATCGACTTCGGCGTCTACGGCGTGCCGGAAACGTTCGTGATCGACAAGCAGGGGGTCATTCGCTACAAGCACATCGGTCCGGTCACGCCCGAGGCGATGGCGAAGAAGATCGTGCCGCTGGTGCAGGAGTTGCAGAAGTCATGAGAAGTTTTCTGATCGCCTGCGCCATGGCCGTGGCCGTGCTCGCCGTGCCGGTTGCCGCCAACGAGGCGGCGCCGACGCTGAACGACCCGGTCGCCGCCAAGCGCGAGGTCGAGCTGGCCAAGCAGCTGCGCTGCCTGGTGTGCCAGAACGAGACCATCGCCGATTCGCGCGCCGGCCTGGCACAGGACCTGCGCGAGAAGCTGCGCGAGCAGATCGCCGCCGGCAAGAGCGATGCCGAGATCATCGCCTTCATGACCGATCGTTATGGCGACTTCGTGCTGTACCGGCCGCCGCTGAAGGCCACCACGGCGCTGCTGTGGACCGGGCCGTTCCTGCTGCTGGCGATCGGTCTGCTGATCGGCTGGCGCGTCGTGCGCGCGCGCGCCACGGCCGCGCGGCCTGAGCCGCTGTCGGCCGCCGACCGCGAACGGGCCGAGCGCCTGCTGCGCGGCGAAGGAGATGCGCGATGAGCGGGTTCATCGTTGCCGCGGTGATCATGGTCGTCATCGGGCTGGCCTGGGTGGTGCCGCCGCTGCTGCGCGGCGGTGCGCGGGCGAAGGTCGACCGCACCGCAGTCAACCTCGGCATCCTCAAGGACCAGCTGGCCGAGCTGGAAGCCGAGCGCGTGCGCGGCACGATCGGCGAGGAGCAGTACGCCGCCACCAAGGCCGACCTGCAGCAGCGTGTGCTCGACGAAACGCAGGCCGAGCCGGTTGTCGAGGCGCCGCGGGCAACGCAGCTGGGCAAGCTGACGGCAGCAGCCATGGTGGTCGTCGTGCCCATCGTTGCGGCGCTGGCCTACGGGCGCTTCGGCGACCTGTCGGCATTCAATCCGCTGGCGCGCCAGGGTGCGGATGCCGCGCACGAGTTCAGCAAAGACGATCTCGCCAACATGACGCAGCGGCTCGCCGAGCGGCTGAAGAAGGAACCGGACAACGCCAATGGCTGGTCGACGCTGGCGCGCACCTACTACTCGATGGGCCGCTTCGCCGAGGCCTCTGCCGCCTTCGAGAAACTGGTCGAACTGGTGCCCGACGACGCGTCGGTGCTTGCCGACTATGCCGACGCCCTGGCAATGGCGCAGGGGCGCAGAATCGCCGGCAAGCCGATGGAGCTGATCAACCGCGCGCTGAAGATCGAACCGCTGCAGTGGAAGGCGCTGGCGATGGCCGGCACCGATGCGTTCGACCGCAAGGATTACAGGAGCGCGGTCGAGCTGTGGGAAAAGCTGCAGGCGTCCCTGCCTGCCGATGCGCCCATGAAGCAGCAGCTGGCTGGCAGCATCAACGAAGCGCGCCAGCGCGCGGGGATGCCGCAGGTCGCCGCGGCTTCGCCTCCGCCGGTTGCCGCCAAGCCCGCGGCGCCCGCGACTGAGGCCAAGCCGGCGGGAAATGCCGGTGCGGCGGCCACGGGGGGTCGTGTTGCCGGCACCGTATCGCTCAGCGCGCAGTTGCGCGCGAAGGTCGCGCCGGAAGACAGCGTGATCATCTTCGCCCGCCCTTCCGAAGGTTCGCGCATGCCGCTGGCACTGATCCGTGTGCAGGCGAAGGACCTGCCGAAGACATTCGCGCTCGACGACACGATGGCCATATCGCCTGATGCCAGGCTGTCGAACTTCGCGGAGGTCATCGTCGGCGCGCGGGTGTCGAAATCCGGCAGCCCGATGCCGCAGAAGGGTGACCTGGAAGGACTGTCCAAGCCGGTCAAGCTCGGCCGCGCCGACATCGCCATCACCATCGACACCGAACTTCGCTGAGGCGCCGAAGCAACGGCGAATGCGCCGGTCTGTTACGGCGGCTGTAACTCGATGCCTACCTCCAAGGAGGTAGGCGAAACGCGCCTTGACTCCGGTCAAGCGCGCTGTCTCTCTCCCTTCGAAACTTTCAGCATGTTGCGCTGCCGCCGCCGGTCGCGGCGGCGCCTGGCATCTGCAAGAAGCCGAAAGAGGGGAGTCCGACGATGTTGCGCTTTTCCGATCTGATCCTTCGTGCGTCCGCTGCGCTGGCGGCGGCCGTTTTCATCAGCATGGCGTCAGCGCCAGCCTCGGCGCAGGCGCCGGCACCTGCGCCGGCGAAGAAGGCACCGGCAGCCGCGAAGTTCGATGCCACTGGCTGCTTCGGCTGCCATGCGCCGGTCAAGGAGTTTCACGACTCCGGCAAGCACAAGGGACTGGCGTGCACCTCGTGCCACAGCGGCATCGAGAATCACCTCGGCAACCCGTCGGCGCGGCCGACGACGTCGACCGATCCCGCGACCTGCGGCGCCTGCCACAAAAACCAGTTCGACACCGCCTACCAGATGGACTGGCACCGCACCGGCCGCTTCGAGAAGAAGCAGATGACCGGGCCGTCTCCCAATCCGTCGTTCGACCTGCTGATGACGCCGCACGGGTTCACCCGCGAGCACAACCTGCCGCGCTCGCATGCCTTCATGGTGCTCGACCAGTTCGTGGTCGACCGCGGGTTCGGCGGTCGTTTCTCGCCGAAGGACAGCTGGCGCTACCTGTCGAAGGACGCCGGCAACTTCAAGGTCTGGGACGTCATCCAGGACAACTATCCCGACAACACCGACCAGAAGGTATTCAAGCCCGGCACCGCTGCGGCGGCGAACCCGGTGTGCGTGTCGTGCAAGACGCAGGACCACATCCTCGACTGGGCCTACATGGGTGACCCGGTGCCGGGCGCGAAGTGGAGCCGCTCGTCGAAGGTCGTCGAATTCGTGAAGTCGGTGAATCACGCCAACAACTGCATCTTCTGCCACGACCCGCACGCGGCCAAGCCGCGCATCGTGCGCGATGCACTGATCCAGGCACTGACGCGCAAGGACTTCCCGACGCTTTACTCGGAAGATCCGCGCAAGACCAAGTTCGAGGTCAAGGACATGGGCGTGCGCGGCTACACCCGCAAGATCGCAATGCTGGAGAGCTATGACTCCAAGCTGCAGTGCGCGCAGTGCCACGTCGAATACAACTGCAACCCCGGCATCGACCCGAAGACCGGCGCCGCGATCGGCATGGCCGACCAGCGCACCAACGTCTTCCCGCTGGTGGACGTCAGCAACATCACGAAGTTCTACGACAGCATCAACTTCCGCGACTTCCGCCACTTCCAGACCGGCGCGCTGCTGACCAAGATGCAGCACCCGGACGCCGAGGTGTTCTGGAACTCGAAGCACGACAAGGCGGGCGTGCAATGCTCGTCCTGCCACATGCCGAAGGTGACGGATGCGAAGACCAAGAAAACCTACACCTCGCACTGGCAGACCAATCCGAAGCAGTACATCAAGCAGACCTGCCTGACCTGCCACACGGACTGGAAAGAGGAGCAGGCGAAGTACGTGATCGAGTCGATGGCCTCGCACTACGCCGGCAAGGTGCGCAACGCCGAGTTCTGGCTGACGCAGCTGATCAACACCTTCGGCGAGGTGCAGGCGGCCGGCGTCACGCTCGACGACGCCGCCCTGAACGCGGCGCGCGCCAAGCACACCGAGGCGCATGCGAACTGGGAATGGTGGACGGCATCGAACGGCTCCGCCTTCCACAACCTGGACCAGGCCAAGGTGTCGCTGGCGCAGTCGGCGGCGGCCTCGCAGGAAGGCATCAAGATCCTGCGTGACGCGGTGGCGGCCAAGCGCAAGGCCGCGGCGGCTCCGGCGGCAGCCGCAGCGCCGGCAGCAGCGCCGCCGGCGGAAAAGAAGTAGCGCATAGCGAGCGTGGTCGCGGCGCGTAGGACGCAGTGACGATGACGGCGTTTGTCGCCGCCGCGGTTGCGCTGACGTTGCTGGCCATTGGCGCGGTCGTGTTCGGGCCGCGCCGCCAGCGGCAGGAAGCGAGCGACGTTTCTCAGGCGCGAACCAGCGCGGCGGTGCTGCGCCAGCAGCTCGCCGATCTCGAAGGCGAGCGGGCCCGGGGCCTGCTCGACGAAGTCGAGTTCGTGCGATCGCGCGAAGAACTGCAGCGCCGCTTGCTCGCTGAATCGGTACCTGCTGCGGCGGTGGCGGCGCAGAGCGGCAGGCGGCCGCGCCGTGTGCTGCTGGTCTATGCCGCTGCGCTGCCTGTGGCTGCAGTCCTGCTCTACCTTCAGTTCGGCCATCCGCAGCTGCTCGGTGCGCCGTCCGACGAACCGTTGCTGGCGGCGTCCGACGCGGCGGGCGAGGATGTCGACAAGCTGCTGGTGCAGCTCGAGGCGCACGTCGCCGCCACGCCTAATGACGCGCGCGCCTGGGTGATGCTGGCGCGGCTGCGCATGCAGCGCGACCAGTTCGCGCCCGCCGCGCTCGCCTATCAGCGTGCGCTCGAAGCATCGGCAAAGGTCGCCCGCGATCCACTGATCTGGTGCGAATACGCCGATGCGCTCGGCATGGCGCAGGGCGCGCGGCTGGCGGGCAAGCCGCGCGCGCTGATCGACAAGGCGCTGGCGCTCGATGCGGCGCATCCGCGCGCGCTGGAAATGGCCGGCAGTGCCGCCTACGAGGCCGGTGACTTCCGTGGCGCGGCCGGCTACTGGCAGCAGTTGTTGACGCTGCTGCCTGCCGATTCAGCCGAGCGCGCCGAGCTTGCCGCCGCCATCGCGCGCGCCGAGCGGCGCGCGAAGTTCAGCCTGCCGGCGTCCTAGCAGCCGCGCCGGATGCTGGTCCGGCGTCCTTTGCTGCGATCGTGCAGCGGCGACGGTGCTGCCAATTTCCCGGCGTTGGGACGCTCAATACTTCGTTGCTCCAGTTATGCGAACCTACGGTCTGACGCACGTGTTCGCGTGCGGGATCGACGGAGATAGGGATGGCTCGCCTCGATGCGGATGTCGTTGTCGTTGGCGCAGGGTTGTCGGGGCTGACGGCCGCATTCAGGCTGACGCGACAAGGCGTTGGCGTGGCGGTGATCGAGTCGGCCGCGCGGCCGGGCGGGGTGATCGGCTCGGTGCGGCGCGACGGCGCGCTTTACGAACGCGGGCCGAACAGCGGCCTGGACACGACGCCGCTGATCAACGAGCTGCTGGCGGACGCCGCCATCGCCGGCGAGCGCATCGATGCCAGCGCCGAGGCGGCCAGGCGCTACATCCTGCGCAACGGCGCGTTGTCGGCGCTGCCGACTTCGCCGCCTGCGTTCTTCGGCACGCCGCTGTTTTCCTGGAAGGCCAAGCTGGCGCTGCTGCGCGAACCCTTCGTCAAGCCGGCAGCCGCCGATGCCGAGGAGACCGTCGCCGCCTTCGTGCGGCGCCGCCTCGGCAACGAGTTCCTCGACTACGCCATAGAACCATTCGTGGCCGGCATCTACGCCGGCGATCCGGACAGGCTGTCGGTGCCGGCTGCCTTTCCGCGCCTCGCCGCGCTCGAGCAGAAGTACGGCAGCCTGATCCGCGGCCAGATCATGGGCGCGCGCGAGCGTAAGAAGAGCGCCGAGAAGGCCAAGAACGCGGCCGTCAGCTTTTCGTTCCGCGAAGGCATGCAGACGCTGACCGATGCGCTGGCGCGCGGCCTGCACATCGACTACGGCGTGCGCGCGGCGGGGCTGCGCCGCGAGGCTGACGGCACCTTCGTGCTCGAGTGCGAGCGCGGCGGCGAGCGCTTCGAACTGCGCGCGCGTTCCGTCGTGCTGGCGGTGCCGGCATACGAGGCGGCGCGCATCATCGGGCGCATCGCGGCGGAGGTGGTGCCGGCGCTCGAAGCGATCGTCTATCCGCCGGTCGCCACGGTGGCCAGCTGCTATCGGCGCGCCGACGTGGTCCACCCGCTCGATGGTTTCGGCTTCCTCGCGCCGCGCAAGGAGTCGCCGCCGATACTCGGCTGCCTGTTCTCCAGTTCGATGTTCAGCGGCCGCGCCGACGCGTCGACGGTGCTGCTCACCACCTTTGTCGGCGGAGTGCGCAGCGCACCGCTGGCGCTGAAATCGGAGGAGGAACTGGCTGCCAGCGTGTCCGCCGCCCTGCAGGGCTATCTGGGTGCGCAGCGGCCGCTGTGGCAGGTGGTGACGCGCTGGCCGCAGGCGATTCCGCAATACACGCTCGGTCACCTGCAGCGCATCGCCGCGGTCGAGCGGGTGGAGGCGGCGGTGCCGGGGCTGCGCTTCGGCGCCAACTGGCGTGGCGGCGTGTCAGTGGCCGACTGCATCAAGGCGGCGCACGCGACGGTCGAGGCGGTGCAGCAGTTCCTGCGCCTGCCGGCGCCGAGCGCTGCTTGATCGCGGTCAACGACGCCGCCCCCGGCCTTGCGCGACAGTGTTGCTGCGTGGGCTGCCTGCAGGCGTGAAGGAAGTGCAATGCTGCGAAGACTGACGATCCGTTCGTGCCGGGCTGTGGCGGTGCTGCTGGCGCTTGCGGTCGGCTCGCTGTGGGCGCAGACCGCGCCGGTGAAGGATGAGGTCTGCGTGAGCTGCCACGCCGAGCCGAGCGCGAAGTTCCACAGCCAGACGTCGCACAAGAAACTCTCCTGCGCCGCCTGTCATGTGGGTGGCACGGAACACGTTGCGGACACACGCGCGCGGCCGAAGATCGGCGGCGACCAGAAGCTGTGCGCCAGCTGCCACGAGGCGAAGAAGAAGCACGGCAGCGCGGATTAGGTCGCGCACGGATCAGTTCTCGCGCAGCGAGCGCCGGTACTGGATTGCCTCGGCCACGTGCGCGGTGGCCAGTTCGTCGGCGTCCTCGAGATCGGCGATCGTGCGAGCCACCTTCAGCACGCGGTGATAGGCGCGCGCCGACCAGCCGAGCCGGCTGCTGGCGGCGTGCAGCAACTGCCTGACTGCGCCTTCGGGCCGGCACAGGCGGTCGATGTCGGCGCCGGTCAGCATCGCGTTGGCACAGCCCTGCCGGCTTCTCGCGCGCCCGTGCGCGCGCAGCACCCGCTGCGCGACTCTTGCCGAGGTCTCGCCGCCGGGCAGATCGAGCAACTCCTGATCGGTGAGCGACGGGACCTCGACCCGCATGTCGATGCGGTCGAGCAGCGGGCCGCTGATGCGGTCCTGGTACTTGGCGACCAGCGCCGGCGTGCAACTGCAGGCGTGCGTGCGATGGCCGAAGTAGCCGCACGGGCACGGGTTCATTGCCGCGATCAGCTGGAAGCGGGCCGGGAAATCGACCTGCCGCGCAGCGCGCGAGATGGTGATGCGGCCGGATTCGAGCGGCTCGCGCATCACCTCGAGCACGTGCCGGTCAAACTCGGGCAACTCGTCGAGGAACAGCACGCCGCAATGCGCGAGCGAGATCTCGCCCGGCTTCGGCACGCTGCCACCACCAACCAGCGCGGCGCCGCTGGCCGAGTGGTGTGGGGCCCGGAAAACGCGCGTCGCCCAGCGCTGTGGCGCGAACTGGCCCTTCAGCGACAGCACCGCCGCCGACTCCAGCGCCTCGTCATCGGTCATCGGTGGCAGGATTCCGGGCAGCCGTTGCGCCAGCATCGACTTGCCGGTGCCGGGCGGGCCCACCATCAGCACGCTGTGCCCGCCGGCGGCGGCGATTTCGAGCGCGCGCTTGGCTGCCTGCTGGCCCTTCACCTCCGCCAGGTCGGGATAGGAAAGAACTGCGCCGGCCCCGGCCGGCCGGTGCTCGGCCAGCCGCGGCGCGCGCTCGTCGCCGGCATCGGCGGCGAGATGCGAGACGACCTGCAGCAGGTCGCGGGCAGCGAAGATCGGCACCGCGCCGACCAGCGCGGCTTCGTCGGCGCTTTCCCGGGGCAGCACGAAGCCGCGCCGGCCGGTCGACTGCGCGCTGCACGACACCGCGTAGGCCATTGCCAGCGCGCCGCGCACCGGCCGCAGTTCCCCGGACAACGACAGTTCGCCGGCAAATTCGTAGCGGTCGAGCGTGCGCGCGGGGATCTGGCCGCCGGCGGCGAGGATGCCGAGCGCAATCGGCAGGTCGAAGCGGCCCGACTCCTTCGGCAGTTCCGCCGGCGCCAGGTTGACGGTGATCCGCCGCGAGGGAAACTCGAAGCGGCAGTTCTGCAGGGCGGCGCGCACGCGCTCGCGCGCTTCCTTCACTTCGGTGTCGGGCAGGCCGACCAGCGTGAACGACGGCAGGCCGTTGGCCAGATGAACTTCGACCGTGACTTCCGGCGCCACCATCCCCGCCAGGCCGCGGCTGCGAACGACCGCAAATGTCATCGGGTCTCGACTCCTCTCAGCAGGGTCGCAGCAAGCCTGGCCCGATCCGGTCCAATGCCTCGCCAGCAGCCACGGGGCCGGACATGCAGGCTGGCGCGAGTCAGGTGCGGACGCTGGAGATCAGCGTATCGCCGCCCGCCCCGGCTTTGGTCATGCCCAGCCAGGAATATCGGACGGCGCCGATGACGCTTTTTCCCTTGCAAGCTGCGGACTCCTCGCCTTCGCCAGGCGAGGCGCCTTTGGGCAAGGCGAGTCGGCGTGCACAAGCAAGGCGTCGTTTTGCGACAATCCGATTAACTGGGCTGAAGGGCTGGTGTCCTCGTGTTGTTTCTTCTGCTGATCGTCCTGCTGGCCACCCTCGTGGCGGCGCTGCTCTGGCGGCATAACGAGACGCGCTCGCGCATCGAGCGCGACCGCGAGGAGCGGCGCGCCCGCACCGACCAGATGCTCGCCCGCGTCCTGCTCGGCGAAGATCGGGCAGAGCGGCACACGATCGGCGGCGGCCCCGTGACCGAGATCCTGCCGCCACCGGCGGCTCCGACTGCCCCGACCACGAGGACGGCCCCCGTCACCCAGCAGCCGGTCGACGTCGACTTCCTCCTCGAAGGCGAGCCCACTTCGATCGCCGAGCAGGCGCGTCACCAACTGGGGCGGCCGACCACGCTCATCTCCGGCCCGGGCGGCGAGTCGACGGCCGCGCGCGCGGAGAGCAGGCCGGCATCGCCACCGTTGTCGCTGCTCGAGGGCAAGATCGAAGTGCCGCTCGATGCGCTGGTCGTGGCGTGGTTCTCGGCGCGGGGCTATGTGATGAGGCGGGCGCCGGAATCGGCGCAGCCGATCCGCCTGCTGATGACCCACCGTGACGACCGTGCGCGAAGCTATGCGTTCTTCTTCGATCGCGGCCGGCTGCACGCGCAGCGCGCGGCGGAACTGCTCGAGAAGGTGCACGCCCTGGGCATGGCGAGGCTGCTGGTGGCCGCCGAGCACGGTGCCGACGCATCGGTCAACTCGACGCGGCTGCACGACGTGGTGGTGCTGGACTGGGTTTCGCTCGATCGAGAGATGAAGAAGCTCGACTTCAGCATCGCGGCGAAGCTGATTGCCATCGCCCGCACCCGACGCGGAGTTCTCGGCCTCGCTTGACCGCCGGGCGCGCATCCGGGCCGCGAAGCTACGCTCTGCGCAAGCGCCGGTTCGAGTCGCGCAAGTGGCCGTCGCCCGCACCGAGGCGGTTCAGCCGTCCGGCCGATCGTGCCCGTCGGAGCGCGCAAACGATAATCGGCAGGCGGTGGCGTGGCCGGCATCAAGCCCGCTGCTGGCGCAGATTGATGGCGGAGTCTCCGGTGCTTTCCTTCCTTTGCCGCCGGCGGTCGCTCAACGGCAACGCGCACATGCGCGACGCGCCATGACGCTCGCCTTCGTCACCCTGGTGGCTGTTGCCATCGGCCTGGCCTGCTGGGTGCTATGGCGAGCGGCTCGGCTTCGTCGCGAGGCGGAAAGCCGCGAGGCGCGCGTGCTCGAAGCGCTGTTCGTTTCGCGCCAGACCGCCGACGGCGGTGCCACCATCGATGTCGACAAGCTCTTCGGCGTCGCGCCTGCACCTACGAGCGCCGATGCGGTGCTGCGTGCCGTTGGGGTGCAGGCAGAGCTGATCGGCCTGCTGAACAAGCCGCTGTCCGAGCGACCGGTGGCCGAGACGTCGTCGGCGCAAGCGCCGATCCAGCGGCAAGGCTTGCCGGTCGATCGCCCTGCTGCGGATTCGACCGCCGCGGCTGCCGCGGCGGCGACGAAGAACGCAGCTGATATCCCGCCGGAAGCACCGGTCCCGGTGCGTGACCTGGTGCAGGTCTTCTACGAGGCGCGTGGTTTCCGCCCCGCGTCTGCGGATGCGTCGGCGCAACCGATCGAACTGGTGCTGGCGCACAAGGCGGATCCGCAGCGCGCTTACGCGTTCGCGCCGCTGGCCGAGGCGCCATCGGCGGCGGTGCTGCAGACGATCATCGACCGCGCGCGCCGCATCGGTCGCAAGCGCGTGCTGATCGCCGTCGAAGGCGCGATGACGCCGGACCTTGACCAGGAACTGCCAGCGCACCACCTGCGTGTGTTTGACCGCGCGGCGATCGATGCGCAGCTGTCGCGGCTCGATGCCGCCATTGCCGACAGGATCCGCGCCGCTGCCCGGCGGCGCGCTGGGCAGCGCCTCAGCGCCGGTTAGCCTCGACCAAAGCCGAGCCGCGCACCGGGACGTCAGTCCCGCTGCGACTCCAACTCGGCAAGCCGCTGTTCGAGATCCTGCAGCTTCTCGCGCGTCCGCGCCAGGACGCGCACCTGGGCGTCGAATTCCTCGCGCGTGACCAGTTCGAGCTGGGCGAACTGCTGCGACAGCAGCGCCTTCAAATTGCGCTGCAGGTCGGCGGCCGGCGTGCCCTCGATAAGCGACGCCAGTCGTTGCTGCAGGTCATCGAGCAGTGCGGCTTTTTCCATGGTCGGGGGGGCGTGCTCCGGAGAACTCCTCCTACGGGGGTGAAGTCTAGCTCTGCGGTCTAACGCCTCAGTCCGCACGATCGTGGTGCGCCCCTCGGCATCTAGCGCGACTCCGCACCAATCAAGTGCGATTTTGGCCTTCGGAGCGTGCAATCCGCGGCCCACGGGGGCTGGCACGGGTGTTGCAGTGAATCAATCGGCGTTTCATCGCTGGACCTCTGATCCCTTCCGTAAAGGAATGCACTCATGAAGACACTGCTCCGTTCATCGCTCCTGTTCGCCGTCGCGGCGCTGCCTCTCGCCGGCCACGCGCAAGACGCCAAGCCGGAACCCGACTTCACGCTGGCCGGCAATCTCACGATCGGCAGCGACTATCGCTTCCGCGGCTTCACCCAGACCGACTATCAGCCGGCCATCCAGGGCGGCATCGACTTCACGCACAAGTCCGGCTTCTATGTCGGCAACTGGAACTCCAACGTTTCGTCGGGCATCTACAACGGCTCGCCGATCGAGATGGACTTCTACGGCGGCTGGAAGACCACGTTCGACAATTTCGGCCTCGATGTCGGCGTCATCTACTACTACTACCCGGGCACGGGCGAATACAACCCGGACTTCAAGGCGAAGAACTTCGAGGCGTACATCGGCGGCTCGTACGGTCCGGTGTCGCTGAAGTACTTCTACTCGTTCACCGACTTCTTCGGGCTGAAGGGACCGGGCATCGACACGAAAGGCTCGCAGTACCTCGACCTGTCGGGAACTTTCGATGTTGGCAGCGGCTTCGGCATCGTCGCCCACGCCGGATACCAGAAGGTCAAGAACTACGAGAAGCTCGGCGGGCCGGACAACAACGTCTGGGACTACAAGCTCGGCGGCACGTGGGACATCCTCGGCTCCGGCTGGACGCTCGGTGCCTACTGGGTTGGCACCAGCGAAAAGAAATTCTTCATGACGGCGCAGAACCCGCCGGAGGGCGCCGGCAAGAGCAGCTTCCTGGCAACCATCGGCAAGACGTTCTAGGACCAGAGGGAAGACTCAATGAAACTCATCACCGCAATCATCAAGCCGTTCAAGCTTGACGAGGTGCGCGAGGCGCTGTCCGCCGTCGGCGTGCAGGGCGTCACCGTCACCGAGGTCAAGGGCTTT
>Ga0209253_10001776_pt1 | contig 18989 bp, 14 predicted proteins | sample FrelakmetBRP12BR_FD_187145 | JGI IMG/M metagenome (GOLD analysis project Ga0209253, IMG submission 187145) | Freshwater lake sediment microbial communities from the University of Notre Dame, USA, for methane emissions studies - BRP12 BR (SPAdes)... | ecosystem: Environmental > Aquatic >... | reverse complement strand
GGCGATCGCTTACGGCACGAAAATGGTCGGCGGCGTGACACCCGGTAAAGGCGGTCAAACGCATCTGAATCTGCCGGTGTTCAACACCGTGCGCGACGCGGTGCGCAACGCCGGAGCCGAGGCGAGCATGATCTATGTGCCGGCGGCATTTGCCGCGGATTCGATTCTTGAAGCAGCAGATGCCGGAATCAAGGTGATCGTGTGCATCACCGAGGGCATTCCGGTGCTCGATATGCTCAAGGTGAAAGCGGCGCTCAAGAATTATCCGGACGCCGTGCTCATCGGCCCGAACTGCCCGGGTGTCATCACGCCCGGTGAGTGCAAGATCGGCATCATGCCGGGCGCGATCCACAAGCCGGGTACGATCGGTATCGTGTCGCGCTCCGGCACGCTCACGTATGAAGCCGTGCACCAGACCACGCTCGCCGGTCTCGGCCAGAGCACCTGCGTTGGTATCGGCGGCGATCCGATTCACGGCATGGGCTTCATTGATTGCATTCGCCGCTTTCAAGACGACCCGCAGACCAAAGGCATCATTATGGTTGGCGAGATCGGTGGCCAGGAAGAAGAACAGGCCGCCGAGTTCATCAAGAAGCATGTCAGCAAGCCGGTGGTGGCCTACATCGCCGGCGTCACCGCGCCGCCCGGGCGGCGCATGGGCCATGCCGGTGCCGTGATCTCGGGCGGCAAGGGCACGGCGGACGAGAAATTCCGCGCGCTCGAAGCGGCCGGAGTGCATACCGTGCATTCGCCCACAGAGATGGGCGCGCGCATGCGCGAGGTGCTCAAGTAACATGAACTTCTTTCTTTCCTGATGGATACAAAACTCCATCTTGTCATCGCCCAGCGCAACCTGCTGGTCGGTGATGTCGCCGGCAATGCCGAGCGCGTGATTGCCGCGGCCAAGCAGGCGCGCGACCAGCTCAAGGCGCACGCCATTGTCTTTCCCGAACTGACGCTCACCAGCTACCCGCCCGAAGACCTGCTGCTGCGTCCGGCGCTCATCCTGCAGGTGGAAGAGGGTCTGCGGCGTATCGAGCACGAGGCGCGCGGCATTGACGTGATTCTCGGTCATCCGCAGCACGAGCATGGCCAGTTGTTTAATGCCGCTTCACTGCTGCGTGACGGGCGTGTGCACGCCACGTACCGCAAGCAGCTTCTGCCCAACTACAGCGTGTTCGACGAAAAGCGTTACTTCGCGCCCGGCCGCGCTGCCTGCGTGGTCGAGATCGGCGGCATTCCGGTCGGGCTCAGCATCTGCGAGGACGTGTGGCAGCCGGAGTCGGTGCGCCAGGCGGTCGACGCCGGTGCGCGCCTGCTGCTCACCCTGAATGCCTCGCCCTATCACATGGAAAAGGGCCGCGAGCGCGAATCCATCGCGCAGGCGCGTGCGCAGGAAACCGGCGTGCCCCTCGTCTATGTGAACCTGGTCGGCGGGCAGGATGAGCTGGTGTTCGACGGCGCGTCGTTCGTTGCCGACGCGCACGGCACGGTGACGCAGCGTTGTCCGGCGTTCGAGGAAGGTCTGTATCAGGTCGAGGTTGAGTATAAGAATGAAAAGGCTGTACCCAAGCCACAGCCGTTGCTGCCGAATTCTTCGCTGGAAGAGGAAATTTACCGTGCGCTGGTGCTAGGTGTACGCGATTATGTGAGCAAGAACCGCTTTCCGGGTGTTGCCATCGGCCTGTCCGGCGGTATCGACTCGGCGTTGACGCTGTGTATCGCCGTGGACGCACTCGGCGCGGAGCGCGTCGAGGTGCTGATGATGCCGTCGCGCTTCACCGCGACCATGAGTTTGGAAGACGCTGCCGCCCAGGCCAAGGCCATGGGCGTGACCTATCACAGCATCTCCATCGAGCCGATGTTCGAGGCGTTCATGGCGCAGTTGAAAGACGAGTTCAAGGGCCGGGCGCGCGACGTCACCGAGGAGAACATCCAGGCACGCATCCGCGGCACGCTGCTCATGGCGGTGTCGAACAAGACCGGCAAGATGGTGCTCACCACCGGCAACAAGAGCGAGATGGCCGTGGGCTACGCCACGCTTTACGGTGACATGGCCGGTGGCTACGGTGCGATCAAGGATGTGCTCAAGACCATGGTCTATCGGCTGGCGGAGTATAGAAACCGGATTCAGCCGGTGATCCCGCGCCGTGTGTTCGAACGCGCGCCCTCGGCCGAGCTGGCGCCCGACCAGAAGGACTCGGATTCGCTGCCACCCTACGACGTGCTTGACCCGATCCTGGAACGCTATGTGGAACGAGACCAGTCGCCGGAAGCTATCATCGCCGCCGGTTTTGATGCCGTCACCGTGCGGCGCGTAGCGGCCATGGTGGACCGCAATGAATACAAGCGCCGCCAGGCGACGCCCGGCGTGCGTATCACGCGCCGCGCCTTTGGCCGTGACCGGCGCTACCCGATCACGTCCGGCTACAAGGAGAAGTAGGGGCCGATCGAATAAAGGCTGCTTTCTTGCTCTCCCTCTCCCGCTTGCGGGAGACGACTGGATGGATGCAGGAGGTAGGGCAATGCAGGGAGCAATTGCCGAGGGATGGGGAGAGGGTGGCCAACGATGGCTACAAGGCTGCACTACTTGCAAATCCGCCCCTGCCCGGATAACTTCTTTCGTACAACAATCATTTACCAGGCCCGCCATGAAGAAGATCGAAGCCATCATCAAGCCTTTTAAGCTCGACGACGTGCGTGAGGCGCTGTCCGAGATCGGTGTTACCGGCATGACCGTGACCGAGGTCAAGGGCTTTGGCCGGCAGAAGGGCCACACCGAGCTTTACCGCGGCGCTGAGTACGTTGTGGATTTCCTGCCGAAGGTGAAGCTCGAACTGGTGGTGAAGGAAGATCAGCTGGAGCGCAGCATCGAGGCGATCAGCAACGCCGCGCGCACCGGAAAGATCGGCGACGGCAAGATCTTCGTCTATCCGGTCGAACAGGTGATCCGCATCCGCACTGGCGAAACCGGGCCGGAAGCCATTTGAAATCAGATACAAGATTCAAGAGACAAGATACAAGCAAACAGGTATTCGGTCGGTGGCCGTGAGCCGGAAAGCGGTTACCTTCACTTGAATCTTGGACTTTGTATCTTGTATCTGACGAATTACTTCCCCGTGTCCTTTGAGGCCTCGAGTTTTTTCAGGTAGTGGCTGGCCGGAAAGTTCTTCTCTAATACCCGGCGCGTGTCGTGCATGAGGTCCACCAGTCCCATCTCCCGGTAGGCCAGGGCCTGCAGGCCGAGCGCCTCTTCCACGGCCTGGGTACGCTGATAGTTCTCGATCACGTTCTTGGTGCGGTTCACGGTCGCGACATACGCGCCGCGCGAGAAATAATAGTTCGCGGCATGCAGTTCGCTCATCGCCATGGCGTTTTGCAGGCTGACCAGGCGCTTGCGGCTGTCCTCGGCGTACTTGCTCTGGGGGAAGCGCTGCGCGACTTCCTTGAAGGCGTCATAGGCCTCACGCAGGGCCTTGGGGTCACGCTTCGACGGATCGCCGGCGCCGAAGATATTTTCAAGAGAGCTGCGCTCTTCATCAAAGCTCGCCAGTCCCTTGAGGTAATACGCATAGTCCACGTGCGGATGCGTGGGGTGAGTGCGGAGAAAACGATTGGCGGCGGCAATGGCTGAGGCCATCTCGTCACTCTTGTAATAGGCGAAGGCGATTTCGAGCATGGCCTGCTCGGCATACGGACCATAGGGATAACGCGCTTCGAGTTTCTCGAAATGCTGGATGGCGGTGGTGTATTCCTTGTTTGCCAGCGCGGTCTTGCCTTCGGTATAAAGGCGCTGCGCCGACCAGCCCTTGGTCGGGTCTTCGTCCAGTGAGGCGCAGCCAGACAACACGAGAAGAAACAGAATCAGAATGGAAACCGGGAAACGCCGCATGCGAGGAGCTGACAAGGTGAGGATCGAGACAGCAAGCATACCTCGAACCCCTGACCGGGCGGAAGCCGGAAAACCGCTCCTGCGTTTCCGGCACTTCCGCCATCCCTGGCGGTCGGGGCGAACAGGGACGGATCAGACCACTACGTGAACACAGCTGAAGAAAAGCTTGCCGTTGTGCTCCCGGCCGATACCGCCGGCCTGCGCCTCGATCAGGCGCTGGCGCGACTCTTGCCGCAGCATTCGCGCGCCAGCCTGCAGCACTGGATCCGTGAGGCGCGCGTGCAGGTGGAAGGAAAGGCGCCGCGCGCCAGTTACAAGGTGCGTGGCGGCGAGCGCGTCGAGATTCTAATTCCCCAAGCGCCGGCCGGTGACTGGGAGGCAGAGGCGATCCCGCTCGACATCGTGTACGAAGACAACGACCTGCTGATCATCAACAAGCCCGCCGGTCTGGTGGTGCATCCCGGCGCCGGTAACCCGGAAGGCACAATGCTGAATGCGCTGCTGCACCATGTGCCGGCGCTCAACAAACTGGCGCGCGCCGGCATTGTGCACCGCCTCGACAAGGAGACCTCCGGCCTGCTGGTCGTTGCCAAGACTGAACAAGCGCGTCTTGACCTCATCGACCAGCTCAAGGAACGCACGCTCACGCGCGAGTACCTGGCATTGGTGCAGGGCCTGCTGGTCGCCGGCGGCACTGTGGATGCGCCGATCGGCCGGCATGCCCAGGTGCGCACGCGCATGTCTGTGAACGAGGGTGGCCGGCCGGCCGTCAGCCATTACCGCATCGAGAAAAAATACCGCGCGCACACGCTGCTGCGCGTCAAGCTCGAATCCGGCCGCACCCATCAGATACGCGTACACATGGCGCACCTCAAGCATCCGCTGGTGGGCGATCCGGTGTACGGCGGACGCTTGCATCTGCCCAAGGGCGCGAGCCCGGCGCTGATCGCCTCGTTGCAAGGCTTCAAACGCCAGGCGCTGCATGCCGCGCGCCTCGGGCTGGTGCATCCGGTGACTGGCAAGAACATGGAATGGGAATCACCGATGCCGGATGACATGCGGGCGTTGCTAAAGGTATTGGAGAAGGATGCGAAGGGATAGGGTAGATGGTTCTCATCCTCCCATGATTCTGGCGGGGATCCAGATTATATATTGGGTCGTGCGCCCCGAACCTGTCGAGGAACGAACGATTCGCTTAGTACAGGCCCGTCGTGGACGGTTGTGTCGGCCTAGCCAACACCATTTATATTTTCGGATCCCCGCCAGAATCATGCGGGGATGACGGCCAAGAGATCACCGCAGTCGATCCAACATACAATACCAACATGCCTGAATCGCAATTCATCCTCCCCGATTGGCCCGCGCCCGCCAACGTCCGCGCCGCCGTAACAACCCGCGCCGGCGGCGTGAGCCGTGGGCCGTACGACACCTTCAACCTCGCCATGCATGTCGGCGACGATCCGGCAATGGTGCACGAGAACCGCGCACGCTTGCGCGCCGCGCTGGCACTCCCGGTTGAGCCAACGTGGCTCAAGCAGGTGCATGGCGTGGTCGTGGTAGATGCCGCGCAGAGCGGACGTGAACCGGAGGCGGATGGCGCGTTTGCGACGCAGCCGGGCGCAGTGTGTGCGGTGCTTACGGCGGACTGTCTGCCGGTGCTGCTGTGCAATCGGGAAGGTACGAAAGTCGCGGCGCTGCATGCCGGTTGGCGCGGGCTCGCGGGCGGGGTGATCGAAGCCGGGGTGAAAGCCCTAGGAGTTCCAGGGAACGAGTTACTTGCCTGGCTTGGGCCTGCGATTGGACCAGCGAGCTTTGAAGTCGGGCTGGAGGTACACGCAGCCTTTGAGCAGCACAACACGCAGGCGGCACAGGCTTTCCGTGCCGCGCGTGAGGGCAAATACCTGGCGGATATATATCTGCTCGCGCGTCAGCGGCTCCAGCACCTCGGTGTCGCGGCGGTGTACGGCGGCGGGTTCTGCACGGTGACCGAGCGCACGCGCTTTTTCTCCTACCGGCGTGACGGTGCCACCGGCCGTATGGCCACGCTCATCTGGCTCGCTGACGGATGACGCTGCGCCCGGCCAGCGGGTATGATGCAGGCCCTGCCTGATCACTACAATTATTTCTCATGAGCCTGCTGGCCTGGATCATACTTTTTACCCTGCTGGGCGGAGTGCTCAGCGTGTTGGCTGCGGCGCTGTTTCTGCTGTTGCCGGAGCCGCAGCGTACGCGCGCGCTGCCGGCGATGGTGAGCTTTGCCATCGGCGCGCTGCTCGGCGCGGCGTTCCTGGCGGTGCTGCCGCATGCGCTCGCCGCTCCCGGCGTGCGCGACATGCACGCCATCACTGGTACGGTCCTGTTCGGCCTACTGGGTTTCTTCCTGCTTGAGAAGCTGGTGCTGTGGCGCCACTGCCATGCGCATGAATGCGAAGCACATGGAAGTGCGAGTGTCGCAATAGACAGGACGCCGGGAGCGACTGAGGCGCATGGAGCCACGCCGGAAGTGACTGAAACGCACGGCACGCAAGCCACACACAACCATGCCTCCGCGTCCGGCTATTTGATCCTGTTCGGCGATGGCGTGCACAACTTCGTGGACGGCGTGCTGATTGCGGCCGCCTTCCTGACCGACGTGCATCTCGGTGTGGTCACCGCGCTCGCGGTGGCGGCGCATGAGATTCCACAGGAAGTCGGCGACTTCGCCATCCTGCTGCACAGCGGTTTTACGCGTGGCAAGGCGCTGTTCTACAACGTGCTGGCGAGCCTGACCACGGTGATGGGCGGGGTGCTGGCGTACTTCTCGCTCGGCGTCGCGCAGGCGGCGCTGCCGTATGTGCTGGCGGTGGCGGCATCGAGCTTCATCTATATCGCGGTCGCTGACTTGATTCCAGGACTGCACAAGCGCCTCGAACCGCGCGTCACGCTCGAACAGGTGCTGTTGATCGGCGCCGGCGTATTCACGATCTACTTCACACACGCCGCCCTCCACTGAGTGGCAGGGAGGCGGCATGGCTGAATCGATGAAATGCAATGAGTACCTGCACATGCATTGCTTCCGCATCGCGACTGATTGCTAAGAACTCAGCGCAGACTTCTCAGTGGTGTACGGGAATGTAGTCGGTGGGGTTGATGCCGAATGTTCCGGACGGCAGCATATTCTTGATCTCGATCGGTTTTCCATTCGCGTCGTGTGTCACGGTCATGAGATCGAGGATGTTGGCCGGCGTGTAAGGCTTTTTCTCCGGTGACAGGATCAGCGCCACGCGTGGCCGCAGACGGCGCGCGCGATTGGCGGTGATCACGACACCGACGCTGCCGGTGCTCAGCTCCACAATGCTGCCAATCGGAAAAATACCCATGCACTGGATGAACTGTTCAGTCAACCACGGGTGGTAGGCCTTCTGGCGGCCCTCGTAGATGATCTTGAGGGCATCGGCGGCGGACAGGCTCAGGTGATAGGAGCGGTCGCTGGTGATGGCATCGTAGGTATCGGCGATGGCGCTGATCAGCCCAAATTCACCGATGTCGTCGCCGCGCAGACCGAAGGCGTAGCCGTTACCGTTGTAGCGCTCATGATGCCGGCCCACTACCTCAAGCGCGGCAGGCGGAATCCCTGCTGCGTTTTCCAGTATCTTGAGGCCGTTCGGTACGTGCAGCTTCATGATCTCGAATTCCTCGCGCGTGAGCGCCTCCGGCTTGTCGAGAATTTCGAGCGGCACATGCAGCTTGCCGATGTCGTGCAACAACGCGCCGAGGCCGAGAATGTTGAGTTTTTCCGGTCCGTAGCCGAGATGCCGACCGAGGGCGAGCGCCAGCACGCACACTCGCAGGCTGTGCAGTGCGGTGTATTCGTGCTTTTTCTTGAGATGCGTAAGCCAGACGAGTGCATCGGGATTGCGGATGACGCTCTCGGTCATCTGGCCGACCACTTTCTTGGCACGCGGGGTGTCGACACTGCGGCCGAGGCGCGCATCGTCAAGGATGACGTAAATGGTTTCGCGTGCACTGCGTTCAACCTCCACCGCCTGCTGCAGTTCCTCCTCTACCGGCGTCTGGTCGGTGTATCGGCTGGGCGGTATGCCGCTGTGTGGTATTTCCCGGCTGGAGGTTTCGGTGACGGCGAACTCTGTGGTCTTTTTTGTGATGATACGCGCTGCCGGGGGTGCGGCGGTCACGGGTTTCGTACGGCGTATGGCTGGTGACGCGAGCTCGTCGCCACTCAGCACATAGACGTACTGGCAGAGTGCACGCAGCTGCTGCAACTCTTCGTCGGTTTGAATCTCGAAACCCTGGAACATAAAGGGCGTTCCGAGCCAGGGGCGATCCAGCTCCGAAACGAACATCCCCTTGCGGAGGTCATGAACAACGACTTTTGTTTTCATGCATCTCGAAAGGGGCCGGCAAGGGTGTGGCCCTGAATGTGAATGTGTTTGTGCTTAAAATAAAGCCTAGCTGTTTTTGGGGCCTTGTACAACATAACGCCTTAAATGGCGTGACGGGTTGCAGGATTTCCCGGGACGGTCGGATCTGTCTGGCAGGGGTCGGTCAGTGGGGCAGGAAACGCAGTGACAGGTCGATGGCGCGCAGGTGTTTGGTCAGGCTGCCGACCGAGATGAAATCCACCCCGGTTTCGGCAACGGCACGAATGTTGTCGAGCGTGATTCCGCCCGAGGCCTCGAGTGTGGCCCTTCCGGCGGCTTCGCGGACCGCGGCGGTGAGCCGTTCGAGATCGAAGTTGTCGAGCAGGATGCGTGTGGCGCCGGCGCTCAATGCCTCGCGCAGCTGATCGAGATTCTCTACTTCAACCTCTACTGGGACACCCACCGATACGGCGGCGCGTGCCTGGGCGAGCGCGGCGGTCACCGAGCCGGCGGCGGCAATGTGATTCTCTTTGATGAGCACGGCGTCATACAGGCCAAGACGGTGGTTGTGCCCGCCGCCGCAGGTGACGGCGTATTTCTGCGCGCGCCGCAAACCGGGAATCGTCTTGCGCGTATCCAGCACCTTGGCGTGTGTGCCGCGCACCACGTCGACATAACGCGCCACGAGCGTCGCCGTGCCGGACAAGGTTTGCAGGAAGTTCAGCGCGCTGCGCTCGCCGGTGAGCAGGGCGCGTGCCGGTCCGTCGAGGTGGCAGAGTAACGCGTTGGTCGTGATGTGTTCGCCATCGTGTTTGAGCCAGGTAATTTGCACGCGTGCATCCAGCTGGCGGAATACCTCGTCGAACCAGGCCGTGCCGCACAGCACCGCGTCCTCGCGCGTCACCAGCTCGGCGTGCGCTTCCGCATCCGGCACCAGTTGCGCGGTGAGATCACCGGAACCGATGTCCTCGGCGAGCGCGCGTCGTACATCGTCTTCGATCAGCGCGCGTGGTGGCAGGGTGGGTGCGTTGACCATCAGGCCTTGCTCCGGCGGCGTGCGAAGTGTGCACCGTATCGTCCATAGAACCACTTCATCACGAATGGTGGCAACAGGGTGGTGAAGGCGATCACCAGCACCATGGCCGCATACACTTCGTTGGTAAAAATTTCCGAGGCGCGCCCCAACTCGGCGAAGATCAGTCCAACCTCGCCGCGCGGTACCATGGCGAGGCCGATGGCGATACGCGTGCGCAGGGTTTCGCGGATCAGGAACGCGGACAGCATCTTGCCGGCGACCGCCAGCACGAACAGCGCCAGCGAGAACGACCAGATGAACGGCGACGACCAGTCAATGGCGCGCATATTGAGCGACAGGCCGACCATGACAAAGAAGATCGGTGTGAACAGGTGGATGATCGGTCTCATCTCCACTTCCATACGGTGCGCGAACTTCGGGTCGGTGGAAATCGCGAGTCCCATGGGAAAGAAGAAACGCCGCGACAACGCGAGCCCCGCGGCGAAACCGCCGAGCAGCTCAGGTGCGCCCACGGCGTGCGCCAGCCAGGCGAAGAACAACACCAGCGCCACCACCGTGGTCGGTATCAGACCCGGGATCTGGCTGACGCGCGCAAAGCGCTTGATGACCTCGGCCATGAGCTTGGCGGCAAGCGGCGCGAGAATCATAAAGAGCGCCACAAACAACAGTACTTTCCCGGTGCCGATGATCTGCACGCCGCCGCTCACCGAGAACTCGTAAAGGAAGGCGAGTAGCACCACGCCCATGACGTCGTCCAGTACCGCTGCACCCAGCACGATCTGCGCCTCGGGGCTGCCCTGGCGCTTGAGGTCGGTGAGCACGCGCACGGTGATGCCGATGCTGGTGGCGGTGAGCGTGCCGCCGACGAACAGCGACACCAGCAGCACCTGGTCGAACAGGTAGTGGCTGACGCCATAACCGAACAGGAACGGCAACAGGAATCCGGCCATCGCCACGATCACCGGTTTCGCGCCGGTCTTCACCAGGCGCATGACATCGGTCTCCAGACCGACCTCGAACAGCAGCAGGATGATGCCGATCTCGGCGAGCAGCTTGATCACGGTCGAGGGTTCGATCCAGCCGAGCAGGCTTGGGCCGAGCAGAATACCGGCTAGCAGTTCGCCGATCACTGGCGGCGCCTGGAGGCGCGCGGCCAGCTCGCCGAGGATCCGCGCCGTCAGCAGGATGGTGAGCAGGATCAGAAAGAAGGTGTGGACTTCCATGAGGTCGCTCGCGGTATATTGCCTCGGAGTGTAGCGAAAACCGTATCGGAGCGCAGCGTGCTGGAGTGTGCTACGAGTCGTGGCCGGCCTGGTGAATGCCCTCGCGCACATTTACCTTCAGCAGCAGCAGCAGCCCGAGCACAAAGAACACGACGAGCGACAAAATCGCAATGCGATAGCTGCCGGTGAACTGCAGGGCGAGGCCAAAGAGCAGCGGCCCGAGCCAGCTGGTGCCCTTGTCGCTGATCTCATACAGGCCGAAGTATTCAGACTCCTGTCCCTTCGGGATCAGCCGCGAGAACAGGGAACGGCTGAGCGCCTGGCTGCCGCCGAGCACCATGGCGATCATGCCGGCCATGATGAAAAAATCGCGCGTGCTGTGGAGCAAGGCATAGGCATAGACCAGGACACCAATCCACAACAGCAGACTGATGGCGATAGCCGCTTTCGTGCCGATGGCCCGGGCGATGTATTTGAACAGGATCACGCCCGGGATGCCGACAAACTGCACCATCAGGATCGCCGTGGTGAGCGTGGCGATGCTGAGCCCCAGTTCCTCCTGGCCAAACACCGCCGCCAGGGCGATGACGGTCTGGATGCCGTCGTTATAGATCAGGAACGCCACCAGAAAGAGCAGCGCCTGTGGATGGGCGCGCACCTTGCCGAGCGTGTGGCGCAACTGCTTCAGTCCGACCGTCAGATAATGCTGCCCCGGTGGCAGGTGCTTGTGCGGTGCGCGTTGCCTGAGGTACCGAAGCGGAATGAGTGTGAACAGTGCCCACCACAGGCCAGCGGAAGCGAGATTGATGCGCACGGCCTGTTCGGTGCTCAGGCCCAGGTCGGCGGCCTTGGCGAAGAGCAGCAGGTTCAGGGCGAGCAGCAGGCCGCCGCCCAGATAACCCAGCGCCCAGCCCACGGACGAGACGTGGTCGCGTTCCTCCGGCAGGGCGATGTCGGGGAGAAAGGCGTTGTAAAAAACAATGGATGCACCGAAGCCCAGATTGGCCATGACAAACAGCATGCCGCCCAGCAGGTAATGCGTCCCTTGCAGGAAATACAGGCCCAGGGTGGCGAACGCGCCGACATAGGCAAACAGCGCAAACATGCGTTTCTTGTAATGCGAATAGTCGGCGATCGCACCGAGGAGTGGAAGCAGCAGCACCTGCAACAGCACCGAGAGGGACACGATATAGGGGAAGAACGCCTCGGCGGACACCTGGATGCCAAGCAGGTCAACGCGGCCGTGCGCATCGGCCGCCGCTCGGGTGACGGTGGTGAGATACGGGCCGATGAATACGGTGAGTACTGTGGTCGGGAAGGCGGAGTTCGCCCAGTCGTAGACATACCAGGCGCGCTGTTCGCGGCGGCGATCGCTGGTGGCTGGCATCTTTAATATATGCGCTGAGGTGGCGAGCTGAGTTATTGTAATGCCCAGTATGGCTTGCCATGTTACGCACCCAGAGACTCTCTGCCAAAGGGTATCGCGCCTGAACAACCGTATTGCACGCCATGGCCGGGTCACACCGATAGCGAGAGGTGCCGGTCTTGCCTGATTGGACTTGGCTCCTGATGCTCGGTGTGTTGCTGCTCGCCGCCGCGTGGGGCGGACGCCGGATCGTGCGTGCCGGCGACGCTGCCCAGGTCGCCGACTGGGGGCGCGGCTGGCTCAATACGCTCGATGGCCTGAACCGCATCTTCTGCCGGCGCTTTCATCGCCTGCGTACAGTGCATCTGCCATTGCCGAAGCACGGACCGGCACTGGTCGTGGCCAACCATGTCTCCGGGCTCGATCCGCTGCTGCTGATCGCTGCCAGCGAACGGCCGCTGCGTTTCATCATCGCGCGCGAGCAATACGAGCGCTTCGGCCTGAACTGGCTGTTGCACGCGGTCGGTTGCATCCCGCTGGACCGCGCCGCCAGCGCACACCGGGCGCTGGCGGCGGCGCGCCACGCCTTGCAGCACGGCGAGGTGGTGGCATTGTTCCCGCATGGCCGCATTCACCTCGATACGGAAGAGCCGGCACGCCTCAAGCCTGGCATTCTGCATCTCGCGAAGCTGTCCGGCGCACCGGTGTACCCGCTGCGCATCGAGGGCGTAAGTGGTGCGGGCCGCACGGTAAGCGCTGTGTTCCGCCGCTCCCGGGCCAGACTCACGGTTTTTCCGCACATCTATTATCAAGAGAACGCGCCTGACAGCCTGCTTGAGGCTCTCGGGCGGCGGCTCGGCCGGCATCCGCACTGAGAGAATCAACAGTGGGCCGACTCAGCCCGCTTGAAATGCGTTGTGCGTGCCCCATAAATTGGGTATATCGAATTTTATGTTGAGGTATTCGCATGCGCATGGACAAACTCACCACCAAGTTCCAGATGGCGCTGGCCGAGGCGCAGAGCCTGGCTGTGGGGCGCGATCACCAGTTCATCGAGCCGGCGCACCTCATGGTGGCGCTGCTCGATCAGGAGGGTGGAACCACGCGTCCGCTGCTCGCCAAGAGTGACGTCAATGCCAATGCCCTACGCTCCAAAATCGGCCAGCTGCTGGACCGCATGTCCTCAGTGGAAGGCAACGGCGGCGAGGTGCACGTCTCCAGCAGCCTGTCGAAACTCCTTAACCTCACCGACAAATATGCCCAGCAGCGCGGCGATGAGTACATCACGTCGGAGCTGTTTGTGCTCGCGGCGCTTGAGGATAAGGGCGAGCTCGGCCGGCTGCTGAAAGAGGCAGGTGTGTCGAAGGGCGGCATCGACAAGGCGATCGAGTCGCTGCGCGGCGGCCAGAAGGTGCAGGACGCCGGCGCCGAGGACCAGCGCCAGGCATTGCTGAAGTACACCATCGACCTCAACGAGCGCGCCGAGCAGGGCAAGCTCGATCCGGTGATCGGACGCGACGAAGAGATCCGGCGCGTGGTGCAGATTCTGCAGCGGCGCACCAAGAACAATCCGGTGCTGATCGGCGAGCCGGGTGTCGGCAAGACCGCGATTGTCGAGGGCTTGGCGCTGCGCATTGTGAACGGCGAAGTGCCGGAGGGCATCAAGGGCAAGCGCGTGCTGTCGCTCGACATGGGCGCACTCATTGCCGGCGCCAAGTTCCGTGGCGAGTTTGAGGAGCGGCTCAAGGCGGTGCTCAACGATCTGGCCAAGCAGGAGGGCCGGGTAATCCTGTTCATTGACGAACTGCACACCATGGTCGGCGCCGGCAAGGCCGAGGGCGCGATGGACGCCGGCAATATGCTCAAACCGGCGCTGGCGCGCGGCGAGCTGCACTGCGTCGGCGCCACCACGCTCGACGAGTATCGCAAGTACATCGAGAAAGATGCGGCGCTCGAACGCCGCTTCCAGAAGGTGCAGGTGGACGAGCCGAGCGTCGAAGACACCATCGCCATTCTGCGCGGCCTGAAAGAGAAATATGAGGTGCATCACGGCGTGGACATTACCGATCCGGCGATCGTTGCCGCTGCCACACTCTCGCACCGTTATATCACCGACCGCCAGTTGCCGGACAAGGCCATCGACCTGGTGGACGAGGCGGCGTCGCGCATCCGCATGGAGATCGACTCCAAGCCCGAAGTTATGGACAAGCTCGACCGCAAGCTCATCCAGCTCAAGATCGAGCGCGAGGCGCTGAAGAAAGAAACCGACGAGGCCACGAAGAAGCGCCTCGTGTTACTCGAAAGCGAGATCGCCAAGCTGCAGAAGGAATACTCCGACCTCGACGAGATCTGGAAGGTGGAGAAGGCCGCGGTGCACGGCTCCCAGCACATCAAGGAAGCGCTCGACCGCGTACGCCTCGAGCTTGAAACGGCGCGCCGCGCCGGTGACTTGGCGCGCATGTCCGAATTGCAGTACGGCCGCATTCCGGAGCTCGAGAAGCAGCTCGCCACAGCCGGCGCCCAGCAAGGCAAGGAGACGACGCTGCTGCGTACAGCCGTGACCGAGAATGAAATCGCAGAAGTCGTCTCGCGCTGGACCGGTATTCCCGTGTCGAAGATGCTGGAAGGCGAACGCGACAAGCTGCTGCGCATGGAAGAGGAATTAACCAAGCGCGTCATTGGCCAGGGAGAGGCAATCAAGGCGGTATCGAATGCCATCCGCCGTTCGCGCGCCGGGCTGTCTGATCCGAACCGGCCGAATGGCTCGTTCCTGTTTCTCGGCCCGACCGGTGTCGGCAAGACCGAGCTCACCAAGGCGCTCGCTGCGTTCCTGTTCGATACGGATGAGGCGATGGTGCGCATCGACATGTCCGAGTTTATGGAGAAGCATTCGGTGGCGCGACTCATCGGCGCGCCGCCGGGATACGTGGGTTACGAGGAGGGCGGTTATCTCACCGAGGCGGTGCGGCGCAAACCGTACAGCGTGGTCCTGCTGGATGAGGTCGAGAAGGCGCACCCCGAGGTGTTCAACGTACTCTTGCAGGTGCTGGACGACGGTCGCCTGACCGACGGTCAGGGCCGCACAGTGGATTTCCGCAACAGCGTCATTATCATGACCTCGAACCTCGGCTCGCAGACGATCCAGGAGATGGCCGGGGAGGAGAACTACGAGCGCATGAAAGCGGCGGTCATGGAGACCGTGTCCCAGCATTTCCGTCCAGAGTTCGTGAACCGTATCGACGACATCGTGGTGTTCCATCCGCTCGGGCGCGAGCAGTTGCACCGCATCACCGAAATCCAGGTCCGCTATCTGCGTGAACGCCTGGCGGCGCGCGACATGGGGTTCACGCTCACACCGGCGGCGCTCGACAAACTGGCCGAAGCCGGGTTCGATCCGGTGTACGGCGCGCGCCCGCTCAAGCGCGCCATCCAGCAACAGATCGAGAACCCGCTGGCGACGGAGATCCTGTCCGGCAAGTTTGACGCGGGCGATACGATCCTGGCGGATGTCGTGGACGGTACGATTGCCTTCGGCAAGGAAAAGGCGCGCAAGAAAGCCGCGGCCAGCTGAGGTGTTAATATTGTTGGAACTGCAGATGAACGCAGATAAACGCAGACGGGCTATCAAAAACCGGTTTACTGGCGGTTCTAATCTGCGTCTATCTGTGTTCATCTGTGGCGAACGATGTTGCCTGTATCTTCGCTCGATTCAGATTGTTTTCCCGGGTCATTGTCTTTAATATTCGCGCCAATGAGCACCGGAAGACGCAACGTTCCGGAGCGCCACGCAAATCCACAAGGCACCCCGCCCATGTCCATGTTCCGCCGCCTCAAGGCCCCATCCTCGCTCGGATTCGACAAGCTCGCGCATGATCTCGTGCACCGTCGCTACCGTTTCCGCCAGTTCGTCGGCGTCGGCTTTCTGTTCGTGCTCACCTTCCTCGGGCATCCGGGCGAGCTCGGCAATGCCGGGCGAACGATGTTCCTGGTCGGTGCGGTGTTCGCGCTGCTCGGCATGCTGGTGCGCCTGTGGGCCTCCGGCCATGTGAAGAAAGACAAGGTGCTGACCACCACCGGGCCCTATGGCTATGTGCGTCACCCGTTGTATGTCGGCAACCATCTCATCACCCTTGGCTTCTGCCTTGCCTCCGGATTGTGGTGGAGCTTTGCGGCATGGGCGGTGATCGGCCTGTTCTTCTACCCCGGCACGATTGCGCATGAAGACGAAGTGCTGCACCGCCTGTTCGGACAGTCCTGGGAGCGCTGGCGGGCCGTAACGCGCGCGCTCATCCCGCGGCTGACACCTTACCAGACCGGCGCGCAGGGCGAATGGTCGCTGGCCCAGAGCTGGCACAACGGCGAGCCGACCATCATGCTCGTCCTCGTTCTCTGCTTCGCCTATCTCGCACTCAGCTTTCGCTGAACCCGGGCATGCTCCGCGGCCTCGACGGTCTTTCCGAAGACACGCTGGCTCGCTGGACCGAAGACAGTCTCGCCACCGGCATGCATCGCCTCGCGCGCGGTTATCAGGGCCAAACGCTCCTCTTTCGGGACAATGACCGGCGCCTGGTGATCAAGGCCCCGGCGGGGCGCGGCATCCGTAAATGGATCTCCACGCTCATGCTGCGCCACGAGGCGCGCGTGTACGAACAGCTCATGGACTTTCCCGCCGCACCGCGCTGCTATGGCCTGCTGCGCAACCGCTATCTGGTGCTGGAGTACATCGAGGGCGCGCCCGCGCGCTATGCCGGGATCGCCGATCGCGAAGCGTTCTTTGTCGAGTTGCTGGAGCACATCAAGACATTGCACGCACGTGGTATCGCGCACAGCGATTTGCAGAAGAAGGACAACCTGCTGCTGGTGGACGGCCAGCATCCGTGCCTGCTCGACTTCGGTGCTGCCGTGATTCGCAAATCCGGGTTCGCGCCGTTCAACCACGTTCATTTCCGTTTCGCCGTGCGCCTCGATTTCAACCAGTGGGCCAAGCTCAAGTATCAGGGCCGCTTAGAGCACATGAGCGCGGCGGATCGGGTGTACTACCGGCGCACCCGAATTGAAAAACTGGCGCGCACCTTGAAGCGGCTGTGGCGCGCGCTTCGCGCTTGAGCCCGTTCCGTGCAAGACCCTTACGTTCTGTAGCGGTCGTAGTCTATAAGTAAATCCTGATTTACCATTCCCCACAGAATGTTCTATGGTTTATCATAGAATTTTCTGGTAGTTTGTCGTTCAAGCTATTGATATCAGAAGTGATGGGAGCAGCTAGGCACCGTATACAGGGATGGTGCGGTGTGTGGCGCTGGGTATAACAATAAACGGGCCAGGCACCAGAACCACTGTGACCGACAAATCCGACAACATCCTCCCCAGATCCAATCTTCGCTACTACGACAAGCGTAGTATCAACGAGGCATTCAATCAGTTCCTCGGCATCAAGAATGCCGACCGGCGCATCCTGAAGCGATTCCACAACACCCTGATCGAAGGCGCAGAGGAATTCGCCGAGATCTTTTATGCCTACCTCTTGGCCTATCCAACAACGGCCGAGATCCTGAAGCGCCATGAAGAGCGCGGTGGCGAGATCGCTGGCTTGGTGCGCACGCAGTTGCAACACCTCTGGAATTTTCTGTCCGGCACTACTGACGATAAATCAGCCGAGCGTCTCGCTCACGTCGGCGGACTGCACCAGCGTTTCGGAATCGAGCCGGTGTGGGTCATGGGCGCGTATCTGCTCTACTGGGACCACCTTCATACGCGCATGCAGAATAACGCGGCCATTTCCGAAGCCGAGAAATACCAACTCGAGGATGCCGTCACCAAGTTTCTGTTCCGCGACATGGGTCTCATGCTCGAAGGTTACTGGGATGCCGCCATAAAGGCGGTCGAAACCGAACACCGCCTGCTGGAGAACTTGCAGGAACAAGTGACGAACCTGTTGGCAAACTTGCCGCAGATGCTGTGGTCGGTAGACGTGGTGAGCAACCGACCACTGTATGTCAGCCCGTCAACGCGCAAGATTTGTAATCTCGATATCGAGATGCCCATTCCCTGTCTCGGCTGGACCGTGCCGGAGGACCGCGAGACCGTCAGGCTTGCCTGGAAGAAGGCACTGCTCGGTGAACAGGTTGAGGTGGAAAGCCGTGTGCACGCGCCGGGCGAGAACGTGCGCTGGTTCCGGCGCGTATTCCAGCCGTTCCGCGACGCGAGCGGCCGGGTGGTGCGTATCGACGGGCTGATGGAGGATGCGACCGATGCCAAGCTCACCATCGAGCGCCTGCACCATCTGGCCACGACCGACAGTCTTACCGGACTGCACAACCGTGCGCTGTTTCTCGATCGGCTGGATCAGGCCATTGCCTCGGCGCGCCGCAACAGCAGTCACCCGCATGTGGTGTTGATGCTCATGGACCTGAATCACTTCAAGGAGATCAACGATACCCTCGGTCATCCAGCCGGGGACACCATTCTGCGACTGGTGGCATTGCGTCTCAATGCTGTATTGCGTGATGCCGATACACTTGCGCGCCTCGGTGGCGACGAGTTCGCCATTCTTCTGCCGGATGTGAAGGACGGACGCAAGACCGCCGAAAAAGTTGCGCAGAATATTCTCGCCTGCTTTACGAAACCGTTCCCGCATGACGGGCAAGAGTTGTATCTCGGCGCTGGCATCGGGATTGCTGTTTTCCCCGAACATGGCGAGGAAGTGGATACGCTTATGAGCCGCGCGGATGTGGCGATGTACGGCGCCAAACACCGGGATATCGCGCATGTGTTCTACGATGCCGCCAGTGATCCGCATACCCCGGAACGCCTGCAACTCTCGGGAGAGCTGCGGCGCGCGATCGAGAATCAGGAGTTTGTATTGCATTACCAGCCACAGATCGATCTGCGCACGCGACGCGTGGTCGGTGTTGAGGCGCTGATCCGCTGGCAGCACCCGCAACGTGGTCTGGTGGAGCCGGATGAGTTTATTCCCATGGCGGAACGTCGTGGCCTCATCAACCCCATTACCGACTGGGTATTGTCTGAGGCGTTGAAACAGTGTCGGAAGTGGCGCCTTTCCGGTCATTCCCTGCGCGTCGCCGTGAATATGGCGGGTCGCAGCTTCCAGCAG
>Ga0209253_10001775_pt1 | contig 18992 bp, 11 predicted proteins | sample FrelakmetBRP12BR_FD_187145 | JGI IMG/M metagenome (GOLD analysis project Ga0209253, IMG submission 187145) | Freshwater lake sediment microbial communities from the University of Notre Dame, USA, for methane emissions studies - BRP12 BR (SPAdes)... | ecosystem: Environmental > Aquatic >... | reverse complement strand
TTGCGCAGTGCGCCGGATCGAGGTCCTCGCCGAGAACCTCGCGCACGAGGCGCTCTCCCGCGCGCCGCACGAGCGGACCGAGGCGGATCTCCTGCAAGCTGCGCTGCTCCCACAGGTTCGGGAACGTCTCGTGCACCTCGCCCCGCGCGACGATCGCGTCCCGCCCGTCGGCGACTACACCAACGTCGCCAGCGTCGGGCTCGCCATGATCGCGCTCGCGGGCGCGGTCGAGATCGGCCTGGTCGAGCGACCCGACGCCGTCGCCCGCCTGGCGGCGACGCTGGACACGCTCGACGGCCTCGAGACGCACGACGGCTTCTTCTACACCTACTACGACACGACCTCGCTCGAGCGCACCAGCCGCCTGCTCTCCTTCGTCGACACGTCCTGGCTGGCGGCGGGGCTGATCGTCGCGCGGCAGAGCTTCCCGGAGGTCGCGGGCCGCCTGACCGCGATGCTGGAGCGCATCGACTGGCGGCTGTTCTACGACCCGCGCGCGGGACGCATGGTCCACGGCTGGTGGGTCGACCCCGGCGGGCCCTCCATCTACCACTACGGCGTGCTCTACGCCGAGTCGCGGCTCGGCAGCCTGATCGCCATCGGCACGGGCGACGTGCCCGAGGAGCACTGGTTCCGCATGGTGCGCACGTTTCCGCCGGCGTGCGGCTGGCAGACACAGGTGCCGGTCGACCGGCGCCGCGAGGTCGTCCGGGGCCACGAGTTCTTCGGCGGGCACTACGTGTGGGAGGGCGTCCCGTACGTGCCGTCGTGGGGCGGCAGCATGTTCGAGGCGCTGATGCCGACCCTGGTGCTCGACGAGCCGCGCCTGGTCCCCGCCAGCCTCGGCGCCAACGGCCGCGCGCACGTGCTCGTGCAGCGCCGCTGGGCGACCGCTCGCCTCGGGCTGCCCGTCTGGGGCCTCTCGCCCAGCATGCGGCCGGACGGCGACGGCTACGGCGAGTACGGGGTGCACGTGCTCGGCTCCCTCGGGTACGGCCCGGGCGCGATCGCGCCGCACGCCTCGGCGCTGGCGCTGGCCGTCGACCCCGAGGCCGCGCTCGCCAACCTGCGGGCGATCGCGACCCGCTTCGACACGTACGGCGAGTGGGGCCTGTACGACGCCCTCGACCCGTTGCGCGGCACCGTCGCCCGCAGCTACCTGACGCTCGATCAGGCCATGACCTTCATCGCGCTGGCCAACCACTTGTGCGGCGGCTGCGTCCAGGCGCGCTTCGCCGCCGACCCCGTCGTCGCCCGCGCGCTGCCGGTGGTCACGGCCGAGCGCTTCTTCGAGTGAGCGGCGCATGGCGCGCCTCGAGCTGGAGCACGTCGACAAGACCTTCCCGGACGGCACCCGCGCCGTGGCGGACGTGACCCTGTCGATCGCGGACGGCGAGCTGCTGGTCCTGGTCGGCCCGTCGGGCTGCGGCAAGTCGACGCTGCTGCGGCTGGTGGCCGGCCTCGACACCGCCACCGGCGGCACCATCCGCATCGACGGCCGCGTGGTGAACGCGGTGCGGCCCCAGGACCGCAACGTCGCCATGGTGTTCCAGGACTACGCGCTCTACCCGCACCTGAGCGCGCGCCGGAACCTCGAGTTCCCGCTGCGCATGCGGCGGCTCGGGCGGCGCGAGGTGGCCGCACGCGTCGAGCGCGTCGCCGCGCTGCTCGAGATCGGCCACCTGCTCGAGCGGCTGCCGAAGCAGCTCTCGGGCGGGCAGCGCCAGCGCGTGGCGATGGGCCGCGCGCTGGTGCGCGAGCCGGCCGCGTTCCTGCTCGACGAGCCGCTCTCGAACCTCGACCCCAGGCTGCGCGTGCAGGTCCGCGCCGAGATCCGGGAGCTGCAGGCGCGCACGCGCACGACCATGGTCTACGTCACGCACGACCAGGTGGAGGCGATGACGCTCGGCCATCGCGTCGCCGTGCTGCAGGCCGGCGTGCTGCAGCAGGTGGCGGCGCCGCGTGCGCTCTACGCCGCGCCCGCGAACCTCGCGGTCGCGGGCTTCATCGGCAGCCCGCCGATGAACCTCTTCCCGGCGCGGTTCGCGCGCGTGGACGGCGAGCGGATCGGCCTCGAGCTCGGCACGCGCGTCGTCGTGCTGCCCGAGCCCCCGGCCAGCGCCGTGACGGCGCGCGGCTGGACCGCGGGACTGCGGCCGGAGGCGATCCGCCTCGCCGCCGCCGGCGAGGCGGCCGACGCGGTGTGCGCGCGCGTCGAGCACGTCGAGCCGGTGGGGCACGAGACGCTGGTGCACCTCGCCGTGGACTGCGACGGCACACCGCTGCGGCTGGTGGCACGCCTCGCCGGCATGCCGGTGCTGGCGACGGGCGACGCGGTCGCGCTGCGCGTCGACGGTGCGCACGTGCTGCTGTTCGACGCCGAGGGACGGCTGGTGTCGTAGAGCCGCTGGCCCGACGCGGCGACACGACGTGACCGCACAGCACCTGCTCGGCGGCAGCGAGTGGCGCTGGGCGACAGGGCCACGCCAGGAAACCCGGCTGGATGCGGCGGGCCGAAGTCTGGTATCGAAGCACGATGCGGGCGCGTCCTTGGGACGTCCGGCCCGCGAGGAGAGCATGATGCAGACGTCGGCAGCCTTCGAGATCGCGCCCGTCGCGCACTGCGCCGCCCCCGCGAGAACGACGCGCCCCCGCTCGGCGGACGACGCCTCGGCCGCCGCCGCGGCGACCCGGAAGCCTCCTCTCGGCCTGCGCGCGGCGGGCCCGGCGGTCTCGCTGGCGCTGCTCGTCGCGCTGGCGAGTCCCGCGCTCGGAAAGCACCCGGACGGGGACAAGGGCCACGGCGCTCCGCCCGCGGTCCAGTGCGGCCGGCCGCCAGCCTCGGACGGCGATGCCTGCGACGACGGGAACCCGTGCACCCAGACGGACACCTGTTCGGGTGGCGTCTGCCTGGGCGGGAACCCGAAGCTGTGCGCCCCGCGCGACCAGTGCCACATCGCCGGCACCTGCGACCCGCAGACCGGGTCGTGCTCGAACCCTCCGAAGCGCAACGGCTCGAGCTGCGACGACGGCGACCGCTGCACGCAGACCGACTCCTGCCAGGCCGGTGTCTGTGCCGGCGCCGATCCGGTCGCCTGCACCGCCAGCGACCAGTGCCACCTGGCCGGCCGCTGCGATCCCGCGACCGGCCGCTGCTCGAACCCCGGGAAGCCGGACGACAGCCCGTGCAGCGACGGCAACGCATGCACCCTCGCGGACACCTGCCAGGACGGCGCCTGCAGCCCCGGCCGCCCGAAGGCCTGCCAGGCGCTCGACCAGTGTCACGCCGCCGGCACGTGCGACCCGGCCAGCGGCGCCTGCAGCAACCCGCCAAAGCCCGACGAGACCGCGTGCAACGACGGCAACGGCTGCACGCTCGGTGATGTTTGTCGCGGCGGCTCGTGCAGGGCCGGCGCGCCGAAGACCTGCCGGGCGCTCGATCAGTGCCACGTTCCCGGCACCTGCTCGCCGGCGACCGGCTCGTGCTCGAACCCTCCGAAGTCCGACGGCGCGGCCTGCGACGACGGCAGCGTCTGCACACGGCGCGATGCCTGCCAGGCCGGCGTCTGCACCGGCGCCGAGCCGGTCGTCTGCACCGTCAGGGACCAGTGCCAAGTGCCGGGCGCCTGCGACCCCCGCACCGGCCTCTGCTCGGACCCCCAGCGAGCGAGCGGCACCCCGTGCAACGACGGCGACCCGTGCACCCTCGACGACATCTGCCAGACCGGTGCCTGCCGCCCGGGCCGCCCGAAGGCCTGCCAGGCGCTCGACCAGTGCCACGACGCCGGGACCTGCGACCCGGCTTCGGGGGTCTGCTCGGACCCAGCCAAGCCCGACGGCGTCGCCTGCGACGACGCCGACCTCTGCACCACGATCGACCGCTGCGTGGGCGGCGTCTGCCTGGGCAGTCCGCTCGACTGTGACGACGGCATCGGCTGCACCGACGACCCCTGCCGGGAGGGACTCTGCGAGCACGTCCCGAGGGACGACCGCTGCGCCGCCGGGGACTCCTGCGCGGCCGTCGTCTGCCGCCCGGACTTCCCCCTGGCCGACGTCAGCACCGGGTGTGCGCTGGGTCGGGCGAGGCCCGACGGCGACGCGTGCGAGGAGGACCGCGACCCCTGCACCGACGACCGTTGCCGACGCGGCGTCTGCACGCACGACGACGTCCGCAACCGCCCGAGCTGCGATCCCGTGACCGGGGCGTACAGCCGCGCGCTGGACCTCCTCGACGCCAGCACGGCCCTCGAGGCTGCCATCGCCGCGTCTCTGACGGACGGCGGCACCATCGGAGCCCGTTCGCAGCTCGCCGGGGGCCTGGCGGGGTTTGCCGGCGACCTCGAGGCGGTCGTGCGCACGCTGAGCGGCCGCGCGACGGTGGACGACGCCGGGGAGGCGGTGGCGACGGGCCGGGCGCGGGCAGCGCTGGAGATCGCCTCGGCGCTCCCGCCGCGCGTGCGCACGATGCTCGGCGTGCTCCGGAGCGCCCGCCGCGCCGAGGAGGTGCCGCGCGGCTCCGCGCGGCAGCTCACCCGGGAGGTGAGGAGCCTGCTGGCGGGGTCGAGAGCGCTCGAACGGACGCTGCGGCAGATCCAGCGCGTCAGCCGGCTGCTCGCCAGGGGGCTGGAGCGGTGAGCGCGCCGTGCCCCCCGGCGGGCGGTCCCGCGAGCAGGACACCGCGGCCGCTCGTCCCGTGGCGGGCGGGCAGTAGGGGTCCCGCCGGCGCGAGCGGTCTGCCGGCGCCCGTCTACGGTCCTCGCCGCATGCCGCGGTTCGCGAACGTGTCCCACAGCCAGCGGGCGATCTCCTTCACCTCGTCCTCCGCATAGGGGAAGGGCGGCATGAGGCCGAACCGCTCGATGGCATGCGCGGGCATGGCCGACCTCTCCTTCGACGGCGCGGCGACCCAGCGCGCCACCGCCTGGGCGAAGTCCTCGCGACCCGGATGGGTCGCGGAGTAGTGCATCACGATGCCCATGCCCGGCGGCGCCTTCGTCGGCGGCGGATACAGGGGGTGGCAGAGCGCGCACCGCGTCTGCCACAGCTCCTCGCCACGGGACGGCTTCTGCTCCTCCGCGCGGAGAGCCGTCGCGACGCACAGCCCCGGGAGCAGCCCGAGCATGACCGACCGTAGGACGAGACCCATGCCACCTCCCTGGCTCTCTCCTGACCCGGTCACGCGGGCGCGGCAAGGGGGGAGGATGCCGGCATGCAGCGCCCGCCGGGTCACGCGGGCGCCGGGACCGACGGCAGGCCCGCGAGCGCCATGGCCAGCTCGGCCTCGTCGTACTGCTGGTCGACCAGCTTGCCTGACAGGTAGTCGGCATACGCCTGCATGTCGAAGTGGCCGTGGCCGCAGAGGTTGAACAGGATCGCGCGCGACACACCCTCCTCGCGGCAGCGCAGCGCCTCGTCGATCGCGCCCTTCACCGCGTGGTTCGCCTCCGGCGCCGGCACGATGCCCTCGCAGCGCGCGAACTCGATGCCCGCCGCGAAGCACTCCGTCTGCGCGTAGGCCACCGCGTCGATCAGCCCGAGCTGCTTCACGTGGCTCACCAGCGGCGCCATGCCGTGGTAGCGCAGCCCGCCGGCGTGGAACCCCGGCGGCGTGAAGGTCGAGCCGAGCGTGTGCATCCGGGTGAGCGGCGTCAGGTGCGCGGTGTCGCCGAAGTCGTAGGCGTAGCGGCCGCGCGTCAGCGACGGACAGGCCGAGGGCTCCACCGCGACCAGGCGCACCCGCCGCCCGCCGCGCAGCTGCGCTCCCAGGAACGGGAACACGATCCCTGCGAAGTTGGAGCCGCCGCCCGTGCAGCCGACGATCACGTCGGGCCAGTCGTCCGCCAGCTCCATCTGCGCCATTGCCTCGAGGCCGACCACGGTCTGGTGCAGCAGGACGTGGTTCAGCACCGAGCCGAGCGCGTACTTCGTGTCGTCGCGCCGCGCCGCCACCTCGACCGCCTCCGAGATCGCGATGCCGAGGCTGCCCGGGTGGTGCGCGTCCTTCGCGAGGATCGCGCGGCCCGCCTCGGTCTCCGCCGACGGCGATGCCACGCAGCGCGCGCCGTAGGTCTCCATCAGGGCGCGCCGGTACGGCTTCTGGTCGTACGAGACGCGCACCATGAACACCTGCACCTCGAGACCGAACAGCCGGCCCGCGAAGGCCAGCGACGAGCCCCACTGCCCGGCGCCGGTCTCGGTGGCGAGCCGGCGGACGCCGGCCTCGCGGTTGTAGAAGGCCTGCGCCACCGCGGTGTTCGGCTTGTGGCTGCCCGCCGGCGAGACGCCCTCGTACTTGTAGTAGATGCGCGCCGGCGTCCCCAGCACGCGCTCCAGCCGCCGCGCGCGGAAGAGCGGCGAGGGCCGCCATTGGCGGTAGATCTGGCGCACCGGCTCCGGGATGTCGATCTCGCGGGCGGTGGCCACCTCCTGCTCGATCAGCGCCGGCGGGAACAGCGGCGCCAGGTCGTCGGGGCCGACCGGATCCAGCGTGCCGGGATGCAGGACCGGCGGGGGCGGTACGGCCAGATCCGCGATCAGGTTGTACCAGCGCCGGGGCAGGCGGGACTCGTCGAGCAGGTACTTCACGTCGTCGGTCATCCGTCCAGGATACTGCGACGCGAAGCTCTTGCCACGCGGACGGCCGTGCTCAGCCGGCGGTGGAGTCCTGGCGCTCCCCGCCGCCCACGAGGTATCGGTCGGCGATCTCGACGGCCAGCCGCTGGAGGTCCGGGGACGAGGTCAGGACGTCGATGAAACGCTCCCAGCGGGGCAGGTCGGCCTCACCCAGCTCGTAGAGGAGCTTCGCGCCCTTTACGTCGCGCCCCTGCAGGCGCGTGTCGCCGAGGGCCAGCAGCCGCTCGCGGGGTAGCGGGATGCCGCCGATGGCGCACACGCGCACCGCGTCCGCGATGCGCTGGCGCTCCATCAGGCGGTCGACGAGCCGCTCCCAGTCGGCGGGCCGCACGGCGCCGGCGTTGCGGACGAAGAGGTGCATGGCGGTGTCGAGGAAGCCGCGCGCGAGATACCGCCGGGCGATGAGCAGCTGGGAGGACGGAGTCGGCGTCATCGACCGGACACCTCGCAACGGCCGTGCCGCCACCGGCCGCCCGTCCGCGCGCGGGCCCCGTCCGGTGAGTGTGCCACCGCCGGCACGCCCGCCCGCACAGTGACCCGCCCGCGCGGGCGACCGCCGTGCGCGGTGCGCGCCATGGCGCCGCGCGAGGCGGGGGGTGTCAGTCCGTGGAGGCCGGCGGCGTCGCCGCCGCGGCGGCCGCGCCGCCCTGGAAGAACGCCGCGATCCGCTCCCGCTCCGCCTCGACGTCCTGCCGCCCCAGCTCGACCAGCCGCCCGCAGAACTCCGAATCGAAGAGCAGGTAGCTCACCAACTCGGTCACCGACGCGTCCGAGCCGAGACCGCGCATGAGGTAGCGGACCACGGCCGGAATCCGGTGCGACAGCTCCGCCGCGAGCTGGCGGACCGTCAGCGACGGCCGCAGCCACAGCACGTCGATCAGCCGGAACCCGCCGCCCTCGGGTTCGGGGTAGCGCAGGATGCTCGCGTTCACGCGCTCGCTGTGATCGACGTCCACCTCGATCGCATCCAGCATCACCGCGTCCAGCAATACACCGGCGATCTGGGCGATGGTCGGCGTCTCGAGCGAGGTCGCCCGCACGCCGACCGGGGGCGGCCCGCTCACGCCGATCGCGATGATGCGCTCGGCGCCGAGGTTGATGGCCGGGCTCAGCGGCGCCGTGTTGCGGATCGAGCCGTCGCCGAAGTGCCGCCCCCCGATCTGCACCGAGGGAAAGAAGACGGGGATCGCGCTCGACGCCAGCAGGTGCTCGACGCGGATGGGGGTGCGCTCGATGCTCCAGCGCCGCCGTGTCCAGGTCGGCAGGTCCGCTCGCCCGTGCAGGAAGATGACGCCGTTGGCGCTGTGCAGGTCGGTCGCGATCAGGGCGATCGCGTCGAGCCACCCCGCCTCGACGTTCTCGGCGATGCGCGAGAAGGGCACCCGGTCGTTCAGGAGCACGCGCAGGGGCGCGGTGTCGAGCAGCGACTTCGGCTGCGTCTGCCGCGTGATCCCGCCGAACGAGAGGTCCCAGGCCCAGCGGATGCCGATCCGGCCGAGCGAGCCCAGGTCGGTGCGGTACACCTGGCCGGCCTCGATGTTCCGCCACACCTGCTCGAGGCGCTCGACGCCGGTCGCGAAGTCGTCGGCCCACGCGGCCAGCGCCGCCGTGTTGATGGAGCCGGCGCTGGAGCCGATCAACACGTCGATGCCCGAGCGGCCGGAGGGCAGGAAGCCGTGGTCGACCAGGCCCCGCAGCACGCCAACCTGGTAGGCTCCGCGCGCGCCGCCGCCCGACAGGACCAGCGCCGTGCGCCCCTTCTCAGGCATTGCCGCGGGATCCGACAGCGCCGTGCAACATGGAGCGCGAGTCGTTACGCCTTCTGCGCCCTGCGTCAAGAGGTGCCGGCGACCGGTTTTCTCTGCCGCCGTCGTGCGTACACTGAGCGCCGACCGCTCTGCCATGCCGACCCGCACGTCCCTCGCCTCCCTTGCCGCCCTGCGGGCGCTCCTCGCCCTCGCGCTGGCCGCCCTGTTCGCCGCCGAGGCCCGGGCCGCCCGCTTCACCGTCTGCACGTTCAGCTTCAACAGCCCGGACGAGCTGGCGGTGTTCCGCGCGCGGCTGCCGCCCGCCGATTTCGACGTCGTCGACCTGACCCCCGCGCTGCTCCCGACCCAGACGGCACATGCCGCCCGGGCCGAACGCGAGGGCAAGCGGGCGCCCGATTCGCCCTGGCTGCTCGAGCTCTGCCGGCCCGCGCTGCGCTGCGACGTCGTGGTCCACTCCGCGGAGTTCGCCGGGCGCTTCTTCGGTGCGTACGGCGCCTCGCTCAGCCTCCAGGACATGGAGGAGGCGTCCTGCCAGCCTCGCTGCGCCGGCCTCTTCAGCACCCCCCGGGAGGTCTTCCTGCTGGCCTGCAACACGCTGGCGACGAAAGACCAGGACAGCCGGACCCCGCGCGAGTACCTCGAGATCCTGCTCGAGCACGGCTTCGACCGCTCCAGCGCCGAGCGCGCCGTCGAGATGCGCTACGGGCCGCTCGGGCCGAGCTTCCGCGAGTCGCTGCGGCGCGCGTTCGCCGGCGTGCCACGCATCTACGGCTTCACGTCGGTGGCGCCGCACGGCGAGTACAGCGCGCCGCGGCTCGAGCGCTACTTCCGCGCCAAGGGAGACTACGCGAGCTGGCTCGCGCTCGCGGGGCGCAGCGAGACGCCCAACCGCGAGCTGCTGGCGGCGTTCGCGGGGACCGATCTGGTGCAGATCCCCGGGCTGCGGCCGTCCGACCCGGGCGCCGCCGACCGCGACCGCATCTGCGCGCTCTACGACGAACGCCGTGGCCTCCCGGAGCGGATGCGCATCGTGCAGCAGCTGATGGCGCGCGAGGACTTCCTCGCGTTCGTCCCCACCATGGAGGTCTTCTTCAACCGCCACCCGGCGCAGCTCCTGCAGGGCGAGGCGCGGCAGGTGTTCCTCGCCATGCAGGCGCGCGAGGACGCGCGCAGCCGGGTCCTCGAGCTCGTGCGCGACCTCGGGGTCTCCACCAGCAGGCTCGAGCTGGCGCACCTCGCCCACCACCTCGAGTGGATGACGGCCGACGAGTTCCGGGCGCTGGCGGTCGACTCGGCGATGCAGCTGCTGGCGCAGCCGCTCACCTCGGAGGCCGTCGACATCGTCTGCGAGATCAGCAAGCACCAGCCCATCGGCGACGCGATCGTGCTCGACGACCTGCCGGAGAAGACCTTCCGGGAGCCGGAGGGCATCCGCATGGTGGACTGCCTTCGCCCGGCGGATCGGCGCGTGAGCGAGCGGCTCCTCGCGGCCCTCGACGATCTGGACGTGACCGTCCGCCTGTGGGCCGCCTACGCGCTCTCGCACCGCATGCCGCTCGACGAGGCGACGATGGTCCGGCTGGCGAGACACCTGCGCGCCGAGCCGGCGGAGCTGCGCGAGCGGCTGGCCTGGATGTTCCGCATGCAGAGCCCGCTCTCCGACACCGTCCGTCGTGCCGTCGCGCGGCACGACCCGCGGCTGGCCGAGCAGCTGGCCGGCCTCGAGAAGTCGTCGCAAGCCGGTGGAGCCCGCCCGCGTGGGCGGCGCGGTCGGGAGCCATGAGGCGCCGGCGCTGCGCCACGAACGTCAGTACCGCAGCTCGACCTCGGCCGGGACGGCGTCGACCGCGAGCGCGTCCCGCTGCAGCGCCGCGACGGGACGCCCGTCGACGGTCGCAGCGACGATGGGCCGGTCGAGCGGCGACGTGATCACGATCCGGCCCGGGGGCACGACCAGGTCGCCCCCGAGCCACACGCGCACGGCGTCGGGCCCGGCGGACTGCATGGTGTAGTCCAGCACGCCCCAGTGCGTCGGCAGCCGCCGCACGCCGACGCCCGCCGCCAGCCACGACGGCTTCACCCCGGCCGCGAGCACCAGCGCCTGATCGGCTTCGCGCTCGAACGCCAGCAGAGCGCGCACCGACTGCACGAAGCCCGCGCCCACCCAGGTGTGCGGCATGTCGCCGATGAAGCGGGGCAGCGTGCGGTCGCGCCAGACGACTTCGGCCCACGCGTTCCACGCCGCCGGCCGCCGGCCCGCCATCATCAGGTCGAGCAGCGCGTGCGCGCGCTCGCGCCAGCCGAGCTGCAGGAACGTGCCCACGTTGCGCAGCTCGTAGGGCGAGTAGGCCTCCCCTCCCCAGACGCCGGCGATCCGCGTCTCGATCTCCTCCCAGTAGCGCTCGTAGGTCCGCCGCACGGCATCCGCCGGCAGGCGCTCCAGCTCGCCGCCCGGGACGATGGCGATGCTGGTCGAGGTGGGATCGAAATCGCCCAGCTCGACCGAGCCCGGCAGGTAGTCGAGCCCACGTTCCGCCATCGTCGCCTCCAACGAGGCGAGCAGCGTGGCACGGAAGTCGTCCCGCAGCCGCGCGAAGCGCTCCGCGTGCTCGTCGTCGCCGACGACCGCCGCGAGCGCGGCGGCGTCCTTGAGCCCGCGCAGCGCGAAGAAGTCGTCCCAGTACGAGTGCACGGGACGCCCGGAATAGCCCTCGTGGCTGATCGACTCGGGCAGGAGGCCGAAGTAGGCGCGCTGCTCCGGCGTGCGCCACGCGGGCGTCATCCGCTCGGCGCGCAGCCGCTCGACGTGCTCGACGGCGCGCACCACGTTCGGCCACAGCTCCTGCACGAGGCGCGCGTCGCGGGCGTAGCGGTAGTACTCGCCGAGCGCGTAGACGAAGGCGCCCTCGGCGTCGTGCTCCGGGGTCCAGTCGGGACCGCGGGCGTCGATGCAGCAGGGGATGCGGCCGTCCGGAGCCTGGTGGCGGGCGTACCAGCGCAGGAAGCGCCGCACCTCGGGAGCGAGCCCCATCTGCAACAGGGCTTCCGAGCTCATGGCGCCGTCGCGGATCCACGAGCGCGCGTAGGTGCGCGAGCCGGGCTGCAGCGCCGCACCGTCGCGGTTCACGAGGATGTAGGCCACCGTCGACCTGGCCGTTTGCGCCAGCGACGCCGCCTCGGGCGGCAGCAGCAGCTCGACGGGGCCCAGCCTCCGGCGCCACCCGCGCTCGACCTCCGCCTGCAGCGCCGCGACGCCGGCGACGGTGCCGGCCGGCAGCGGTTCCGGCGAGAGTCCGTGCAGCGGCACCGCCAGCGCCACCTCCCCGGCGGCGCCCGGCGAGAGGCTGAAGTCGTACGCCAGCGCGCCAGACGCAAAGCCGAACGGATCCGACACCTCGGCCTGCTCCGGCGTCTCCCCGAGCACCAGGAACTCGCCGATCCGGCCGTCCTCGAAGGTCGCGGCGCCGAAGGACGCCGGCGGCCCGAGCGGCACGATCGCGCGCCGACGGTCGACCCACACGGCGCGGCCGTCGAAGCGCAGCTCGTGGACGCTGGCGACCCCGCCCTGGATGTTGAGCGCCTGCCAGGGCGGGAGGACCTGGAACGGTCGGACGGCGAGGAACAGCCGCGGGTGCATGCGCCGGCCGCCGTGATTCTCCACGCGGTAGCGGAGGTACAGCGTCGCCGCCCCGCGCTCGCCGGCCACGAACGCCGTGACGCGGAGCCCGAGGCCGCCGCGGCGCCACTCGACCGTCGGCACGGGGAGAACGCCGTCGGCCAGCTCCTGGCGGATCTCGACATCGTGCCAGGTGACGAGGCTGCCCCGGGTGTAGAGGAACGGCTCGACCGAGAACGCGCGCCCGACCTCCACCATCCCCTCCTCGTTGACCAGCGCCTCCTCGCTGTCGCGGTCGAGCCCCACGACGGTCCAGTACGTCTGCTCGCCGCGGAGGTACTTCGGGTACCAGCCCGGCGGGGCCTCGCGAGCGATCGCCGCGAAGAACGCGTTCGGCGACTCCGAGAACTCGACCGGCTCGACGGCCACGTCGGCGACGCCGAAGCCGCGGCCACGGCTGCTCCCCTCGAGCGCCAGGCGCACGTAGCGCGACTCGGCGTCGGGCGTGTAGACGTAGTCGCGGCCGCCCGTGCCAGTCGAGGTGCGGTGGACGGTCCTCCACTCGTTCCCGTCGGACGACGCCTGCACCTCGTAGGCAACCGCGTAATCGACCGCATCCCAGTCGATCGCGAAGCCGCCGTATTCGCGCGCGCGGCCGAAGTCGAGCTGCAGCCACTGCGGCCCTGGCTGGGGCGCGCTCTTCCAGCCCGTGGCCGGCGACCCGTCGGCGACCCGCGCGGGCTCGAAGCCCGGCCGGAAGCTCGAGGCCGACACCGCGGGCACCTGCCCGTCCGGCACCGCCGGCTCCCGCGGCTCGAGCACGAGGCGGTCGACCCAGAAGGTGCCGGCGCCGCCCGCGCCGCCATTGAGCGCGATCTCGACGGCACGCGCCTCGCGCGGCCCACCGCCGTTCCTCGGGCCCCAGGCATGGAGCAGGCGCGAGCGGCGCACGACCATCGGTTGCCAGGCGGGCGCGAAGGCGAAGTCGGGATAGCGGCGCCACCAGACGTTCTCGGCGCCGTCCACCACCTTGAACTCGAGCGTCGCCCGCGGGGCCTCTCCGCGCAGCCGGAAGGAGAAGGCGAAGTTCCCGGGCAGCGCCAGGTCCACCGTCTTGCGCAGGATGACGAAGCTGCCGGCCCTCCCCATGTCGTAGTCGACGCGGATCGCCGAACCGTGCTCGCCGGCCTCGCAGGTCACCAGGGCGCGGGAGCCGGGCGCCGCGGACACGCTCCAGCCCTCGAGGGTCAGGGCGTCGCCGATCCGGACGGGCGCCGCGGGCGGCACGGGCTCGGCGGACGACACGAGCTCGGCGGGCGACACGGCCTCGGCGTGCGCCCCGGACCCGATCGGCGGGCCGGCGAGCGCGAGCGCGAGCGCGCAGATCCGCGCAAGGCTCGCGCCCCGCATGCCTCACCCCTTCACGCCGCCGCCGGTGATGCCGGCGACGTACCAGCGCTGCAGCGCGAGGAAGAGCACGACCACGGGCAGCACCGTCAGGACCGCGCCCGCCATCATCAGCTCGGTGTCCTGCACGTGCTCGCCGACGAGGTTCGCGAGCGCCACGGGCAGCGTGTAGCGCTTCTCGTCGGCCAGCACGACGAGCGGCCAGATGAAGTCGTTCCACGAGCCCATGAAGGTGAAGACGCCGAGCGTGACCAGGATCGGCGTGCTGAGCGGCAGCGCCACGCGCGCGAACACGCCGAGCTCGCCGGCGCCGTCGACGCGGGCGGCGTCGAGGATGCCGTCGGGAATGCCGCGGGCGTACTGGCGCACGAGGAAGATGCCGAAGACGCTCGCCATGCCGGGCACGATCACGCCGAGCCAGGTGTCGACCAGCCCGAGCGCGCGCATCAGCAGGAAGAGCGGCAGCATCGCCACCTGCCCGGGCACGACGAGCGCGCCCAGCAGCAGGTGGAACAGGCGCTCGCGGCCCGGGAAGGGCAGCTTCGCGAAGGCGTAGCCGGCCAGCGTGTTGCAGGCGAGCGCGATCGCGGTGGTGGTCGCCGCGACGCCCGCGCTGACCGCGAGGTGGCGCCCGATGTCGAGGCGCGCGAACAGCGCGCGGTAGTGCTCGAGGGTGGGCGCGCTCGGCCACAGGCGCAGCGGCAGCGCGCTCGCCTCCCCGGGCGGCATGAACGACGCCGCCACCATCCACGCGAGCGGCAGCAGCGTGAGCGCGGCGGCCGCGAGCAGCGCGGCGTGCACGGCGGCGACGGCGGCCACCCGCCTCATCGCGCGTCCCCGCGCGGCGGCTCGGCCGCGAGGCTCCGGCGCTGGAGCCGGAGCTGCACGGCCGACACCGCGAGGATGATCGCCAGCAGCACGAACGCCAGCGCCGAGCCGTAGCCCATGTTCCACCAGCGGAACCCCTCCTCGTACATCAGGAGCACGACGCTGAGGGTCGCGTCGGCCGGGCCGCCCTGCGTCATCACGTACGGTTCGGCGAAGAGCTGCAGGTAGCCGATCGTCGTGATCACGCCGACGAAGAGGAAGGTCGGCGCCAGCATCGGCACGGTGACGTGGCGGAAGGCCTGCCACCAGCCCGCGCCGTCGAGCCGGGCCGCTTCGTAGAGCCGCTCCGGGATGGCCTGCAGGCCGGCGACGAAGACCAGCATGTTGAAACCGAAGTTCTTCCAGACGGCGAGCAGGACCAGCGCCGGCAGCGCCCAGGCGGGGTCGCCGAGCCAGTCGACCGGGGAGACGCCGACCGCCGCCAGCAGCTGGTTCAGGAGCCCGTGGCGCGGGTGGTAGAGGTAGCGCCAGACGACCGCGACGGCGACCAGGGTGGTGACCACCGGCAGGAAGAGGATGGTGCGGAAGACGGCCCGGCCGCACACGACCTTCGCGTCGACCAGCAGCGCGGCAGCCAGCGACACGCCGATCGAGAGCGGGCCGGCCACGGCGACGAACCAGAGCGTGTTGCCGAGCGCGGTGCGCACGCGCGGGTCGTGGAGCAGCCGCAGGTAGTTCGTCGCGCCGACCACGCGCAGCTGGCGCGGATCGGCCACCGTGTAGACGTCGAAGTCGGTGAAGCCGAGCAGCAGCGCCGCGGCGACCGGCAGCAGGAAGAACACCGCGAGCAGGGCGAGCGCCGGCGCGACGAAGGCCCAGCCGGCGCGTGCCTGGCCGGTCACGCCACGCCTCCGCCCGGCGCCCGTCCGCGCCGCCGGCTCAACGCGCGGCCGCGCCGCAGCCGGCGCCGAGCCAACGGCGCTTCTCCAGGATCGCGTCGACCTCGGCGTCGAGGGCCGCGAGCGCGTCGTCGACGGACCGATGGCCGCGCACGGCCGCTTCCGCCTGCTGCGTCAGCTTGCCCGCGATCCGCTCCCACTCGGGAATCTTCGGGGTCGCGCGCACGGATTGCAACTGCTCCCAGAACGCCCGCACGCGCGGCTCCTCGGCCAGCCGAGCCATCTCCCATGCGCGTTTGCGCGCCGGCAGGTCGCCGGTCAGCTCGTGCAGGCGAACCTGCTGGGCGGGCTCGGCCAGGAACTCGATCAGCCGCCACGCCGCGTCGGCCCGCGGGGAGCCACGCACGAGCGCCAGGCTCGCGCCGCCGGCGAGCGAAGGACCGGGCCCCGCGGCGGCGGCCTCCTCCGGGTCGGCCGCGGTGGCCGGCTCCGCGGCCACGGGCATCGGCGCCGTCGCCCAGCGGCCCTCGAGCCCGGGCGGCAGGCGGCGGGCGAATTCGCCCAGGTTCCACGGCCCGGTGAGCGCGAAGGCCAGGTCGCCCCGGGCGAAATCCTGGTACAGGTTCGCGGCCAGGGCGGCGCCGCCGAGCGGCGCCAGGCCGCGCCGGAAGAGGTCGACGTAGAAGGCGAGCGCGGCGCGGAAGGCCGGGTTGCGGAAGTCGCCCCGGCAGTCGCCGTCGCGCAGCAGGGCGGCACCGCGCGCGAAGGCCAGGATCACCAGCGGCTGCCAGTCGGCGAGCGGGAGCAGGATCGCGAAGCGGTCGGGACCGCCGCCACGCTTCACCGCCGCCATCGCGTCGAGCCAGGCGGCCCACGTGCGCGGCGGCCCGGGGTACCCCGCCTCCGCGAGCAGGTCGGTGCGGTAGAACAGCAGCCGGGTGTCGACGTACCAGGGCAGCCCCCAGGTCCGCCCGTCGATCACGTTGGTGTCGAGGATGCCCGGGAACCAGTCGGCGCGGTCGGCGGTCGCCGAGGCCGCGATGCGCTCGTCCAGCGCCTCGAGCGCGCCGAGCACCACCAGCTCGGGCAGCCAGGTGTTACCGGCCTGGATCACGTCCGGCATGGCGCCGCCGACGAAGGCCGTGAGCAGCTTCTCGTGCGCCGCGCTCCAGGGGATGCGCTGCACGTCCACGGCGAGGCCGGGATGGCGGCGCTCGAACTCCGGGACCAGCGCCGCCACCACCTCGCCCTCGCGCCCCATCGCCCAGAGTCGCACCGTGCCGGCGTCGCGGCCGCCGCCGCAGGCGGCGACGGCGGCCAGCAGCAGCGCCGAGACCGCACGGGCCGCGGCGCGCCGGCCCGGGACGCGCGTCACGCCGGCGGCGCTGCGGCGACGCCCCCCGGGCGGCCCCAGCGTGCGGCGCGCTCGCGGTCCTCGATCGCCCACACCCGCACGTGCAGCGCGTCGGTCGCCTGCGGGTCGAGCAGCAGCACGCGGCGCTCGCCCGCTCCGAGCGCGGCCGGGCCCTCGGCGAGCGCCTTCGCGACCAGCGCCTCGCGCCCGGCGCGGATCGCGGGGTGGAGCCGGCGCGGGCCGCGCAGCAGGACGCGGTGGACCGCGTTCAGCGCCGGGTCGACGACGGCGCGGACGAACCCCGAGCGCTCGGGCGCCGGCACGGCCGCCGCGCGGCGCTCGGCGGCCGCCAGCTCGGCGACGAGGTCGCGCAGCTCCTGGGGCGGGTCGTGCTCCTCGGGGATCAGGAAGAGCCCGAGGCGCCGCGCCAGGTCGCCGAGCCCGACCCGGCTCAGCACCACCGACGAGGGGATCGACAGGATGAGCGCGCCGATGATCGGCGTGACCCACCAGAAGTAGCCCGGGTTCAGCCAGTAGAGGCCGGCGCCCCAGGCGCTGGCGACGATCGAGTCGAGCGCGTGGTGGCGGTTCGCCTCGAGCCAGCTGGTCTCGGCGTCCTCGCGCGAGCCCGACTTCCAGGCGACCGTGCGGCCGATCAGGTTGGTCAGCACGAAGCGGGTGTGGAACACCATGCGGATCGGCGCGAGCAGGCTCGAGACGACGATCTCGATCAGCACCGAGAGCGTCAGGCGGACGACGCCGCCGAACTGCCGCGCCTGGCGGCTGCGGAAGACGATGAGCAGGATGCTCAGCAGCTTCGGCAGGAAGAGGAGGATGCCGGTCACGGCGAGCAGCGAGTAGGCCCACTCGGGCCGCCACACCGGCCACTCGGGAAACAGGCTGCGGCCGTGCGGAAAGTACTCCGGCTCGCGGATCGCCTGGTCGATCGCCTCGACCGTGGAGAGGCTCAAGAACGCGAACCAGAGCACGGCCGAGACGTAGGAGAACACGCCGTTCAGGAAGAGCGCGCGGTGCGCGCCGAACAACCCCTCGGTGGGGAGCAGCCGCAGGTGCTGCAGGTTGCCCTGGCACCACCGGCGATCGCGCTTCATCTCCTCGAGCAGGGTGGAGGGCACCTCCTCCCAGCTGCCGCCGAGGTCGTAGGCGAGCCAGATGCTCCATCCCGCGCGGCCCATCAGCGCCGCCTCGACGAAGTCGTGGCTCAGGATCTCGCCGCCGAGCGGCTCGCGGCCCGACAGCCGCGGCAGCCCGCAGTGCGCCATGAAGGGGGCGACGCGGATGATCGTGTTGTGCCCCCAGTACTGCCCGTCGCCCAGCTGCCACCAGTGCAGCCCGGCGGCGAACATCGGCCCGTACACCCGGCTCGAGAACTGCTGCACGCGCGCGAACAGCGAGCGGCGGTTCACGGCCGTGGGCGCCGTCTGGATCATGCCCACGTGCGGGTGCGCGTCCATCAGCTCGACCAGGCGCAGGATGGTGGAGCCGGCCATCACGCTGTCGGCGTCGAGCGTGACCATGTAGCGGTAGCGCGCGCCCCAGCGGCGGCAGAAGTCGGAGACGTTGCCGCTCTTGCGCTCGATGCGGATGCGGCGCCGGCGGTAGAAGATCCGGCCGAAACCCCGCACCTCGCGGCACCAGCGGAACCACGCCTCCTCCTCCTGCATCGCCACGTCGGGGTCGGCGGTGTCGCTCAGGATGAAGACGTGGAAGCGCTCGGCGGCGCCGGCGCGCTCGAGCGAGCGGTGGATGGCCGCCAGGCCGGCGAACACCCGGTCCACCGGCTCGTTGCAGATCGGCATCAGGATGGCGATCGGCCCCGGCTCGGGGCGCTCGGCGGGTGGGACCTCGGGGTCGCCGGCCGCGCGCCCCGTGATCGCGAAGCGGTCGCGGCCGCGCAGGACGATGAAGAAGCCGAACAGCGCCGTCCAGAAGCCGATCGAGACCCAGCCGAAGAGCACGCCGAAGAAGACGACGATGGCCAGCTCGAGCCAGGTCTGTCCCTGCTGCGGCAGCACCTCGACCATGAACAGGCTGGCGATGGTGGTGGGCACGAGCACGAGCCCCACCAGGAGCGTCCGGCGGAGATGCGCGGCGCGCGTCCAGCGGAACGTGCGCCGCATCTGGCGCAGCGGGCTACCCCACAGCGCCTGCTCGGCCCGGCCCTCGGCGCGCGCTTCGCGCGCCTCGCGCAGGCGGCCGAAGGGCCAGCGGTGGACGGGCTCGTAGCCCATCGGGCGCCGGGAGAGTGGCGGCGCGACCGGCAGCGCGCCGTCGCCGGCGGTGCCGGCCACGGCGCGATCGAGCCGCCAGCGCAGGAAGGCGTCCTCGGGCTCGCCGGGCGCCTCGCCGACCACGAGCGCGCGCAGCGCGTCCAGCGTCTCGACGATCGCGTCGCTCTCCGGCGTCCACGGCCGCGCCGCCGCCTGCGCAACCGCCTCGCGCGCCAGCGTCGAGCGCTGCGGCTC
>Ga0209253_10001774_pt1 | contig 19005 bp, 20 predicted proteins | sample FrelakmetBRP12BR_FD_187145 | JGI IMG/M metagenome (GOLD analysis project Ga0209253, IMG submission 187145) | Freshwater lake sediment microbial communities from the University of Notre Dame, USA, for methane emissions studies - BRP12 BR (SPAdes)... | ecosystem: Environmental > Aquatic >... | reverse complement strand
TCGTCGACTACGGCGAATCGTTGAATTGGATGCAACGTGATTGCCTTATAGGGACAATTTGTCACGCATAATCCACATTTGGAGCATCTCTCTTCGTCTACGATGGCTTTTTCCATCCGCATTTTATATTCTCCTGGTCTCATGATGATACTTGCTGAGGAAGCTGCTCCTTTTGCTTGCATTATGGTTTCTGCTATTGATTTGGGTCCTTGCGATGCACCCGCGAGCGAAATTCCTACCGTATTCGTATCCACGGGATTCAATCGTGCATGATATTCCTTGAAGAATCCATCGGGACTGCGTTCCAGTTTGAGTTTCTCGTTGAGGATTTCGATTCCACGTGCAGGTTCCATCGCTGATGATAGGATCACCATATCGAATGCGTGTTCCTTCATTTCAGAGCAATCTTCTAGCATATCTTGCATGTAAACCTTGAGATTATGCGTTTCAGGGTCTTCTTGTATACGTGGGATGGATGCTTTGACGAATTTTACCCCATATTTCCTACTTTCGAGGTAATATTCTTCATAGGCTTTCCCACCCGCGCGTATGTCTATGAACGCTACCGTTACATCAATATTGGCATCATGTTGCTTGATCAGTTTCGTGTTTTTGATCGAGATGAGACAACATACTCCACTGGAACAGTGTTTGTTCCTTTTCAGATCCCGAGATCCCACGCATTGGATGAATAGAATCTTATGGGGATGTTTCCCATCGGACGGTCGGATGAGGTCTCCATAGGTCGGTCCATTTGGAGCAAGTATTCGCTCCAATTCCAGCTGAGTTATAACATTTGGATATTCTCCATAACCGAGATATCCCTCCTGGCGGAATTCGTCCCAACCCGTGGCAACGATTATCGTGCCAACCTTGAGTTTCTCGATTTTGTCAGTATCATCGAAATTGACTGCTTTCAATTCACATACTTCCTGACAGAGACCGCATTTGATGCATTTATCCATGTCTATTTGCGCAACCATTGGCACCGCTTGAGCGAATGCAACATAAATTGCTTTTCGTGTTCCCAGTTTTTGATCGAATTCGGATGCACTATACGCAGGACAAACATCCACACAGGCACCACATCCGTTACAATCGCTAGTTGTGTATTTAGCACGTTGCCTTACTTCCACTTCGAAGTTGCCGACGAAACCTGAGACACTTTGCACTTCAGCAAGCGTTTTAAGGTGGATGTTTTTGTTCCGATTGACCTCGAGCATAAGCGGACCAAGTATTCATATACTGCAGTCGTCTGTTGGGAATGTGCGATCTAGCATAGCCATTTTTCCACCTATCGTCGCAGTTTTTTCTACAAGGTGTACTTCGTAGTTTTGATTAGCAAGGTCTAACGCAGCTTGTATACCTCCGGCACCTCCACCTATTACAAGAGCTTTCTTTTCTACGGGAAAGATTTTCTCGGGAATAGGTTCCAAGAACACAGATCGAGCGACCCCAGCACGGATGATCTCGTCCGCCTTAATATGCGCTTTTTCCTTTTCGTTCATATGGACGAACGATACTTGTTCCCGAATATTTACGAATTCCAGGTACGATGGATCTACTCCCGCATCCTTTAGAACTGCTCGAAATACAGGTTGATGAGTTTTCGGTGTGCATGCAGCAACGACGATTCGGTTGAGTTTATGTTCTTCCACAGCGCTCTTGATCAAGTCTGCGCCAGATGTTGTGCACAAACTGATGTTGTCTGTGGTATGTACGACGTTCGGTAGTTTTCCTGAGTCTTCTGCTAGCTTCTTTGTGTCAAGTACTCCAGCTATATTGATTCCGCACCGACACACAAAAACCCCAATACGAATGTCGTTTTCTGTTGCCATATACATTCCATATTGGTAGTTTTTAGTATCAGTTGAGACTCTAACACTTTGCACGTTTTTAATATTTTTCTTCGCTTTTTCTTTAACTTTGGAGTAAATTTTTTCCCATCCCGCGCGCTCAAACTTTCCTTCCAATAATATCAAGTATGCTCGACCGTCAATTTTTTTAGAGCAAAACAAACCAGCGGCTGGAAATAGCAGTTCTCTCGCGATTTCGAATACATAGGATATTGTATTCCTCATCAATGCATGATCAATGCTTTCTATTTAGATAATATCTTTTTTCCTCTTAATGATCGCAAAATATAGCAAGAATATACTTACTAAAAACAACACCGAAGTTATGTAGATATAATTCCATTGAAAAACCTCAATTTGCATGTCAACGATGATGAGATTGGCTAAACCTAGGTAATAACTTATTACTGCAAGGATTAATTGCGTTATTTTCCGTTTTTGTATTTTACTTTCCACGTCGGGATAAATTCGAATAACCAGAATTAGATCGAAAATAAGACCGATCGTCGCGATTAAAAACACAAAAATTGCCAAAGGATTACTTATATCGAAATTTTCTTGGTATCCCGTGTGTGGAGTCTCCAAAAAATCCAATCCCCATTCATCAGGCAACAAATAACTTCCGAGAATGGATCCAGCAACAATAAATACCAGTATTCCAAATACTATTTGTTTTTTTTTTTCACGATAATATTTTTCTCCGAAATTAATAATGTAAAATCCTGCACCATAAATAATAATAATTACAAGCATTGAGGCAGAAACGACGGAAATTAAAAACATATAGAGTTCGACAATAACGGAACCCGAACCTAAACTATGATTTTGGATATATATCGAAAAAATGCGTATAGCAATATTCACTGTGGACAATCCCACGACCATAAAAAAAACTCCAGAAAAATACATATTTGCTAGGGATCGAGACTTCTTTAAGGTATTAATCCCTAAAATGGTTAATATTACTATCTCAATTACTAAAATTGCGATGATAATAATATCATTGCTATAATTTTGCCATAACTGATACAAAAAATCACCTTAGTCTGAGGTTTTTATGGTTTCGATAAATAGTCATCATGATCGTAAAAATATTAAGATGATGTCTAACGAGAAAAAAAGATCAAAATTTATTGCTAACGTTTTCGTAATCCCCAAGTTCAGAAAGATCAGCAATTCCCACCGGATGTCCTGAATGAGCTAATTCGAATTTATGCACTTTTTGAGTTCCCTCGAATGATTCATCTTGTATTTTCACAAACTGTCGACATTTATGGCAAGTTCTACACATCATACATGCGGATCTAGTAAAAGTACTATAAATAGATATAGATTTAAAATAATTCTTTAAAAACAAAAAATTAAATTAAAATATTATTTCTTGACGTAGAGTGAACCTTTAGGATTAGGTAACGCATAATCTCCCATGAATTCGGCAAATTTTCCTTTGAATTTCCCCGCAGGAGTTTCAATTTCCTTTACATCTTCTTTTTTCTTGAAGGATGGTAGCATCGATTTTACTTTTCCCATCACAATAATCTGACCATTTGCCATGTCTGCTCCAGTTCGTCCTTCTGCATCTCCTTCGCATACAATCGTCCCTCCATGGTTATGAACACCCAAGTAATAGTCTGCTGAACCGCACCACAAAATCGGATACTTTTTATATGTTTGGGAGGATCGCATCCATGATCCCGATTCTACACCTACTCGTCCTTGAACTTTTACCATCCCCCCTTTCATTCCCACCCAGAATCCTCGATATGCTGCAGCACAATGGTTCCCCGCAGTTCCAGAGATCTCAATCGAACCTCCCTCCATCATCGCACCTGCCCACTCCCCCGCATTTCCTTCCACTTTAATGGAACCCCCTGTCATGAAATCTCCTACGTGCATGCCACAATTTCCTAAAATGGTCAATTGTCCGTCGGTCATTTTTTCTCCCAGTCGTTGGACTAAGGAACAATCCCCTTCTACACTGATTTGCGTTTCTTTAGGGGTTTTTCCTGATTCTCCGGTAATCACAAAAAAATCGATTAATTTTTTCTCCTTATTACCATGATAGACTGGTAGTAAGCTAATTTCTCCCACTGTTTTAGCCGCAAAATTATCCGGTGAAACGCAATCGGCTTCCAGATAGAATTTGGGAGAATTCTGTAATGTGAGCATTATTGGCATAAGTTATTCCTCGTACTAATTTATTCGCTCTCCTTCCCGCATGCGAGAGGTTTTTAATCGCTCTATGGTTTTATCCCAAAAAATGGGTTGGTAGTTCCCTTTAAAGTTCACTTTCGTGATGTTGATGCGAATAGCATCCTCCACGGGGCAACTATTCGTACAAACTCCACATAAAATACATTTTTTATCGTCAACTATGATTTTTCTACCTTTTTCCCACAAATTACCCGATTTTTGAACGGAAAGAGCTTCGGTGGGACACACTTCGATACATGTATTGCATCCGCCGGGGCAATTCTCAGTATTAATTTCCAAATTTCCCTCTAGATATGACTTAGCTTTAGGTATTCTGTTTTTGCACTCCTTGAATATGAAGACTAACTCAGGAACAGCTTTCTTTTGAACAATTTCTAAATTCTCTAAAACCACCTTCTCTCCATTTTTCATTAGCGATATTGCAGTCCACGGGCATAAATAAGAACATAAACCGCAATAAGAACATGCATTGGGAGAGACAACCGTAGATACTGACTTTTCAATAGACTTTTTTAATATTCCCCCGATAGGGCCTCGCTCTAAAGCATTAGTTGGACAAATCTTAACACATGTCCCGCATCCCTGGCACCTTGATTCATCGATCTGTAAGCCAACAGTTTCATTGAGGTATTTTACAGTCACTACAGATAAATCCTTATTGCGGGATCGGATAATTTTTGGAAACATAGTATTCATCTCTCCATCATTTGAATGGTTATTGCTTTTTTGTGGCATGTATTAAAACAGACTCCACATCCATCACATCCACGACCTTCATGGGCTTTACCGTCTTGAATATAAATGGCGGCAGTACTTTCGCTTAACTTATTTCGTTTTAACAGGAGTGCATTCATGGGACATGCCCTATGACAATTATTGCATCCATCGCATAAGGATTGGTTAATTAGGAGTCTATATGTCTTCAATATCTTAAAACCGCCTTAATTATTTCTTAAAGTACTTATTAAATGGACCGGGACCGATCTTCCGTATCTCTTCCGAGTATTCCTTGATAAGTTCGGTTAATTCCGCACCCTCAGATGCAGAAATAAACTCAAAGCGGATCCTCTTGGGATTTACACCAAATTGCTCTATCATTTTAAATAAAAGTGGCATACGTCGCACGGTTTTGAAATTTCCTTCGACATAATGGCAATCACCAATATGACAACCGCAAACTAATACCGCATCAGCCCCCTCTTTCAGAGCTTCCAGAATCCAGTGTGCCTCTACTCGTCCACTGCACATAACTCGCATGATCCTAAGATTTGCAGGGCGCTGCATTCGACTGGTACCTGCTTGGTCCGCTCCAGCGAAACTACACCAATTACAGAAAATCCCAAAAATGAATGGAGTCCATTCCTTGGGGGGAGCCAATTCATACTTAGTTTCAATATTTTTGTCCGCTTTCGCCTTTGCCATATTAGTATACCCCTCCTTCCTTTAGAACGGATCTAATAATAATATCTAACTGTTCCTCTTTAAAATGATTCTGCGAAATTGCCCCCACGGGGCATGTAGCAACACAAGTCCCACAGCCTTTGCATTTTGCGGGATTAATCTCACTCACTCCCTTGAATTTATTAAATGTAATAGCTCCAAAGGGACATTGGGATATACAGCTATGGCATCCCGTGCAATGATCTGCATCAACTATGGAATAATAGGGTTCTATTTCCACCTCACCCTTTGCCATAAGTACTGCAGCACTGGAGGCAGCTCCTTTAGCTTGTGCAACAGCATCGGGGATATCCTTAGGACCTTGAGCCACACCAGCTATGAAGATTCCATCCGTTAACGTATCAACGGGACGTAATTTTGGATGTGCTTCCATGAAAAATCCATCCTCGGTTTTTTGAATACTGAGAAGGGATGCAACCTGATCGGCATCCTTCCGTGCTTCAAGACCCACCGACAAGACGACTAGGTCGGCTTTAATTTCAACAGGTGTTTGCAGAAGGGTGTCTTCTCCTCTGAGCCAAATTCCTTTATCAATGGGATCCTCATAAACTTCTGCGAGTCGTCCGCGAATGAATGTTATACCATACTCCCGAGCAGCGATTTCATAGAACTCTTCATACCCTTTTCCAAACGCCCGAACATCCATGTAGAATATGTAGATTTTCGCTTCGGGATGCTTCTCCTTATATTGACGCGCTTGTTTAATTGCATACATACAACACACTCGAGAACAATACTTGTGACCTCGTCCCGGATGGAAATCTCTGCTTCCAACACATTGAATAAATGCAATACTGTGGGGTGCTTCTAAATCCGATGGTCGTACGGGTTTTCCTAAGGTCGGTCCGTAAGAAGAAAGTAACCGCTCCATTTGCATAGCAGTGATCACATTGTCGTATTTATCAAATCCATATTCCTTAAGAGGGGTGGGATCGAACGGATCATAACCCGTTGAAACAATAATGGTTCCAATGTCCAGTTCCACAAGCTTATCTTTATCATCATACCGAATTGCATCGGGTTCACACACCGAGGGGTCTGCGCATATTCCGCATAAAATGCAGTGATCCATATCTATAGTGTAATAGCCCGGTACGGCTTGAGGGAACGGTAAATAGGCTGCTTTTCTCACAGATAACCCAAGATCAAACTCATTTGGTACCGAAACAGGACATTTTATTGCGCATTCGCCGCATCCCGTACATTTTATGGTGTCCACATATCGGGCTTTCTGACGAACAGTAACCTTAAAATTACCCACATATCCCTCAATACTGTCGACTTCGGAGTATACCATTAATGTAATATTCTTGTGCTGATTGACATCCACCATTTTGGGAGTCAAAATACATGCCGAGCAGTCCATTGTTGGAAATGTCTTATCTAATTGGGCCATATGCCCCCCAATGGTCGGAGTTGTCTCTACTAAATATACATGAAAGTTCTGCTCAGCCAGATCCAATGCAGCATTAATTCCTGTTATTCCTCCTCCTATAACCAAGCATGAAGGAGTTACTTTTACTTTTTGGGGTTCTAATGGCTCTAATTTTGAAACTTTTGCCACTTCCATGCGGATGTGGTCTTTAGCAATGCGGGAAGCCCCCTGCTTATCATTCATCGAAATCCAACTGGAATGCTCCCGAATATTGGCCTGTGAAAAGAGGAATTTGTTCATTCCCGCACCTTCTATTGCACGTCGAAAAGTTGGTTCGTGCATACGAGGGCTACAAGCTGCAACAACTACTCTATTTACAAGACCAGCTTTGATATCATCTTTAATCATGGATTGTCCTGTATCACTGCACATGAACTTGTACTGTTTTACCACCGATACATTCGCGAGAGTCTTAGAAAATTCTTCCAATTCATCCATATCAATGACTCCTGCTATGTTAACTCCGCAATGACAGAGATACACTCCTATTTTAAGATCGTCTTCCATTTTTCTTCGATACCTTTATTTATTCATTTATGAAACGGCTTTCACCGATTGTTTTTGTAATTGTTTATAATCGTAACCTAATTTTTGAAAAATCTGAGTTAGTAAGGGTTCTTGATTCACATAGGGAGGAACTCCTTTGAGATCGTGCCGTTTAATTAATCCTAACTCATTTGGGTGCATGCCCATGGCAAGACCGAGTAATTGTGTATAATAAAAGACAGGAAATGCAAACGGTCCCGAGATTTCGTCCTTGAAGATCCCATTTACCTCAATTTGACCCAAATCAAGCTGTAGCATGCAGAATGGACACATCACCACGATGCACTCCGCTCCCGCCTCCCTCATCATTTCTAACTTGTGTCGAGTGAAATCCAGCGAGACCTCTTTTATCGCAGAACGCACCCCTCCTCCCGCTCCGCAGCACATCTGCTTATCTCTATACGCAACGCTTTCGCATCCAAGTACTTCGACCAGTTCGTCAAAAAATTTGGGATCTTCGCACTCTCCATCCCATGGTCGAATCTCACTGGGTTTCGTCAAATGGCATCCGTAATGCACTGCACATTTTAATCCTCCTAAAGTACGTGTAACCGCATCTCGGATTGTATTGATACCCAGATCCTTATAGAGCACTTCCGCAAGATGTTTGACTTTAACAGAGCCAGCGAATTTTCGATCGATTTTTTTCAATTGCTCGTTCACAAAGGTCCGCTTTTGTTCGTCATGCGTGAGTTGATGATTAACTTCCAAGAGAGTTCCATAACACCCATTGCACATTGTCATGATATCGGCTTTATTTTCTTCTGCTATTGAGACATTTCGGGCTCCGATAGTTAACCACGTGGGAATATCGAATGAGCGGAATACTCCGGGAGCTGGACAACAACTTGCTCCTTCCATATCCTTTAATCGGACTCCGAGTTCGTTCATCACATTACGAGTTGCTTGCTCTACGAATGGATACCGATTCGGGATCACGCAACCAAGGTAAAAGGAATACTCCGGGGGTATTACTTCTTCATGACTCATGTTTGGATACACCTATTTTTTAACCATAATTTTTCGACTTTTTCGCATCGGTTTTTCGTCAGCTGATTTCAGACTCTCTTCTTTTTTACTTTCTTCTTTCTTACTGTCTTTCTCTGGTGGCTTGTATTCCACAAGCTTGTCAAATTCCAAGGAATTCACTAAAGTCTGGATCTCCTTGACAGCTTTAGGAGAACTATGTACTGTCGGTGGTAGGGGATTTAAATCATATGACTCCCGCAGATCACTCCATTTTTTCTCGTTGATCGGAACTCCATGACCCGTATCGATTAAAAGATGAGTCAATGCTTTATGAGGAGTTAAAATTCTTCCTTTCTGTGTTGCAAGATTGCGAAGCTTGATAATAATATCTGTTACCGGCACCTTCCTAGGACATCTTTCGAAACATGTATAACATGTGGAACATAACCATATATCCGGGTCATCCAATACCTGATCAATTCCTAAAAGTGCTTTTCGGATGACTGAACGAGTTCGTAGTGCGGTTCTTCTACCACTTGGGCAGCTCCCCGTACAAGTCCCGCACTGGAAGCATGATCGTATTAATTCCAAGTCATCAGCTACGATCTCATCCGATATTTCCGACGATACGTGATTGATCCGACTTCTCTTAATATTTTCCATATATGTTTCACAGTTTCGAGTTCTTGAAAAAACTTTACGCATTGAATAATGGCAAATTAATGAAAGATTGAACTATGGCGTATATCTCGTAATCAGACTCAGCAATTTAAAACTTGATTTTACCTTACTTTAAAAAAATAGGAAATTTCTGAAATATCGACACAAATTTCTCAGGATATTTCTTAATTGATGAAAAAGGAGCTAATCCGGAATTCGTAATTCCATAATCGATTTCAGATAATTCTTAAAAAACCATCCAACAAAGATCATTTCATCTTCTTTTAGATTCGCTCGTTCCAATGCGGTGTAATAGGACTTTCGAATCTGAGCGGGGATATCAAAGATCGGGTAATGATTCTTGAATAAGATGAAATTCATTAGTAATCTTGACATTCTACCATTACCATCATCAAACGGATGAATTGATAAAAATCTGAAGTGCATTAGACAAGCCAATAATACAGGATGAATCGAGTTTGAATTCTTATTATACCAAGTAAATAATTTATCTAATAACGTTTCACACACAATACCACCACCGGGAGGTATATAATTACTGCCACTGATATAAATTTGTCCTCTTCTGATTAATCCTGCAAAATTTATGCGATTTGGATGCATATTGAATAAAGTGGTATGCCATCTTAAGATTAGATCCATGGTTAAGTCCGTAATATTAGCTGTATTCACCATTTCTTCATAACATTGCATATGGAGTTTAGCTTCAAATACATCAGTCGAGGATTTATTAATTGGAACGTCGGGATCATTGATAATTAAATTCACTTCTCGAAAAGTCAATGTGGATCCCTCAATTTTATTAGTATTGTGGGTGAATTTTATTCCAAATCCTTTTATTTGAACTTGCTTTACGTAATCGGGTAAACTATTCATCATTTTGTTATAGATATTCTTTCTTTGCTCAATTTTCTTAATCCATCGTTTATCTACTACGTCAGTGATGAAATTTTCTTTGATTTCCTCAATATTCTCTGGTAATTCTTTACCAATTTCTTTTTCTAGAGTTAGAACTTTATTTTTTTCCCGATACGAATACACCAGGTAATAATAAATCTTACCTCTGATCTTCTTTCGTTTTAAAATAACCACAAACAAATATTACCCTTACAAACTCTTAATCTTTACGGTGATTATTAAAAATGTAGGGATAATTATACTTACAAATCTATTAATTATCGAAAAAAATGCTGTTTGTAGGGATAACAACTTTTATGAGGATTTGTTGTATTGCATTCTATAGAACTATTTTCTGAATATGATATTTGTCAAAATAGAATCTAAAAAAAAATATTAACTGCAGAATATGGGAATTGAAGAAAGAATGGTGCGTAATCGCGTTAAATAATCCTAAAATTGACTTTCATTTGTGAGTTTTCAGACTCTCTTATAATCAATTTCCACTCCTATATATTCCAGTCCTTCAGGTGTAATGTTAAAATGCTGTATTACCAAATTATTTGGATTTTTTAATTCAAAAATAGTCCTCCAACTCCAGATTTGGGATTTATCTGCACTATTATAATGACCTAACGCTGAGAATGTATTACTTATGTTGTTTCCCGTCAAAAACATAATCTCAGAGCCTAGATGCTGATTATCAATCCAAGCAATTTCAAATTGGTTTTTATTTTCATTATAACCGCAAATCGCTAATCCGACCATCTTTTTTCTCATTAATTTTCCTCATACTCGTGAAGCAAGAATAATCCATCTACTACTTCTTTTATCGTTCCTTTTATTGGAGAAGTATCAGCTAATTCTTCAGGTTTAAAATAGGTTCGCGCAACTCCTTCCCATTTTCCCGTAATTTTTTTAAAAAAATTCTTTTTGTCAAAAACTTCAACCATACTGGCATCCCCCTTTACTAATTTTTATCTATAGGAAGTTTTTACTTTTCATATTTTAATTATTAGGGAAAACAAGGTAATTACATCTGCCATGTAACCTAAAGCAATTACGCCTAAGTGCATCAATATTTCTTTTGCGCAACATGATAACTTATTGAACCAGTTAGGGTAAGCTATCACGAAAACAAATCTTATAATATCAAATGATAGTAGTTTTCACGGCATTCTTTTTGTATTTTGAGATTCAATTTCTTAAAGACCTTTGTGGATGATAGGTTTCTCGCAATAGATATCTTGAACAGCGTAATTTCCATAGTTAATAGAGTACCGGGAATCCCAGACGGAACGAACATCCTCCACCACTGATTCCAGCATTTCTTTTTTAACTTTACCAGTAACATCACTGTAAATAGTGTTTCCCATAACCGTTTTGATAATCTCTCCATTCCTTACCACTATTTCTCCAGACTTGATCGTGTATGCAGCATTGGAAAATGCTTTTTCGATGGTAGTTCCGTCTCGCTCATTTGGATCAAGTCGATAAACTGCAACATCTCCAACTGCTCCTACACCTAAGTGTCCTCTTTCGTTCAAACCTAAACACCGTGCGGTCCCCGCTCGCGTAATCCATACAATTTCCTCGAGAGTATATTCCCGAGCAAGATCTTTTAAACCGCTCTTGGAGGATGCGTCCTTGTTGATATCAGTTAATACTGTATCTCTTGATTTTTTACTCATTAACCAGCTTATGATAGTGGGATAGTAGATGAACGGACCGCCATTTGGATGATCCGTGGTCAAGAACACTTGCTTTGGATTTTTGATCCCTAGCATCAATTCCAGACCAATTGCCCATTGTATTGAATTTACTCCATTTTTTGGATTGAAAATATAGGGAGTTAATCCTGAACCCGCTTCACCCTCCACTTGTCCGTTAATCCATTTAATACCGGGTTTATTTCCCCATGGAGAGACTCCTCCTATATGATGCAGAGCGAATTCCCACGGACCATCAGCAGTCATCGTGGTAGTATCAGTAAATATCACCTGTCCGGCGTCTATGGTAATGTGGGAATTCTTATTTAAGTAATCATAAACTTCTGCGGCACCGGATCCAAAATCCTTCCAATCCGTACCCGAATAGGCATTGAACTGACAGTGCGTCATGTGCATTACCGAATCATGGTGTTTTGCGGGACTTATTCCTTTCATAAGGTCAAATGTATCCAAAGTGGTCTGTAAATTTCCGGGGTGACCTAAATTATTTCCATGTACATGAATTGTATGAGGTAATCCTAATTCCTCATTGACTTTCGCTAGATTTTCCAAAATTTGACGAGGTGTAACCTCGAAATATAGTACTTTATCATCCAGAGAATCAACATTCTTCCCCCATGCCCACGATTCCACTCCCCCGGGATTTACAAGCTTTACAGCATACCCTTTTGTCGTTTTGAGTAACCAAGCTACATATGCTTTAAGTTTATCGAACTCCCCGTTTTTAATATACTCCATCACAAACCAGTTATTTCCGAATAGGGGGAAAGCAAGTTTATCAATAATCGGGATGTCTGCGAATTCTTCATGTGTATGACGCGCTTTCAAGGGTGGCATTGCAGGTTCCGTAACCGTAGTATATCCCATTTTCGCATACCGATATCCCGTAACAAAAGTGGAGGGGACCGAATATCCAACGCCTGAACGTGTAGTTTTCGTCTTCTTAACAGGATCATTCATATGATCCTCAGGTCGGAATAATCTGCCAAGATTCACTTTCGCTCCCGCTATATGGGAATGGATGTCTACTCCGCCAGGAAATACAACACAACCCTTTGCATCGATGATTTCTGCATCTTTATCCTTGAATTCTTCGCTTATCTTCCCGTTCACAATAAAGATCTCTTTCTTTTCTCCATGTACAGAATTGATGGGATCGAACACCATTCCATTCTTAATTATTAGTTTATTCGTCATGCACTTCACAAGCAAAGGTCACTATTCCGACTAAAACACACAAGCGGGTAATAGAGTTATATGTTGAACAATCGGTTTCCACCATTTAAAAGTTGATTTTATGATGTTATGAAAAATGGAGAAAATTTGAACCTTAAACCATACCGGGACTTTTTTGCGGTAAATTTATGTATTGATATTGAGCATTTTATGAATATGAATGATGAATGGGAGATTTCCTTTTGTGGTTTGAATTGCGCAGTTTGTGATATCTATATAGCGTCTCATGGTAATTCGGAACTACAAAATGAAATAGTTGCGTGGTTCCAAAAAAAAGATCCAAACATCACCTGCATTCGCTGCGAAAAATGCCGAGGGGAACCAAGGAAATGTTGGTCAGAGGATTGTGTCCTTCGAGAATGCGCAATGCAGCGTGGATATTCTTATTGTTTCGAATGCGAGGATTTTGTGTGTGAAAAACTTGAAAAATTTGGGAAAGAAGCACCCCATCACACCCGAACGATTGAAAATATGAAAAAAATGAAGAAAATGGGGTTAAAAAAGTGGATACATGCCCAGCAAGACGTCAAATTTTGTCCATAATTCCACATGATTAAGCTATAAAAATACTAAGAAAGAAACTAGATTAAAGTTGTTATTCTGAGGAGGTTCTTTTGAATTCCAAGTAAAGCGTATATAACTCCCGATGATTCCCAAAAAACTCGATTCGATGCGAAAGCATCCAATTTAGGTAGATTATTCCAGATTTTAACAGATGTGTTTGGGCAAGATAACCTGAATGGATTAAAAAAAATCGAAGGACAGGAAGTACTACTTTTATTTCCTAAAATGGACAATGCAAATGTGATAATCAAAGTGATTCATGGTCGTATTTTTCCGCTTGAGTATATAACGCATTCACCGCATACCTCCATCGAATTTTGGGTGGAAAAAAAGGAAATTGTTTCCATCCTAAATGAAATTATTCGGACTCCTGCGACCTTGGTTGGAATACTTAAAATATTTCTAAAATACGTAATTAGGCTAAAACTACGTCCAAAAGGTTCTCTTCGTATCATTCTTCAAATAATGAAAGCTCTGATGACAGGAAATCATCCAATGTATCGAATAGAGAGAGAACTGCGATGATTAGAACGGATTTTATGAATTTCTCTGCTACATTGACTAACCCTCACTTGATTAATTGGATTGCAGAAAAAAATAAAGTAATTGGTTATTATTGTTCGTCGATTCCGGAAGAAATAATCCATGCTGCGGGTATACTCCCTTATCGTATACGAGGAACGGGAAATGATAACTACATCTTAGCAGATAGCATTTTAAGTCAGTTTAATTGTTCATTTATCAAATCCACCCTAAATCTGATGATGGGGGGAAAATATGATTTTTTAAGTGGATTGGTGCTTGCTAATACTTGTGATCATGTCAGAAGAATTTATGATATCTTTGAACAAAAAATAAACAAGAATACTAAAACGCCTATTAACTTATTTTTTCTATCCTTGCCCCATGTATTTAATGAAAGGGGATGGAATTGGGTGAGACAAGAAATTCGAGCATTCCAAGGAGAATTAGAAAAAAAATTCAAAATCCAAATTGATGAAGAGAAAATAATTGAAGCTAACGAAGTCTACAAGAAAAACCAAAAACTAATGGAACGAATCAAAGAATTCCGTATTCTTGATAAACCAAAATTGAGTGGTGTTGACTTCTTAAAAATAAATGTTGCTAATGGAAGTGTAAGAAAAGAATATGCAAATGATCAGCTACTAAATTTAGTTGAATATTATGAACACGATTTCACTCCTTCGAATAAAAATGTCAGAGCTCGCTTAATGATATTAGGTTCCTCTATTGATAATCCTGGATTTGTTGAAATAATAGAGCACCATGGAGCTATAGTGGTTGCAGATTTACTGTGTACTTCCGAGCGATGGGGTTTGGTAGAAAAATTATGGAAGAACGAGAAAATTGATAAAACGGATCCCTACTTTCCGATAATTCAAAGGATATACGCAGACTGCTTCTGCCCCCGAATGATGAATGGGCATTCCCTACGCATGGATCTGGTGAATCAAAAGATTAAACATGATCGAATTGATGGTATCATTGTACAAAGATTAGAATTTTGCGATCTTCATGGGGGTGAAAACATGCTCGTGCAACATGAAATAGAGGAAGAATTGAATATTCCAGTATTATCTATTGATAGAGAATACCTATTGGGTGACACAGGTCGGCTAAGAACCCGAGTGGAAGCATTTTTAGAGAGGTTAGAAAGACAATGAGATCCGCTAAGCCGTTAGAAATGCTCTATGAAGCGACTGAAACCACTTTAGAATTAATCAATGGGGCTATTCCCAAACATGAAATGAAAGTTCTCAGGATCTTTTTACAATGTATGGAAGTTAACCTGAGAACGAAATTAGAACAGATTGCAGAGGGAAAACCTATTATTGGTCATCATTTTGCATTCCCTGCAGAATTATTTTCCTGTTTCGATGCTGTTCCAGTTTGTATTGAAGCAATACCTTATTTGTTTTCTGCCCTTTTTACTTTAGGGAGCGAGAAATATTATGACATCGCAAATGGATTTGGTCATCCCTACCATAGCTGTAGTTCCCAAAAAGGAATGATCGGAATGGCATTACAAGAAAATTTCATTGATTTTGATGTGATTGCGATACCCAGTGCTCCATGTGACAATACTATTGCCGGATACCAATTCTTTTCTGAATATAAACAGATACCTACAATTGTTGCAGACATGCCATATTATCATAACTCTCGTGGATACGAGTACTACGGTATCGAATTAACAAATATGGTTAGTAATTTGTCTAAATATCTTAACCAGAAACCAGACTATGAGAAATTGCGGAGGTCTATTGATTATAGTAATCATGCTATCGAATATCTCGCAGAAATCAACAATTTACGTCGAGCTATCCCCTGTCCAATCGAAAGTATATTCAACCCAATTGGAAGCGCCGTTCAAAATTTCTTTTCGGGTCAACAAGAAAAAGAACGTTTCTATAAAGAAGTTTTGGAAGTTGCTAAAGAACGAGTGCGAGGAAAAGAGGGGGCTGCTATCGAAGAGAAAATTCGCAGTTTCTGGCCTTATATGTCTTTATTTTTTGACATCACATTTGCGGAGTGGTTAGATCGTAAAGTTGGCATGCCTGCCGTTTCAGACATTTTTAATTACTTTTTCTTTGATCCCATTAAAAATCTTAAAACGCTTGAACCAAAAGAAATGATAAACGGACTTGCCTATCAGAGTATGGAGTATCCTATGGTACGCCAATCGGAATCCTTTGCTCATGTATTCTTTGATGATGCAGTTAATTTAGCACATCAGTTCAGTGCAGATTGTGCGATTTTTACAGCTCACATCGGATGTAAACAATCGACTTCTGTCATTCAACTGATGCGAGAGGTTTTAAAGGAAGAAGTTGGAATACCTATGTTAACGATAGAATTAGACATAGGAGATAAGCGAATGACCAGTTTAGAAACGATCCAGAAAAAAGTTTTGGAATTCACTCAAACCCTTCTATAATTGAAGTGACTTAACTCATGATTATTGGAATCGATGTCGGCAGTATTTTAGTTAAAGCAATAATGCTTGACGAGTCAATAAACAACACGATTGTATACAAAACAGTAGCAAAATCAGCGGGAGACCCAGAATATATTATTAAAAATCTAATAAATGATATTGCGCAAAATCTTAAGCTAAAAAAGCGTGATTTGAACATTGGAATAACCGGACGGAATAGTGAAAATCTAGACGTATATCATAAATTTAGTGAAATGAACAGTCTTGCTGCAGCAATTAATACACTTCATAGGAATACGCAGATAATAGTGGATATTGGAGGTTTTACCAATAAAATCATTAAAGTAGATGATAATGGACGTATTTCAGATTACTTAGTGAATAATATTTGCAGTTCTGGTTCTGGAGTATTTCTTTCTCTCATCTGTAAATCACTAGATATTAATATATCTCAAATCGATGAGTATGCATTTCAGTCCAAGAATCCGCTTCAAATTAGTAGTCAATGCAGTATTTTTGCTGAAACCGAAGTAATTTATTTAATGAATGAAGGAAAAAATCTCGAGGATATTGTTGCTGGAGCGTGTAGATCCATTTCGGGAAGATTGATGCCGTTAATCCTCAAAGTCGGACTGGATTCCATTAATCAAATTGTGCTTACTGGTGGACTAGGAAAATCTGAATTTATTAAGAAAGATCTCGAAAATCAATTGAAGTCACAAATCACTACACCTAAACTAGACCCTTTATTTGTGTGTGCATATGGCTGCGCATTATCACTACTGAATGATTCTCAAGAGGGATTAAACTAAATTGCTGTTCGGTGGAATAGATATTGGATCGTTAACTGGAAAAGCAGTCATTATGGAGGGAGATGAAATTATTTCCAGTTCCATTATTCTAGTAAAGCGCAATCCAGTATTGACATCCGAACTAGTTTATACGGAAGCATTGAGCAAACTCAATCTCACACCAGATGATATCAATTTTTGCGTTGGTACAGGATACGGTCGTGAACGCATACCCTTTATTAATAAATCGTTAAGTGAGATTAGTTGTCACGGAAAAGGTGCAAACTTCCTGAACAACGATATTAAAAGCGTTATTGATGTAGGGGGTCAGGACTGCAAAGTGATATCGATTGATCAGAAGGGAGAGTTGGTCGATTTTCGTATGAATGAGAAATGTGCAGCAGGAACTGGACGATATTTAGAAATCATGGCGGATTTATTAGGACTGTCATTAACTGAATTAGGCACGATTTCTTTGAAATCAAAAAGCCCTATTGCATTATCTAGCGAATGCAGTATCTATGCACAATCCGAAGTGCTGAATTATATTAGTCGCAAAATAAAAAAACAAGATATCGCTGCTGGTATCAACTACGCTATGGCTAAACGTGTTCAAAAAATGACGGAAAAGATTTCCTTGTCTCCAGAATTTGCTATCACAGGAGGAGTAGCAAAAAATGCAGGAGTAGTTAAAAACTTGGAAACCTTGTTGAATCTAAACTTTCAGCCACTTTCAGTAGATTCTCAACTAATCGGGGCTTTAGGTGCAGCGATTTTTGCTCAATCCTATTCAATATCTAAATAACAACAAAAAAAGGGACATTCTAGTATTTTTCAAATAAACTATTATACATCTTTACCTAATTCAAAATTTAGAATCATTGATGATGAGGATGAAAAAGGATCAGAACACTTTAGCTCATATCAATTTGAATGCTGTAATTAAAAGTATTGTTCATTTGTATGAATTAGATGAAGAAGTCAAAGAATTAGTAGGAAATAGAAATTTAGCAATTCAATTCCTTGTTAGAAATGGTCCATCCGGGTTACTTAAGTTTGAAGATGGAAAGTGCATCTTCATGGATGGTAGGCACAAAAATAATGTTTTATTATTTTTTACATCACCGATTCATTTCAATAAAATGGTTGATGGAAAATCTAATCCGATTCCTCTAAAAGGTTTCATAAAATTAGGTTTCTTAACAAAAGAGTTTAATACGATTACGAAGAAACTCGAATATTATCTTAGACCGACTAGAGATCTATTAGAAAATGAGAATTATGCTAAAATAAATACGATTCTTACATTCTATACTGCTTTTAATGCCTTATGTCAGGTTGCGAATACCGATGAGGTTGGAAAATATACCGCTAAACGGTTAAGCGATGGTAATGCATTAGCTACGATAGGTACTTTTGAAAAACTCTATATTGAAGTTAAAAATCATACATTAAAAGCCCATATTGGAGAGCCAGAGAAAGTCCATGCAAGGATGGAATTTGTTAATTATGAAACTGCAAGTGGCATGTTAAATGATACAATAGACGCTTATAGCTGTATAGGAAGTAAGAAGTTAAAACTCTCAGGATATATTCCGCTGCTTGAAGATTTGAATGCATTATTGTATCAAACATCGATGTACTTGAAGGAGGATACTTAAAATTG
>Ga0209253_10001773_pt1 | contig 19008 bp, 17 predicted proteins | sample FrelakmetBRP12BR_FD_187145 | JGI IMG/M metagenome (GOLD analysis project Ga0209253, IMG submission 187145) | Freshwater lake sediment microbial communities from the University of Notre Dame, USA, for methane emissions studies - BRP12 BR (SPAdes)... | ecosystem: Environmental > Aquatic >... | reverse complement strand
TATACACGCGTTCCAGGCGTGCGCCTTCAACCGCTCGGCCATCTCTCCTCGGCGCTTTGCGCGCGGCGGATTATAGGCGGGCGGTTCAAGTGGTCATCGCCTCGGAGGGGAACGTCACGACATGATCGGCATCGAGACGGATGCCGATGCGCTCGCCCACCGCATGGTCGTGATGGCTCGGCACCAGCGCCAGCACTTCCTGTCCGCTGTCCAGGCGCAGCGTGTAGACGAAGTCGGCACCGCGGAACGCCTTGCGCACGACCTGCGCGGTCATCGGGCTGGCGTCGTCGTGCACGACGTCGTCCGGGCGCAGCAGCACTTCGACGTGGCAACCGCGGCCGCAGGTGTCGCAGCCGACCGTGCACGGCAGCGGTACGTCGCCCCTGAGCACGCCGAGTTCGATCGACACCCGGCGCGAGTCGAGCACCCGGGCCGGCAGGAACACGCCCTGGCCGATGAAGTCGGCCACGTAGCGGCTGCCCGGGCGGTGGTAGATCTCGTAGGGGCGGTCCCACTGTTCGAGCCGTCCCTGGTGCATGACGCCAACCCGGTCGGCGATCGCAAACGCTTCCTGCTGATCGTGCGTGACGAGGATTGCCGAGGTGCCGCTTTCCTTCAGGATCTGCCGCACCTCGGCGCCGAGGCGGGCGCGCAGCTCGACGTCGAGGTTGGAGAACGGCTCGTCCATCAGCAGCAGCTTGGGGGAAGGTGCCAGCGCGCGCGCCAGGGCAACGCGCTGCTGCTGGCCACCAGAAAGCTCGTGCGGGTACTTGCGCGCGAAGGGTCCGAGGCCGACGAGTTCGAGCAGGCGCTGCACGCGCGTTGCGCGTTCGCCGCGCGGCAGGCCGCGCAGGCCAAAGGCGATGTTTTCGTCGATGCGCAAATGCGGGAACAGCGCATAGTCCTGGAACACGAGCCCGACGCCACGTTTCTCCGTCGGTACGTCGATGCCGTCGCCCGCAACATGCGTGCCGCCGATGTCGATCGAGCCGGATGCAACTGGGACCAGCCCGGCGATCGCGCGCAGCAGCGTCGTCTTGCCACAGCCCGAACTGCCGACTACGCAGCCGATGTCGCCCTGCGCCAGTGTGAGTGTCAGCTGCTCGAGGACCGCCGCAGCCGCCTGCGGGTAGCAGACGGCGAGATCGCGGATATCGAGGACGTTGCCGGTAGCCATGAAAGCGAGTCGGGTTTTATGCGCAAATGATTATAATTCTCATTTGGCGGCTTGCGCACGTCTTCCTCTCGCTCTGAATACTTCGCCGAACTCATGAATATCCGCGCCGTATCGCGGGTCGCCCCGCCTTCGCGAGGCCGATGGCGGATCTCGCCTGCACTGGCGCCGCTGCTGCTGGCCGCGGTCTGTGCGGCCGCGGTGCTTTTCCCACTGCTCGGCGTAATGGCCAGCTTCGCCGATCTGTCGGCCACGCTGGACACGCTGCAGCATCTGGCCGGCACGGTGATCCCCCGCGCTGCGGGCGAGACGGGCTTGCTGGTCGCCCTCGTCGCGGCGGGCGTGATCGTGCTCGGTTCGACCTCGGCCTGGCTGGTCGCGGCGTACGACTTCCCCGGCCGGCGGATATTCGAGTGGGCACTGCTGTTGCCGCTGGCAATGCCCGCCTACATCGTGGCCTACGCCTACACGGACTTCCTGCAGTTCGCTGGTCCGGTGCAGAGCGGGCTTCGGGCCAGTCTTGACTGGCAGCGCGGCGACTACTGGTTTCCTGAGATTCGCTCCGTTCCCGGCGCCGCCTTCGTGTTCACGGTCACGCTGTACCCGTACGTCTACCTGCTGGCACGAACGGCCTTCCTGGCCCGCACCGCGTCGATGGCCGATGCCGCGCGCTCGCTGGGTTACTCGCCGCTGCGCGGCTGGCTGCACGTGAACCTGCCGATGGCGCGCCCGGCCGTGGCGGCCGGCGCGGCGCTGGCGCTGATGGAAACGGTGGCCGACTACGGCGCGGCGTCCTACTTCGGCCTGCAGACCTTCACCACGGCGATCTATCGCGCCTGGTTCTCGCTTGGTGACCGCATCGCCGCCAGCCAGCTGGCCAGCGTGCTGCTGGCGGGTGTGCTGATACTGATGGCTTTCGAACTGCGCGCGCGCGGCCGGGCCCGCTTCGTTGCGGCGCCGAACAGCGCCCGTCCGGCGCAGCGGACATCGCTCACCGGCAGCCGTGGCGTCATGGCGTTGCTCGCCTGCTGCCTGCCGCTTGCCGCCGGTTTCGTCGTCCCGATGGCGATCCTGATCGTGCTGGCAGCACCGGCCGTGCACGAACTCGATGCCGGCCGCTACCTGCAATGGCTGTGGCACAGCGTGGCGCTGGGCGCCAGCGCGGCGCTGATCGCCGTGGCAGTGGCCGTAGCGCTGGCCTATGCGATGCGCCTGTCGGCGCGCGGCCTGTCGGCGCGGGCAGTCGCGGCTGCTGCGCGGCTGATGAACCTTGGCTACGCGGTGCCGGGCATCGTGATCGCGGTGGGCATCCTGCTGCCGCTGGCGGCCTTCGACAATGCGCTCGACGCCTGGACGAAGGCGCGCTTCGGCTTTGGCACCGGGCTGCTTCTTACAGGCAGCATCGCGGCGCTGCTGTATGCGTTCGTGGTGCGCTACTTCGCGGTCGCGTTCCAGCCGATCGAGGCCGGGCTGGGGCGGATCACGCCGGCCATGGACGCCAGCGCACGCAGCCTGGGCGCGAGCCCGCGCGAAGTCTTCTCCCGGGTGCACCTGCCCCTGCTGGTGCCGTCGCTGTTCGCAGCGGCGTTGCTGGTCTTCGTCGACGTGATGAAGGAACTGCCGGCCACGCTCGTGCTGCGGCCGTTCAACTTCGACACGCTGGCGGTGATCGCCTATCAGCTCGCCGCCGACGAACGCCTCGGCGAGGCGGCGATTCCGTCGCTGACCATCGTTGTCGTCGGCGTGCTGCCGGTGATCCTGCTGTCGCGCGCGATTACGCGCAGTTCGCAGCCGGGGCAGGTAGCAACGTAGCCTTCCTGCACTGGCGCCGCGCGCATAATCGGGCGCGCACTGCTCGCCCAAGGAGGAGACGTTCAATGGCTTATGTATTTCCGGCGCCGCCGCAGGCGGTGGTTCCCGTCGCCGGTTCGACCGACCTGTTCCCGGTGCATCGCATCTACTGCGTCGGTCGCAACTACGAGGAGCACGCCAAGGAGATGGGCTTCACGGGGCGGGAGCCACCATTTTTCTTCGCCAAGCCGGCCGATGCGCTGCTGCCCGTGCCCGAGGGCACCGGCGAGATGCCTTACCCGCCGGGGACGCAGAACCTGCATCACGAGATGGAACTGGTCGTGGCTATCGGCAGACGCGGCCGGAACATCGCGGCCGCGGATGCGGCCGCGTACATCTGGGGCTATGCGGTCGGGCTTGACATGACGCGCCGCGACCTGCAGGGCGAGGCGAAGAAGCTCGGCCGGCCATGGGAGATCGGCAAGGGCTTCGATTTCTCCGCCCCGGTGAGCAGCGTCAAGTCGATCGAGAAGACCGGCGAGATCACGCGCGGCCGCATCTGGCTCAAGGTCAACGGCACGATGCGGCAGGACAGCGACGTTTCGAAGCTGATCTGGAGCGTCAACGAGACGATCGAGCACCTGTCGAAATACTTCGAGCTCGTGCCCGGCGACCTGATCTTCACGGGCACGCCGGAAGGTGTTGCAGCCGTGCTGCCGGGCGACGTTCTGGAAGGCGCCGTCGAGGGCGTCGGCACGTTGCGGTTGAAGATCGCGCCGCCGGCACAGGACTGAGACCACACTACCGGCGTTCGTGAGGGTGATCGGATGATGAAGCTGTTTTCCGCGGCGCGTTCGTCCGCGTCTTTCCGTGTCCGCATTGCGCTGAACCTGAAGGGCCTCCCGTACGACTACGTGCCGGTCGACCTCGTTCATGGCGACCAGTTCAAGGACGGCTTTCGCGGGCTGAACCCGGCCCAGCTGGTGCCGGTGCTCGACCACGATGGCACGGTGCTGACGCAGTCGCTGGCGATCATCGAGTATCTCGACGAGAAGTACCCGCAGCCGCCGCTGCTGCCGCACGATCCGCTGGACCGTGCCTACGTGCGCGGCATCGCGCTGGCGATCGCTTGCGAAATCCATCCACTGAACAACCTGCGCGTACTGCGCTACCTCGTGAAGGAACTCGGGCAGAGCGAGCAGGCGAAGAATGCCTGGTACCGGCACTGGGTCGAACAGGGACTGGCCCAGGTCGAGGCGCAGCTCGCGGCACAGGGCAGATGCGGTCGATTCGTGCTCGGCGATGCCGTGACGATCGCCGACGTGCTGATCGTTCCGCAGATCTTCAACGCGCAGCGCTTCGACTGCCGGCTCGAGCACGTGCCGACGGTGATGCGCATCTTCGACGCCTGCATGCAGTTGCCGGCGTTCGTCGAAGCGCAGCCGAGTCGGCAGCCCGACCAGCCGCCCGCCTGAGCGGGCGGATGCTGCGCTCAGCCTAAGGCGCTGCCCGGCGTTGCATGCGGCTCGGCCGCCCGCGTCCGCAGCGTGGCGGCGAATTCCGCCACGGCGGCGCCGTAGAAGTAACTGCGGTTGTAGTGCAGGATGGCGGCCAGGTTGACGGTGCCGATCCGATACTCGACGTTCGCGCGGCCGTCTTCCTGCAGATACGGCAGGTCGAGCAGCACGACCTTGGCGTCGGGGGGCAGGTAGCCATCGATGCGCACGCCGAGTTCGGCGACCTCTGCCCAGTTATGAGCCGCTGCAATGCCGCGCCCAAGTTGTTCGGCGATCGCCTCGTTGGCGATCGCATCGAACATCACCGGCCGGTCGCGCTGCCAGCCTTCCCGGTGCAGGTAGCTGGCCACCGACCCGATGGCATCGGCGGCGGAGCGCGCCAGTTCGACGCGGCCGTCGCCATCGAAGTCCAGTGCATAGCGCCGGATCGAACTCGGCATGAACTGCGGCAGGCCAATGGCCCCGGCGAACGATCCGGTCTGCTTCAGGACGTCGAGGCGGCCCAGGTGGCCGAGCGCCAGGAAGTGCGCCAGCTCGTCGCGGTAGAACGCGGAGCGGCGCGGATAGTCAAAGGCCAGCGTCAACAGGACGTCGAGCGTGCGCAACGTGCCCATCACCCGGCCGAACACGGTCTCGATGCCGATGATCGCGACCACGACCTCCGCCGGCACGCCGAACGTGTCGGAGGCCCGCGCCAGCGTGCGCCGATGGGTGTGCTGAAACGCCACCGCCTCGCGCAGGCGACCCTCGTCGAGGGCGCGGGCGCGGTAGCGCGTCCAGTCGCGCGGCGGCGGGGTCACGCTCGGCGTCATCAGTCGCTCGGCCTGCGCCGAGCGCCGGCCGGCGGCCAGCATCTGCTCGATCCAGCTGCGCGGGATGCCCTGTTCGGCGACGACGGCATCGATGAAGGGGCGCACGTCCGCTCGCCCCGCATATCCCGTCGCAGCAGGCTGCCGTGCATGGCTCTGGCCACAGGCCAGAGCCAGTGTGCCCAGCAGCAGGTGCCTTCGGGTGATGCAGCTCATGGCGCGGTTGCGATCGGCCGTCATCGGCGGATGACGGAGCCTATCGCGTTGCGCTCAATCGGCGAAACGAACCCTGAACCGGCGTACCCGCGCTGCGAGACGGCGGATCGCGACCGTCGGCACGTTCGCGCTCGCCGGCGAATAGCGCCATCGTTCCAGGGAACGGAGAATCGCTTCCGCGTCGGTGCGCGAAGCGGGCGTGAGCTCGCCGGTCAGCCGCCCGCCGAGCGCCCGCAGCCCGTCGGTGGGCTGGCACTGGACACCGGCGCGCTCGAGCCGGCTGCGGAACCGCGCTTCCAGCTCGGCCAGCGGGTCGCGCCGTACCCGATGGCGCAGCGAAAAAACCGCCAGCACGCCCGCCACGATCGCCGTCGCAAAGGCGAGTAGCAGGCCGAGCAGGCGCAAGTCAGGCTCGAAACCCAGGCGATCGAGCAGTGACAGCTGGCGCTGCGCTGAATAGGTCAGCACCCACTGGTTCCAGGAGTTCTCCATTGCCTCCCAGTTGAAGCGCAGGCGCCGGATCGCCTGCAGCCAGGTGGCATCGGCGCCGCCGCCGACCATGAAGAAGGGTTCGGCGCCGGCCTGGCGCGCCAGCTCGCGCAGCCCTTCCTCGATGCGAACCGGCGCAACCGTTGCCGTCGGATCGATGCGCAGCCAGCCGTTGCCGGCAAGCCACACCTCGGCCCAGGCGTGCGCGTCGGACTGGCGCACGGTCATGAAACCGTCGATCGGATTCATCTCCCCGCCCTGATATCCGGTCACCACGCGCGCCGGGACTTCGAGCGCGCGCATCAGCACAACGAAGGCGGAGGCGTAGTGCTCGCAATAACCGAGCCGGGTGTCGAACAGGAACTCGTCAACCGAGTGGCGGCCGAGCAGCGGCGGTTCCAGCGTGTAGCGGAAGCCGCCATTGCGGAAATGGTCGAGCACGGCGCGAACGAGTCGCAGCTCGGTCTCGGCCCGATCGCCGGTGTCTTCCGCCGCCACGCGGGCGCGCAGGTCGGCGGCAAGCTGCAGCGCGCGCGGGTTGTAGCCGTCAGGAAGCACCAGCCAGTCGCGCAGCGACAGGTCGGTCTCGTTCAGTCCGAAGGAGAACTGCGTGAACGAGCGTGCCTCGTAGCGCGTGCGGCCGGTGATCGGTCGCGACGCCAGCAGTTGGCCCTGGCTCGTCATCCGCGGCCGAAGTTCCGCGCTTACCGGCAGCCGGGCCGGCATCTCCAGGACGAACAGCCAGTCGCGCTGGCTGGGCTCGATGGTCACCGCGTAGTCGACCGCGGAAGCCTCCTCTGCATTAACCAGCAGCGGCGGCGAGGCAGCGAGCGGCTGCGCCAGCGGCGACCACGTGCGGCCGTCGAAGCTGCCGAAGACCGGACCGCGCCAGTAAAGCCGTTCGTTCTCCGGCGGGGCGCCGGCGAAGCGGACGCGGAAGGCGATGGCCTGCGATTGCAGCAGGCGGTTGATGCCGCCGGGCGACATCGAGTTCGACAGCCCGGTGCCGCTGGCGAACGCGTCGCGCGGCAGGCCCCAAAGCGGGTTGTCGAGGCGCGGGAACAGCACAAACAGGACCAGGGTCAGCGGGACCGCCTTCAGGGCAATGGCGCCGACCAGGCGCAGCTTGCGCACGGCCGGCAGGTCGTCGTCCTTGAGGCTCACGCTGACCAGGACGAAGAACAGGGCCAGGACGGCGGCCAGCGTCAGCGCCGCTACCGACAGGGACTGGCTGTGCAGGAACTGCGTCAGCAGGATGAAGAAGCACAGGAAGACGACGACGAACACGTCGCGCGTGGCGCGCAACTCGAGCAGCTTCAGGGACAGCAGCAGCAGCAGGAAGGTCACGCCCGCTTCACGGCCGAGCAGCGTGCGGTACTGCAACCAGACCGCACCCGCGGCCAGCGCGAGCAGGGGCAGCATCGCGACATGTCCGGGCAGCGGCAGGTTGCGCAGCGTGATCCAGGCGCGCCAGCACCACAGCAGCCCGATCACGCCGGCCGCCCACAGCGGCAGATGCCCGAGCTGGGGCAGGGCGACGAACGCCACCGCCAGCAGCAGCACCATCGTGTCGCGCCGCTCGCGCGCGGCCGATGAGACCTGGGCCTTGACCAGCCAGTTGGCGAAATCGCGCAGGCGGGCGGCTGGCTTCCGCGTGCCGTTGCCGCTGGTCGTACGGGATGTCGCGGCCATCACGGTCTGCTGCAGAGGGCGAGCGCAGTCAGGCAGCGCTCACGCTGCTCGGCGCCCAGCCCGAAATCGACGCGCAAGTCGGGCAGCGACAGCGCATAGCGGACCTGCGCGGCCTCGGCCATCAGGACCCAGCGGCACAGCCGGGCCAGCTTGTGCTCGCCGGCGAGGGACGCATCGACGGCGCCGAGTTCGAGCACGACCTCACCCTGCGCGAAGCTTTCGAACAGCTTGACCGTCAGTTCGTCGGAGCGGGCCGCAAGGCGCCAGGCCACGCGCTTGAGCGAATCGCCGGTCTGGTAGGGCCGTACGCCGGCGAACTCGTCACCGCTGACCGCAAGCCCGGTTTCCTGCTCCGCGTCGCCGCTGGCGACCATCGGCAGCTCCGGGGCGTCGCGCTCCGGCGCCGGATAGACGATCGAGGTGAGCGGCGGCGTGTAGTACGACCATGCCTGCCACAGGCCGAACGGGAAGCGCGTCTCGATGCGCAGCCGCGGACAGGGAAGCCGGCCGCGAACGCGCGCGGCAACGGCGACGCGGATCGCCCGGCTGCCCGTGGCCGGAATGTCGGCGTTGGTGATCGGCGGCACCGGCAGGTCGGGGCCAAGTGCTTCGAGCAGCGGGTTCGTCTGCTGCAGCGGCTCGAACTCGAGCGCGTAGCGGGCCTCCGGTGTTGCGTTGTGCACGGTGATCTCGAAGGTCGCCAGGTCGCCGGCGAACACGTTCTCCGCGCGGTGTGCCGTCAGGCTCAGCCGGGCCAGGTTCCGATGCGTGTGATACATGGCTACCAGTGCCATGCTGGTGACCATGAAGGTGAGCAGGAAGCCGAGCTGCAGCGAGTAGTTGATCGAGCCGAACAGCATCATCAGCATGGCCGCTGCGAACAGCAAGCCGGCGCGCGTGGGCAGGATGTAGACGCGACGGCGATCGAGCAGCACCTCGCCGTGCTCGACCCCCTTGCTGCCGCCGAGCAGTTCGACGGTCTTGATCACCAACGGATGGGCAGCGACGCTCATGCGAGGCAGGCAAGGTGTAGGCGCCGCGGGTTCAGCGGCAGTTCGCGCAGATGTGCGCGTCCTTTCAGGGCAGTCGCACGGCCTGGATCAGCTGGCTCACCAGTTCGCGGCCGTGCAGCAGACTCCCGCTCTCGCGCTGTGCGGCGTGCAGGCGGTGGCCGGCAACGGCGGGCAGCACGTTCTGGACGTCTTCCGGGATGACGTGCTCGCGTCCGTCGAGCCAGGCCCAGGCGCGTGCCGCTGCCAGCAGCGCCAGTCCGGCGCGCGGCGACAGTCCTTCGGCATGGCGGCCTGAACTGCGCGTGAAGGCGAGCAGAGACAGCACATAGTCAAGCAGCGTTTCCGACACGAACACCTGCTTGACCGCGGCCTGCGCCGCGACCAGATCGGCAGCCCGCGCGATCGGACTGAGGCTGCGCAGCATGTCGCGCCGCGCCCGGCCGGCGAGCAGCGCGCGCTCGGCCGCACGCTCGGGATAACCCAGGCTGATGCACATGAGGAAGCGGTCGAGCTGGGATTCCGGCAGCGGAAAGGTGCCGACCTGGTGCAGCGGATTCTGGGTGGCGATCACGAAGAACGGCTGCGGCAGCGGACGGGCCATGCCGTCGATCGAGACCTGGCTCTCCTCCATCGCCTCGAGCAGCGCGCTCTGCGTCTTCGGGCTGGCGCGGTTGATCTCGTCGGCGAGCAGCACTTCGGTGAAAATCGGCCCGGGATGGAAGGCGAACTGGCCGGTGGTGCGGTCGTAGACCGACACGCCGATCACGTCGGAAGGCAGCAGGTCGCTGGTGAACTGCAGGCGGCGGAACGGCAGCCCGAGCGAAATGGAGATGGCGTGCGCCAGGGTCGTCTTGCCCACGCCGGGCGTGTCCTCGATCAGCAGGTGGCCACCGGCGAGCAGACAGGTCAGACTCTGCCGGATCTGCAGTTCCTTGCCGACGATCACGGCACCGATCTGCTCGGCGCAGCGATTCATTTTTTCCAGCATTAGACTTTCCGCAAGCTGGCCGATTTTCTTGGTCGGGGAGACAGTCACTGGTGCATACCGGTTTTTTCACGCACGCGCAGTGTGCCGCGCACGAGATGGGTTCGTGGCATCCAGAGAGCCCCGAGCGTCTGGCAGCGGTGCACGATCATCTGATTGCGGTCGGCCTGCTGCCGCACCTGCTGCCTTTCGATGCGCCGCAGGCGGATCTGGAGGTGATTGCGCGGGCGCACGACCGCGGCTACATCGAGCGCCTGCGCGCGAGGATACCGAAGCAGGGCTACGAGCCGGTCGACCCCGACACATCGATGAACAGCCGCAGCTGGGATGCCGCGCTGCATGCGGCCGGGGCGGTGGTCGCGGCCACCGATGCGGTCATTCGCGGTGAACTGAACAACGCGTTCTGCGCCGTGCGCCCGCCGGGGCATCATGCCTGCCGTGCGGCGGCGATGGGCTTCTGCTTCTTCAACAACGTCGCAGTCGGTGCGCTGCACGCGCTGCACGCGCATGGGCTGAAGCGCGTGGCGGTGATCGACTTCGACGTGCACCACGGCAATGGCACCGAGGACATCCTTGCCGGCAACAGCCGCGTGCTGATGGCAAGCTTCTTCCAGCACCCGTTCTACCCCTACTCCGGCACGGACTTCACCGCCGACAACATGGTCAATGTGCCGGTTCCCGCCGGTACCCGCGGCGACGTCGTGCGCGAACTGGTCGAGGGCCAGTGGCTGCCACGCCTGGAGGCGTTCGCACCGCAGATGCTCTTCATCTCCGCCGGCTTCGATGCGCACCGCGAGGACGACCTCGGCCAGATGGGTCTGGTCGAGGGCGACTACGCCTGGATCACGCAGCGGCTGATGGACGTGGCCGACCGTCATGCGGCGGGGCGCATTGTCAGCACGCTCGAAGGCGGCTACAACCTCAGCGCCCTGGCGCGCAGTGTCGCCGCACACGTGCGTACGCTGGCCCAGCTCTGAGCGATGCCGAACCCGATCTTCGACCAGGACCTTCCGCGCACCGCGGCCAATTTCGCGGCGCTGTCGCCGCTGACCTTCATCGAGCGCGCGGCGACGGTCTTCCCGCACCGGCCCGCGATCGTGCACGGATCGATCCGTCGCGACTGGGCCGGGTTGTACGCGCGCTGCCGCCGGCTGGCCCATGCACTTTCCCGACGAGGGCTTGGACGCGGTGACACCGTCGCGGTGATGCTGCCCAACACGCCGGAAATGGTCGAGGCGCACTTCGGCATCCCGATGGCCGGCTGCGTGCTGAACGCCATCAACACCCGGCTCGATGCCGAGGCGATCGCCTTCATGCTCGAGCACGGCGAGGCAAAGGTCTTCATCGTCGACCGTGAGTTCTCGGCCACGGCGCGCGCGGCGGTGGCGCGGTTGGGAAGCGCGATCGAGGTCGTCGACGTCGACGATCCCGTTTACGCCGGGCCGGGCGAGCGAATCGGGGCGATCGACTACGAGAGCCTCATCGCCGAGGGCAGTGCGGAGTTTGTCTGGCAGCTGCCTGCCGATGAATGGGACGCGATCGCGCTGAACTACACATCGGGCACGACGGGCAATCCGAAAGGTGTCGTCTATCACCACCGCGGTGCATACCTGAACGCTGTGTCGAACATCCTGGTCTGGGCGCTGCCGCACCATCCCGTCTACCTGTGGACACTGCCGATGTTCCACTGCAACGGCTGGTGCTTCCCGTGGACGGTTGCGGCGATGGTCGGCACACACGTGTGTCTGCGCCGGGTCGAGGCGGCAGCGATCTTCGATGCCATCCGCGCGCACGGTGTCACGCACTATTGCGGCGCGCCGATCGTGCACTCGCTGCTGGTGAACGCGCCCGCGGAAATGAAGCAGGGCATTGCCCATCGCGTGAACGCGATGGTCGCCGGAGCGGCGCCGCCGGCGGCGATGATCGAGGGCATGGAACGGCTCGGCTTCGACCTGACCCACGTCTATGGCCTGACCGAGGTCTACGGCCCGGCGGCGGTCTGCGCCAAGCAGCCGGGCTGGGAATCGCTCGATGTCGGCGAACGGGCAGCGATGAATGGCCGGCAGGGCGTCCGCTATCCGATGGAGGAGGCGGTAACGGTGCTCGATCCGCAGACGCTGCAGCCGGTGCCCGCCGACGGCGAGACGATCGGCGAGGTGATGTTCCGCGGCAACATCACCATGAAGGGCTACCTGAAGAACCCGTCCGCGACGCAGCAGGCGTTCGCCGGCGGGTGGTTTCACTCCGGCGACCTGGCGATCGTCTACCCCGATGGCTACCTGCGCATCAAGGACCGCAGCAAGGACATCATCATCTCGGGCGGCGAGAACATCAGCTCGCTCGAGGTTGAGGATGTGCTCTACCGGCATCCGGCGGTGATGATCGCGGCAGTGGTCGCGGCGCCCGATCCGAAGTGGGGCGAGGTGCCCTGCGCGTTCATCGAAACACGCGAAGGCGAGCGCGTCACCGCCGAGCAGCTGACGGCGCACTGCCGTGCCCATCTGGCGGCATTCAAAGTGCCGAAGAAATTCGTCTTCGGTCCGGTGCCGAAGACGAACACCGGCAAGATCCAGAAGTTTCTGCTCCGCCAGCAGACCAGGGCGGCCAGCGCGATCGACCTCTAGCGCACGCCCGCAACGGAAGACTTTCTCAAGGAGAACGCCATGAACGCTCCGCAGGCACCGAGTCAGCTCGAGCCGCTGCTGCTCGAAGAACGCACGCCCACCGGCATCGTCACGCTGACGCTCAACCGTCCGGCGCAGTTCAACTCCCTGTCGGAGGAGATGCTGGCGGCGCTGCAGCAAGCCGCGGAACGGATTGGCGCCGACAACGGCGCGCGCGTAGTCGTGATCGCGGCCGCGGGCAAGGCCTTCTGCGCTGGCCACGACCTGAAGCAGATGAAGTCCAACCCGCGCCTGGACTATTACGAGAAGCTGTTCGCCGACTGCGCGAAGCTGATGCTGACGCTTCAGCGTCTGCCGCAGCCGGTGATCGCGCGGGTGCACGGCATTGCAACGGCGGCGGGCTGCCAGCTGGTGGCGACCTGCGACCTGGCGGTGGCTGCAGAGGGGGTGCGCTTTGGCGTCAACGGCATCGACGTCGGGCTGTTCTGCTCCTCGCCGAGCGTGGCGCTGTCGCGCAATGTCGGTCGCAAGCAGGCCTTCGAAATGCTGGTCACCGGCGAGTTCATCGATGCCGCTACGGCGAAGGCACGCGGCCTGGTCAACCGTGTCGTGCCGGCCGATCAACTCGACGCGGAGGTGAAGCGGCTTGCGGAGGCCATCATCGCCAAGCCCTCGCTTGCCATCGGCATGGGCAAGGGGCTTTTTTACCGGCAGCTGGAAATGGGGGTCGATGCCGCCTACCAACTGGCCGGCGAGACGATGGCCTGCAACATGATCGACGACGTCGCGCAGGAGGGCGTCGCAGCGTTCATGGAGAAGCGCAAGCCGCATTGGTCGGCCTGACGGTCAGTCGCCACGCCTACCGGGTCGCCGCGCCTAGAGCCGGATCGCGGCGCTGCAGGCGAGCAGGACAAGCCAGGCAACGACGAACATCGGCCCGGCCCAGCTGCTGACCCGGGATGCCCCCTTGGGCAGGGACGGCGCGCGGCCGCTCAGCGCAGCCAATTCTGTTTCAACGGCACGTCGCTGCAGGACGAGCAGTGCCAGCGTCTGTCCCGAGCGATCGAGGTTGCCGTGCAGCGCGAGCGCGCAGAGGATGCCGAGCAGCGCCAGGCTACCCATCAGCCAGTGGTTGAGCGGCACGACTCCGAGGCCGCCGACCACGAACACCATCAGGAAGGCGTGGATGAAGATGGCCTGCGAGGCGATCAGCCAGTTCATGTGTTGTCCGAGCGCCAGCTGTTCGGCCATGGCCGCCTGATGCAGACGGTCGAGTTCCCTTTCGGTCGCGGCCGCCTTCTGCGCCTGCGTGTCCTCGACGCTCAGCGGTGGTGGCGGAACCGGGCGCTCGGCATCGATGCGCAGCGTTGTGCTGGCGCTGTCGGCTTCGGTCGGTGCCGGGACGACGCGAAGTTCAGTGTGTCGTGGTGTATTCATGACAACGCAGTGTGCGCACGTTGTCGCGACCGAGAAATCCACCGATCGTCCTAGGGCGCGCAGCCGGATGCAGTGCCTGGGCGCAGCGGCCGTGCATGGCGTCCATCAGCAGTGCCGCCGGGAACATCACGTTCCGCGGATGCAGAGCGTTGCCTACGATCGTGTCAGCAGGTTCAGCCTGAGCGTCAGGCAGTAGGCCGCACCGCCGGAGCGGTTGAACGACTCGAGCGACACGACATGGACCCCGTAGCCGCGCTCGGTCAGGGTGGCGCGCAGCCTCGCCGAGGCGTGGCACATGACGACGTCTCGCCCGAGACAGACCGCGTTGACGGCCAGGTGATGGGCGTCGTCGTCGCCTGCCCTGATGAGGAGGGCGGGGTCGATTCGTTCGCGCAGCCGGGCGCGCGCCTCTGCCGAGAAGGCTGGCGGGTAGTAGAGCGCCTCGCCTCCAGACAGCATGCACAGGCAGGTGTCGAGGTGGTAGAAGCGTGGATCGATCAGTTGCAGCGGCTCGGCGCACACCGCGTAGATGTCGCTGAGCACGCGCTCCATGCCGCCGCTCGAGCGCTGGCCGTAGCCGACCCACAGCAGTGTCCGGCGGGCGTCCCAGAGCACATCGCCGGCGCCCTCGAAGAACATCCCGGGGGGCGGGTCGATGATCTCGTCGATGACGCCGCGTGCGCGCAGCGTCTCGAAAAAGGCGCGATCGTGCACCTCCTCGCCGCGGCGCTCGGCGCAGGCGAAGCGGGCGAGCAGGAGACGCCGATCGAGCACGAGCGCCGAGTTGGCGGCAAATACCATGTCGGGCAGGCCGCGCGAGGCCGCCTGCACTTCCACCACGGCGCCAAGTTGCTCGTACGACGCCTTCAGGCGCTGCCAGCCGCGTTGTGCGTCCGCAGCCAGCTTCCGGGCGGAAACCTGCCAGCGGTCCGGCTCCATCCAGGGATTGATCCGGTAGCTGACTTCGAAGAAATCAGGCGCGCTCATCATCAGATGGGCGGGCGGCGTGCCATTTGCACGCGTATTGGCCGGATTCGCTTCAGCTGCCACAGCGCTCCTGCGTCCCGACGAGACGTCCGTGCCGGTGATTGGCGCTTGCTTGCTCGCCGCACACGGTAGCATCGCCGCGACCTCTCGTGCCTGCGTCGATCCCTTGCCGGGCCGGCTGGCACCGTTCCGGAAGATTCCGCCATGCCGTTGTTCGATCCACAGAGCCTCAATCCCGGTGTGCCGCGGAAAGAGGTGTTCGCGTGGGCGATGTATGACTTCGCCAACTCGGGCTACACGACCGTGGTGCTGACGGCCGTGTTCAACGCCTATTTCGTCAACGTCGTTGCCGGGAACGCGTCGTGGGCGACGCTGGCCTGGACCCTCGCGCTATCGGTCTCCTATGCGCTCGGCATGCTGGTGATGCCGGCGCTCGGCGCCTATGCGGATCTGCGCGCACGCAAGAAGCTGCTGATGGGGCTGGTGACGATCGGTTGCATCATCGGCACCGCGGCACTGGCGCTCGCTGGCCCCGGGGACCTGGCGCTGGCGGTGGCGGCGATCATCGTGTCGAACATCTGCTTCGCCGCCGGCGTGACGCTGAACAGCGCCTTCCTGCCCGAACTGTCGCGGCCGGAGGCGCTTGGCAGGGTGTCCGGCTGGGGCTGGAGTCTTGGCTACCTCGGCGGACTGATGGCGCTGGCGCTCGGCCTGGCTTACGTGCTGTGGGCGCAGGGGCGTGGGCTGCCGGCCACGCACTACGTGCCGGTGACGATGCTGATCACCGCCGCGTTGTTCGCGCTGGCGGTGATCCCCACTTTCACGACCCTGCGCGAACGGGCGGTGCCACTCGGACAGGGAACGGTGCGCAGCGTGCTGCGCGATTCGACGCAGCGTCTCTGGCACACGCTCGCCAACATCGGTGAGTTCCGCGACTTCGGCTGGCTGTCGCTGTGCGGGCTGCTGTACCAGGGTGGGCTTTCGGTGGTGATCGCGCTGGCGGCGATCTATGCGCAGCAGGTGATGAAGTTCGAGACCGCGCAGACGATGACGCTGATCCTGGCAGTGAACATCACGGCCGCGCTCGGCGCGTTTCTGTTCGGCTATGTGCAGGACGCCATCGGCCACAAGCGGGCGCTCGGGCTGACGATCGTCGGCTGGATCGTCATGGTGCTGATCGCCGGCCTCACTTCCGGCGTGCTGTGGTTCTGGGTGGCTGCCAATATCGCCGGCCTTTGCATGGGTTCGAGCCAGTCGGCTGGCCGGGCGATGGTCGGCGTGTTCGCGCCGGAGCATCGCCGTGCCGAGTTCTACAGCCTGTGGAATGTCGCGCTGTGGCTGTCGGCCGTGATCGGCCCGCTGACCTATGGTCTGGTGACCTGGGTCACGGACAACAACCACCGCCTGGCGATGCTGACCACCGGGCTCTACTTCGTCGCCGGCCTGCTGGTGCTGGCCAAGGTCGATATCGAGCGGGGAAAGCGGGCGGCACACGCCAGCACCGACTGACCCCGTCCATGGGCCGGCTACAGGACCAGTGCCGCGATGCCGGCCTTGGCGACCTGCGCGTCCTCAATCGACTTGACACCGGAGACGCCCACCGCGCCGACCACCTGTCCGTCAACGATGATCGGCACGCCGCCCTCGAGCATGCCCTGGAGCGGCGCCGACAGGAACGCGTTGCGGCCCTGGTTGATCATGTCTTCGTAGATCTTGGTCTCGCGCCGGCCGAGCGCCGCGGCGCGAGCCTTCTCCGGCGCGATATGAGCCGACACCGGTGGCGTGCCGTCAAGGCGCGCGAACTGCAACAGGTGGCCGCCGTCATCGACGATGGCAATGGCCACCGCCCAGTTGTTCTTCTTCGCCTCGGCGATCGCGCCGTCCATGACGCGGGTGGTGTCTTCGATGCCCAGCATGGCCTTCTTCTGCATGGCGTTCTCCCTTGATTCGACAGTCAGTCGCGCAGCCGGTACCACAAGCCGGCCACCCATTCCCGCAGCGCGAGGTTGCTGACCCGCAGCGCTTCGGCGTTTGGCACCAGATGAGGCAGCCGGAACGCCGCTCTGCCAATGTAGCCGGTCGGCGCGGCGATTGGCGTCAGCCCGGCGACGGCGAAGGCGCGCCGCGCCCGCGGCATGTGGTAAGCGTCGGTCACCAGCAGCACCCGGGTCAGGCCGAGCGGGGCGAGGATCGCGGCGGAAAGGCGCGCGTTCTCGGCCGTCGTGTCACTGCGATCCTCGATCCAGCGCGCGCGGACGTCGAAGTCGCGCTCGAGCGCCGCCTGCATCAGCCGTGCCTCGGGCAGCGGAGCCCGCTCCGGATTGCCGCCGGAGAGCAGCACCGGCAGCCCCGTTTCGCGCGCCAGCCGTGCGCCGTAGCGCAGGCGGCGCAGCGTTGAGGCGCTAACGGTATCGCCGCCCCAATCGGGGGAGGCGTACACGCGGCCGCCGGAGAGGATCACGATGGCCTGCGCCGCGTCGCGCTGCGTCGCCGCCAGCGGCGGTGGCTCGAGTGTCCGGATCAACGCCTGCGCGACGAACGATGTGCTCAGCGCCAGCAGGGCCAAGAGGCTGCCTGTCGCAATCGCAAGGCCGGCGGCACGCCAGCGCGGCATGAGTAGAACGCCGCCGAGCGCTGCCACCACCAGGCAGGTCGGTGGCAGCGCCAACTGCCCGAGCACATAGCTCGCAGTCACGCCGGCGGTCATGCCGTGCGGCGCGTCATTGAGTTGTCTCCTCGCGGCCCGAGAAGGCCCTTCCCTCGAAGCGGTTCGGCAGGCCTAAGCCACTGGCTTGACGGCGCTTCGTACCTGCTCGAGGGCTGTCGGATCCTCAATGGTGGTCAGGTCGCCCGGGTCGCGCCCTTCGCAAAGCGCCTGGATCGAGCGGCGCAGCAGCTTGCCGGAACGGGTCTTCGGCAACACGGTGACGAAGTGCACGCGCACCGGCCGCGCCACTGCGCCGAGCTGGCTGTCGACCGTCTTCATCACGTCGCCCTCGAGCGCGAGCCGCGCCTGGCTTGTCGCAATGGCACTGGCATCCTTTACTACCGCGAAGGCCATCGCCACCTGGCCCTTGAGCTGATCGGCGACACCGACGACTGCAACCTCGGCGATCGCCGGGTGCGAGCTGATCGACTCCTCGATTTCCCGCGTGCCGAGGCGGTGCCCGGCGACGTTGATCACGTCGTCGGTGCGGCCGAGGATGAAGAAGTAGCCATCGGAGTCCCGTATGCCCCAGTCGAAGGTCGAGTAGACCATGCGGTTCGGGACACTCTTCCAATAGGTGCTGACAAAGCGCTCATCGTCGCCCCAGACCGTGGTCATGCACCCCGGGGGCAGTGGACCCTCGATGGCCACCACGCCCTTGTCGTTGGCGCCGGTGATCTCGGCGCCGGTTGCCTCGTTGAACAGCTTCACGTCGTAGCCGTACACGGGCAGGCCGGGGCTGCCGAACTTCGACGGCAGGGGATCGACGCCGCGGGAGATGGCCAGGATCGGCCAGCCTGTCTCGGTCTGCCAGTAGTTGTCGACGATGGGCTTGCCGAGCCCGTCCGAGATCCAGCGCGCGGTGGGCTCGTCGAGCGGCTCGCCGGCGAGGAAAAGCAGGCGCAGGCTGGACAGATCGTACTTGCGCAGCAACGCCGGATCCTGCTTCTTCAGCACGCGGATTGCGGTCGGCGCGGAGAACATGACCGACACCTTGTACTTCTCGACGATGCTCCACCATATTCCGCCGTCGGGACGGATCGGGGTGCCCTCGAACATGATCGTGGCCATGCCCGCAATCAATGGCGCATAAATGATGTACGAGTGGCCCACCACCCAACCGATGTCGCTGGTCGAAAAGTAGGTCTCGCCGGCGTCGCCGCAGAAGATGTTCTTCATCGATGCGGCCAGCGCCACCGCATAGCCGCCGGTGTCGCGCTGCACTCCCTTCGGCTTGCCGGTGGTGCCGGAGGTGTACAGGATGTACGAGGGCTCGCTCGACTCGAGCCACTCGCACGGCACCTCATCGTTCATGTGCGCCGCGCGCAGGCCGGCGTAGTCGACGTCGCGGCCGGAGGTGTTCTCCATTGGTGCCAGGCCCCGGTCGACCATCAGCACGCGGGCCGGCGGGCTCTTCGACAGCCTGATCGCCTCATCCAGCAGGCCCTTGTACGGCACCACCTTGCCGGCGCGCGAGCCGGCGTCCGAGCTGACGATCACCTTCGGCTGCGCGTCGTCGATGCGCGAGGCGAGGCTCACCGCGGCAAAACCGCCGAAGACCACCGAG
>Ga0209253_10001772_pt1 | contig 19008 bp, 16 predicted proteins | sample FrelakmetBRP12BR_FD_187145 | JGI IMG/M metagenome (GOLD analysis project Ga0209253, IMG submission 187145) | Freshwater lake sediment microbial communities from the University of Notre Dame, USA, for methane emissions studies - BRP12 BR (SPAdes)... | ecosystem: Environmental > Aquatic >... | reverse complement strand
CGGTCATTGATCAATATCAGCATGACGACCAGAATCACCGGCAGCAGCAAGCCGTTAAGTGTCTGGCTGAAAATCATCGCATCCACCAGAGATTGGATGGGAAGCAGGATAATTGCTGCGCCAAGGACAATGAAGGAGGTGTAGATGGTGAAAAAGACCGGGGCCTCCTTAAACTCGCGGTTCACACCGGACTCCCATCCAAATGCTTCGCAGACCGTGTAAGCCGTGGAGAGAGGCAAAATCGCAGCCGAAAACATGGAGGCGTTGAGCAGACCCATCGCAAATAGTACCGAAGCATATTTGCCAGCCAGTGGGCCCAAGGCGACGGCTGCATCGCCTGCGGTTGCAATCGTTATCCGGTTCTGATATAGCGTTCCCGCACAGGCAATCATTATGAAAGAAGCCACCAATACCGCAAAAATAGAGCCCACGACCACATCGATCCGCTCGTAGCGGTAATCCGATACTTTGAGCCCTTTATCGACAATCGAGGCTTGCTGGTAGAACTGCATCCAGGGGGCGATCGTCGTGCCGATGATCGTTACAAAAATGGTAACGTATACCGTGTTCAGCTGGAAATTTGGGGTGACCAACGAATGAGCCACTTCCCCCCAATTTGGATGAGCGAGCACTCCCGAAGCAATGTACGATAGATAGATAGCGCTGGCGATCAGGAACACACGCTCAACCGTTTTATAATTGGCGCGAATAATCAACAGCCAGACAACCACCGCCGCAATTGGAATCGAGAAGTATTTGCTGACGCCGAAGATCTCCATGCTGGCAGCGACACCGGCAAACTCGCTGACGGTATTCGCCAGATTAACAAAAACCAGCAAGCTCAATACGATGGCGGTTAAACGCACCCCCATATTCTCACGCAGCAAATCCGCCAGACCTTTTCCGGTGACAACCCCCAGGCGAGCGCTCATCTCCTGGACGATGATCAAGGCTATTGCAACTAATGGCATCATCCACATCAGGGAATAGCCAAATTTCGCCCCGGCAACCGAGTAAGTGGAGATACCACCAGCGTCGTTATCGACGTTGGCTGTGATAATCCCCGGGCCGATGACTGATAACAATAGTAACAAGCGGACCCGATAGGGTTTCAGGCGCTCAAATAGCCTCAAAGCTGGCCCCTCCGTTAATGATAAAAGTGGGGTAAGCGCTTCTTCCACGCAGTTGGGATGATATTATCGAGGGCATCGTCAGCAGTCACGATCCCGTGCAGATGCTTTTCCTGGTCTACTACCGGGACAGCCAGCAGGTTGTATTTCGAGATCACCTGTGCGCATTCCTCCTGGCTATCCGTGAGATCAACAGATACCACCCTGTCTTCCATAAATTCCAATACCTTGGAGTCTTGCGGTGTCAGGACCAGCTCACGCAATGAGAACACTCCCACCAAACAATCGGCCTGGTCAACCACATAGATATAATAGATCGTCTCAGCTTCTTCCGCGTTGCTGCGTAGATATGACAGCACATCTTCGGCAGTCATCTCCGGTTTGACAACACAAAATTCGGTGTTCATAATTCCCCCGGCCGAATCTTCAGGATAAGCCAGGAGCTTGAGGACGTCTTTGGCTTCATCGTCCTCCATCAATTTCAATAATTCCTGACTGCGCTCTTCGGGCAGCTGCGCGAGAAGGTCAGCTGCCTCATCCGGCGCCATCTCCTCAAGCACGTCCGCGAGGCGCTCATCCGCCATCTCCTGGATCAGGCTGGCTTGAAATTCAGGCTCGACCTCTTCCAGGGTATCCGCCAGGGTTTTTACATCCAGTGAGCCGAGGAATTTACTGCCCTCTTGCCGCGAAAGATCGCTGACGATTTCGGCCAGATCGGCCGGGTGCAGCTCGGTTATTCTCTCACCCGGCACTTTCAGGCGTAAGGGCTCATCGCTGGAGAGCAGCTCGACATGGTCCCAGGAGATCGTACCGGTACCGGGGATCTGCTGGGCGCTTTTTGCCCGCCGGTGGATGAGCGAGCTCACTCCCAGCCTGCGGAGAAGCCCCGCGCTGCTGATATCGACGTTGGAGATGTAAATATTGTTTTCAAGGCGGGTCAATTCCAGGTCATTTACCCGTACGACCCGGACGCCATTCGTATCGATAATTTGTTTATCCAGCACATCCCGGATCAGGTAAAGATCGTCCGGGGATGGCTGGTAAGCATCTATATCTACCAGGTTTTTGTTCAGCAGGATAATCGGTGCAATTAATGCAACCACAGCGCTCATCGGGATAAACCGAGTGCCTTTGGGTCTTTTGACTTCGATTGCAACGATCTGAGGGTGAAGAATCTGCCCTGATTGGATAGCCAACAAATCTTTCAGAGTACCAATCCGATCTCCCTCCAGATCTACTACCGGTCTTCCGATGAGTTCGCTCACGAAGCGCATAGACCCTCCAAAAGATGTTTAAGATTGGGCTCACGCAGTTGGTGGTGGATTGGGGGTGTTCTGCGGGGCGGATCTTTCCCAACCAACCCCTCTTCTCCCTCAACTGTGTAACTTTTACAAAATTTGCGTCAGGGCATTGAAAGTCCTAAGACCATAGTGTATCCGATCATGGAAATTGATGGAAGAGTGAACAGAATATTGTCGATCTGGTAGCCGGCACGCTGGCAAGCCCGGCGTACAAATCCAGGGGTGCGCGGGGTTGCCGGCACCGTAAAACGTGATCCTAAATAAAATGACCACCCGATCGGGTTGATCGCGTTGGGAAAGGTCACCACCAACCGTCCTTTGGGAGCCAGGTGCTGGTATAACGTGCGCAGCAGGGGAACCGGATCGGGATAATAGTCCAACACGCCGATACAAGTGATGACAGGCCAGGTGCGCCCTGCCAGAAGCTCGGCATCGGAAAGGAAATCGGCATTAAAACCGTGCTGTATCGCTTTGGCTTGCGCAATGGACAGCATCTCCAAGGAGATGTCAAATGCAGTTACCTGGCAACCTCGCTTCATGAGCTCAAGCGTGGTGCGCCCGGTGCCACAACCATAGTCTAGCACCTGGCAATCTTCCGGCACCAGTTTACAAACCGCACGAAGCTCGCGCACACCCAACCAGGCCGTTATTGGGTTGTCGTAATTCCTGGCATGCCGGTCAAATCGTTGTGCTATTCGATTTATTCTTTGCATCCCTGACCTCCAATATCTGCCAGCTAACAAACCCCACAAAACGCACCAGCCACCAGGAAATCAAACGATAGGTAAGGGCCGCGGCAACGGCAACTGCACCCGGCGCGCCCAAGCGCGCATAGATTACCGAGAGGGAAATTTCAGTGATCCCTAAACCGCCGGGAATGGATGCCAGTCCGCTCACAAACAGCATTAATCCATAGCCCGTCAGCAAGACGCCGACCGGAATTATGTAATGAAAAGCGATAAAACATGCCCCCAATGTGGCGATATCCAGGCTCACCCGGAAGAACGCTGGGAGCCAGTACGGCCAGATCGGCAGCTGGCGCATCTGCGCCAGGCCTCGATAGAATTCTTCCACTCGCCGAACGATAGAGATATCGTCAACCGGTTGGCGTCGATACTTTTCTCGCCAACGGTTCGCAATTTCATTCAAACGAAGGAGTAAACGAATGACCTGCAGGCGATCGCGTCCGAACCAGATGATCCATCCGCCGAAGAGCACCAGGATCACCGCGATCACTTCCAGCAGTATGATCTGAAAACGACGGATTTCCCCGATGCTTACCATATACCATAAACCCAGCAATGAAACTACCAACAACATGGTGCCGATGAATATCTGTTCCATCGCCAGAGTGAATGTGGAAGTTTCTGCCGAATAACCGCTTTTCCCCAAGAGGCGAGCTCGCAGGACTACGCCGCTGGCACCCATGCTGGGTATCGTCACCTCGATAAAGGCGATGGCGGGAAGAACCGCCAACATCCTCCATAACCCGATATTGCCCGGAAACGGTCGCAGCAGCAACGTATTTAAATATGCGAGGGAAGTATATGAGATGAACTGGATAGCAACCGCTGCCAATAGCCAGGCCCAGCTTGCCTCCCGAATGACGCCGCCCAGATTGCGCAGCTCCTTAGCCACTGGCAAGAACAAGTAAAACAATATAGCCAGCAGGATTAGTACGAAAAGTCGTTTTAACCAGACCATGTGGAAATTAATTTTAAGGCGTGAATAACGTGGTAATCTCTCTGTGATCAGCCGCTGTTAGAATGAAACCTCCGTTTCGAGAATGAGTCGAAACGGAGATCGCACCCTGGTCAAATATATCTAGGGCTATAATGTGCGTGTGCCCCCACAGGGATTCGAACCCTGGTTTTAGCCTTGAAAGGGCTGCGTCCTGGTCCCCTAGACGATGGGGGCATATGACTGCCGTGCGGCGGGATTGTACCATTGCCTGAATGGGTGGTCAAGCATTTTGTATTTCGATTGCTGCTTGCTTGTTGAGCGCAAGCGGGTGATTGAGAAATGGAAATCTTCGAAAATATCGCCCTTCCCAGACGCAAAGGGGCATGTTATAATCCACCCCCGCCGCCAAAGGCGGCTTTATATTGCTTTAGAAATTATTTGCCCTTTTGAAAAGTTGCAAGGAAATTAACCATGAGCGATGTGATCAAATCATTACAAGCACCCGTGAATGAAAGCGTGCCTGCATTACACGCTGGCGACCTGGTCAGGGTCTTTATTCGCATCAAGGAAGGCAACACCGAGCGCACCCAGGAATTCCGCGGCACGGTAATCCGCCTGCGCAACAGCGGCAACAACGCCAACTTCACTGTCCGGCGCGTCGCCAGCAATGGCATCGGCGTCGAGCGTACCTTTCTGAACCGCTCGCCGCGCATTGAGAAAGTGCTGGTGGAGCGCCGCTCACATGTGCGCCGCGCCCAGCTCTACTTCCTCCGCGAACGCACCGGCAAGAGCTCCCGCCTCAAGCAGAAATTCACCGCTTGACAGGCGAATATCCAGTGTATCCAGGAGCAATCTAGCGCAGCTGTAGGTGAAGCTGCGCTTTTTGTCGTCAATAGTGAGATCAGTATTTTGAAAGGCGCCATGATTACGCTTTATAATTAACCATGGCGCGACGGCAAAGTTGATGTCCCAAATTAGCCAAAATTCCCCCATCGGCATCTTCGACTCAGGCGTTGGCGGCCTGTCGGTCCTGCGTGAGATCCGCCGGCAACTGCCGTACGAACCCCTGATCTTCCTGGCCGACCAGGCGCACGTTCCTTACGGGCCGCGCCCGATCGAAGAGGTGCGCAGATTCGCCGTGGCAATATCGCGCTACTTGTGCAGGCATGAGGCCAAGCTGGTGGTGGTAGCCTGTAACGCTGCCTCGGCGGCTGCATTGCACGACCTGCGACAGACCTATCCAGAGGTGCCTTTTGTCGGTATGGAGCCGGCGGTCAAGCCCGCCGCCGAGCATACCCAGAGCGGGGTGGTGGGTGTTCTGGCGACGCCCGCCACCTTCCAGGGGGCACTATACGCCTCAGTGCTCGAGCGCTTTGCCCAGGGTGTGACGGTGCTCCAACACACATGCCCGGGATTGGTGGCGCAGATCGAGGCAGGCGAGCTGTACACCCATGAAACGCGCCGAATTTTAGAAGAAGCCCTGCACCCGATGCTGGCACAAGGCATCGACACGGTGGTGCTGGGTTGCACGCACTACCCGTTCGTAATCCCGCTCATTCAGGAGATCGCCGGGTCAGGGGTGCGGGTGATCGACCCTGCCCCGGCGGTGGCGCGCCAGGTAGGGCGCGTGCTGGATGCGCATGACCTGCTCCATCCCGGTCCCTGCTCCGGGGTGGCGCGCTACCTGACCAGCGGTGACGCGAACCGCCTGCAGACCATGCTGTGGACCTTGATCCGGGAGAACGAAACCCCCGAGCATGTAGAATGGCCGGGGATATTGCAAGCCCAACGCAGCGGATCAGGATAGTTTGTCCTTACCCCCCATATTCACTCGCCGGCTTTCCCTAGCAGCTCGCCTTGCGCCCCGCGCACCTCAAATAGCACCGACGGGGAGCCCATATCGTCATAGCTCACCCGCACCAGACCGAAGTTGTGCTTCGCGGCACTGAACTCCAACCTCTGGCTGTGCACAGGACCCCCGCGTAAGGGCCAGTAAGTGCGGCTGGAGAGGGTATTCGGCTGCTGCTCGAAAGGCGTTGAGCAGAATTCCCATAGGGGTATTTTGCGCCCACCAGGACCGTTTAAATACGCACAGACTGCATGGGCAGAATGCAGGTCGCCTGCCAGCAGGTAGACGTTTCCGATGCCGTTTTCGGCCAGGAATCGCAGCAGCCGGTCTCGCTCCTCTGGAAAGCCAGACCAGCGATCACGCGGCACATCCAACCACATGCGAAAGAGTAGGGCGCAGGAAGTTACGATAAATTTGACCGGGTAGGCATCCTTGACGCGCAGCAGCCAATCCTCCAGCACCCGCCATTGGCCCTCGCTGAGCATCGACCGCTCGCGCCCCTTGCACACCCGCATGGTGCGCGTGTCCAGCACGAAGAATGCTGCCGATCCAAAGGAAAAGTTGTACGCCAGAGAGCCTGGATCGCCTTTGGCCAAGGCATACTGCCCAGCGATATTGACCGCCGGAGGCAGCTCGAGGTGCGGTGCATGCATCCCCTGGTGCTCCCAGTAAGCCTGCAAGGCGTCTTGCACGCGCTTCAAAGGGATGTTGCGCTCCTGGGGCGGGCGTCTCTGGAACCAGCGCTGGACCTTGTCCCACCAGGGGATGTGCGCCCACTGCCGGTCCTTGTCCTGCCAGCGCCAGTCGTCATCCACCTCATGATCGTCGAGGGTCATGAACGCCGGCAGGTTCATCAATAGCTTGCGAAAAGGTGGTCGCGACCATGTGTAAGAATACACGTCGCGGTATTCCTGCAAAGAGCAGGCGATCTTGCCGATTCCGTTCTTATCGTACGCATCGGCATAGATCTGGTCACCAATCAGCAGGATAAAGCGCACATCCTGCTCCTGGCGAAGGCGATCAATGGCATCGAATATCCTTCCACCTTGCTCGTTCTCCGGACGAAAGCAGGAACCGAAGGCAAAGGTGAAGGATGTCGATTGCCGGTCGAGCGGGAAAGTAGTGAACCGCGGGAAGGGAGCCTGCTCCGGGCGGGGAGGTTGGTCGCTCAAGGAGAGGGCATAGCGGTAGCGGGTGTTGGGAGACAGCTCGTTCACCGGCGCCACACCGGCGTATCCGTTCTCCGCTGTTAAAGGTAGGGATTTCCCCGCCAACCAGGCGTCGCTCATATCCGGCTTGCTCCCCAGCCAGGCATACAGCACACCGGGACCGCTCGCCCTGCCCCAAAAAAAGGCGCGATCCGGCTTCAGACCCCCAACGATTGGACCCAGCAGCAGCTCGTCCATATTCACCTCTGAATCTGGTTTATCGGTTTTTGAGGAATATCCCCGCTTGATTATCGCGCCAAAGGACTATTTAAGCCACTCTTCACCAAGGGCAGGCCAATCCGGACTTTGGACGGCGCTCTCCTTCCAGTTGCGCTTGCCGGTCCACCCCTCGATGGCGATGGCATATACGGAGGTGCGCTTCAGCTCTTGATCAGTAATCGGGCGGTAGTGTTCTCCGGCGACCATGCCGGGGAAATATTTGGAGATCAGCCCGTACAATACCCGGCGCTGCTCCTCAGGATCCTCCAACAAGCGTATCGTCCCAAAAACGATCACGCTCTCATACTGGATCGAAAACTCCAACGCTGTATTCGAAGGCAGCAGCTTGCCCGATTCACTGGCTTCGAAACACACCTGGGAGTGGCGTTGGCTGTTGGCGCGCACTCTGCCGGTGATATTCGAATGGAAGTAGATCTCGTTCCTTTCGGGATCGTACCAGAAGTTGGTCGGCGTGATGAATGGCTGCTCGTCCCAATGGGTAGCAATATGCCCGGTATGTGCGCGGCTCAAGAACTCACGGATCCACTCGTCATCCTGAGCCAGCTCAGGACGGCGCATTTTTGTAGCCGGTGTGTGGGTTAAGTTAAAGGTTTTCGCCATATACTCTATTGACGCTGATCTGCGGGATGGATGCCAATTGTGTCGAGCGGCGCCTGGAGTGACTTGAAATTTTCGAAGCTGAGGTCTCGAAAGGTGAATTCCATTTTTCCGCGCAGAGACTCAAATAATGCCGTATAGCTATCCAGCACCCGGGCCTGCCAGTTCAATCCCAGGTGCATAGCAGCTTCCTGGATACTGGCTGGATCCGGCCCTTCCAGCTCGGCAAACGCTCCAAAGGGCATCTCGTCCAGGGTGACATGCACCTCGCCCAGCTCGAAGACAGTGCGATATTTCTCGTACATCATGCTCACCTGGTAGCCCAGGGCTTCGAATAGGCTGCGCGCTTGCTCGAAGTCGCTCACAACGAACTCGATCTCCCGGCGCAGGCGCACCCCGCCTTCGTCTCTACCCGGGCCTTTGTAGGTCAGGCGCGCCTTTGAATCCTGGCGCAAGCGCAGCACCTGGAGCGAGCGAGTGAGGGCCTGGTCTGGCGTGTCGAAGCGCAGGTTGACCTCATAGGTGCGCGGTTGAGAGCACGGCGCTCCCATAGACTGCAAGCGCTGCCCCAGCGCCCCCAGATCGCTAATATTGAATTTAACCTCCAGCTCCTGATCTTTCATACGCTATTCCTCCGGGGACGATCGAACACTAAACCACGCTCAATAGAGTTTGCCTCAGCTCTACACTGTCCCCCGTCTTCACCCGCACTCGAGAGACCGTGCCGGGTCGCGGCGACTTCAGCTCGTTCTGCATCTTCATCGACTCGAGGATCAGCAGCACGTCGCCCTTTTCCACCTGCTCCCCCTCATTCACCGGTATGGAGACCACCAGTCCGGGCATCGGGGCGCGCAGGTGGAATTCTTCCCGATCTGCCACCCGGCTTCCCAGGGCTGCACGCAGACGCCGCTCACGCTCATCTTCCACTACCGCCTGGTAGAGGGTCCCATGCAACAGCACCTGCCAGCCTTCCTCGCTCGGGTAGACGTAGGACTCGTAGGAGTTCCCGTCCACCAGTAAAGAGAAAACCGGCTGATCGCTGATGGCGTCAAAATCGACCTGATAGGGCATTCCATCCACGATGATATGTTTCTCGTCCACGATCTCGATCACGTATTCGCGTTCGCCGATTAATGTCACATATCGCATGGCTGCCTCGTATGTTAGCGGTGGAGCCGCTCCCAGCGGCTGAGCCATTTCCAGTTGCTCGTGTCACGCTCGCCCCTTTGAATGAATTGGGCGGCGAGCTGGGCCTGCTGGTGGGCTGCCAGGGTGGCGATGATAGCCGCAATCGGGGAGCGGTCCACCTTACCCTCCTCCGCCGCCTCCATGGAAAAACGCTCCTCCACGAAGCGTGTATCGTACTGCCCACCCATGAAGCGGTGTGAATCCATTAGCGTCTGGTGGAAGGGGATATTGCTGTGCACGCCGACGATCTTATACTCCTCCAGGGAGCGGCGCATGCGCAGGATTGCCTCGGCGCGGGTCTCCCCCCAGACAATCAGTTTCGAGATCAATGAGTCATAGTAGGGAGAGATCTCAAACCCCGGGTAGACGCCGGTATCCACCCTCACCCCGGGACCGGTTGCCAGCAAGATGTGGCTGATCCTCCCGGTCGAGGGGAGGAAGTTGTTATAGGGATCCTCGGCATTGATCCGGCACTCGATTGCCCAACCTTTGAGCGAGATATCCTGTTGGGTATAGCGCATCTGGCGGCCGCGGGCGATGCGGATCTGCTCCTTGACGATATCCACGCCGGTCACCATCTCGGTCACCGGGTGTTCAACCTGCAGGCGCGTGTTCATCTCCAGGAAGTAAAAGTTTTTATCCTTATCGACCAGGAACTCGATCGTGCCGGCATTGGCATAGTTAACTGCCTGGGCTGCTCGCAATGCTACCTCTCCCATTCTCTGTCGCATCTCTTCGTCGTCGCCGATGAACGGGGAGGGGGCCTCCTCCAGCAGCTTTTGGTGGCGGCGCTGCAAGGAGCACTCGCGCTCGCCCAGGTGGATCACATTGCCGTGATTATCCGCAAGGATCTGGATCTCGATATGGCGAGCGCCCTCGAGCAGCTTCTCCAGGTAGACATTGCCATCCCCGAACGATGCCTCCGCCTCCCGCCGGGCGGCGTGGAGCAGGGCAGGCATCTCTTCGATGGAGTGGACTTCGCGCATGCCCTTCCCGCCGCCTCCGGCTGAAGCTTTGACCAGCAGGGGGAAGCCGATCTGGGGAGCAACCGCCAGCAGCTCGTCGTCCCGCAGGGACCCTTCGCCCTCTGTGCCCGGGACGATCGGCACGCCTGCCCGGGTCACCGTAGAACGGGCGACCGCCTTATCGCCCATGGCTGCAATCGCCGATGGCTTGGGGCCGATGAAAGCCAGCCCGGCATCCAGGCAAGCCTGGGCAAAATCGGCGCGCTCCGCCAGGAAACCGTAGCCGGGGTGGATCGCACCTGCACTGCACTTCAGGGCAAGCTCAATGATCTTATCACCGCGCAGGTAAGACTCGCGAGACGGCGCCGGTCCCAGCAGGTACGCCTCGTCAGCATAGCGCACGTGCAAAGCCAGGCGGTCGGCTTCAGAGAAGACCGCCACGCTTTGCATGCCCAGCTCGCGGCAGGCGCGGATGATGCGCACGGCGATCTCCCCCCGGTTAGCAATCAGTACCTTATTGAACATCGACAAGCTCCTGCTTCAATACCCGTTCCAGGAATAACGACAAACTCCGGTTGATCACATCGGCATTTTCACGCGGCAGCATGTGACCCGCGCCGGGCAGCAGAACCAGTTCTGCACCGGGGATCGCTGCGGCGATATCACGTGCCTGCTCCTGTGACCCATGATCATCCTCGGCGCCCTGCATCACAAGTGCCGGGCAGCTGATCTTGCCCAGCTCCGGGCGCATATCCCAGCCTCGGTTCTCCACCCGAAACCAGCCGCGATACCAGCCCGAGATTACCGCCTCGGTATTGCTGCCCTGGCGCCGGTGCAGTCTGGTTCGGAAATCCTCATCCGTCTGGTATTCCCTGTAAACCCGCTGCACGCTGGTAATCATCGGTTCTTCGACAAAGGCGTGCGCTGCCAGGGTCACGAGGGCGCTGACCCGCTCCGGATGGCGAGCAGCGACGTACAGGGCGATCGTGCCGCCATCGCTGTGCCCCACCAGTGCGGCCTGATCGATCTCCAGCTGCTCTAGTAACGCCAGCAGGTCAGCCTGGTCATCCTCGAAATAGGGCATAGAGAGCTTTCCCCGAGGGTCTGAATGACCATAACCCCAGCGATCATATGCGATGACCCGGTAGCCGGCCTTCGCCAAAAACGGGATCTGCGCCCGCCAGGCGCGTTCAGTTCCCAGGCCATGATGCAGCAATACCACCGCCGGATCGCTACCAGAGCCGCGCTCTTCGATGTGCAGCCGGTGTCCGTTGACTTCAATCAGCCGCGAGGACATCAGTTGTTCTGCTCTGCCTGGTCAAGGTGAGAAGGCTCCATTCTCCACCACAGCTATAAGGGGATGCAGCCATGTTTTTTAGCCGGATTGTGATCACGTTTGTTCGATAGCATCTCCAGCGCGTTGATCAAACGCGGGCGGGTCTCGCGCGGCTCAATCACATCATCGATATAGCCGCGTGAGGCAGCCACGTAAGGGTTGGCGAATTTCCGGCGGTATTCCTCCACCAGCTCGGCTTTGCGCTCGATCGGCTCCTTCGCATGGGCCAGCTCCTTGCGAAATATAATGTTCACCGCACCATCCGGTCCCATCACGGCGATCTCAGCCGAGGGCCAGGCCAGATTGACATCGCCGCGGATGTGTTTGCTGCTCATCACGTCGTAAGCTCCGCCGTAGGCCTTGCGGGTCACAACCGTCATCTTCGGCACGGTGGCCTCGCAGTAGGCGTAGAGCAGCTTGGCACCGGAGCGGATGATGCCGCCGTGCTCCTGTCCGGTACCGGGCAGAAAGCCGGGGACATCTACGAAGGTAATTATGGGTATATTGAACGCGTCGCAGAAGCGCACGAAGCGGGCGGCCTTCTCCGATGAGTTGATGTCCAGCACACCCGCCAGCACGGCCGGCTGGTTGGCAACAATGCCCACGGTATGACCACCCAGGTGGGCAAACCCCACTACGATATTGGCGGCGTACGCCTCGTGGATCTCATAGAACTGGCCGTCGTCCACAATGCGGTGGATCACGTCCTTCATATCATAGGGTTTGCCGGCGTCATCTGGAATGATCGTATCCAGGGCTTCATCCATGCGCAGAGGATCATCTCCATTAGGCATATATGGAGGGTCTTCCATATTATTCTGCGGCAGGTAGGAGAGAAGCTTGCGGATCAGGTACAGGGCGTCAGCCTCGCTGTCCGCCGCCATATGGCAGACACCCGAGATCTCGGAGTGCACCGAGGCTCCGCCCAGCTCCTCAAACGAGACTTCTTCGTGTGTGACGGCTTTGACCACTTCCGGTCCGGTGACGAACATGTACGAGGAATTGCGCACCATAACAATGAAATCGGTCAGGGCGGGCGAGTAGACTGCACCACCGGCGCAGGGCCCCATGATCACGCTAATCTGGGGGATCACTCCCGAGGCCAGGGTATTGCGCAAGAAGATATCGGCGTACCCACCCAGGGAGATCACCCCTTCCTGGATGCGCGCCCCACCTGAATCGTTCAGACCGATCACCGGCGCACCATTCTTCATCGCCATATCCATAATCTTGCAGATCTTCCCGGCGTGCGCTTCCCCCAGGCTGCCGCCGAAAACGGTGAAGTCTTGCGAGAAGATGTAGATGAGGCGCCCATCGATGGTCCCCCAACCGGTGACAACGCTGTCGCTCAGGTACTTCTGTTTTTCCAGGCCAAAATCTGTGGTCCGGTGGGTGACGAAGGCATCGATCTCGCGAAATGAGCCTTTATCCAGAAAAAGGTCGATTCGTTCGCGCGCCGATAAGCGACCACGCTGGTGTTGGGCTTCGATTTTGTCCGATCCGCCACCCAGGCGGCTCTTCCCCCTCACCTGGCGCAGCTCTTCGATCTTCGGATTATCGGTCATTCAGCTCTCCAAAGAAAATCTTTGCTTTGCGGTTGTTGAGAACCCAAAAGACAATCCCCAATAACAGCAGGTTGGTCACCAAAGAAAAAAGCCAATTATAACCCGGCTTCTCCGCGGCGAGAAGCAAACGGTCAATCCAATAGTATAGCGAGTAAGCCAGGGCACCTACCAATGTGGCTCGGACTGCCCAGCGCCTCCCCAGCCAAAGGCCCCAGGCAAGGATACATCCAACCACCAGCCAGACCAGGCCGCTGATGCTGAGATAAAATGGAGAGATAGGCAGCAAGCCAGCCAGAAACTCCCGCTGTTGGAGGGAGCCAACCAGCCGGAGCAGGTTGATCCCTGCAAAGGTTAACACCCCAATTGCCAGTAACGTTACGCCGGTCGGGCGGCGTCTGGCAGCGACCGTTGGGGTCTTGGGCTGGTCAGATTCCATTTTTGGATCGATCCCCGCTATAGATGGATTGCCAGCGTGATTTTACCGTTCTGCTGGCCAGATTCGAGCCGCTCGTGCGCTCGGGAAGCCTCAGCCAATGGGAAAGTCCGGTCCATCACCGGGGACAGCTTCCCGGCAAATACCAGCTCCATCACGGACGCGAAATCCTGGCGGGTGCCCATGGTCGAGCCGATGATACTCAAGTGTTTGCCAAAAATGAAACGGTTGTCAATCTCGAACTTCGCCCCGCCGGTGTTGCCGACGGTCAGGATGCGACCACCCTTGCGTGCCGCCCGAAAGCTGTGTGGGAATGTCGTGCCGACATTGTCCACCACCACGTCCACGCCGCGCTTGCCGGTGAGCTTGTGTATAGCTTTAGGCCAGTTCTCATCCTTGGAGCGGTCGATCAGGGCATCCGCTCCGAGCGACTCCGCCAGCTTCAGCTTCTCCGGGCTGGATCCCACTACGTACACCGTCGCGCCCGCCAGCCTGGCGATCTGGATGCAGGCGGTATTCACCCCACCGGATGCGCCAACCACCAGCACCGACTCGCCGGGACGCAGGTCAGCGCGCATGATCAAGGAGTGCCAGGCGGTGTGGAACACCAGGGCAGCTGCGGCTGCCCGGCTCTCGTCGTATCCCGGCGGGAGGGGATAGACGTTGGCAGCCGGCACGACCACATACTCTGCGTAGGTGCCGCGCACGGTCTCACCCAGAAGCTGCCAGCGCTCGCAGCGATTATCCTGCCCGGCAATACAGTACGGGCATACCCCGCAGCTCAGGTTGGAGTTGATCACCACCCGGTCGCCGGCTGACCAGCTGCTCACGCCCGCTCCCGCGGCGGCAATCTCGCCCGCCCCATCCGCGCCGGGGATGTGCGGGTAATCCAGGTTGATCCCGGGCCAGCCCTGCCGCACCCATAGGTCCAGGCGGTTGAGAGCAGCAGCCTTCAGGCGCACCAACACTTCCCCGGGACCCGGCTCTGGGGTGGGGAAATCGGAATATTCCAATACATCCGGACCGCCGTGGCGGTGAAAAAGTACAGCTTTCATAGATCGCCCTCAAATTGGACGTTTGCGCTTGGCGTAGATGGTCTAACTGATGGTTCATTCATACCGCCAGGCACCAGGGTATTATAAGCGTTCAAAGGCGAAAGTGGCTAAGCCTAACCAACACAATATAGCGCTGACCTGTTATACCTTCTTTGGTCACGCTCAGTAAGTATTCGGGTTGTCTGCGGGGTGAGTTAGGGATGAGTTAGTAAAGCTTGATCTCCCAGGCGTGCACATGCGCAGGCTCCTCCTTGTTCAGGTCCAGTACTTCTATGCGCAGTGATTTCGCCTGGAATGGGACGCTGAAATCCAGGGTGGCTTCCGGCTGATCCACGGAACCCTTATAATGATCGGTGAATTCCGCCGGAGGGGAGCCTCCGGACGAGGTGACCTTGGCAGTGATCTGGGTATTGGCGCTGCCGACGATGATCGAAAATCCGTTGATCACCCGAGCTTCCGGAAATTCCATCTCGATCACCAGCGGGTTGGCCTCCAGAGTGCGAATCAAAGTTTCGGGGTCGCCGTCGAATAGCAGGCTGATATTTCCCATATCCAGCACGGGATAGCTCACACGCACCTCTTGACCGTCGATCGGCAAAGTATCTCCCTGAAGCTCACGGCGTTTCGCCTGTTCGGAGGCGAAGATCTGGTCGATATCATCCACATAGCTCAGCCGGACGAAGTGAAAGCCAGGGCTGCCGTCCGGGTAGGGCAGGGTGCTCTCGAGGCGGATGTCCTTGAATTTACCGCTCTCCAGAATCTTTTGATATTCGTCCGGCGTGGTGATAAAGAGGGTGTTCTCGTCCAGTGGCAGGCGGTTCTCCATGTGTCCCTCGACACTGCCCAGCGTGATCGGAAGGGGGTCGCCGAGGAAGAAGCGCGCCAGCACATCGGTGCCGTTCGCCCAGGTGGGGGAGAAGACGATCTGAGTCGCGGGCTGCTCTTTCAGGTACTTCTGGATGGTATGGAAGACCTGCGACGCTCCATACTGCATCCCACCCAATCCATAATCACGGTACCAGGTCGGCCCGTTGCGCAAGGAGTCCGCCAGCATCGAGAAATTCGCTGCTGCCAGGATGGCGAAAAGTGCCAGGGAAAGGACCGCCTGCGACAGCTTCCAGCGCTCCACCCAGGCAGGGACCGCGTCCACGTGCCACTCGCGCAGCCGCTCCGCCGGGCGCTCCAGCCAATCCAGGGCCCAGGTAATGCCCAAAGCGATCAGCAGGGTGGCAGGGATGACCATCACCAGTACACGCGTGATGCCGATTCCCACCAGGGCGCTGCCCAGCGGTCCTACCAGCAGGGTGATCAGCAGCAGGCGATATTGAGGCTGGCGCAGGTGTCGCAGGGCTACCAGCAGGCCGATGAAAGCGAACGGCAGGGTCAGCCGCAGCAGGTGACCGTAGCCCTTCATCAGGTGGCGCGGCAGGTCGCGCTCGTTGGGGATGAACCAGTAGCCGGGGCTGAGACCGTACAGGTACTCGGAGGTGAAGCGAGCGAGCTTCTCCCGGATGGGGATGGGCTGTACCATGTAAGAGCCAAGCAACCGCAAGTGGTCCACCGCCGCCTCGGGGTTCTCCAGGCGAAAGCGTATGTAGGGCAGCACCAGCAGGGCTCCCAGCAGAGCGCTGCGCACCAGGATGCGGCGGTTCTTCCAATGATAGGGAGCATCCGACAGGAATAAAAGCAGCCCGGTCGCCACCACCACCACTTGCCCCGGGCTGTAGGCATAAAAGGCCAGGGCTGCCAGTACCAGTGCCGGATACAGCCAGCGCGGCGAGCGCAGCCGGTAGGACAGGTAACAGTACAGCATGCCGGCATACAACGAGACGAAGATCACCGTCTCGAAGGCAGTGCGCGAGTGCAGGAACCAGGCAGGGGCAATGGAGAGCAGCAGCGTCCCGCTCCACCAGTAGGGGATCTTGTAGAAATCACGCAGCATCAGCCCGGCGGATGCCGCCGCCAGCAGCGAGACCAGCACGGAGACCAGGCGGGTGAGGAAGACCGACCTGCCGAACAGCACGTAAGGCAGCACCTGCAGGTAGACGCTCGTGCTCAGGTTGTAGTAGTTGCCGTTCATGAAATAGGTGGGCAGGAAGACCTTATCCCCGCCGAAGAGGTTATCCCGCACCAGGTCGGCAGCCAGCATGGTCTGCACGGCCTCGTCGGTGAAGAAGTAGATCGGGAAGCGGGTCAGTCCGATCACCCGGGTGGCGAAGTAGACCAGCAGCGAGATGGCGAAGAGGATGGCGGGCAGTACGATGACCGTACTCCGCCAGGAGGCGTGCAGGCGGCTGGGGAGGCTCTCTGCCTGCCTGGGCAGGGCGCCCCCGGCAACCACAGCTACGGGGACCGCATCTCTACCCAAATGGGTTTCCACCTCCCCGGAGGGCAGCACCTCGATGGCGGCAACCGGCACAGCCGGCCCCTCCCCCCCGTTGAGGCTCTCGATCGTGACGCGGATGTGCTCGCCGGAGGGCAGGTCGAAGGTCAGGCGCGTGCGCGGCACCACGCCGGACGGCTCTTCGGATTCCCCCTCCGGCAGTGCAGAGTCGGTTTCAGTCTCTTGTGACTCACCCTGGCTCAACTTCAGTCACCACTCCCCAATAAAATACTCTGCGTTCCCCGCGTTCTCTGCGGTGATTTTTCCAGCATGGATAGATAAGAGTATCGCCGGGCTTACCTAAGCCTGGCTTATCTCAGACCGGTCTCCATGCGGGAGATAACCATGCGCTGGATCTCGCTGGTGCCCTCGTAGATCTCGGTGATCTTGGCGTCCCGGAAGTAGCGCTCGACCGGCATCTCCTTGCTGTAGCCCAACCCACCGTGGATTTGCACAGCGGCGTGCGTCACGAACATGGCGGTCTCGGAGGCGAACAGCTTGGCCATGGAGGCTTCCAGTGTGAAGCGCTCGCCGGTCTTCTTGGAGCGCTCCTTCGCCATGGCAGCGTTGTAGGTCAGCAGGCGGGCGGCCTCGATGCGCGTCTTCATATCTGCCAGCTTGAACGAGATGCCCTGGAACTCGCCGATCTTGCTCCCGAAGGCCTCCCGCTCGCGGGCGTAGACCAGGCTGGCCTCGTAGGCTGCCTCGGCGATGCCCAGCGCCTGGGCGGCGATGCCGATTCGCCCGGCGTCCAGCACCGCCATGGCGATCTTGAAGCCCTCGCCCTCCTGCCCCAGGCGGTTCTCGACCGGGGCGCGGTAGTCCTCGAAGACGATCTCGCTGGTGGCGGAGGCGCGGATGCCCAGCTTGGGCTCCTTCTTGCCGCGTGTGAAGCCCGGCTGGTCGGTATCGATCAGGAAAGCGGTGATGCCGCGCTGCTTCTTCTCCGGGGCGGTCAGGGTGAAGACTACGATGAAGTCCGCTACCGGGGCGCTGGTGACCCACGACTTGCGCCCGTTGATCACGTAGCAGTCCCCGTCGCTGCTCTTCACCGCCCGGCTGCGCATGGTGCCGGCGTCCGAGCCGGACATGGGCTCAGTGAGCGAGTACGCCCCGATGTGCTCCCCGGAGGCCACCCCGCGCAGGTACTTCTGCTTCTGGGCCTCCGTCCCGAACTTGAGGATGCCGAAGCAGAACAGCGAGTTGTTCACCGACATGATCGTCCCGTGCGAGGCATCCGCCTTGCAGATCTCCTCCAGTGCGAGAACATACGAGAGGGTGTCCAGGCCCGCGCCGCCATAATCCTCCGGTACCTCGATGCCCATGAAGCCCATCTCGCCCATCTTTTTGATCGTTGCGGAGGGGAACTCGCCCGATTCGTCGAACCCGGCGGCGATGGGAGCGATCTCCTTCTGGGCGAAATCGCGCGCCGTCTGGCGGATCATCTCGTGCTCGCTGGTGAAGGGGAACAGTCCGTTGTCGGTCATCTCAAATCCTCGATCCTTCGAGAATAGTGAATAGAGATACGAGAGTAGAGAATAGAGATTCGGGATGATTATAGCATGGGCAGATTATTGGAAACTGCCTCAGAGGCTGATTAAGGCCGGTTCGGAGTTTACAAATATGACAATTGGACAGGATGTTTTCTACTTAACTCAGCCTGGAAAAGACCTATACTGAAATTTGCCGGGATATGCATCGAGAACTCCCGGTGGGGAGGTAAACAATGAAGACCGCTCGCCTGATCCCGCCTGCCGTGGCTGGGCTGTTCCTGACGACCATCGTCCTGCTCGGCGCCGTGCGCCAGTCATCCGCCGCCCTGGGGGCTGTCCCGCAGCGAGAATCCCCTGCAGCGCAAACTTATTCCTATCTGGAGCAGGCAGCCAGCCCAACAGCCCTGGTCCGCTACGTCGCCACCACCGGGGTAGACAGCGGCGATTGCACCGGTCCAGCCAACCCCTGCCGCACGGTGCAGTACGCCGTGGATGTGGCTGAGGAAGGGGACGAGGTGCGCGTGGCGGGTGGGGTGTATACAGATACCAATACCTACACCGGCCTTGTTCAGGTGGTGTTTA
>Ga0209253_10001771_pt1 | contig 19014 bp, 13 predicted proteins | sample FrelakmetBRP12BR_FD_187145 | JGI IMG/M metagenome (GOLD analysis project Ga0209253, IMG submission 187145) | Freshwater lake sediment microbial communities from the University of Notre Dame, USA, for methane emissions studies - BRP12 BR (SPAdes)... | ecosystem: Environmental > Aquatic >... | reverse complement strand
CCCCGGGATCGGACGCGCTGTTCGACAGCTCGTTGATCGCGCAGCGCTCGCGCGTATTGAACTCCGCCTGCGGATCGGCGCGGCGCACTTCCTCTTTCATCGTTGACCGTCCTGGATGCGCATTCGCGCGGGGCGCGCGCACGCCATGCTACGCGACCAACCGCGTGAGGGCATGCGGGCGCTGCGCAGCGCCCGCGTGGGAGGATCGCCCGGCGTCTAGACGATCCCGCGCGCGGCCGCGAGCAGGTAGCCCGCGACGCACGAGCTGAACACGCCGATCAGCCCGGGCAGGATGAAGCTGTGGTTGATCACGTACTTGCCGATCTTCGTCGTGCCCGAGCGGTCGAACTGGATCGTCGCGAGGTCGGACGGATACGTCGGCAGGATGTAGTAGCCGTAGCAGGCGGCGGCGAACGCCACCACGTAGCCCGGAGGCACGCCGATCGCCAGCGCCACCGGCACCATCGCCGCAATGGCCGCGGCCTGCGAGTTGACGAGCTTGGACACGATCAGCAGTGCGATCGCGTATGTCCACGGCTGCGTCTTCACGAGGCCGGCCAAGCCTTCCTTGATGACCGGAAGATTGGCCTCGAACACCGTATCGGCCATCCACGCGACGCCGAACACCGCGACGACCGCGATCATGCCTGCGCGGAACACTTCGTTCTTCCCGACCGCCGCCGCGCGCGTCTTGGTGAAGATGATGATCAGCGCACCGGCCATCAGCATGAACATCTGGATCGCGAGCACCATCGACAGCGGCTTGCCGGCCACCGTCGGCCGCAGAGCCTCGAACGCGCCGAGGGTCGCGACGACGACGATCGCGGCGACGAAGATCCACATCGCGATCCACTGGTCGCGCTCGAGCTTCTTGCCGAGGAGCGTCGCGGATTCGCCGTACACGTACTGGCGGCTCTCCGGATCGGCGATCAGCGCCTGGAACTCCGGGTCCTGGTCGAGGTCCTTGCCGCGGAACCAGCTGAAGATGCCGATCATCAGCACGCCGAACAGCGTCGACGGGATCGTGATGGACAGCAGCGTGACGAACCCGATGATCGGCTGTCCTTCCGGCGCCTTGGCGAGGAACGCGACGAGCGAAACCACGGCGACCGACACGGGACTCGCGATGATGCCCATCTGCGCGCCGATCGAGGAGGCCGCCATCGGGCGCTCGGGACGGATGTCGTTCTTGATCGCGATGTCGTAGATGATCGGCAGCATCGTGTAGACGACGTGGCCGGTGCCGCACAGCATCGTGAGGAGGCAGGTGGTGAACGGCGCGAGGATCGACACGAACTTCGGGTTGCGCCGCAATAGCTTCTCGGCGAGCTGCAGCAGCACGTCGAGTCCGCCCGACGCCTGCAGCGTGGCCGACGCCGCCACGACGGCGACGATCGTCAACATGACGTCCACCGGCGGCTTGCCCGGCGGCAGGTTGAACGCGAACACCATCACGACGACCCCGATGCCGCCGAGCAGGCCGAGCGCCATGCCGCCCTTGCGCGCGCCGTAGAACAGGCACGCGAGGATGACCATCAGTTGCAGCGTCAGTAGCATTTCCGGGTCTCTCTTTCTTGGCTGGTCGGACGCACTTCCGTCGGCATGGACAGGTCACGCGGGGTTCACGGCGCGCGGCATCTGGCCGTGCTGAGACGGTGCGTTTCGGGAATGCACGTATTCTCGGCGCCGGCGCGGCGCGCGCGTTGACGCAACGCAATGGCGAATGCGATTCGCGCGGCGATCGCCCGGGACGGCGTACCGCCATCGGCGAAGGTGATGCCGTCCATCAATCAATCGGAAGAGTGGCCACCCGCGGCAGCCGCGGAAACGGGACCGTGCCCCTCGCGCAGCGCGCAGGATACGCGCTGGCAACGTCCGGGGGCCGCTTGCGATCGCGCGTCAGCGCGCGAGCATCGCCTTCAGCGACTTCAGCCGCTCGCTGCCGGCGGCCTTCGCGGCCGCCGCCTCGTCCGGCGGCAGCGGCGCGTCGGAATAGCGAAGGTCCTCCTGCGCGAGCTCGCCGATGAACCGCGACGGCTGGCACACCGCGCGCTCGCCCGCGCGCTTGCGCGTGCGGCACCATGACAGGTGGAGACTCTGCTGCGCGCGCGTGATCCCGACGTACATGAGCCGGCGCTCCTCGTCGACGTCGTCGCGCTCGACCGCCTCGCGGTGCGGCAGGACGCCTTCCTCGAGGCCGACCATGAACACGTGCGGAAACTCGAGGCCCTTCGCCGCGTGCAGCGTCGACAGCCGCACGGCGTCCACGCCCGCCTCGTCGCGCCCTTCGAGCATCGTGATGAGCGCGATCATCTGCGTCAACTCGAGCAGGTTGCGTCCGTCGGCTTCACCCTTGCGCGCGAGCCAGCCGACCAGGTCCTGCACGCTCTTCGTCCGCGCGATCGCGTCGGCGCGGTCCAGCGTGTCCGTCAGCCACTGCTCGTAGCCCGTGGCCGCCATCAGTTCGTCGAGCAGGCGTCCGGCCGGTTCGCGCTCCGCGCGATGCCGCAGGCCATTGATCAGCGCGCAGAACTCGTGCAGCGTCTCGTATTGCCGCGCCGGCACCTTGCCCTTCAACTCCGGCGCGAACACCGCGGCGAAGAGGCTCTCCTTGCGCGCAGCCGAGAGCTCGGACAGGTGCGCGAGCGTCGCCTGCCCGACGCCGCGCTTGGGCGTCGTGATCGCGCGCACGAACGCCGGATCGTCGTCGTCGTTGGCGATGAGGCGCAGGTAGGCGACGACGTCCTTGATCTCCGTGCGGTCGAACAGCGACTGCCCGCCGGAGATCTCGTAGGGAATGCCCTGCGCGCGCAGCGCGGTCTCGAACACGCGCGCCTGGTGGTTGCCGCGGTAGAGGATCGCGAAGTCGGAATAGTTGACGCGCCGCTCGAACTTGAGCGCGGAGATCCGGTGCAGCACGAGCTCGGCCTCCGTCTCGTCGTCGGCCGCCGGCACGACGCGCAGCGTTTCGCCCGTTCCCAGGTCGCTCCACAGCCGCTTGTCGAAGAGCTTGGGGTTGTTGCCGATCAGCGCGTTCGCGCAGCGCAGGATGCGCACGGTCGACCGGTAGTTCTGCTCGAGCTTGATGACCTTGAGGTCCGGGTAGTCCTGCGGCAGCGAGGCGAGGTTGTCGAGCGTCGCGCCGCGCCAGCCGTAGATCGCCTGGTCGTCGTCGCCGACCGCCGTGAAGGGCGTGCGCGCGCCGACCAACGCGCGCAGCAGCCGGTATTGCGCCGGGTTGGTATCCTGGTATTCGTCGACCAGCACGTGCGCGCAGCGCGCCTGCCAACGCGCCGCGGCCGCGGCGTCGCGTTCGAGCAGCGCGAGCGGCCGCACGATCAGGTCGTCGAAATCGACGGCCTGATAGGCGGCCAACGTCTCGTCGTAGTTCGCGTACGCGCGCGCCGCCGCGCGCTCGTCGTCGTCCACCGCCGCGGCCAGCGCGCGCGCAGGCGAGACGAGCGCGTTCTTCCACGCGCTGATCTTCCACTGCGCGGCGCGCGCGCGGCCGCGGTCGGCGGTGCCCACGAGCTCGGCGACGATCGCCTCGAGGTCGGCGGGGTCGAAGATCGAGAATCCGGACTTGAGGCCGAGCGCCTTCACCTCGCTGCGCACGATCTTGAGACCCAACGCGTGAAAGGTCGCGATCGTGACCTTGCCCGCCGCGTCGGACTTGCCCTGCGCCTTGAGCAGCGCCTGCGCGCGCTCGCGCATCTCGCGCGCGGCCTTGTTCGTGAACGTGATCGCGACGATCCTCGCGGGGTCCGTGCCCTGCTCGATCAGGTGCGCGATCTTCGCGGTGATGACACGCGTCTTGCCGCTGCCGGCGCCGGCGAGCACGAGCAGCGGGCCGTCCGTGTGGCGCACGGCCTCGCGTTGCGGAGCGTTGAGCGGGAAGGACACGCGGGAGAATCTGGCTTGGAGCGACGTCGTGATCTTAGCAGCCGCGTGCGGCAGCGCGGCGCGCCGTTCGGCACGCGGGTGGGGGCGGTTTGTCCACCTGGCGTTCTGGTCGCTTCGCAACGCGCATATGCGCTGTTGCAATCCGTCGGATACGACGCAAAGCCAGCGACCGCGCGTTGCCGATTGCGACGACGCCTCGACGTGCGCGTACACGACGCGTTCGCAACTACGCTCACGCATCTCGATGCCGCCACCGTGCATCGGGCACCGAACGATTCGGCCGTTACGTTGAGCGGTCGGCATGACGTTGAATCGCGTCGTCGAAGCCGATCGAAACGCCTTCGTCGGAATATCTTACAACTCCAGTATCCTACACATAGGCACGTTCAAAATTGCGCTCTATCTCATTGTTATTAAACAGTAAAACGTGTTTTCCATGGCAGGCACGGACGTTGCTTTCGGTTGGGCACGCCAAGTGGCTTTGCGTTGGAAGCTGCTTCATCGAAGTCAGGCCGAATTTCTGCCCGTCGGGATGGACGCTCGTGATGATCAAACGCCTTCTCAAGCAAGCCATTCTCGGCGCAACCGTGGCGACCGTGCTGGGCGCGGCGTCGCTGGCCAGCGCAGACTCACTCGCCACGAAGAAGTGGGTTGCCCCGCCCCCGCAATCTTTTGGACTCGTCGGCGTCAACCACATGGTCCCGACCGGCGGGTTCGAGGGGACGTGGAATTCCGAAGACATCACGTTCTGGTGCATCGAGCTCACCCAGTACTTCAGTCTCGGCACCACGTATACCAACAATTACTCGCCGTCGGCGCCCAGTGACGAGGTCTTCACGCTCCTCGGCCAGTTGTTCCACGAGGCCTACGGCTCCGCCAAGTCCGATTCCATGCACTCGGCGGCATTCCAGCTTGCGATCTGGGAGATCGTTTACGATCACACCAACCTCAATCTCGGCGGCGGCGCCTTCTACGTCACCAACAGCAACGGCCACGGCGATACCGTCGACCTCGCGAACGATTGGCTTGCCCATCTCGGCGACTACACGGACAACTACACGCTGATCAAGCTCCACAGCCAGTCCAATCAGGATTTTGTGACGTACGGCACTCCGGTGCTGCGCGAAAATTTCGTCCCGGAGCCTGCGCCGTTCGCCTTGCTTGGCGCCGCCATGCTCGCAATGTGGATTGCCGTCCGGCGGCGCAGGATTCAACCCACCCGATAGCCTCCCGGCAAGCGCTGCGTCGGATCGAACCACGGTCCACCGCTGCGACCAGGAGCAGGCCGCGTTCCTAGACGCGGCCTTTTTTTGCCTGTCGAGCCTCGCAATCAGTGCCAATCGGCCGGCATCACCCGGAGTACGAACAGCGCCACGATTTCGTACATCGCATAGTAGCTGCCCTGCAGCCCCGCCATGCTTGGCAAGTAGTCAAGCGGGCCACCAAATTCGCGGGCCGGGATCCCCGTAGGCGCCGGTATTACGTCGATCCCGTTGCGCGCGAACTCTGCCCTGACTCGCGGCATGTCGATGCTGTGCGCGACGATCACGACCCGGCGTATCCCTGCACCGCGCAGGATCTCCGCCGAAAACAGCGCATTCTCCCGGGTTGTCCGCGACCGCGCCTCCGACCACCGAACAGGAACACCGAATTCGCGTTCGAGGGCGTCGCGCATCAGCTTGGCTTCGGTTTCCCCGCCGTAGACGGACCCGCCCGTCACCAATACCGGGAGGTTGGTCAGGCGTGCGACGCGCGCACCGTAGCGAACGCGGTCCAGCGTCAGGCGGCCAAGCGTGTCCCCGCCGTACTCCACGGCATCGCGGCGAATGCCACCGCCCAATATGACCAATGCCTGCGCCGACTTCGCCTGCTCGATATCGATCGGTGGCGTATCGTCGACCCACCGCGAGAGCATGACGGCCACGACCGGAAGGGACAGCGCCAGCAGCAGCACGACACCCAGCGCCGCGACCGCTCGCCCCAAGCGGGGACGACGAGCAACCAGCACGAGCCCGGCCAACGCCAGCAAGAGCGGACCCGTCGGCGGCAGAATCAGCGCCTTCAGCACCGCCTTCACCCAGATGCCATCGATCACGCTACGCCGCCATCCTGTGCCAATCGCGACCGAGGAGTCCGCTGGCGCGTCGCCGCACGGGAACGGCGGGACGCAAGCCGGGACGGAACGCGTCAGCGTGCCTTTTGCATCAACTCGAGCAGGTACTTCGACGGGACCGCGTACGTGATGCCGCTCGGCTGCGACAGTGCGGCCTCCTTCGTCCCCTTGACGAGCACCATGTTCACGATCCCGATGACCGCTCCGGACGACGCGTCATAGATCGGACTGCCGCTGTTGCCGGGATATGCCGTCGCATCGAGCTGGAAGATGTTGAACGTACCGGATGTCAGGCGACGTATGACCTTCGGATCGAGATTCCCCGAGCTCGCTTGCGGAATCGCGATCGGCGCGATCGCCGCGATAATTCCACGGTGGGTGGCGGCGTAGGGGCCGAGCACCGCACCGATCGGAAAGCCCGTCATCATGATGCTCTGCCCTTCCTTCACGGCGTCCGAATCGCCAATGCGCAGCGCAGGCAACGGCGTACCGCCGATCTTGAGCAGCGCGAGGTCGGTGCCCGGGTCCGTGGCGACCATTCTTGCTTCCCGGAATGCCGCGGGCGCGTTTCCCGGCTGCGGGACCAGGATGCCCACCTGCTCCATTCGATTGCCGTCGAGAGGTCCGGGCATGACGTGTGCGTTGGTGACGACCAGCGTGCCGTCATCCACGACGAAGCCGGTCCCCCGGAACGAGAACTGCGGCGTACGAGTACGTTCGAACGTCCCGACCGCCACGACCGACGGCTTGACGCGACCGATCGTCGCGATCGCATCGTCCGCCAGCGCAGATGCAGGCGCCATGACCACGACCGCCAGCAGCAGCGCCAGCCGCCCGAGCCCATTGCGACGGACAGGTCTTGGATGGGACAGCACCAACTCAGAATCCCCGCGGCCGGTCCGTCGCGACGATCGGCGACGGATCCACGATCCGAGCGTCATAGGGGTGGATCTCCGGGCGGAACAGCCGCTGAATTCGTCGGACATAGTCACGTGTCTCCGCATAGGGTGGAATACCGCGATGCTTGTCGACGGCCTTTTCTCCCGCATTGTAGGCGGCAGCCGCCAACGGCACCTGGCCACGGTAGTAGGCGAGCAGCCAGCGCAGGTAGGCAAGGCCGCCGTGGACATTGTCCTTCACGTTGTAGGCGTCCCGCACGTTGAACCGCGCAGCGGTCTCCGGAATGAGCTGCATCAGGCCGCGCGCATCCTTGTCCGAGCGCGCCGAAGGCTCGAAGTTGGATTCGACCGCGATGACCGCAAGGGCCAGGCGGGGATCCACCGAATAGCGCGGCGCCAGCTCGACAACGACGTTGGCGATCTTCTGCTTCCACGCCGGCAAGTCGGCAAAGGGGTCGGCGTCGTCCAGCCTGATCTCGAACTGCGCCGTCGGTGGAACGCCGGGCGGCGGCTCCGGCGGCCGCATGCACTCCGGCACAGAGCCCTCCTCGCTGCCCACGAACGTCAGCGCCCGGCGCGCGTGTGCGTGACCCGCTGCCGCAGCGAGCGCGAACAACGAGGATGCCACCGTGTCGTCGCGCGCAACGCCGCGCCCATTCGCGTACATCCAGCCCAGGCTGTACTGCGCCTCCGGATCGCCGTCCCGGGCCGCGCTGCAATAAAGCAACGCCGCCTTGAGTTGATCCTTGGCCACACCTTCACCGTGCTCGTAGCCGCGCGCCTCCGCAATCACGTCCGTGGTCGTTCGTACCGGCGCGCTGGTGGCGGAACCGGGCGCCGCGCTTGCCAACCGTTCCTGCGCGACCCCTGGTGCGGCGGCCCAGGCGCCGCACACGACCAATGCGCCCAACATCGTCCGGGCGCCGAGTCGCCGCGGTCGCGCGTCAGGCCGCACCACGAACATTCGGAACTCGCCGTACGTCCGTTGCGGATCGCGCTTCGTACCATGGCAGCGCTTCGCGCAGGCCGGAGCGCACATCGTGAACGGGTTCGTACCCAAGCAGTCGCTTCGCCTTCGCGATATCGGCCTGCGAATGCCGGACGTCGCCGGGGCGAAAATCGGCGAACACCGGCGGCGGCACGCGCAACCCCGCATGCCGCTCTTCCAACAGCTCGCGAAGCACGCGCACCAGGTCGTTCAACGACGTGCGGCCGCCGACCGCGACGTTGTACACCTGGTCACGCGCCGCGGGATCCGCAGTGACTGCGGCGAGCAGGTTCGCCTGCACGACATTCGCGACGTGGCAGAAATCGCGCGTCGTTTCGCCGTCGCCGTGGATCACGATCGGGACGCCGGTCAGCATCGCATCCGCCCACCTCGGAATCACCGCGGCATAGGCGCCCTCCGGGTCCTGCCGCGATCCGAATACGTTGAAGTAGCGCAGGCCGATCGTCGCCATGCCGTAGCAACGGCTGAACACCTCGGCATACAGCTCGTCGACCAGCTTCGTGACCGCGTACGGCGATAACGGGCGGCCGATGCTGTCCTCCACCTTGGGCAAACCGGGGTGGTCGCCATAGGTCGAGCTTGAAGCCGCAAATACGAACCGTGCAACGCCCGCGTCGCGCGCCGCGACCAGCATGTTGAGAAACCCCGTCGCGTTGGCCGCGTGCGTCCGCAGCGGATCCTCGATCGAACGGGGCACGGAGCCGAGTGCGGCCTGGTGCAGCACGACGTCGATGCCGCGGCTAGCCTGTGCACACGCAGCGGGATCCACGATGTCGGCCTCGAGGAACGTATGACGCCGCCACCGCGCTTCGCCCACGGTGGCACGCACTTCGTCGAGATTGCGCCGATACCCGGTAGCGAAGTTGTCGAGACTCACCACTTCCTGCTCGAGTTGCAGCAGCGTTTCCAGCAAGTGCGATCCGATGAATCCGGCGCTGCCGGTGACCAGCCAACGCAGCGGACGCTTGCGCAATCCGTCGCATGCAGCAGCGAAGGCCTTCGGCGAGCCGGTGCCGCTCGCCATCATAATCTCCAGACGGCAACGCCCCGGGCGCGCAACGCGGCGGCGTCGGCCTGGCACTTGACGTCGACATAGAGTCCATTCGCCACGAGCTTGGCCAGCATCTCGTCGACCGGGCGCGCGCGAAACGCGCGATGGGCGACGGCGGCGACAATTGCATCCGCACGCGGCAAGTGCTCCCACGGTTCGAGCCCGATCCCGTATTCGTGCAGGGCCTCGTCCGCGTCGGCGACGGGATCGTGCACGTGCACCTCCGCGCCAAACGACTGGAGTTCGCGCACGACGTCGATGACCCGCGAATTGCGCAGGTCGGGGCAGTTCTCCTTGAAGGTGAGACCGAGCACGTTGATGTGGCAACCCTTGACCGGCACGCCCGCCCGAATGAGCTGCTTGACGGTCTCGTCGGCGATGTACTTGCCCATGCCATCGTTGATCCGGCGTCCCGCCAGGATCACCTGCGGATGGTAGCCAAGCATGTCGGCCTTGTGCGTCAGGTAGTAGGGATCGACGCCGATGCAGTGCCCGCCCACCAGCCCCGGCCGAAACGGGAGGAAGTTCCACTTGGTGCCCGCGGTTTCGAGCACCTCCAGCGTATCGATGCCGATTCGATGAAAAATGAGCGAGAGCTCGTTCATCAGCGCGATATTGAGGTCGCGCTGCGTGTTCTCGATCACCTTGGCCGCCTCCGCGACCTTGATGCAGCTTGCACGGTGCACGCCCGCCGTCACGATGCTCCCATAGACGTGCGCCACCCGCTCCAGCGTCTCCGGCGTATCTCCGGAGACGACCTTGGTGATCCTGGTCAGCGTGTGCTCGCGATCTCCGGGATTGATGCGCTCCGGCGAGTAGCCGACGAAGAAGTCGCGCTTCCACTTGAGGCCGGAGTGCTTCTCGATCATCGGCACGCAAATCTCCTCGGTCGCGCCCGGATAGACCGTGGACTCGTAGACAACCGTCGTCCCGCGCTTCATGTGACGGCCAACCGCCTCGCTCGCTCCCAGCAGCGGCCCGAAATCAGGCTGATGGGCGTTGTCGATGGGCGTCGGCACCGCGACCACGATGAAGTCGGCCTCCGCGAGTGCGGCGGCGTCCGTCGTCGGCTTCAGAAGCGTGGCTTGCCTCAGCTCGTCGCTCGTGATTTCACCGGTGGGATCGACGAAGCGTCGATACGCATCTACCTTGGTCTGCGAAAGGTCGAAACCGATGGTCGGATAGTGCTTGCCGAACTCGACCGCGAGCGGCAATCCGACATAGCCCAGACCGACTACCGCAATGGTTGTTGTGTTCTTCGTCATTGGATAACGACCGCGCGTTGCGGTCTCTGAGAGTAAGACTTCGGAAAGAGTCATCCGCCTGGCCGGCGGTTCGACCGCGATGCGTCGGATCAGAGATCCTTCAGCAACTGCTCCGCCTGGGTCCGAGCTGTCACGGACTCGGCTTTGGCGACCACTTCGAGTTCCTTTCGGGCGGCAGGCTTGTCACCGCTCTTGATGAGCGCCTTGGCCAGGTAAAGCCTGCGCTCGGCGTCATTTGGATCGAGATCGACCGCCTTGCGCAACAGCGGAATCCCCTTCGCGGCATCTCCGCGCTGCACGAGGATCCATCCATACGTGTTGACGATCGCAGGGTTGTTCGGCGCGATCCGGTACGCACGTTCCGCATACTCGATCGCCTTCGCATCGTTGAGCTCCGACAGGGACCATGCGAGATCGTTGAGGACCGCTGCATTCCCCGGCTCGAGTTCGACCACAGCACGGTACTGGGCCACGGCCGCCTTGAAGTCGCCTTTGGCGACGGCCTGCCGTCCAAGGTAACTGCGCACCGCGACGTCCTTTGGATGCTCCTTCAACCACTTCTGCGTCAAGCTCGCCGCCTCTTCCGACTTCCCGGTTGCGGTCAGCAGCGCATGCAGCCTGACGACCACCAGCGGGATCGGCTGCCGCACCAGCGCGGCGCGATACGCCTCGATCGCTTCGGGCACCTTCTTTTGCGCCGACAGCAATTCGGCCTCGAGCACATAGCCCGCGGTACGGGTGGTCAGGTCCTTTTGCAGCCTGCGCGCCTCGGCAAATCCTGCGTCGGCCTTGTTCGCCTCCGTGTACACGGCGCCCAGAGCGACCCAAATCGTCGAATTGGCGGGCGCCACCGCAAGCGCGCTTTTCAGCGAAGCGATCGCGTCGTCGTAGTTCTTCATGCCCGCGTGAATGCCCGCGAGCCGCATCAGCGGGAGCGGGTTGTCGGGCTGGAGCTTCGCGAGGCGCGCGTAGGTCTCGATGGCCTGATTCTTCTCGCCCGAGGCCAGCTGGACTACCGCGAGGATCTCCAATATCGGCGGCGTGTCGGGAATCGCCGCCTGCGCTGCCTGTCCCGCGGCCAGTGCCGCCTTCCAATCCTTCTGTAGCGTGTAGTAGCCGATGAGCATCAGCCTGGCCGCCGTGGATTGCGGGTTCGCGGCGATCGCGCGCTGGATCGCCGCGACGATGTCCGCCGGTGGCGCGTTGGTGGCGATCTGGAGCTGTGCAAGGCCGAGCAGAGCCCGCTCCGCTTTCGGGTCCTTGACGATGATCTTCTCGTAGTTCTTTCTGGCTTCGGCGAAATTCCGCTCCGACGCATCGAGACTAGCCAGATTGTAGATCGCCGGATCGAAACCCGGGTTGAGCGCAAGGGCCTGTTCAAACGATTGGCGCCCGCTCTTGCGATCACCCTTGGCCACGTACACGACCCCCTTCGCATTGTGGGCGACGGGGCTTTGCGGCTGCTTCTTGATCAGCGCGTCGGCGGCCGCGAGGGCCTTGTCGTAATTGCGCGCGCGCATGTGTGTCGCGATCAGCACGAGGTCCGGCTGCGCATTGGGATCGGAAGCCGAGAGCGCCTCGAGGTCGCGGACTCCCTGGTCCATTTCGCCCTTTGCAAGGCGCACCTCGGCCAGGCGAACGCGACTGCCAAGGTCGCCTTGGTCGCGCGCATTGGCCCGTTCGAGGTACTCGCCAGCCTTGTCGGTCTTCTTCAGTGCAAGCTGAATTTCCGCGGCCAGGCGCAGCACCGTCGTGTTCTCCGGCAGCCGTCGCAGTGTCGGTTCAAGGGTTTCCTGCGCATTGGCCGCCTGGCCGCGGCGCAGCTGCGCCTGCGCAAGCGCTACCCGTGCATCATCATTGCCCGGCGATTTCGTGACGACGACGCGCAATGACTCCTCCGCCGCCGCATAGGCACCGCGCTGGAGGTCGACGAGGCCGGACAGATAGCGTGCGGGCAAGTAGTCCGGCGCCGCCTGCAGCGCTTTCTGAACCGCTTCGAGAGCCGCCGTCACATCGCCGCGGGCAAGTGCGACAAGCGCAACTGCATGAAACGTGCGCGGGTCCGCCGGCGCCAGTTTCTTCAGCTCGTCGAGCTGCGCAGTGGCCTTGTCGAGCTCTTTCGCCTTCACGAAGTTCGTGACAAGCAGGTAGCGCGCGTAGAATTTTTCCGGATAGCGCGCGAGCAGGTTCTCAAGCGTTCGTATTGCATCGCTGCGCCGACCGATCGCAAGCTCCAGCTCGCTCTTCAGCATTAGCGCGTCGAGGTCGTCGGGCGCGGTCGCAAGCAACGCGTCGACGCGTTGCAACGCGCCCGGGATATCGTTTTCGACGGCCATCAGTCTCGCTTGTGCCACGCGTGCACTGGCGTTGGAAGGCTCGAGCGCAAGCGCGGAATCGATCTGCGCACGCGCATCCTTCGCCTGGCCAAGTCCCAGGTACGCCATCCCCAACATGGCCGCGACCTCTGCCTTCGCATGGGCGCTTTGGACGGGGGCATTCGCAAGTTCAAGCATCTCGCCCTTCGGCGCACCTTGCTGCATGAGTGCGCGGGCAAGCAATGGATAGACATCATCGGCCGGGTAGTGGAGCGCGATCGCCTTGCGGAACTCCGTCGTGGCGCCCGCCGGGTCGCCGCCTTCCAGCGACGCCTTTCCAAGCAGAAACCGCGCCCGCGCATGGTCGGGGTTGTTGCTGAGGGCATTCTTCAATTCGATCGCCGCCGCCTTGTAGTTCGACTTGGCGATATACGCCTCCGCGGAGGCGATGAACTTGTCCGGATCGTTGCGACCGCAACCTGCGACGGCCGCCGCGATCGCAATGGCGACGATGGCACGGAAAATCTGACGATCATTCATGATTCGGCTTCCTTCGATGCGTCGGTCGTTGTCGATGGCCTCAGCGCAGGCCAAATCGATGCATGAGGTCGTACAGCGTTGGGCGGCTCACTCCAAGCAACTCCGCGGCCTTGCTCAGATTGCCGTTGACGCGGCCAAGCACCTGCAGCACGGCGTCTTTTTCGGCGTTATCGCGGACCTGGCGCAGGTTGAGCGCGCCGCTGATTGTCGCAGCATCCCCGACGCCGACGTCGCCAGCCGTGATGACCTGGCCTTCGGACATGATCACGGCCCGTTTGATCACGTTCTCGAGCTCGCGCACATTGCCGGGCCACGGATGGCTGTCGATCGCAGCCAATGCATCGGGCAACAGCGTTTTTTCGCCGACGCGTTGTTCGGCGCAGAGTCGCCGTACGAAAGCATGCGCGAGCAACGTTGCATCCCCCTTGCGTTCCCGCAGCGGTGGAATGTCGATGACGATCTCGGCGAGCCGATAGTAGAGGTCCTCGCGAAAGCGGCCCGCTGCGATCTGGTCCTTGAGATTCTGGTGGGTCGCGCAGACGATCCGCACGTCGACCGGAATTTCCTGACGCCCTCCCACCCGTTCGATCACGCGCTCCTGCAGGAATCGCAGCAGCTTCGCCTGCAGTGCCACCGGCAGGTCGCCGATCTCGTCGAGAAAGAGCGTGCCGCCGTTCGCCGCTTCGAACTTGCCGATGGTCTGCCGGGCCGCGCCCGTGTATGCCCCCTTCTCGTAGCCGAACAACTCGCTTTCGAGAAGAGTTTCGGGAATCGCGGCGCAGTTGATGGCGACGAATCGCTTGTCCCGGCGCGGCGACAGATCGTGGACCGCGCGGGCGAACAGTTCCTTGCCGGTGCCGGACTCGCCGAGGATCAGCACGGTCGCCGAGGTGGGCGCCACTTTTTCGACGGTGCGGCACGTGCGCTGCATCGCGGGGTCGCGCGTGATGATTCCGGACATGGCGGGCGCCTGCTGCGATGCCTGCAGACGCCGGTTTTCCTCCTGCAGTTCATGGACGCGAAATGCGCGGTCGATCGTCCAGGTCAGGATCTCGGGCTCGAACGGCTTGGTGCAGAAGTCGTGGGCGCCCAACGCAATCGCGCGCAACGCGTGACCGTGATCGCTTTGCCCGGTCAGCACGATCACCTTGGTGTCCGGGGAAAGCGTGTGGATTTCTTCGAGCAGTTGCAGCCCCTCGGTCGGATCGTCGGGATGGGGAGGAAGCCCCAAATCCATCGTCACGACGGCCGGCTCGTAGCGACGCAGCTGGGCGATCGCGGCTTCGCGATCGGCAGCGACGATCGTCTCGTACTTGTCGAATGCCCACTGCATCTGCTTTTGCAGCGCGGGATCGTCTTCGACGATGAGCAGCGGGCGCCGGGTATCGCTCATGCGATGGCCTCGGCGCGTGCCGGCGGCACCGGACTATCGCCCATCGGCAGCAGGAGTCGTACACGGGTACCGGACCCCGGCGTGCTTTCGAACTGGATCTTCCCCCCCAGCGAAGCGACATACTGGGCGCTTTCATAGACCCCTATGCCCATCCCGGTCGGCTTGCTTGTTTCGAACGGCTTGAAAAGCCGTTCGCGGATGAACTCCGCGCTCATGCCAACGCCGGTATCCGTGACTTCCACCACCACAAACGGGTCTTCCCGAAACAGGCGCACCTTGACCCGACCGCCCCCCGTCGTCGCGTCGAGCGCGTTCTGGATCAGATGTCCGATCACGTGATCGAGCCGATCCTCGTGTCCGAGCGCAAGAGGCCGAGCGTCGAGTTCGAGTTCAATGGGGACGTGAGCGCCCGCACGCGCTGCGCAGGCGGCGCGAACGATGGCTTCCAGGTCGGTCAATCGCGGCTTTCCCACCGGTGCCGCGCCGGTGCGCAGCTGGAGCATGAGCTGATTCATCCTGCCGACGACATGCTCGACCGTGGTCAGCATGTCGCGCTGGAATTCCGGGTTGTCACGATGTCGCTCGGCATTCTTGAGCATAAGCGATAGCTGTGCCACCAGGTTCTTGAGATCGTGCACTACAAATGCAGACATCCGATTGAACGCGTCGAATTTCTGCGCCTCGACCAAGGCTTCCGTTGCGCGGACCTGGCCGAGATAGCTTGCGGCTTGCCGGGCCGCCGTTTTGAGGAGGTCGCGAACCTCCCAGTTCACTTCAATGGTTGCAAGCGATTTCGCCAGCACCACGAACCCGACCAATCCCCCAGCCGTCATCAGCGGCACCACGAGCCATGCAGACGGCAATTTCTGGAGCCATGCCGGGAGCTCCAACCCGGCGTAACCGGCAGAATCCGCCGCGTATTCGGCAAGGTCGACCACCCAGCCGGTGCGCTCCAGGAAACGCGGCAGCGAACCCTCCGTCGACTCGGTAGCGTCCATTGCAGGCATGTTCCAGCGCGCCAGCGGACGAAAGACCGGCTCCTCCTCGCGAAGCCAGAGAGCGCCTGCGGGGCTTTCCACCAGGTTGGCGAGCGCGCGAATCGACTGCTGCTGGACCTCCGGCACGCGCGTGGCGTCGGCCAATGTCCGTGTGAACCGCAGCCATTCCTCTCGGTAGTCGTAGCGGTAGGAGAAGAAATGCTTGCTGACGAAGACGCGCAGCCGCGAGCGAAATCTGCCCGACGACACCACGAGCATGCCGACGAGAAGCGCCAGGAAGAATATCTCGATCTGCAGCGCCCGGCCCCATTCGCCGCCCAGGAACCTTGCGATGTAGCCGGCGCCGGCGACCAGAAGCAGGAACACGCCGGAAAGAAGAACCGCGGTCGAGTGAAACACCGCCCCACGCGACAGGTGCATCTCGATCGTCCACGCAGGATTGCGTGCGGTGGCGACCGCAATGAAGGGAATGACCAGCGCATTGGCCGCACCGCGCGCGACCCAGATATCGGCATCGATGCGCCTGAACAGCATTGCATCCGCGAAGAAATAAAGATCGAAGACGAATACGCCGGCGAGACCGACACACAGCGGCTTCAGCGCCCATCGCGCTGACGGCTCGGCACGCCGTATCAGTTGTTCGACCAGGATGAGCCCGAAGATTGCAAGGCCGAGCCGGAGGCCGAAGGCGGTCATATGGGCCGCCGCCTCCACGACACCCATCGCGGGCGGCGCATAGGGCACGAGCACACAGGCGACCAAAGCGCCGGCAACAATCGCCACGACCCATTTCGGCATGGCATCCACGCGGAGCACGCTCGAGTCGGTGCGTGCGCCCTGCAGCAGCCCGCCGAGAAACAGGAACCAGATCGCGTAACGCAGCGCATCGGCGACGGTCGAGGCAACCCACACGCCGTAGCCGGGGCGATACGAGACCACGAAACCCGCGGCGGCCCAGAGCGCGGTGACCACCGTGGCCGCGAGCAACAGGGCGGCGCGCATGCCGGGTCGCCAACCAATGATCAGCCGGGCAGCGAACGCCAGGAAGCCGGCTGCGGCGAGACCGTAGCTCCAGATTCCAATCGTCGCGAGGTCGCTTTCGGTCACGGCTTCAACTTGGCGGCGTAAGCGTTTGCTCCGGCATCCACGATGCGAGTTGCCAACCGTTGCCGGACTCGCGGGATGCGCGCCCCAGTATCCAACAAACGACGACATCCTGGAGCGCCGAGCGAGCGGACCGTCGCAGAACACGGCCGCAATCGGCACGCTGGCGGGATACGCTACCGCGCTCCCTCGCCAAGAACCACGACGCGCGCGGTTTCGAGCAGGATCAGCAGATCAAGAAACAGCGTGTGATTCTTGACGTAATACAGATCGTACTCGAGTTTTTTCATGGACTGCTCGACATTGGCGCCGTAAGAGTACCGCACTTGCGCCCAGCCGGTAATGCCGGGCTTGACGCTATGCCGCACCGCATAAAACGGGATCTGCTCGGTCAGCATTTCCACGAACACCGGCCGCTCGGGCCGCGGTCCGACAAAGCTCATTTCCCCGCGCAACACGTTGATGAGCTGCGGTAGCTCGTCGATCCGGGTACGGCGTATGAACCGCCCGTACCCGGTCACCCGCGCGTCGCCGACGGCGGCCCAAGCCGCCTTGCCGTCCTGTTCCGCATCCTGGCGCATGCTCCGGAACTTGAGGACATCGAAGGTCTTGCCGCGCAACCCGACGCGCTCCTGCCGGTAGACGATCGGACTGCCGCTTTCGAACGCGATGATCAGTGCCGAAACGAGCATGATGGGCAGCGTGAGCGCCAGGAGCGTCAGCGCGATGACGATGTCGAAAGTGCGCTTGACGGTCGTCCGCAACCAATTCTGCCGGAAGCCGTTCCCGTATATAAGCCAGCTCGCCTTCAACGCCTCGATCGGGATCTGCCCGTGCACGCGTTCGAAGAACCGGGGCAAGTCGGTGATGCGGACACCTGCCAGGCGGCACTCCAGCAGTCCGCGCATCGGGAGCACGCCACCGCGCTGCTGCCGCACCGCCACGATGATCTCGTCGATACCCAGATTCCGCACGGTTTCGTCGAGCGGTCCGCTCCTTGCCACGACGCGGGTCGGCGACACCACGTTCTCCTGGACCTTCTCGAGTGCGTAAAACCCGACGAGCTGCACGCCCGGCGGATTCGCAGACGTGAGGGAGGCTTCCACCAGACGCGCTTCCGGCCCCGTCCCGAGAACCAGAATTCGATGCGGAAGGACCAGCTTGAGGACGGGCCCGGTGACGAGCTGGCGAACCAGGACCAGTCCGCCAAATGCAAGCATCACCCAATCGCTGACCGTCTCCTGGAACGGACGTCCGCCGGGCATCACGTCGGCCGTCAGGTAGGCGACCGGCACGGCGATGAGCATGGCCAGAAACAGGCGAAACGCGTAAACGGCCAACTTGATCTTCCGGTCGCGGCGGTACATCCCGAACGCGCCCAGAATGAGCACCATCAGCACCGCGAACACGAGCGCCGGCGCGAGGGTGGCGAGCCATGGTGCCGAGGCCACGCCACGAAGCCGAAACGCCAGAACGACGGCGAGCACCACCCAGAACGCTTCGGCGACCAGCTGGAAGAGCGTCGCGCCGGACACGTTCCAACGGGTAGAGCTAAACATGCCGGCCCCCGATGCTCCGAAGCTCACCAGAACGCGTTTGGGTCGTCGGCGCGCAAGCGGCGCACCGCGCCCCCAGGCGAGGCGCCGATGGCGATGAGGAAAGTACGCGTAGAACCCGGTGGGACGTCGGGCAACGCCGTCCGGATGCTTCGACCGCCGCGCGTCGCAGCAGAGGTCCGGCGAATCGAGATCCCCCGGCCCAAGCGAGTGCGCGTCCGAAGTTGCGTAGTCGAGCGGTGCTCATGTCCTTTGCCGGCCACGCGCAGCCGGAATATGCGTCGACGGTGACCTATTCGCCTGCCGAGCTAGAACGCGGGAGAAGCTTTCGCGCGCCGACCAATCGCATCAAATCTTATGAAATGGTCGAATTTGCATAAAATTGCGAGTAAACCTTCATTATCATCAAATTCGATGACGATGCCATCTCTCAAAATGAAAGCTTGTACGCTACCTTTTTTGATGGACAAACGGAACGAGGGCACAATCTGTGTGGTGTACTAGTTGTCGCGTTTTGGCATCCCGCGAACAAAGTCGGACCGCGCCGCACTATTATGACAGCGTACTGCCATTTGGCAACTGTACGCTCCGCCGGAGACAGTTGCCGTCCGCCAGCGAACGACCATGGGCGTGTCGAGGGACTATGACATCGCGCCATTACAGTGTAATTGCATACCCGCCAGGCGCGCGGATCGGCGCGACGAATGGTAACTTTGCGGCAAACGTCGGCCCCTCCGGGAGCGGCGCCAAGGCGAAGGGCTTACCCGCAGCCGGTCACGCCCGCACAAGGATGGGTGCTACCGCGCATCCGCCTTGCCGTCCAATGGCTCGAGCGCACGGCAGGAGTTCAGTAATGGCGACGTCGGAT
>Ga0209253_10001770_pt1 | contig 19019 bp, 17 predicted proteins | sample FrelakmetBRP12BR_FD_187145 | JGI IMG/M metagenome (GOLD analysis project Ga0209253, IMG submission 187145) | Freshwater lake sediment microbial communities from the University of Notre Dame, USA, for methane emissions studies - BRP12 BR (SPAdes)... | ecosystem: Environmental > Aquatic >... | reverse complement strand
GTCGCCTACATGGTGATGCTGGCCTTCGTGATCGCGGCTTCGGCCAACTTCCCGGTGCTGTTCATGTCGGTGTTGTGGAAGGGCACCACGACCAAGGGCGCGGTCACCGGCGGCTTCGTCGGCCTGGTGACCGCGGTGACGCTGACCATCCTCTCGCCCAGCGTGTGGGTGGCCGTGATGCACAACCCCAAGGGCTCGGCCTGGTTCCCGTATGACTCGGCGGCGATCTTCTCGATCCCGGCCGCGTTCATCACGATCTGGCTGGTTTCGCTGCTGGACCGCAGCGCGCGCGGCGATGAAGACCGTGCCGGCTTCCCGGCGCAGCAGGTGCGGTCCGAGACCGGCATCGGCGCATCCGGGGCCAGCGGGCATTGACGCGTCGGTTGATCAACAACTCGGGGCTGCAGCAAGCTGGCTGCAGTCCCCTTTTCGTTTCATGACATGACGGCCACTCCTGCGCCGGAAGCCCAACGCGAGATGCTGTCGCTGGTGACGGCGCGCATCCGCGATGCCTATATCCGCAAGCCGGTGTTTGTCGACGGCGGACTCGACCTGGTGACCGTGTGCCGGCAGATGTTGCAGCATGGGGTGACCTATGCGCTGGTGCGAGACGGTGTCCGGCTCGGCATGTTCACTACCACCGATTTGCGCGACGCGGTGCTGAGATCCGTGGCGATGAATCAACTGCCGGTGCGCGACGTGGCGCGCTTCGACCTCGTGACCGTGCATCCGGACAGCGAGCTGTTCGAGGCGCTGTGGCTGATGGTGCGCCACAGGGTGCACCGGCTGGTGGTGAAGGACGGTGACACCGTGCTCGGCGTGCTCGGACAGCTGGACCTGGTGAGTTTCGTGGCCAACCATTCGCACATCGTCGCTGCGCAGATCGACGACGCGAGTTCGCTGGCCGCGCTGAAGGCCGCTGCACAGCGCATCGACGATCTGATCGTGCTGCTGCACGATGGCGGCATCAAGATCGAGCGCATCACACGACTGGTCAGCGAACTCAATACCCGGCTGTTCGCCAGGCTGTGGCTGCTGCTCGCCCCCAGCGAGCTGGTCGCCAACAGTTGCCTGCTGGTGATGGGCAGCGAGGGCCGCGGCGAGCAGATCCTCAAGACCGACCAGGACAACGCGCTGCTGTTGCGCGACGGGGTGGATCTCGACGGCGTGGAGGCAGTCGCGACGCGCTTCAACGCGGCGCTGGCCGAGCTCGGCTACCCGCCTTGCCCCGGGCAGATCATGCTGACCAATCCGCTGTGGTGCCAACCCATCAGCGGTTTTCGCGCGACGCTGCGCGAATGGGTCTACGGCGCCGACCCGGACGGCCCGATGCGGCTGGCGATCTTCTTCGACGCCGCCTGCGTGGCCGGCGATGAGCGGCTCCTGCACAACGCGCGCGACCATCTCGAAAGCATCCTGGTCGACAACGACGCGTTCCTGGCGCGCTTTGCCAGCGCGGCCGACCAGTTCAGCGAAAGCAGCAGCTGGTGGAGCTGGCTCAGCACGCGCCGCGACGAACAGGTGCTGGATCTGAAGAAGCTCGGCACCTTCCCGATCGTGCACGGCGTGCGCGCGCTTGCGCTGCAACACCGCATCCGCGCCCTGGGTACCGTGGAACGCATGCAGGCGCTGGTGGCCAGGCGGGCGCTCGACGAGTCGCTCGCACGCGACCTGACCGATGCGCTGCATTTCATGATGGCGCTCAAGCTCGAGCACCAGTTGCGCCAGCGTAAGCTCGGCCGCCCGCCGAGCAACCTGGTCAAACCCGCGGAGCTCGGCGCGCTCGAGCGCGAGCCGCTGCAGAATGCGCTGGCGATCATCCGGCGCTTCCGCGCCTTTCTGCGCCAGCATTTCCGGCTCGACGCGCTGTGATGGATCGGGTCGGGGACGGCGGCATAGGCCGGCGACCCGCTCGCGGGTGCTGCCTCCGAGAATGGCGTGTCGCAGACCCGTGCGTTTGCTGGCTAAGGTAGAGGCCGTCGGCGAGCCCTACACGGCACGATCGCCCCTCGCGTCGCCCGGCCTAGCCAGTGCCTTCAACAATGGGCCGACGATGTCCAGCGGCAGCGGAAAGACGATCGTCGAGTTCTTGTCCGCCGCAATCACCGTGAGGGTCTCCAGGTAGCGCAGCTGCAGCGCCTGCGGCTGGTGCGACAGCACCTCGGCCGCCTCGGCGAGCTTGTACGAGGCCTGCAGTTCGCCTTCGGCGTGGATCACCTTGGCGCGACGCTCGCGCTCGGCTTCGGCCTGGCGGGCGATGGCGCGGATCATGGTGTCGTTCAGGTCGACATGCTTGATCTCGACGATCGTGACCTTGATGCCCCAGGCGTCGGTCTGGGCCTCGAGGATCTTCTGGATGTCCAGGTTCAGGCGCTCGCGTTCGGAGAGCAGATCGTCGAGTTCGTGCTTGCCGAGTACGGCACGCAACGTCGTCTGCGCGAGCTGGCTGGTCGCCTCGAGGAATTTCTCGACCTGGATGACCGCCTTCTGCGGGTCGACGACGCGGAAGTACAGCACCGCGTTGACCTTGACCGAGACGTTGTCGCGCGTGATCACGTCCTGGCTGGGCACGTCGAGCACCACCAAGCGCAGGCTCACCTTCACCATCTGCTGGATGCCCGGAATCAGGACCACCAGGCCGGGGCCCTTGACCTTCCAGAAGCGGCCGAGCTGGAACACCACACCGCGCTCGTATTCGCGCAGGATGCGCAGCGAGGCTGCCGCGCCCACCAACAGCAGGACGAGGACGAAGATTCCGAACAGGCCTGGCATGATCACGCTCCATTTGTCGAGGCATCGCCTGCGGCGGCGACCTCCAGCGTGCGCCCGAGCACGCGAACGATACGAACCCGAGCGCCGGGCTGGAGCGGGCCGCTGCCGCGCACCTGCCAGTGCTCACCTTGGACCAGCGCCCAGCCGGTGCCGCCCGAGAACTCGATCAATTGACCGGTGCTGCCAGCCAGCGTCGAGACACCGCTGACCACCGGGCGCCGGCGCGCCCTGGCCGCCATGGCCACGACGACGAGAACGAAGGTTGCGGAGACCGCGGCCAGCAGTCCGATCAGCAGCGGCGGGATGCCGAAGCCCGGCGTCTCGCTGTCGAAGAGCAGCACCGCACCGATCACGAAGGCCGCGATGCCGCCCAGCCCGACGACGCCGAAGCTGGGCAGGAAGGCCTCGGCGACGAGCAATGCAATCCCGAGCAGGATCAGCCCCAGGCCCGCGAAATTGACCGGCAGCATCTGCAAGGCGAACAGGCCGAGCAGCAGGCAAATCGCTCCGACCACGCCCGGCAACACGAAGCCCGGGTTGGAGAACTCGAACAGCAGGCCGTAGATGCCCACCATCATCAGGATCAGGGCCAGGCTTGGCTCGGTGATGACCGACAGCACCCGGGTGCGCCAGTCGGCGTCGAAGTCGAGCACGGCCGCGCCATGCGTCGCCAGGCGCACGGTGCCGCCGCCGAGTTTGACATCGCGGCCATCGAGTTGCCGCAGCAGGTCGGGGAGATCGTTCGCCACCACGTCGATCACCTTGATGGCGAGCGCTTCGTTGGCCGACAGGCTGACGGATTCGAGCACTGCCTTTTCCGCCCATTGCACATTGCGCCCGCGCAACTGAGCCAGGCTGCGGATATAGGCCGCCGCATCGCCGACGCGTTTGGCGCTCATCACGTCGGGGCTCGGCGCCTGCGCTTCGGAGGCCTTGCGCATGGGGGCAGGATGTTCGGGCTCGCCACCCGGCATCGGCAGGCCGATAGCCACCGGCGTCGCCGCGCCGAGGTTGGACGCCGGCGCCATGGCCGCGACATGGCTGGCGTAAAGGATGTAGGTTCCGGCACTGGCCGCGCGTGCGCCGTTGGGTGCCACATAGGTCGCCACCGGAACCGGCGATGCGAGGATGTCCTTGATGATGCTGCGCATCGAGGCGTCGAGCCCGCCTGGCGTATCGATGCGCAGCACCACGAGCTGGGCCTGTTGCCGGACGGCTAAGGCGAGAGCGCGGTGCAGGTGGTCGGCAGTCGAGGGGCCGATGGCCCCATCGACTTGCACCGAGATCACCGGACCGGCCAAGCTGCCGCGGGCGGCAGGCAAACCCTCACCATCAACTGCCCATGCCGGAAAGGGCATGAGGGCCAGTGCGAACAAGCAGGCTCTGCCGAACCTCATCGGTGAAGTGTAGGCCGCGCAGCCCACCGCGTCACATGGATTGTGCTGTTCGAGCGCTCGGCGGCGGCGCCTGCGGCGTCTGCGCGCTGCAGCGTCCCGATCAGCGGTGATTGCGCAAGCGAAAAAACGGATTGCCGCAGTGTCAGACCCCCGTCAGCGCAACCGGCAGAATGGCCCTGACAGAAGAGCGCGGCGCCAGGCCGTGCCGTGGGAGAACGTCATGGTCCAAGGCCTGAATCCCCGGGGGCCGAGTGGCCTCGGGGCCCAACGCTTGCTCGCGCTATTTGTCGCGGGCTGGTTGCTGACCAACTTTCCGCTGCTCAGCGTGTTCGACCGTGAGGTCACGCTGTTCGGCCTGCCGCTGTTGCCGGCAGCGTTGTTCGCCGTGTGGGCGCTGCTGATCGGCGTGCTGGCATTCCTGAGCGAGCGCGGTGGCGACGTTGACTGAGTTCGGTGTCGGCGACAACTGAGCCCATGCTCTCCGCCCCGCTGGTCATCGGCGCCTCGTTCGCCTACCTGCTGCTGCTGTTCGCGGTGGCGAGTTTCGGCGACCGGCGCGCGATGCAGGGGCGCTCGGTGATCGGCAATGCATGGGTATATTCGCTGTCGATCGGCGTCTACTGCACGGCGTGGACGTACTTTGGCAGCATCGGCCGCGCCGCCGGCACGGGCATCTGGTTCCTGCCGATCTACCTGGGTCCGACGCTGGCGATGGTGCTGGCCACGCTGGTGCTGCGCAAGATGATCCGCATCGCGCGCCACCAGCGCATCACGTCGATCGCCGATTTCATCGCCAGCCGCCACGGCAAGAGTCCGCTGCTGGCCGGCCTCGTGACGCTGATCGCCGTGGTCGGCATCGTGCCGTACATGGCGCTGCAGCTCAAGGCCGTGGCCAGCGGCTACGCGGTGCTGACCGCGCAGCCAGTGAGCCACGGCGCCTGGTGGAGCGACAGTACCTTGTACGTGGCGCTGGCGCTGGCCGGCTTCACGATCGTGTTCGGCACGCGGCACCTCGACACCACCGAGCGCCACGAAGGCATGGTTGCCGCGATCGCGGTGGAGTCGGTGGTCAAGCTGCTGGCATTCCTGGCGGTCGGTGCGTTCGTCACCTGGGGCCTGTTCAGCGGGCCCGGCGACCTCTTCGCGCGCGCGATGGCGCATCCCGAGGTGCGCAAGGTGCTGGCCACTCAATCGGGCTCCTCGTTCGCCTACGACCAATGGTTCGCGCTGACGCTGCTGTCGATGCTGTCGGTGATCTTTCTGCCGCGGCAGTTCCAGGTGATGGTGGTGGAGAACGTCGACGAGCGGCATCTGCGCCGCGCGGCCTGGGCGTTTCCGCTGTACCTGCTGCTGATCAACCTGTTCGTGCTGCCCATCGCGTTGGGCGGCCTGCTGCATTTCGGGCCCGGTCGCATGGACGCCGAGACCTTCGTGCTCTCGCTGCCGCTCGCGGCCGGCTGGCAGGGGCTCGCGCTGCTGGCCTTCATCGGCGGCCTGTCGGCGGCCACCGGCATGGTGATCGTCGAGACGATCGCCGTGGCCACGATGGTGTGCAACGACCTGGTGATGCCGCTGCTGCTGCGCACGCGCGCGTTCGGCGCGCGGCGTGAGAGCGGCGCGCTGGGCGAGCGACCGCACTCGGGCAGCGACCTCACCGGCGTGCTGCTCGGCATCCGTCGCATCGCCATCGTGGCGCTGCTGCTGCTCGGGTATGCCTACTTCCGCATCGCCGGCGAGGCCTATGCGCTGGTCAGCATCGGGCTGATCAGCTTTGCTGCCGTGGCGCAGTTCGCGCCCGCGCTGCTGGGTGGCATGTACTGGAAGGGCGGCACGCGCGGCGGCGCGCTCGTCGGCCTGCTGGCGGGTTTCGCGCTCTGGATCTACACGCTGATGCTGCCGTCGATCGCCAAGTCGGGCTGGATGAATGCGGACTTCCTGACCCGCGGTCCATGGGAAATCGGGTGGCTCAAGCCCGAACAGCTGTTCGGCCTCACGCAGCTCGACGGACTCTCGCACTCGTTGTTCTGGAGCCTGCTGGCCAACGCCGGCCTGTATGTCGCGGTGTCGCTGGCGCACAAGCCGTCGGCGCGCGAGGTGAGCCAGGCATTGCTGTTCGTCGACGTGTTCCGTCGCACGCGCGAGGCCGAGGCGGCTGCGCCGGTGTTCTGGCGCGGCCGCGCGCGCGTGGCCGATCTGCTATCGCTGGCGGGCCGCTTTCTCGGCCACGACAACGCACAGCGCCTGTTCGCCGACTACGCGCGGCGCGCCGGCGTCGCCGGCGTCGAGCAGATCGCGGCGGACGCGCGGCTGGTGCAGTTCGTCGAGACGCAGCTGGCCGGCGCGATCGGCAGCGCGTCGGCGCGCGTGATGATCGCCTCCGCGGTCGAGGAGGAGACGCTCGACATCGACGACGTGATGCGCATACTCGACGAGGCCTCGCGCGAGGCGATGCAGTTGCGCGCCTACTCGCACGAGCTGGAGCAGAAGTCGCGCTCGCTCGAGCAGGCGAGCGCCGAGCTGCGCAAGGCCAACGAGCAGCTGAAGAGCCTGGACCGGCTGAAGGACGACTTCATGTCGTCGGTGACGCACGAGCTGCGCACGCCGCTGACCTCGATCCGCGCGCTCGCCGAGCTGATGGTCGACGACCCCGGCATGGAGTCGGGGCAACGCCAGCAGTTCATCGGCATCATCGTCGCCGAGACCGAACGCCTGAGCCGCCTCGTGAACCAGGTGCTCGACATGGCGAAGATCGAATCGGGCCATGCCGAGTGGCACAACACCGATGTGGACCTGCATGCGCTGGTCGAGCAGGCGATGCAGACGACGCGCGAGATGTTCCGCGAGCGCGGCGCCGAGGTGGTGCTGCACGCGCCGCCGCAACTGCCCACCTTGCGCGTCGATCCCGACCGGCTGACCCAGGTGCTGCTGAATTTGCTGTCCAACGCGGCCAAGTTCGTGCCGGCGCAAGGTGGCCGTGTCGAGGTACGGCTGGCGCGCGGCGAGCGCGGTGTTTCGGTCGAGGTGCACGACAACGGGCCCGGCGTTCCGGCCGAGCAGCAGACGCTGGTGTTCGAGAAGTTCCGCCAGGGCGGCGACGCGACGCACCGCCCGCAGGGTACCGGGCTGGGCCTGCCGATCAGTCGCCAGATTGTCGAGCATTTCGGTGGCCGCATGTGGCTTCGATCCGAACCGGGTCAAGGCGCGTGCTTCGGCTTTGAACTACCGTTGCCGTCGGGGTCTGCTGACAGACCGTAGCCATCCAGGAAAGGTCGCCATGCCGCACAAGATCCTGATCGCCGACGACGAGCCGAACATCCTGATCTCTCTGGAGTTCCTGATGAAACGCGAGGGCCACCAGGTGATCGTGGCGCGCGATGGGCTGCAGGCGCTGGAGGCGATACGGCGCGAGCGGCCCGACCTGGTGCTGCTCGATGTGATGATGCCCGGCAAGTCGGGATTCGAGGTCTGCCAAGCGGTGCGCGCCGACGAGACGCTGTCCGCGGTGAAGATCGTGCTGCTCACCGCCAAGGGCCGCGATACCGACGTGGCCAAGGGCCTGGGCCTGGGCGCCGACGCCTATGTGACCAAGCCGTTCTCGACCAAGGAGCTGGCGCAACAGGTGCGCGAGCTGTTGCAGGCGTGAAGATCGACGCGCGCCGGATCGCATTGCTGCTGGCGCCCGCCGCCGTGCTGGCCGTCTGGGCATTGGCCGCGTTCGGCTTCGTCGCGGCGACGATGGATGCGGCGCACCGTCAGGTGTTCCTGCAGACGCTTGCGCCCCTCACTGCGCTGCTGGTGCTGATCTGGCTGCTGATCTCGGGCGCGCTGGCCTGGCTGCTCGATCGTGTCTGGCAGCGCTGGATCGTCGCGCCGGCGCAGCTGGCCGAGCAGGTGCAGCTGCTGGCCGCCACCGACTCCGCGCGCGAGCTGCCGGCGGTGGCCGGTGGCGCCTTAGGCAAACTCGCCGATGCGGTGAACCAGCTCGCGCGCCAGCGCGCGCAGCTGAAGACCGACATGACGCACCAGGTGCAGGAGGCCACGCTGGTGGCGAGCCGCGAGATCGAACAGGAGCGCAGCCGTCTGGCGGCCCTGATGAGCGAGCTGACGCAAAGCGTCGTCGTCTGCAACCTCGATGGTCGCGTGCTGTTGTACAACAACCGGGCGCGCATCCAGTTTCGTGCGCTGTCGCAGGCGCCGTCGCTGGCCGACGGGGCCGAGCTGATCGGCCTGGGCCGCTCGATCTACGCGGTGTTCGATCGCAAGCTGGTCACGCATGCGCTGGAGAGCATCCGCCAGCGCATGCAGCGCGGCGCTGCGTCGCCATCGGCGCAGTTCGTCACCAGCACGCGCGGCGGGCAGTTGCTGCGCGCGCAGATGGCGCCAGTGCGCGGCGTGTCCGGTGCCGGCGCCGCAGGCGAGATCAACGGCTTCGTGCTGATGCTCGACAACATCACGCGCGACTTCGCCGAGGAATCGCAGCGCGACCGCCTGCTGCACATGCTCACCGAAGGCAGCCGCGCGTCGCTCGGCAACCTTCAGGCGGCGCTCGAGATGCTCGACTATCCCGATCTCGACGACGCGACGCGCGAGCGATTTCTCGGCGTAATCCGCGACGAGGCGCGATCGATGGGTGCGCGGCTGAACGAGCTGTCGAGCCACGGCACGCAGACCCAGAAGACCCGCTGGCCGCTCGAGGACATGCTGGGCGCCGACCTGCTGATGGCGGCCCGGCGCCGCATCGAGGACCTGTACGACTGCCGCGTTTCCGCCACCGAGGTCGACGCCGGGCTGTGGCTCAAGGTCGACAGTTTCTCGCTGCTGCAGGCTCTGGCCTATCTGGCCGGCCGATTGATCGACGAGTACGAGGTCAAGACGCTGCAACTGCGCCTGGCGCCGGCAGGGCCGCGCGCGCACCTGGATCTGCTGTGGATGGGCCAGGCGATGAGCACCGAAACGGTCGTGGGCTGGGAGACCGATGCGATGAAGGTCGGCGCCGACAGCCTGCTGCTCAGCGTGCGCGATGTGGTCGAACGGCACGGCGGCGAGTTCTGGTTCGAGCGCGAGCGCGCCAGACAGGCTGCGTTCTTCCGCTTTCTGCTGCCGCTGGCCGACGAGCACACCGAGCTCGATGCGAGCCTGTTCGTGCGCAGCGACAGCCGGCCCGAGTACTACGACTTCGACCTGTTCCAGTCCCCCTTGCCGGCGCGCGAATGGGGCGACCGGCGCCTCATCGACCTCAGCTACACCGTGTTCGACACCGAGACCACGGGACTCAACCCCTCGCAGGGCGACGAGATCATCCAGATCGGCGCCGCGCGCATCGTGAACGCAAAGCTGCGGCGCCAGGAGTGTTTCGAGCAGCTGGTCGATCCGCAGCGGCCGATTCCGCCGGCGTCGATCCCGATCCACGGCATCCGGCCCGAGATGGTGGCCGGGCAGCCGACGATCGATCAGGTGCTGCCGGCGTTTCACGCCTTCGCGCAGGACAGCGTGCTGGTCGCGCACAACGCGGCCTTCGACATGCGGTTCCTGCAGCTCAAGCAGGCGCAGACCGGTGTTGTTTTCGATCAGCCGGTGCTTGATACGCTGCTGCTGTCGGCCGTGGTGCACCCCAACCAGCCGTCGCACGGGCTGGAGGCGATCGCCGAGCGGCTCGACGTGCCGGTGATGGGCCGCCACACGGCGCTCGGCGACGCGATCGTCACTGCCGAGGTGTTTCTGAAGCTGATCCCGCTGCTGGCCGAAATGGGCGTCCACACGCTGGGCCAGGCGCGCGAGGCGGCGCAGAAGACCTACTATGCCCGGCTGAATTACTGAGCGCCTGGCCCACCGCCGGTCAACTTGACGGCAGTCAAGTGCGGCGCGGCGCCGGCGGCATAGAGTCGGTGTGTCGAAGAAGGAGTCGGTTCATGTACAAGAATCTACTGGTTCCCGTGGACGGAACCGCGTTGTCCGATCGCGCGATCAATGAAAGCATAGATCTCGCACGCCAGCTGGCAGCCGCGATTACCGGATTCGTGGCCGAGCCCGAGATGCCGCTGCCCAACGTGGGGACGCAGCCGACCGCCTATGCGCGCGCACGCGACGTGCACGAAACCGAGACCGACACCCATGCCCACGAGTTGCTGTCGCGTTTCGGCGCCAGGGCGCGCGATGCCGGCGTGGCGTTCCACGGGCGTCACCTGCGCACCGACCGCATCGACGAGGCGATCACGAACGTGGCGGTCGAGGAGAACTGCGACATGATCGTGATGGTCACGCACGGCCGCGGCGCATTCGGCGAGTTGCTGTTCGGCTCGCACACGAAGAGCGTACTGTCCAAGAGCAAGCTGCCGCTACTCGTACTGCGTTAGGCGGCCACACGGTCGCCCTGCACCGCATCGTGCAGGGCACTTGCCGGCCGGTCCATGCCTGCGCTGGCGTGGACAATGCTCCGCTTCGATGACCCAGAGCGCGTCCATCCGCCACACGCTGCGCCACCCGATCTTCCGCGGGTTGTGCGCCGGTGGCGTGGTGTACTTCATCGGCAACGCGATGCAGGTCATGGCCACCGCATGGCTGATGATCGAGCTCACGGGTTCGGCCTTCCTGTCGGCGCTGGTGCAGACCGCCGTGTTCCTGCCGATGTTTCTGCTGTCGCTGCCGGCCGGCGTGCTGGCCGACGTGACCGACCGGCGTCGCCTGCTAGTCGCGGCGCTGCTGACGCAGGCGGCCGTCGTGGCGGTGTTGACCGCGCTGCTGCTGGCCGACCTGGCCGGCCCGGCGAGCCTGCTGTTCTTCACCTTCGTCGTGGGCTGCTGCACCGCGCTGCTGTCGCCGGCCTGGAACACCACGGTCGCCGACAGCGTGCCTCGCGAGGAGTTGCCGCAGGCGATCACGTTAATCTCGATCGCCTACAACGGCGCGCGGGCGCTGGGGCCGACCCTGGCCGGCCTCGTGTTCGCCTATGCCGGCAGCGACTGGGTGTTCGGCATCGCGGTCGTGACGACGCTGGCGATGTGGCGGTCGATCCGGCGTTTTCCGCCGAAGGCGCATCCGCCGACGCGGCTGCCGGCAGAACGGCTGTGGGGCGGCACGCTGGCGGCGCTGCGTTTCGCGCGCCACTCGCAGTCGATCCTGGCGCAGCTGCTGCGCACGATGGCCTATGGCGCCGCGGGCTCGGCGCTCTGGGCGCTGCTGCCGGTGATCGGCCAGCAGCAGCTCGGCCTCGGCGCGGCGGGGTTCGGCGCGTTGATCGGCTGCCTGGGATTCGGCGCGGTGGCCGCGGGGCTCGTCGTCGGCCGCGCGCGCGCGCGCTTCGGGCTCGAGTTCGTGGTGAACGCGGGCAGCCTGGTCTTCGCGGCGACGATGGCGATCGCCGCCTGGTCGCGCTGGCACTGGCTGGTCTATCTGGCGTTGATCGCCGGCGGCGGCGCCTGGATGTCGGTGATGTCGACCTTCAACACCGCCACGCAGACCAGCGCGCCGCCCTGGGTGCGCTCGCGCGCGGCGGCGCTGCATGCCCTGTCGGCGCTGGGCGCATTCGCGTTCGGCTCGGCGTTCTGGGGCCTCGTCTCGACCGTGTTCGGTCTGCAGGCGGCGCTGACGATCGCCGCAGGCGTCATGCTGGCCGGCCTGCTGCTGGCGCGGCCGTTTCCGCTGCGCATGGGCGATGCGCAGGACGTGACACCCGCCGCACCGTGGGAGGACTTGTTCGTCGTCGACGAGCCCGACCCGCGGGCCGGGCCGGTGGCGGTGGAGGTGAGCTATCGCATCCGGGCCGACGAGGCGAGCGCGTTCCTCGACGCGGTGAGCCAGCTGCGCGCGCCGCGGCGGCGCGACGGCGCCACCTTCTGGCGCGTCTATCGTGACTTGTCGGATGCTTCGCGCTACTGCGAGCGTTTTATCGTCACGAGCTGGGCCGACTACCTGCACCAGCGCAGCCGCGCCACGCTGGCCGACCAGGAACTCGAAGCGCGCGTGCGCGCCTTCCTGGCCGACGGGGAGTCGGTGACGATGCAGCACTACATCGCCGAGCGCTGATGCCTGCGCGCCCGACGCCGGAAGGCGCTGGGCGGCTGGCGAAGGACGGGACGCCGCGCAGCCCTCTGGCTCGGCGAGGACGAGTTGCGCCGCCCGGTGCCATTGCCGGGGACAATGCGGGTAAAAGCCACTGCCTGAACCGGAGCCACCCTCTTGAAGATCCTCGTCCTCAACGGCCCCAACCTCAACTTGCTCGGCCTGCGCGAGCCCACGGTGTATGGCACGACCACGCTCGCCGATGTGGAGCAGTTGTGCCGCGACGCCGGCAAGCGGCTGGGCGTCGAGATCGAATGCCGACAGTCCAACCACGAGGGTCAGCTGATCGACTGGATCCACGAGGCCGGCGTCGCGCACCGCAACGGGCAGCTGCTCGGCGCGGTGTTCAATGCCGGCGCGTACACCCACACCTCGGTGGCGCTGCACGACGCGATCAAGGGTGCCGACCTGCCGGTGATCGAGGTGCACATCTCGAACGTGCACGCGCGCGAGCCGTTCCGGCACCACTCCTATCTGTCGCCCGCCGCGGCGGGCATCGTGGTGGGGTTCGGTGTCGACGGCTACCTGCTGGCGATCGAGGGCCTGGTGCGCAAGGGCAGGGCGAACTGAGCGCCGGGCGGCCAATCATGACGCCGGCTCCACCGGCGGACGACGCACCTGGCCTGCGCGGCAAGGTGCTGTACATCGAGGACGCTGCGATCAACGTCGAGTTGATGCGCGCCATGCTGAACAGCTTTCCGGGGGTGCAGATGATCCATGCCGGCACTGGAGTCGAGGGCGTGCGTCTGGTGCGCGAGGAGCGCCCGGACTTCGTGATCCTCGACATGCACCTGCGCGACATCGGCGGCCTGGAGGTCGTTCGTCGGCTCAGCGAGGAGATCGCCGCTGGCGGCCTGCGGGTGACCATCCTGACCGGCGACACGCTGTCGATGGACATCGTCAAGGCGATGAGCCTCGGCGCGTTCGAGTACTGGATCAAGCCGCTCGAGTTTGATACGCTGGAATCGGGCTTGCGCCGTGCGCTCACCGGCAAACGCGCCGACCCGCAGCGGCAGTTGCCGCGCCGCTGAAACGGCCGAGGTGCCGGAGCGCACGTTTTCCGGGAATCGAATCGCAGCTGGTGCGTATACCCTTGTGTTCTCCAGCGGATTCATGTCCATGCGTGGACCTTCGCGCGCGCCACCTTCTAAGGAGCCCCTCGATGAAGACCCAGTTCGTTGCTTGCGCGATGTCGATCGGGATGCCGTTGGCCTACGCGGCCGATGTCGCGGCCGGCAAGGCCAAGGTCGACGCAGTGTGTTCGGCCTGCCACGGTGCCAATGGCGTCAGCGTCGGCGACGCGATTCCCAACCTGGCCGGGCAGAAGGCGGCCTACCTGGAGGCGCAGCTCAAGGCACTGAAGGACGGTTCGCGCAAGCACGCAGTGATGGGTGCCATTGCCACGCAGCTGAGCGCCGACGACATCGCCAACACGGCGGCGTACTTCGCGTCGCTGGCGGGCGCCACCGGTACGGCGAAGTCGGACCTGCTGCCCCAGCTGGTGAAGTCGGGCGTCACCTTCCCCGACAACTACAAGACCACCTACACCAAGTACCACACGATCAACTTCCCGGCCACGCGCCAGGTGCGCTACTACTTCGCCAACCCGGTGGCGCTGCAGGCGGCCAAGCGGGGCAAGCCGCTGCCCGACGGCTCGGTGCTGTTCGCCGAGGTGTACTCGGCCAAGCTCGACGCCGACAAGAAGCCGATGGTGGGCGCAGACGGCTTCTTCCAGCCCGACCAGTTGATGTTCTACACCGCGATGGCGCGCGAGGCCGGCTGGGGCAACGCGATCCCCGACCTGCTGCGCAACGAAGACTGGAACTACGGCGTGTTCACGCTGGCCAAGCAACCGCGCGCGGGCGTCAACCAGGCCGAATGCCTGGCCTGCCACAAGCCGCTAGACAAGGTGAGCTACACGTTCACGCTGAAGGAGCTGACCGCAGTGGCGAGCAAGTAGGGCGCGCGCCCGCTGCCGCTGGCGCCCCGGCGCTGACACGCGGCGCGGCGAAAATGCGCCGATGTCGCTGGCGCTGTTCGCCCAATCGCTGCTGATCGGTTTTTCGATTGCCGCCCCGGTGGGGCCGATCGGGCTGCTGACGATTCAGCGTACGCTGCAACTCGGGCCGCGCGCCGGCCTGGCCACCGGCCTGGGCGCCGCGGTGGCCGATGCGGCCTACGGTGCGGTCGGCGCGTTCGGCGTCACGACCTTGATCGACGCGCTCACCGCGGCGCGGCTGCCGCTGGCCGTCGGCGGCGGCGCCTTCCTGTTGTGGCTGGCCTTCACGATCTGGCGCGCCCCGATCGCCGACCAGGCGGCCGAAGCGCGCGGAGGCACCGATCTCGTGCGCTGCTTCGCCGGCACCTTCGTGCTGACGCTGTCGAACCCGGCGACGATCCTGTCGTTCATCGCCGTGTTCGGCGCGATGGCCGGCAGCATGACCGTGACCCAGCCGTGGACGATGATCGCCGGCGTGCTGGTCGGCTCGGCGCTGTGGTGGCTCGTGCTGTCCAGCGTCGTCGGCAGGCTGCGCGAGCGTTTCGATGTACGCTGGCGGCGGCGCGTCAATATCGCGTCGGCCTGTGTGCTGGCGGGCTTTGCGCTATGGCAGTTCGCGCAGCTGCTGCGCGGCTGACGGCGGTTCAGTCGTAGCGCGCCAGCGCGCGATACCCACCCTGCGGCCCTGGCATCGAGCATGCCAGCACGTAGCCACGCACGCTCCAGTGAAAGTCTGGCGCTGTTGCCGGCAGCACGGCACCTGCGGCGCGGCGCGCCAGCGTGACGTGCGGGCGGAACGCGCCGCGTTCGAGCGGCAGCGATAGTGCCGACAGCGCAACTGCCAGCGCAGCTTGCAACTCGAGCAGCGGCTCGGGCACCGCGTGCGGACGCAGCACCACGAGACCATGCCGCCAGCGCTCGCAGTTGCCCAAGCGCATATCGAAGCGCTTGAAGGGGACCTTCAATCCGTGCTCCAACTCAGCCAGGCGATCACTCGCCACGGAGCCGAGGAAATGCAGCGTCATGTGCAGCCGCTCCGGGCGCACCAGGGCCGTCGAGGCGGGCCAGATGCACGCGTCGCGCCAGGCGAGGAGCGAATGTCGCGCGGCCGGGCCGGGCCACAGGGCGAGAAACAGGCGTGTGGATGCGCGTTGCATGCGCGGCTTCTCGAGCGCCTGACGGGGCGCGGCGCGACCCAATCGTAGCGGCACTCGGGCCACGATGCGAGCGAGCGGTTCAGGGCCGGCGCGTCGTTCCGATCGCCGCGTCTGTGCGGGTTACGGAGCAGTCGAGAACGTCATCGCTCTTCCTAGAATTCCTGGTCATCACGATTGAGCTCCAGGAGACCGGCATGAAAGCCCTCACCCGTACGTTGTTCGCCGCCGCGGCCGTCGGCTGCGCCGTCGCTGCCATCGCGCAGAACAAGATCACGATCTCGGTTGCCACCGGCCCCACGACCGGCGTGTACTACCCGCTGGGCGGCGGCGTCGCCAACGTGTTGTCGAAGTACGTGCCGGGTTACGCGGCCAATGCCGAGACGACGGCGGGCTCGGTGGCCAATCTGCAACTGATGGGCCAGAAGAAGTCCGACATGGCGTTCTCGATGGCCGACGCCGCCTGGGACGGCTACAAGGGCCAGGGCCGCTTCACCAGTGGTGCGGTGCCGGTGCGCACGCTGATGGTGGCGTACCCGAATCGCATGCACGTGGTCACGGTGGAAGGCACCGGCATCAACAAGTTCACCGACCTGAAGGGCAAGCGCGTCTCGACCGGCGCGGCCAACAGCGCCACCGAGGTGATGGCCGCGCGCGTGCTCGAGGCCATGGGGCTCGACCAGGAGAAGGACATCAAGCGCGAGCGGCTCGACCCGGGCAAGTCGTCCGATGCGATCAAGGACAGGAAGCTCGACGCCTACTTCTGGGTCGGCGGCATCCCGACGGCGGCAGTCACCGATCTGGGCGCCACGCCGGGCACGAAGTTGAAGCTGATCGATCATGCCGATGCGGTGGATGCGATGAACAAGAAGTACGGACCGCTGTACGTCCAGGACACGATTGCCGCCAAGTCCTACCCCGGGCAGGAGCAGCCCAACCAGGTCGCGACGGTGCAGAACCTGATCATCGCGCATGCCGAGATGCCCGACGAGGTGGCCTACAACATCGTCAAGACCATCTTCGACAAGCGCGACGAGCTGATCCTGGTGCACAAGGAGGCGCAGAACTTCGACCTCAAGTTCCAGACCAACGCGGCCTCGCCGATCCCCTACCACCCGGGGGCGATCAAGTATTTCGCCGAACGCGGCATCACATTGAAATGAACCACCCCCGTAGCGGCCTGCCGGCCGCCTCCCCCTCAAGGGGGCAACACCGGCGGACCGGCAGAGCCGGATCCGCGGTGTTCACTTGGGTGGATTGCGCTGTCTTTGCCGCCAAGCGCACAACGAAGGGAATAGCAGGCGACACAGGGCCAACGCCGCGTGCACATGGCTGATCCTGGCGCCGCGCCGGCCGTGACCACCGAACCGGTGGTCACCGAGGAGCAGCTCAAGAAGGCCGAGGAGTTCATCGCCGCCGAGGAGGGCGCGCACCACCGCTTTGCCGGCGGCTGGGGCCACTGCCTGTTCGTTGCCGCGGTGGCGATGAGCCTGTACCACCTGTACGCGGCCTACGGCATCGTCACCACCACCACGCTGCGCTATGTGCACGTGGGCTTCACGCTGGCGCTGGTGTTCCTGCTGTTCCCGGCATTGCCGCGGCTGCGCCATCGATTCAGCACGATCGACCTCCTCTGCGCGCTGGCCGGGGTGGCGACCATCGTCTGGGCGCTCGTGGGGGGCGACGACTTCCTCGATCGCAGCACCGCACCCAGCATGGTCGACAACGTGATGGGCGTGATGCTGGTGCTGTTGGTGCTGGAGGCGGCGCGCCGCTCGACCGGCTGGGTGATGCCGCTGGTGTGCATCGGTTTCATCGCCTATGCGATGGTCGGCCCGCAGCTGCCGGCGCCCTGGACGCACAAGGGCTACGACATCGGCCGCCTGGTCGGCACGATGTACATGACGCTCGAGGGCGTGTTCGGCTCGCCGGTGGACGTGTCGTCGTCGCTGATCATCCTGTTCACGATCTACGGCGCGCTGCTGCAGTTCTCCAACGCCGGCAAGTTCTACATCGACTTCTCGCTCGCTGCGTTCGGCGGCAAGGCCGCCGGCGCCGGGCGTGCCGTCACCGCGGCGTCGTTCCTGCTCGGCGGGCCTTCGGGCTCGGGCGTGGCAACGACGGTCACGCTGGGCACCGTGGCGTACCCGATGCTGGCCAAGGCCGGCTACGAGAAGAATGCCGCCGGCGGGTTGCTCGCCGCGGGGGGCTTGGGCGCAATCCTGTCGCCGCCGGTGCTGGGCGCGGCGGCGTTCCTGATCGCCGAGTTCCTGAAGATCTCGTACCTCGACGTGATCCGCATGGCGGTGATACCGACCTGCCTGTACTACTTCTCGCTGTTCCTGATGGTCGAGATCGACGCGCGCAAGTACGGCGTCAAGCTGGTCGACATCGGGCCCGGCGCGGGTATGTGGCAGTTGATGAAGACGATGGGGTTCCACTTCACCTCGCTGGTTTCGATCATCGTCTTCATGCTGATCGGCTTCTCGCCGATCGCGGCGGTGTTCTGGGCCACCGTGGTGGCGTTCTTCGTCAGCTTCCTCAACCGCGATTGCGCGCTGATCGATCTGTCGCTGCTGGCGCGGCGACCGACCGGCTGGGCCTTTGCGCTGTTGCGCCGCTCGAAGCTGATGTCGGCGCTCGAAGCCGGCTCGGTGACGATGCTCAACGTCGCCGCCACCTGCGCGGCGGCCGGGCTGATCGTCGGCGTGGTCACGCTGACTGGATTGGGCCTGCGCTTTGCCGACATCGTGATCACCTATGCCGGCGGCAACCTAGTGCTGACGGCGATCTACACCGCGCTGATCGTCTGGGTGGTGGGCCTGGCGGTGCCGGTGACGGCCAGCTACATCATCTGCGCGGTGGTGGCCGCGCCGGCGCTGATGAAGCTCGGCGTGCCCGACTTCGCCGCGCACATGTTCATCTTCTACTACGCCGTGCTGTCCGAGGTGTCGCCGCCGACCGCACTGTCGCCGTTCGCCGCCGCGGCGATCACCGGCGGCGACCCGTACAAGACGACGCTGCAGTCGTGGAAGTACACGCTGCCGGCCTTCATCGTGCCCTTCGTCTTCGTGCTCGACCCGCTCGGAGTCGGCCTGCTGCTGGCTCTGCCCAAGGGTGGCTCGTGGTGGGACGTCGCTTGGGTCACCGCAACGGCCACGCTGGCGCTGGTGGCGCTGGCCGGCGCGGCCGAAGGCTGGATGCTGGAGAAGACCACCGTGCCCGAGCGTGCGCTGCTGCTCGGCGCGGGGTTGCTGTTCGTCTACCCGCGGCCGATGTTCGATGCCGTCGGTTTCGCGCTGTTGTGCGCGGCGGTGGCGATTCAGGTCGTGCGGCGCAGGCGCAGAGCCGGGTCAGGATAGACCGCCCGCTGATTGGCCATGCCCATTCTGCTTGTCCAAGACGACGCTGTGATCGGTCAGGTGGTCCGCCAGGACCCCGTGCAGTTCGGCTTCGCAGTCGGCCGGGTGAGCGACGCCGACGAGGTGGCAGCCTGAACCGGGCCGCGGACTCATCCCAGCCTGGCCGGCCGGCAGTCTGGTTCGTGCTGGTCGGCGCCGCCGCCACCGCGGTGCACTTCGGCATGGTGGTGGTCCTGGTGGCAGGGGGCCTGTCGGGCCCGTTGGTGGCCAACCCTGT
>Ga0209253_10001769_pt1 | contig 19019 bp, 15 predicted proteins | sample FrelakmetBRP12BR_FD_187145 | JGI IMG/M metagenome (GOLD analysis project Ga0209253, IMG submission 187145) | Freshwater lake sediment microbial communities from the University of Notre Dame, USA, for methane emissions studies - BRP12 BR (SPAdes)... | ecosystem: Environmental > Aquatic >... | reverse complement strand
GCAGCAGCGGGTTCAGGTCACGGCCGTCCGCCGCCGCCGGGAACAGGCGGTCGAAGGGATCGGACGTGGTCAGCATGAAGAGCAGGAAGCCGAACGAAATGAGGCCCTGCACGCCGATGACGCGCGCCACCATCTCTTCCGGCAGGTGCTTCGAGAGCATCGACACCGCGAAGGTCCACCACGCGAGCATCAGCACCCACAGCAGCAGCGAGCCCTCGTGCGAGCCCCAGCTGGCCGCGACCTTGTACTCCACCGGCAGCTGCGAGTTCGAGTTCTGCGCGACGTTCAGCACCGAGAAGTCGCTGGTGACGAACGAGTACACGAGGCACAGCCACGCGAACGTCACGAAGAAGGCCTGCCCGCGCGCGGCCGGCCGTGCGACGGCCATCCACACCCGGTCGCCGCGCGCCGCGCCGGCGATGGGAAGCACGCCCTGGATCAGCGTGATCAGCAGCGCCAGGATCAGGGCGAAGTGACCGATTTCCGGAATCATGGGCTCACCTTCACGGTCTTGCCGGCCTTGTGCGCCTGCTCCACCGCGTGCGCGGCTTCGGGCGGCATGTAGTTCTCATCGTGCTTGGCGAGCACTTCGTGGGCCGTGAACACGCCGTCGGGACCGAGCCGGCCCTGCGCAACGACGCCCTTGCCCTCCTTGAAGAGGTCGGGAAGGATGCCCTTGTAGGCCACCGGAATCACCTTTGCGGTGTCGGTCACCCTGAACATCACCGTGACGCCGTCGGCCTGCCGCTGGACGCTGCCCGCCTCCACCAGGCCACCGACGCGGAAGGCCTTGCCGCGCGGCGCCTCGTTGTTCGCGACCTGCGACGGGCTGTAGAAGAACACGAGGTTCTCCTGGAACGCCGACAGCACGAGCCACGACGCGACGCCGAGCGTGGCGAGTCCGCCGAGGATGAGGACGAGTCTCTTCTGACGTGGTTTCATCAAGCACTCCTTCGCGCCGCTTCGCGCTGCAGTTCCGTCACTGCACGGCGACGCCGCACCTTCAGTTGCCAGACCTCGACGGCGAGGATCGCCGCCGCCATTCCATACGAACCCCAGACGAAGAAGCCGTAGCCCCCCATCCGCAGGAAATTGTCCCAGCTTCCCCAGTTCACTTGATCCTGCCTTCCCTAAGGAGTTCCCGAACCCACTCGGTCCGCCGTTCCCGGTCGAGGATGATGCTGCGCAGGCGATGCAGTACCGCGGCGATGCTGTACATCCAGAATGCCAGTGCCATGATCAGCATTCCCCACAACATCGTCGTGGCCATCGACGGCGCGCGCGTGATGCTGACCGACGCGCCCTGGTGCAGCGTGTTCCACCACTGCACCGAGAAATAGATGATCGGGACGTTCACGACGCCCACCAGCGCCAGCACCGCGCCCGCCTTGTCCGCGCGGCGCGGATCGTCGATCGCCGCCTGCAGCGCGATGAAGCCGAGGTAGAGGAAGAGCAGGATCAGTTCGGACGTCAGGCGCGCGTCCCACACCCAGTACGCACCCCACGTGGGACGACCCCAGAACGCGCCGGTCCAGAGCGCGAGAAAGGTCATCAGCGCGCCGGTCGGCGCGATCGCCGTGGCCATCATCGACGACAGCCGCGTGTTGAAGATGAGCCCCACGGCCGCCCAGAACGCCATCACGACGTACAGGAACATCGACATCCAGGCGGCGGGCACGTGGATGAAGATGATCCGGTAGGACTCGCCCTGCGTGGCGTCGGTGGGCGCGACGAGGAACGCGATGTACAGGCCGGCGAGCAGGAGCCCGGCCGCGAGCAGGGAGAACAGCGGAACCATCTTGCCGGCCAGCGGGAAGAAGGTCTGCGGCGAGGCGAACCAGAAGAGTCCCACGCGCGGCGAGGCGGCAGTGTTCATCGAGCCCTCGGGAACGGTTTCAGCATCAGCGGAGTCATCGGGCAGTCCTATTCAACGGAGATCCTCAGCGCCAGGGCGACGGCCCAGGGCGTGAGCACCGATGCGAACAGCAGGAAGGCGCCCAGCAGGAGGAGGTATGCGGCGTAGGTGACGCCGGAAGCCGCTGCTCCGACCGCGCCGGATCCGAAGATCAGCACCGGGATGTAGAGCGGCAATACCAGGAGCGATGTTAGCACTCCGCCCCCTCTCAACCCGAGCGTCAGCGCGGCTCCGACGGCCCCGATCAGCGACAGCACGGGCGTGCCCAGCAGCAGCGACGCGACCAGCACGCCGGTCTCCTGCAGGCCGAGATCGAAGACGACGCCGAAGACGACCGACATGACCGTCAACGGCAGTCCGGTCACCAGCCAGTGAGCGGCCGCCTTGCCGAGCACGATCAGCGTCAGCGGTTCGGACGACAGCAGCATCTGTTCGAGCGTGCCGTCGGCGTAATCGTTCGCGAACAGGCGCGCGAGCGACAGGATCGCGGCCAGCAGCGCGGCCACCCAGACGACGCCGGGCGCGATCGCGCGCAGCAGGTTGGGTTCGGGCCCGATGCCCAGCGGCACCATCGTGACCACGACGACGAAGAAGAACAGCGTGTTCAGGACGTCGGCCTTCTGCCGCACCGCCAGCAGAAGGTCGCGCCGGATCACCTGCAGGAGGACCCTCAGCACGTCGCCTCCTCCTCGACGGAGCTGGCCGCGCCGCTGCCCCCGCCGGCGAACTCGACCCGCTGGCGTCGCGGCGCGTCGATCGGGACTTCCTGGTGGGTCACGAGCGCCACGGTGTTGCCGTTGCGCACGTGCTGGCCGATCAGCGCCGACAGTTCGGCCACGCCCTTCACGTCGAGCGCGGTGAACGGTTCGTCGAGGATCCAGAGCGGCGCCGTCTCGCTGACGTACAGGCGGGCGAGCGCGATGCGTCGCCGCTGCCCCTGCGACAGGAAGCGCGCCATGCGGTCCTCGAAGCCCGTGAGTCCGACACGCTCGAGGGCGTCGGCCAGCCGGTCCGGCGATGCCGGACGGCCCGCGACCTCGGCGTTGACGCGCAGGTTCTCGCGCACCGTGAGGTCGTCCTTCACGCCGTTCATGTGACCGACGTAGACGAGGTCCTTCCAGTAGTCCTCGCGCAGCTTGCGGACGTTCCTGCCGTGCCAGCGCACCTCGCCGGAGACCGGCTCGAGCAGGCCGCACAGGATCCGCAGCAGGCTCGTCTTGCCGGTGCCGTTCGGGCCCGCAATGCGCAGGAGGGTGCCGCCGGGAGCCGCGAAGTTCAGGCCGGAAAACAGGCTGCGTTCGCCGCGTTCACACGTAAGTTCAACGACTTCCAGCATTCGGAGGAGCAAGGGCGGAGGGAGGCCGCCGGGATCATTTGTACTTGTTGGCAGGGCGCCCGAAGGGTACGGGAGCCCCCTGGGCGTTACAAGCGGCGTTACAGCCGGCTCTGGCTTAGATCAAGGCGATACGGGTAAGCCCCTGTGGCACCAGCGACAGCACTGAAACAGGACCGCGCACGAAGCGCCGCGCGAGCGGAGAGTACCGGATCGACGAGAAGAAAAAGGCCACGCGGTGCGTGGCCTTTGCAGGGTGGAAGCGGGAGCGGCGCCGAGCGGCGCGCGCTCCTATTTCCACGAGTAGATGTAGCTCAGGCCGAGGTAGCCGACGTTCTGGTCGGGCTGCAGGTACACGGTGGTGTTGTCGCTGTAGAGGAACGGCGTGCCGCCGTACGCGAAGCCCCAGTCCTCGTACTTCAGGCGCTGGTAGGCGGCGTCGAAGCGCAGCGCCGACCGCGGCGACAGTTCGTAGTTGCCGAAGACCCGGAACTCGGTGCGGCGGTACACGACGTCCGGCAGCCCGCCCGTGGCGGCGAGCAACTGCGCGTTGCCCGGCGCCGGGTTGACTCCGATCCCCTGCGAGTAGCTGTCGGTATTGTTCACGTACGACAGCAGGCCGCCGATCTTCAGCTTCTCCGTCGCCTTGCCGTTGACCCCGATCCCGGCGTTGAGCGACTTGTCGTCGAACGCCAGCACGTAGCCGCCCGGCCGCGCCTGGTGCAGCTTCTGCGTGCCCGTGGAGATGTAGCCAGTCATGTTCCAGGCATCCGACAGCACGTAGTTGACGTCCAGCGTGTAGAGATCGAACTTCGACTCCTGCACCGCGTACTGGGTCGGCATCGAGTACTCGTCGCGGCCGATGTCGGCGGCGAACTGCATCGTCAGCGCGTCGGTGGCTGTCCACGTGAGCAGCAGCCGCAGCTTGGTGCGGTCGCGATCGGCCAGGGTCGGCATGTAGATCGCGTTGCTGCCGAGCTGCGCGAGCGGGTCGGTCACGCCGACGAGCCCGACGCTGCCCGCCGGCGCGAGCCAGTTGGAGCCGTCGCGCTTGCTGGACGAGTAGCCGAGCAGCCCGCTGACGGTTTCGGTCATGTTGCGGCGGACCTGCAGGTACCAGGTGGTCTCGTCGGTCTCCTCGCGCAGGGCGCTGACGCCCGTGTACGACGCGGTCGGCGTGAACGAGCCGCGGTTGATCGACTCGAAGTTCCAGCCCGCCGTGCCCTGGATCGCGTACGGGAACCGGTACGTCGCCTCGATCCGGCCGAAGTCGACTTCGCGGTGCACCCGGTAGTTGGTGTACTGCACCGCCCCGACCTGGTTGTACGGCACGATCGACGTGTTGTCCTCCTGGTTCGTGTAGCGGTACTCGCCGACCAGCGACAGCTTGGCGATCGGGTTGGCGACCACGCGCACCTGCGCCAGCGTGTTGTTGACCTCGCCGTTCAGGCTGCTGACGCCCGCCGGCGCTCCGGCCAGCCCCATCTCCCCGAATTCATGGTCCTGCGTCGTGCGGCCGTACGCCAGCTTGAAGTTGCTGCGGATCGTCGGCGAGAAGATGTAGCTGCCCGTCAGGTCGAACTGGTGGAACGTGTTGTCCGGCGCCAGCGCAACCGGCTGGCCGATGTAGCTCTGCACGCCCGGCCCGGCCGGCAGCGGCTGGCCGACGGCGTTGTTCAGGGTGCCCGGCACGCCCGGCGTCATCGAGCCGTTGTTGTTCGAGAAGAACGAGCCGTAGTACCCGCCGCTCAGTTGCAGCGCCGAGCCGGCGTAGTTCAGGCGGGCCTCGGCCTGCGTGTGGTTGTAGTCGACCGGCTTCGGGTAGTAGAGGACGCCGAAGCCCGCGGTCGAGCCGGGCGTGAAGCTGCAGCCTGCGGCCGCGCCACCCGGGCAGCTGTTGCCGACGCCGAAGAGTTCCGTGCCGCTCTTGTTCTCGCTGTTGACGCTGCCTTCGAGCATCCACGTCGGACCGAAGGACTTCGAGCCGCCAAGCACGATCGCGCGGCGCTTCGTGTTCGGGTTGGTGTCGTCACCGCTGCCCGGACCGCCGGCCAGGTAGTTCGCCCGGGGCGCGGTCTCGGACCCGCTGATGTTGGAGTTCACGGTGTAAGGATTCACGCGCCACAGTTCGCCGTAGTTCGCGTTGAGCTTCCATTCGCCCTGGCGTGTCCACAGGACGCCGAGTTCGCGCGTCTGCAGCCCGAGGTTGCTGCCGTAGACGTCGAGCCACGTGCCGGTCGAGGTGTCGCGGCGGCTGTAGTCGAAGTTGGCGATGCCGTACACGTCCTTGAAGCGCATGCCGTTGTACTGGCCCCAGAACGCGCGGTCGGCCGCGTTGCCGCTCACGTAGGCGGCGCCGCCCTCGAGCGTGATCTCGGTCTCGACCGGGTTCTTCTTCTCTTCCTCCTTCTTGTCCTGCGCCTGCGCGCTGGCGAAGGCGGCAAGCACGGCCAGGGCCAGCGCCGTGCGGCTGAACTCGCGGACTCGTTGTTGCTGCGTCATGACGTCACTCCGATGCTCAGCGGAACAGGTTCGACGGCGCAGGCGACCGCGGCGACGGATTGTTCGAGCCGTGGACCTGTGTATGGCAGTTCAGGCAGCTTCGGCCCTGCCAGATGTTCACCGTGTTGATGCCGCCGGACAGCGGCGTGACCGCGGGACGGGTCTGCGGCGGCACCGCCGGCGGCAGCACGCCCGGCTGGCCGCGGACCGCGCCGATTCCGCCGACCGCATGCGGCACGTGGCATTGGTTGCAGAGGATCGGGTCGCGCGCCGTCAGCATCGCGGCGACGTTGCTGCCGTGCGGGTTGTGGCAACTCGCGCAGTTGTCCTGCACGGGCTGGTGGTTGTGCACGTACGGGCCGCGCTTCTCGGCGTGGCACTGGTAGCAGGTCGCGTTGATGGTGTCGCGCTTGGCGAGCTTCGGTCCGGCCGAGCCGTGCGGCGAGTGGCAGTCGGAGCAGCTCATCTTGCCTTCCTGGATCGGATGGCGCCACGGCTTGTTCAGGGCGACCCGCGTGTCCTTGTGGCACGCGAAGCACACGTCGGACTGCGCGGCCTTGTTGAGGACCGGGTCCTTGTTCACGTGGACCATGTGGCAGCTGGTGCATCCCACGTCGGCCTGCGGATGGGTGCTGCCGGCCCACAGCAGCAGCTTCTTGTTGTTCTGCCCTTCATGGCAGACCAGGCAGACCGCGCTCGCTTCGGAGGCGTTCATCGCGCCCTTGCCCTTGAAGCGCTGGTCGGGCTTGGCCTCGGCCGGGTTGTCGGCGTGCTTCTCGCTCATGCCGTGGCAGCCGACGCAGCCGAAGTTGCGCGAATCGGCCGCGACCGCGTGCGGATGCTTCGCCATCTTCTCGTGGTCGGCCCCGTGGCACATCATGCATTTCGCCGACGGCCCGTCGTCCTGCGCCTGCGCCGGCGCGGCGAACCCGAGCAAGGCGATGCAGGCGGCCCACAGCGCGCTTCTGAAACCCATTCGAACCCCCATCACGAACTCCTCCCGAACGTCGCGCCGCGCGCGGATGTTCCGTTACTTGTGCACGACATCGACGCCCAGCGGCCGGCCCGCCGCGTGGCAGTCGACGCAGCTCTCCAGCGTCTGGAACGATTGCGCCTGCGTGGCCGTCCCGAACGCCGCGCCGCCGACCCCGACCACGTGGTTGATCGCCTTCCCCGAGTCGTGGCACGACGTGCACGACGCGGCCTTCGGCGTGATCACGCGCCAGTTCAGCGGGTTCGGATCCGACGACGATCCGACCTTCGGAACCGAGACCACCGACCCGACCGTACCGCGATCCTGCTTATACGAATCGTTGACGTGGCAGCCGTTGCAATTCAATCCGACCGCCGGATACGCGACTTCCGCCGCATAGTTCTCGATCGTCGCCGGCTCGCCGGTGTAGCCAAGACTCTTCGCGGCCGCGTTGATCTGTTCCTCGATCGTGAGGAACGTGGCTCCCGCGGCGACCGGGGTGCCAGCCGCGACGACGATCGGCGCGAATCCACGGATCGTGTAGTCGTTCAGGAAGACACCGCTCGCGAGCAGCTTGCCCGACATGTCGAACGGCCCCTGCACGGGATTGCCATGGGTGAACGGCGTGGTGCGCTTCGAGTTGCCGTGAATCCCGTGGATCATGCGCTTGAAGGAGTAGTTCTCCTGCAGCGCCATGCCATTGGTCATCACCGTCGATGACGAAACCCGGTTCTGGTCATGGCAGAGGACACAGGCCTCGACCGTATTGCGTGCGCCGCTGTGGAAGGCGTTCGCGAGCGTGTTCGAGCCCGATGTCGTGCCGAGCGCGCCGTGGCAGACGTTGCACTTGTCGTTGGAGACGACCTCGCGGCGCGGATTCAGGGCTCCGCTGATCGCGAAATCCTTGTACGTGTGCTGCACGACGACGTTCACGTACTCGGTGGGCGCGACCGGCGGCCGCGGGTCGGTGGCGGTCGCCACCTCCAGCTTCTGCTCCCTGACCTGCCCGACGCCGACGATGCGGGCGGTACCGGCCGCCACGGCGGTGGCCGTGTCCGCCGGCAACGTGATGTCGACCGTGTAGGTGTTCGAACCGTCGTTCGTGCCCCGGTACATCAGCGCGCTGGCGCTGCTGCCGCCGTTGTTGTACGAGGTGAACTCGGTCACGCCAGCCGGCTGGCCCACCATGTTCTGGTAGGCGACGTAGAAGCGCAGGTTGCCGAACTGCGTGTTGTTCGTCCCGGTCGGCGGCGTGCAGACGCTGGGCGCCGGGTACGTGCAGTCGGGCGTCACGAGGTTGTACCGCGCGTTGTTGCGCGTCGGATCCGACACGAAGTAGCGGAGCGAGACCTTGCGCGTGGCCGGGTCGTACAGGGCGCTGTCGATGTTGACCTTGTACTTCGCCGCGTTTTCCTCGTTCTGGTTCCAGTGGACGCGGTCGGGCCCGAACGTGACGCCCGCCGCATGGCAGATCGCGCACTGCGCGTTGGGGATCTCCTGCGCGGTCGCGAACGGCGGACGCAGGGTGCCCGCGATGGCGGTGTGCGACACGTCCCAGTCGGATCCGGCTCCGCTGGCATGGCAAGTCAGGCAGGACTCCTTGCTCGCCCGCGTCTTCCAGTTATCGCCCTGCGGCGTCTTCGGATTGGCCGCCGTGTGGCAGACCGTGCAATTGCGCAGGTCCTGCGGGAAGCCGACCTCGGAGTAATCGTGCTTGCTGTCGCGGTAACCCCAGATGACGTACGACTGGCCGCCGGTCGCGAGCAGGCGGCCCGCGTGGATCTTGTGGGTCATCGTCTGCATCGTCAGCACGTTGCCGCTGTTGGCGTCGGTGGTGCCGGGGTTGTGGCACATGACGCAGAACTGCACGTCGACCCGTCCGCCGCCGTGGATGGCGAGCCGGTCATGGCAGCCGTTGCACGAGCTGACGTCGGCCATTACGCGCGTCTTGTTCGGGTCGGTCACCTGCACCGACCGGCCGTTCGCGTCGAAGGTGACATCGAAATACGGGTTCACGCGGACCGTCTCGCCCGCGGCGTTGACGTAGCTGAGCTGGATCGCGATCCGATGCGTGCGGTTCGGCTCGAACGTCGCGCCCAACGTCTGCGCCGGGTCCGTGACGTTCGTGCTGAACGTGTACGTGTAGTAGCCCTCGCTGTTGAGGACGAGTTGGTTCGCCTGGCTCGCGGGCTTGGGATCCGTGGTCGCCTGCTTGGCACTTGCAAGAACCGGTTTGCCGCCTGGGCCGACGGTCGGAGTGGCCACCTCGGTCCGGTTGACGTAGCTGACCCACTGGTCGATCTCGCCGTTGGTGCCCGGCACCAGCTTGGCGATGGCGAAGCTCACGTCCGCGAGCGTCAGGTTGTTCTTGATGACGCCGTCGGAGAACACCGTGAAGTTGACCTTCGGCGGACCGGCGACGATGACGGCCGGCACGCCGTTGTCCTGCAGCACCTTGAAGGCCGACGACGAGTTCGTGGCGGTGTCGTTCGCGGGCACGGCGGCGGCGGCGGTGAGCTTCGCTCCGAGCGCGCCCGAAACCGGTGGCGGTGCCGGTGGTGCCGGCAGGGAACTGCCCCCGTCGTTTCCACCGCCGCAACCCACGAGCGTGGCGGCCACCAGGACCATCGCACCCCACATCTTCGTCGCACGAGTCATCTGCTGCTCCATCACTTCCTGGGATTCGGCTCGCCGGTCGACATGGCGATGATCCGGTTGTCTCTCATTGACAAGCTTCGCGCCGTTGCGGCGACGGGGCCACTGTCCATGAAAGACCACGAAAAATCAACACAACCGCGGCACGCGCTCGTCGCGGTGTTTCGCTCAAGCGACGCGATCCCCGGCGGCAGCCTCGGACCGATGCGGACGCTTGACAGGTGGCAACGCGACACCGAGGAACGCTTGACAAGCGGCGGGAGTCCGAGCGGACACGGTATGGAACGCAACGTCGTCACGACAGGATCGCGCCGATGCCGCGGCTGCGCCGGATCGACGAGGATCCACGGGCCGGACCTCCAGGCCCGGCCCGTGCACTGCTACTTCTTCGTCTTCGTCTCGACCGGCATCGCGGCGACGAAGTAATCCTTGACCTTGTAGTACTCCTCCTGGCTATAGACCTCTTTGGTAACGAGGTAAGCACGCGTCGGGTACGGCCGGTTCTTGATGATCTTCTCGGCTCGAGCGTCGTCGACGCCCGGCACTGCCTTCAGTTGCTCCGCGCTCGCGCTGTTGATGTCGACCGGCTTCGGCTTCTTCGCCGGAGCACTCGCCTTTGACTGCGGCTTCGCCGGCTGCGCGGTGGCGGGCTTGGCCGCCGGCTTGGCTTCGTCAGCGGCGTGCGCGAACGAGCTGCCGAGCAGCAGCGCGCCAGCCAGGGACAGGGAAATCCATCGGTACTGCATGGGTAAGTCTCCAGGACAAAAAAGAACCCGGAGGGTTCGCCTCCGGGTCGTTGAGAAATCAGGGGAGGAGAGACGAGCTCCCCTCCCCTTGGAACAGGACTACTTGTGAACCGAAGCGGCATCCCACTCCGAACCCGGCCCGTGGCAAACCTGGCAGGACTCGGCGATCACGCCAACGCTGTTGCGGTTGACGTTGAGCCGCGAGCCATTCTGCTGCATGTGCGCCCTTGCGGACGGATGGTCGTGGCAGGCCGCGCAGGCTGCGCCAAACGGAGTCTGCACCGTGTCCTGCAGGTTGGGCTGGTTCAGCGATGTACCTGCCAGCGCCGGTGTCGGCGCTGTGACGTAGGCGTCGCTCCTCGACTCGAACACCGACATCAGGGCGTTCGCCGGAACCGTGCTGTACGTCCCGGTGATGTGGCAGCCTTCGCAATTGCTCAGCACGCCAGGGAAGTCCATCCGCCGGAAGTCGAGCAGGTTCTTCACCGTACTGCGGTCACGCGCGATCTGCATCGGCACGACGCGGTCGCGGCCGGCGTGGATCCCGTGGATCATTTCCTTGAAGTTGTTGGTGACCACCGGCAGGTCGAGCGCGATGTTCGTCGTCTTGATGAACGCATTGCTCGAGTTCATCAGGCCCCATTCCCTCAGTTTCTGCTTGTCGGCGTTGCTCCACGCGTAGTTCAGCATGCCGATCGGGTCTGTCCCGCTCAAGCCCGTGTCCGGAATGCGGCGGCCACTGGTCGCCAGACCCGGAACGTGGCAGACGACGCACACCAGCTCGGCGCTGCCGGTCTCGCGACCGATCACGCGGTTGCCGCCGTGCCCTTCGAACCACTCGTGGCAGCTCGCGCACTTCGTCGCGTCGACGACCTTGCGGCGGACCGCGTCATTCGTCACGCTCTTGACGACCGAGATCGCATGACGTGCGCCAGCCGGGGAGACCTGCGTCCAGTATCCCTGAAGCGAGACGGAGCGCATTATCGAACCGACCGGGAAGGCCGCCGGAATCGTCGCCGTGAAATAGCCGGCCTTGCCAGGCGTCGCCACGATCCCCGCGATGCTGGACAGAGTGACACTGCGCGGTTGCGCTTGAGGGCGACCCAGGTTGTTGTAGTCCGCCGGCGCAGTAACCCCGTCCTGCGCTTGCGCGTAGGCCAGCAGGAAGCTTGGCCCACCGGTGAAGTTGGAGCTCAGCGGCAGGTTGACGAACGTCTTGGTCGTGCTCGGCGCCGTCTGTTGCTGGAATGCGAAAATAATTGTCGCGTCGCCAGCAGCGTTGACCGTAACCGAGTCGATAAGGTACGTGAACGACACCAGCCCGTCCGTGACGGACGGATTGTTCTTCGTCAGGTTCAGCGTCCGGTGGTCGATCCTGGTCGTGGCTTCCTGGTGGCAGGCTTTGCACAGCGAGTCGTCCGCCTGGCCGCGACCGATGTGGCCGCCGGTGTCGCCACCGAGCGTCGTGCCGGCGCCCGTCGCCCAGTTGATGCCGTCGTGGCATGCACCGCACGCCCTGCGGCTCGGATCGGAGAACGCCTGGCTGGCCTTGGTCGCGAGCGCCGGGTCATGGCAGACCGTGCACATGCGCTGGCCGTTGTCCAGCATCGAGAAGCCCTTCAGGTTGAACGGGACGTTGGCGTAGTTGTAGTTCTGCTTGACCAGCGTTCCGCCCTGGTGGATCTTGTGGATCATGACGTTGAAGTGGCCCATGACCTCACCGTCGGCCACGTACGTATTCGGCGAGTACGAGTAGCTCGTGATCCCGGTCGTGGCGTTCACGGTCTTCGTTTCCCTGAGGCCTGGGGCGCCAGCAAGCCCTGTTGGCGAAGAGTCGGCCGGGAACTGAAGGTTGGTGGACACGACCCGCGGCTGTCCGAACGCGCGCTGCGACGTGTGGCACGTCGTGCAGTACTGGACGTCGACCCGACCGCCGCCGTGGAAGGCAAGCGCCTGGTGGCAACCGTTGCAGGCCTTGATGTCGACCAGGTCCTTCTTCAGGTCGGCCGGCGGAATCGTCGCGCCGGTGGCCGGAATGAAGTCATAGACGACGTTGGCGGCGCTCGCAAGCGTCCCGCCGTTGTTGGAGCCGCTGATCTGGATGATCAGGCGAGTCTGGGCGTTCTGGTCGACCGTCAGGTCTCCGAGATCGGCCTTGTCCGAGCCCGCCACCGCCGCTGCCGCCGCGACCTGGTCCTTGACCTTCGGAATGTCGCGCGCAAACGTGTAGACGTACGTGCCGTCCCCGTTGTCGACCAGCTTGCCGTTCTGGTCCGTGGTCGGACGGGTCGGCACACCGGCGTTGTCCTGAACGATGTAGCTGATCCACTCGTCCGGGCTGCCGCTCTTGCCTTCGACCAGTTTCGCCAGTTCGAAGCGGATGTTCGAGTACGTGACCACCCCGGTGCTGCTCGTGGAGGTGTTCTTGCCGATGCCGATGACCGGCCGGCCGGCCGCATCAGCCAGCTTGAAGTTCACCGTCGTCGGACTGGCGACCGTTGCCTTCGTGACCTGGCCGACGATCGTCAGCGCGGCCCACTCCTCGGGCGTCAGGTTCGCAACATTGACCGTGTTGCCTGCCGCCGGTCCCGGAGGACCCGCCGGACCCGCCGGACCTGCAGGACCGGCCGGTCCTGCCGCACCGTCATCGCCGCTACACGCGCCTAACAGCGCGCTGGCAACGAGTGCCACGCTCAAAATCCTCATCCAGTTCTTCATCGCCTCTCCTCGCGATCAGACCGCAATCGCCACTTCGTTTTGAGAACCTTGCGCGTTCGCGGCTTTGCAGCCGTGGGCGCGCTCGGAACCGCCCTCTTCCCTGTACCACCAGCTACCCTCGGTGCGGACGCCCTGCTTCGCTTTAGCCGCGCTGCCCTGCGGCTACCTACCTAGGGTTACCCCACCTGTGGGACGCATTCTTCCCTCGTGACCGGGATCACCAATTGACCGGGCGCAAATGGGAACCGGGTTTTCCCGCGCCATCTCGCCGGTTTTGCGGCGAGCTTGCGCCCGGTCGAAAGTCCCCGGACGCGCCATGGTCGATCGCTTGCGCTTGGTCATCACGCGCGCGGTCGCTGCCGGACGGGCGAATGCGCTTGCCTTTGGGAGCTCGATCTGCTGTCGTTGAGTCCGCCCTTGAGCATCGTCAAAGACCGACGCGCAGGCAGGGTTACAAGCCAAAGCCACTAGCGCCCGAAAACGGCCACCCGAAAGCCCCCACAGGAGACTCACATGAATGACATCGATCTGAAGCGCCGTGAAGTGCTGATCGCGGCGGGCGCCGCTGCAGGAGCGGCCGCGCTGCCGATGAAAGCGTCCGCGCAGGCGCCGATCATCATCAAGTTCAGCCACGTCGTCGCGGTCGACACGCCGAAGGGCAAGGGCGCGGAGAAGTTCAAGGAACTCGCCGAGAAGCGGCTGCCGGGCAAGGTCAAGGTCGAGGTCTACCCCAACTCGACGCTGTACAAGGACGGCGAGGAGCTGGAAGCGCTGTCGCTCGGGTCGGTGCAACTGCTGGCGCCGTCGCTGGCCAAGTTCGGGCCGCTCGGCGCGCGCGAGTTCGAGGTGTTCGACCTGCCTTACATGTTCGACGACAGCGCAGAGCTGCACAAGGTCACCGAAGGTCCCGCCGGCAAGGCGCTGTTCAAGAAGCTCGAGTCCAAGGGCATCACCGGGCTCGCGTACTGGGACAACGGCTTCAAGATCATGACGTCCAACAAGCCGATGAAGACGCCGGCCGACATGCGCGGCCAGAAGATCCGCATCCAGTCTTCGGCGGTGCTGTCGGCGCAGATGAAGGCGCTCGGCGCCCTGCCGCAGTCGATGGCGTTCTCCGAGGTCTACCAGGCGATGCAGACCGGCGTCGTGGACGGCGGAGAGAACACGCCATCGAACGTGTACACGCAGAAGATGCACGAGGTGCAGAAGCACGCGACGATGACCGGCCACGGGTACATCGGCTACGCGGTCATCACCAACAAGAAGTTCTGGGACGGCCTGCCCGCCGACATCCGTACCGGTCTCGAGGCGGCGATGGCCGAGGCCACCAAGTACGCGAACCAGATCGCCCAGGCGGAGAACGACGACGCGCTCGCCAAGATCAAGGCCTCCGGAAAGACCGCGATCTACACGCCGACACCGGAAGAGCGCGCGGCGTGGAAGAAGGCGCTGGTCAAGGTGCACACCGAGATGGAGAGCCGGATCGGCAAGGACACCCTGCAGGCGGTGTACAAGGAAACCGGTTTCAAGCCCGACTGATCCGAGGTAGAGTGCCGATGCCCGCCCCCGAGGCGGGCATCTTTTTATGTAGTCCCGCGGCAAGACGGGAGGGAGGCAGACAATGGTCAACCGTTTCCTCGACCACCTCGAGGAATGGCTCATCACTTTTCTGATCGGCGCGGCGACGATCATCATCTTCGTCTCGGTCGTCCATCGGTACCTGACCGGCTTTGCCACCGGTGCATTCCAGGACACCCTGCTGCGGGTCGACCTGTCCTGGGCCCAGGAACTGACGATCTACATGTTCGTGTGGATGGCGAAGTTCGGCGCCGCCTATGGCGTGCGGACCGGCATCCACGTAGGCGTCGACGTGCTGATCAACGCGCTGAAGCCGAACGTCCGTTCGAAGTTCATCATCTTCGGCCTGCTCGGCGGCGCGCTCTTCACCTTCATCATCGGCTCGTTCGGCGCGCACTTCGTGTGGGAACTGATGCACACCGACCAGGTCTCGGCCGACCTCGAGATGCCGAAGTGGATCGTGTATGCCTGCATCCCCCTCGGCTCTTATCTGATGTGCTATCGCTTTCTCCAGGTGTGTGCGACGTTCATCAAGACCGGCCACCTGCCGCATGCGGAACACGCGCATGTGGAAGGTCTGGACGCGGAGGACGCAACCGAATGGGCGAAGCTGCCCTCGGACCTGCATCCCAAGGATGACGACCTCACACCCCCGGGAGCGCGCAAATGAGCGGCATCGTCATCTTCGCTCTGCTGCTGGCCCTGATGCTGACGGGCATGCCGATCTCGATTTCGCTCGGCCTGACCGTCCTGACCTTCCTCTTCACGATGACCGACGTGCCGCTGGAGTCGGTGGCACTGAAGCTCTTCACCGGCATCGAGAAGTTCGAGATCATGGCGATCCCGTTCTTCATCCTCGCCGGCAACTTCCTGACGCACGGCGGGGTGGCCAAGCGGATGATCCGCTTCGCCACGTCGATCGTCGGTCACCTGCACGGCGGCCTGGCGCTCGGCGGCGTCGTGGCCTGCGCGCTGTTCGCCGCGGTGTCCGGTTCGTCCCCGGCCACGGTCGTCGCCATCGGTTCGATCCTGCTGCCCGCGATGGTCAAGCAGGGCTACCCGAACAAGTTCGGCGTGGGCGTGATCGGCACCGCGGGCGCGCTCGGCATCCTGATCCCGCCGTCGATCGTGATGGTCATCTACGCCGTGTCGACCAACTCGTCGATCGGCCGCTTGTTCATCGCGGGCATCATCCCCGGCCTGCTGCTGGCAGCGCTGCTGATGTTCGTCACCTGGGTGGTCGCGAAGATGCGCAACTACCCGCGCATGCCACGCGCCAGCTTGAAGGAAGTGTGGTCGTCGTTCCGCGAGAGCGTGTGGGGCCTGTTCCTGATCGTCGTCGTCATCGGCGGGATCTACGCAGGAATCTTCACGCCCACTGAAGCGGCGGCGATGAGCGCAGCCTATGCATTCTTCGTGTCGGTGTTCATCTACAAGGACCTGAGCCTGAAGCAGGTGCCGAAGGTGCTGCTCGACTCGGCGAACCTGTCGGCGATGATTCTCTACATCATCACCAACGCGGTGCTGTTCTCGTTCCTTCTGACCAGCGAGCAGATCCCCCAGGCGATTTCGGTCTGGATCAACGAGATGGGCCTGAGCCCCTGGATGTTCCTCGTCGTGGTGAACATCCTGCTGCTGATCGCCGGCAACTTCATGGAGCCGTCGTCGATCCTGCTGATCACCGCGCCTATCCTGTTCCCGGTCGCGATGAAGCTCGGCATCGACCCGATCCACCTCGGCATCATCATGACGGTCAACATGGAGATCGGCATGATCACGCCGCCGGTGGGGCTGAACCTCTACGTGGCGTCCGGCATCTCGGGCATGGGATTGACCGAAACCACCAAGGCGTGCGCGCCCTGGATCCTCGTGATGATCGCGTTCCTGCTGCTGATCACCTACGTTCCGATCATCAGCCTGTGGCTGCCGAACCTGCTGATGGGTGCCGCCGGCTAGGGAAGCGGGGGAAACCGCTCCAACGAAAAAGCCGCGGTCTAGGCCGCGGCTTTCTTGTTCCTGTTCGGGCAGTCCGAACAGGAGATCTTTTCCCCGTCCGGCCCGAGCGCCGCGGGCCCGCCGCAGGATCCGCGCAGGCACGGTCGCCTGAAGATCACGCCCACCGCCATCGCCAGCACCGCCGCGCCGATCAGCACGGCGGCGAGCACGAAGACGGTGCCGAGTGCTTCGAGGTTCATGCGGCGGGACGCGCGCCGAGGGCTGCGAAGGCCGACGTCATGCGGTCGTTGTAGCGACCGGGCGCCGCGCGCTCGATGAACTGCGCGGCCACTCCGCTGCGCTCCGCCAGTTCGAATCCGCGCTCGGGTCCGAGCACGATCAATGCCGTGGCGAGGCCGTCCGCCTGCATGCAGTCCTCAGCCACCACCGTCACCGAGCACAGCCGGTGGGCGATCGGCGCCGCGGTCGTCGGATCGATCTCGTGCGAGTAGCGCCGCCCGCCTTCCTCGAAGTAGATGCGGTAGTCGCCGGACGTCGCCATCGCGCGTCCCGACAGCGGAACGATGTGGCGCGCCCGCTGCGGCGTCGCGTCGGGCTCCTCGATGCCGATCTGCCACGGCTCGGCCGCGGCATTCACGCCCTTCGTGCGGACCTCGCCGCCGACTTCGATCATGTACTGCGCGATTCCGAGGCCATCCAGCGAGTTCGCGACGGCGTCCACGCCGTACCCCTTGGCGATGCCTCCGAGGTCAACCTGGAGGCCCTGGCGCCCCTTGCCGGCGGTCCTGTGGCCGGGATCGAGGTCGAGCGCGCGCCAGTCGACCTTGCCCCGCTGAAGCGCGACCTGGTCGGCCGCCGGCACGCGGCGCTGCCGGTTCACGCCGAAGCCCCACGCCTCGACCGCGGGCGCGACGGTGACGTCGAACGCGCCGCTCGACCAGCGGCTGATGTCCTGCGCGGCGGCCAGCACCGCGAACAACTCCGCCGAAACCGGAACCGGCGCGCCCGCGCCGGCCCGGTTGAAGCCGTTGAGCTCAGACTCGGGCCGGTGCAGCGACATGCGCGCATCGACCGACTGCAGCGCCGCGCGCACGGCCTCCTGCAGGCGCTCTCCCGGGTGGCCGGCGGGGTCGAGCTTGACGTTGAAGGTGGAACCCATCGTCTCGCCGGTCAGGTGGAGACGCTGCGTTGCCGCCGGGCTCCCCGGCCGCTGGCAGGCCGCGAGCGCGGCGGTACCGAGCGCGCCGAGCAGCAGCGTGCGGCGACGGGGCGATATCAGAGCATCCATTGCATCACTCCCTGGCTCAGGAAGGCCTCGAGTTGCCGGTGCCCGCTTCGCGCACCGCGGCCTCGAACCGCCCCTCGCCTCGTTCGATCAGTTGGCGAACCAGGTCGCCGATGGAAATCAGTCCGTAGGCGCGCGGCCCGTCGATCACCAGCAGGTGCCGGTGCCGGTTCACGTGGATCAGGCTCAGCGCCGCTTCGACGGTCGTCCCGGGGGTGACGAAGCGCACGTCGCGCGTCATCACCAGCGAGATCGGCGTCGATTTCGGGTCGCGCCCTTCGTGTACGACCCGCTTCAGCAGGTCGCGTTCCGTGAAGATGCCGCCGACCAGCCCGTCCTCGGTCTTGATCACGACCGCGCCGACGTGGCGCGCGGCCATCACTTCGACCGCATCGGCCACCGAGGCGGAGGCCGGCACGGAGATGAGCTCGTCGCTCGCCTTCAGCTGCAGGACCTGCTCGACCGTCACTGTTTGCATCGCAGTCTCCTCCTTCGGTCACCCGAAGTCGTCCAGCAGGATGTTCTCGCGATCGACGCCGAGGTCGATCAGCATCGAGATGACGGCCTTCGTCATCGGCCCGGGGCCGCACATGTAGTACTCGATGTCCTCCGGCGCCGGGTGGTTCTTCAGGTACTCGTCGTACAGCACCTTGTGGATGAACCCGGTCAGCCCGGTCCAGTTGTCTTCCGCCAGCGGCTCCGACAGCGCGAGGTGCCACGTGAAGTTCGGATGCTCGGCCGCCAGCTTCTCGAACTCTTCCACGTAGAACGCCTCGCCCAGGCTGCGCGCACCGTACCAGTAACTCACCTTGCGGTCCGTGTGCAGCCGCAGGAACTGGTCGAAGATGTGCGAACGCAGCGGCGCCATGCCGGCGCCACCGCCGACGAAGACCATCTCGGCCTTCGTGTTGCGCGCGAAGAACTCGCCGAAGGGCCCGGACACCGTCACCTCGTCGCCCGGCTTCAGGTTGAAGATCCACGAGCTCATGATGCCCGGCGGGATGTCCTGCCGGTACTCAGGCGGGAACGCGACCCGGATCGTGAACAGCAGGATGCCCTTCTCGAGCGGGTAGTTCGCCATCGAGTACGCGCGCGTGATCGTTTCGCTGCACCCCGACTTGAAGCGCCACAGGTCGAACTTGTCCCACGCGTCGCGGAACCGCGGATCGATGTCGAACGTCTTGAACTCGATCTGGTGCGGCGGGCACTCGAGCTGCACGTAACCGCCGGCGCGGAACGGCACCTCGTCGCCTTCCGGGAGCGCCAGCTTCAGTTCCTTGATGAAGGTCGCGACGTTGCGATTCGAGACGACGCGGCAGTTCCACTTGCGGACGCTGAAGATCTCGGGCGCGACCTCG